>Ga0335072_10012527_pt1 | contig 12106 bp, 10 predicted proteins | sample Lox_Sample_21_FD_206725 | JGI IMG/M metagenome (GOLD analysis project Ga0335072, IMG submission 206725) | Soil microbial communities from Loxahatchee National Wildlife Refuge, Florida, United States - Lox_Sample_2.1 | ecosystem: Environmental > Terrestrial > Soil > Wetlands | place: USA...
TTCTGCTGATCGACGATCCAATCAAGGACATGGAAGAAGCGCGCAGCGAGAACGTCAGGCGCACGCTTCACGACTGGTATTCGAGCGTTGCGTTTACTCGTCTGCAGCCCGGCGGCGCCGTGGTCATCATCCAGACGCGCTGGCACCATGACGACCTGGCCGGCTGGCTCCTGCGAGAACACCCGGAGGAAAATTGGGAAGTTCTCAACCTGCCGGCGGTCGCTGAAGCAGACGGAGACGGCCGCAAGGAAGGCGAAGCACTCTGGCCCGAGTAATATCCCGTCAAGACCCTCGAAGGCATCAGGACCGGCATCGGGGGCGCAACCTGGGCTGCTCTCTATCAGCAGCGGCCCACCGCGGCCGAAGGTGAAGTCTTCAAGCGGGAATGGTGGCAGCGCTATTCCGAGCTTCCGCAGTTCCGTCGCATTGTCCAGAGCTGGGACACTGCTTTTAAGACGGGCTCAGAAAATGACTACAGCGTCTGCACGACATGGGGCGAGACGCGGACGGCATACTACCTGCTGCACGCCTGGCGGGCCCGGGTGGAATTCCCTCAACTCAAGCGACAAGTAGCGTTGCTGGCTGAAGAGTGGAAACCGTCTGCGATTCTCGTCGAGGACAAAGCGTCAGGCCAGAGCCTGATCCAGGAGCTCAAACAGGGAAGTCGTTTCCCGATCCTGGCGATCAAGGTCGATAAAGACAAGCTCGCAAGGGCGTACTCTGCGAGCCCACTGGTCGAAGCGGGCAAGGTCTTCCTTCCCGCCTCGGCGGCCTGGCTGACTGATCTGCTCTATGAGCTCTGCGTGTTTCCAGCCGGCGCGCACGACGATTCGGTCGACTCGGTCACACAGGCTTTGAACTGGATGGCGCGACAGGGCCGCAATGGGCTGCTGGACTTCTACGCAGAAGCGGCCGAGAAGGCGAGAGAAGCCATGGAGCCTACGCCACTGCCGCACCCGCGCATCTGGTCTGAGCAGATCCGCACGATCGGAATGGGAATCCCGGCCTTAGTGGATCCAAGAGAGCTCGACGCGTGGATTGAGTTCCTCGAAGGAGCAGGGGACACAGAGCGCCTGGCGTTCGCCAGGACGCAGCGCACGGAGGTGGCGAGTGCGATGGTCCAGTAAAGCCGAGCAGGTCGCAAGCGGTCGGTGTGCGACGGTCGCACAGAGCACGCTAGCGAACGCGGATGCCCCTTCTGTCCAAATCCGTCTTTGCCGCTCCCCACGACGTTCATTCCGAGGAAGTCGTGTACCGGGAGGATCGGCTCTGGGTTTTGCGGAGTAGACTTGTCGGCATGGGGAATGGAGACTTGGCACTGATGGACCAAGATGCTCTCTTGGCTGAGAAGGAGAGGCTGTTGATTCTCCAGGAAAAGTGTCGTCAGGCGATGTTGCCACTTTCCCGCGGCAAGCACCGCGAAGCGTCTCCGGAATTGGCTGAGCAGAAGAGAGAGTACGATCGCATTTTCGCACGCCTCGGTGTGCTGGAAAAACTGCTGGCGAAGGGTCTGTAATTATCTCATCACCGCCTCCGAGAAAAATAAAGCCGCCCGGAGAGGACGGCTAAATGGGTGAATGGATCGCTTCTTGTCTGGCTCTCAGATGCTGAGGAGTTCTCCCCCGAATCTAAGAATTAAAGGCTGCAGAATCAGCGCGGCCGGAAGCCGATAACGTTCGAGGGTGCAGCAGGGGCAGGCGATGGTTGTGACGTCTGCACGATCAGGGCATCGCGCAATTGCTCCGCGGTTACGCCGCACTGCTCCTGCAACGTGCGCAGCATCTGCCCGATGAGGGCGGCTGGATCGACCGCAGCGGGAGGCTGAGGCGGGGGCGGGGCGTATCGCGTCGGAGGTTGGCTGTAGGCGAAACCACTCTGCCCCTGAATGCCTAGGCCACCGTTGTACCGCTGAGCCATCCGGACCGAGTCGACCTGCGTTTGGTCGGAAATATGCGTGTAGTGGTCAGTCATCTTGGGGGAGATGTGACCGGCTCGCTTCATGATCGTGGGGATCGGTACTCCGGCTTCGGCCAATCGAGTAATTGCAGTATGCCTGCAGTCGTACTGCCGAAACCATGTCAGTTTCGAGGCCTGCCGGGCTTCATACCATGGCTTCTTTAGTCCGGCGACAGTCATCGGGCGATCCGGAAAAACCGTGTGCGACATTTTCAGGGGGAACAGGTAGTGCTGGGGCTGGTAGGAGCCCATTTGTTGTGCGCGATGCATCAAGCACTCAAGCGCCCACATCGCATCTTCTGACGCGATCGGAATCAGACGGTGCCGGTGAGCGTTCTTCGCACCTTCGACGGGGACCGTGATCATTCGCTGCTGTAAATTGATGTCGCACAGCCGAAGGGCCCTGATCTCATTCGTACTCATGCAGGTATCGAAGGCCAAGATGGAGTACCAGTGAACGACGTTCCATCGGGGCGAGCTGCGTGCCACATTTAGCCAGTGCCGCTGCTCTTCCGGTCGAAGTGCTCTCTGGATCTCTGGAATTTCCTCGATCAACGGTTCGTATAGGTGAGCCTGCTCGTCTGTCCAAATTCGAGCCTTCTTCAGAATGCGGACAAGCAAACCGAGCTCCTGGTTGACCTGTTGAGCCTTTACGGGGCATGGCCCAGGCTCCTCGTGAGGACGGCGCCGCCGAATAAACGGTTCAGCCCCCGCAATGCGCAAGCGCTGATACTTGGTGAAATGGTCTAGCCGGATGTCACACATCCGAGTTTCCGCAAAGAACAGGTTCAAACCCGCGAGTTCATTGCGGTAGGTCAGCTCAGTGTTCTTTCGTATGTACCCTCTGGCGCGTTTGCCACCAACGACCAGCACGCGGGATTCGATCCACAATCTGCCAGCCTCTTCAAACTTCATGCCTGGCGTGATCTGCTGATCTTTTTCGTCAATCCAGCTGAGTTTTCTGCCGGGAATTTCTTGAGATGAGAAAAGATGGGTGCTACCGTTCGGTGTAGCCATGTTGCCTCCTATACAGGCGATTTGGTTAGCGTCAGGCCGGTGCTGATAACACCTGTCTGACGCGCTTAAATATCCGCCCTTCGGTGTACCGGCGTCAAGAAAATTGTGGGCTACCACAACGCGCCGCGGGGAGCCTCTGCAGCGATCGCCTTGATTTCTTCAGCTGACAGCTCATACTTTTTCTGCGCCTTTTTCCAGAGTGCCAGCATCTTTCGGTAGGCTGACAGCATTTCAGTATGCGTGTCGTACTCGTCTCGCTTTGACTCGAGATAGAGACCGCGGTCCTCGATCAAAAATCGAGCGTACGAGAAGTGCTGGAGCTCTTCCTTGGCGTCAAAGCCCAGAAACCGAACAGCCAAAGCCTCGCCGTCGCTTCCGCTGCTAGGCGAGAGAGCTCTGAACATGTCCAAGATCTCGCGAACCTCAAGCGTAAGGTCTTCAGGCGTTGATTCATCAAAGCGCCCGATCATTTGAAAAAAGTCTCGCTCATACCCGGACCACAGGCATGTGAGCAGCGCGTCATAGTCCCCTTCGTTATCTGGATCCAGGCGTTTCAAGATCTCGTACTGGTTCGCGAGCATCAGCTTCTCGATCTTCGAAGTGCCACGCGCGCTAATCCTCCAGTTCCCGTTTGGTCAGCTTGCGGTGTCGTCTTGCAAGTGCCTCAGGAGCCAGCCACGATTCGTGCTCAGCGCACCAGGCAGTTTTCAGCCCGGGAAGAGTTGCATTTGGATTATCGAAATTTCCAGCATCGATAATTCGCTCGACGCCGCCGACGGGTTTGTTGTCACAACCGACAAGTGCACACTTAGCCATGGCGGCAATTGTCACACAGGGAAAAAGAGGTCGCACGTTACTTAGGTGACGTGTCCGCTGCATTCCAAGATTGCTATACTGGCTCGCCAAATTCGCGGGAGGGTCGCGAAAATGGCTTAGGCAGTGGCTTGCAGATCATCTATCTGGAGACTCCTCAATGAGAAGAACTTTTCCTGCTCTACTGCTCGCCTTTCTTGTGCTGCCGATGATTTGGGTTCATGCGGCAGAACCGGTCCTAACGAAAGTAGTACTAAAGACAGTTACAGGTGACGAAGACAGGGACCACGACACGGCTGTCTTTGTTTATGTCACAGAGAGAGACGGCAGAACTGTATTGGCGCAAATTGCGTATGCCGAAACGGGCGGTCAATACGGATATGCCGATCACACGACCCATGAACTTCAAATCCCGTCGATTCGCCCCGAACCTGGCAAGCGAGAAACCCCGGCGTTTTGCGGGGACTCTGTGGGGACTAATTCGCGTGTACGTCAGCGCAAAGCACGCCGAGTCAGTGCGAAGGTCTTCCGGTGATCATCCTCCTGATGACATGGTATTTACGCGAACTTATGCAAGTTAGGGCCAACCATACCTAACTTGCAGTTTTCTCAATGAAACCCTCTTTCACGGCGTTAACGCGGGTTCGAATCCCGCCGGGGACGCCAACAAAAGAAAAGGCTTAGCTTACAGACAACCAATTGCCGCGGAGCATCTGCGGAGCAGTTCTCGCATCCCGCAGCCGTTCCGCGTGGGCCTCAATGGTTCCGGGGCGCTCCCAATTCGATGCGTCGAAACGCAACTATGCGAAAGCCTATGAAGAGGTGGGAAGTACCTGGCCGCTGCCGGCAATCCTCTCACCCGGGAGACTTTGCTTCGGTATCGGGAACACCTGGTGGAACAAGGGCTTTCCGCTTCGACCATCAACGTGCAGCTCCCGGCGATCCCGTCGGCTGGTTCGGATATGGCGTAGCAAATCCTTCGCGATCCCTAGAACTTCGATTTTTCGACGCAAAAACGCAGGGGTTGGTCGATGTCACCTCCGGTTACGAAATCTGGAGACAATCCGGCCGACCTGCACGCCTGCACTTCAGAAGATAAGCTGGAAAGCTATGCACGTTCCCAGGTGCCTCGCGCAAATTATCTCAGCGGAAGGAAGGAACATTACGAAGCAGTTATTCCACCCAGGTTTGCCCCTTTGCAGTAAGCCCGGAGAATTCTGATCGGAGGCACGGACGTGAACATACACAAAGCCCAGGCGGCGTGGGTTCAGTAACACGAATGGTAATGCAAGCCGGAGTGAGATCAAAGTTGTGTGAATCAGAGGTTGACAATAGCGGGCAAGAAAGAGATTGCGGTAGTTTCGGTGCCGACCGATAATGATCCAACTTAAGCGCGAGTCCACTTACACATGTCGAACAACGGCACGCAACTGTTTCTGTTTTGTCGTCCATGTGGTGCCCGTTTAAAGAAATTGGGAGCATTGATTGCGGATATGGCTTCGTCGGCAGATGAAGCGGATCGCGCGATTGCGGAGAATCTCATCTGGGACCATCGCGTCACCAAGGAGCGGGCAGAGAAGTTTTTCGATTTTCTCGAGACAGAGTGTACCAACTGGAGTGCAAGCTCGCAGGAATTCCGCAATGGCCTGTTTGCGTATCGCAAGCGCCTCGTGGCCGCAAATCCTGCGGCGTTTGAGGAACTGCCCTCTAGTACCTCAAACCTGATCCCAGGAACGCATGACCTGGTGCACGTGTGTGACGTGACGGCGAAACTAATGCTGATGACGACGAGCGGCCGCACGAGCCCGGACTTCAAAGCTGCCAATCTTCGCTTAGGCCGAGGGGGAGCCGCATTCTTGGAGGTCAAAAATGTGGATGACCTGCTGGCGACGGTGGTAAGTGACGCTCGCCGGGCGCAAAGGTTTGTGGAAGCCTTTCTTGCCATGGTGGTGGCTTACCAGAAGATCTCGCCCTGGAATCCGACCTGGGTAGCGGTATGGGATCAATACGAACCTACCAAGGTGACGGCCAGCCCTAATAACTGGCTTGAAGTAGTGGGCAAACAAGCTCCTCTGGAACCGCATTGGCTGTTGCTGCTCCGCTATCCGTCGAGCGGGGTGAGGACTTTGTACCGGCCAACGCAGCTTGAGGCCGGCAATTTCTCTTTGCATTTCCCGTCTCCGCCGTGTGCGCTGCTCGAGGTAGGCGGCATCGCGATGCAGGTAGGCCCGGCCGCCCCCTCCATCTGGCAGGTGCTGTCGGAATTCATCCACACAGAGATTCCGTTCGAGCGAGCCTACTGGGAAGCGACCGGGATCATGCTTGCTCAGACAACGGTGCACCCGTACGAGAGCCTCTCGACCTACCGCCGCCGTCACCTGCAGGTTTTGCGGGACAGCTTCGGGGATAAAAATATAGACGACTGGACAGAAAGCCGGTTGACAGTACCCTAGTCTGCGTATAACAATTATGTTATAGTGTGTGTTCTGTGAGGTGGGGTGTGGATCTGTGGGACTACATGAACGGCAAGCGCAACGAGATCCTGCAATGGGCCCAGAGTTTGTCGGTGCGTGACCGGGCAGCGCTGAACCAGAAGCTGGATATGCTGGCCCGTCTTGACTTCGATCAGGCGAGGCAGCTGCAACTGCTGGCCGGTCCGATCAAAAAATCAGGGCACATCCTCAAGCTGAGGGTGATGGGCCAATCGGCCATGCGGCCTTTGTTGTGCCGCGGTCCCCATGCCCCACGGACCGAATATACGTTGCTGAAGGGCGCAGCCGAGCGGGATTCCGTTCTGCACCCACCCGGTGCGCTGGAGAAGGCGATGGAGAATCGGGAAATCGTGGAGCAGGACAAAACGAAGAGGGTGTCACATGAGCGAGCTTAGGGAACGACTATTGAGTGAATTTAGCGATGAGACGTACCGCAAGGAGTATTCAGAGCAGTTCGTGAATTCTCTGCTGGCGGCGCAAATTAGCACCATCCGTGAGCAGCGAGGCTTGAGCCAAAGCGCCCTGGCAGAGAAGATTGACAAGCAGCAGCCGGCGATCTCCCGGATCGAAAATGTAACTTACGGGCGCTGGAATGTGCAGACGCTGCGCGAGATTGCCAGTGCCCTCGACTGTTGGCTGGATATTCGATTGGAGTCCTGGGGCAAGCTTGTGTCTGAAGCGGACGCCTTCAGCACGGATTCTCTTAGGCGAACCCGCTATGAAGACGACCCGCTCATCTTTGGCAGCGAAGCGCAAGCGCCCGTGCCGGATCCACTGCGATGGATGCAGAAGAATTTGCTTCCCTGGTTGCGGTTGGAGAATGCGGACAGCGGCCAGATGGCGCGATGGCTGCAGGGCCTGGATCTGCCGCCGGTGGGTGATGGAGAGCCATCGTTCCTGTGGATTGTGCGCGCCGTTGAAGCAGAACCCGCAGAGGCCGGGTATCGCGAGTTGTTGGTCGAGAAAGTGGTGGCCCTGCTTTCACAGGCTGAGTCCGGTACACGCCTGGCGGCCGAGGTGTTCAGCGGCGCGTTTGCCCTGCTGGCGAATTTCCCGTCAGAAAAGGGTTGGGAACTGCTGAAGAAGTGGAATGCCGAACCACTTCGCTCGAAGAAGATGCTGCCGGAGGGTTGTTTGCCGGCCTTTCTGAGCGCTTTGATTCGTAATCAGCGCGACGCGTCTCTCGAGGATGAATGGATGGACACGATCGAGAGGGGTGTTCACAAGTGGCTGCCTGCGGTCGAGCTGGACGGGTTCGAAGGTTTGAAAGCGATCCCTGCGTCACCTATGTTGGGAAGGATCGACGTGCTCAGCAAAGGCCTGCGTAAGCTTTCGGTCGCGAAGCAGCAGAGGCCGAACACCTTCATCGATTTGGCGATGGTGATGGAGGGTTTGAAGAATTCCTTCGAAAGTGTGTTTCTGGCGGAAATGTTGCTGCGGGCTGGGCTCGCCACGGGCTGGAGAACGGATGTGGTGGATGCCTGGGCCGAGGTGTTTACCAGCGACCCTAAGGCGATGGAACAATTACTCGAGCGAGTCGCTCTCCAGGAACGTCGTGTGATTAGTTCTGTGGTGGGCGCCCACAAGACCGCAGTTTCGATAAGCGCTCCCCAGGAGGCCCATGAGGCAGCGGTCCTTGTGGGTGCTTAGCGACTGCGCTTCGCTCCGCTCGGGATGACAAAGGCTGGGAAGGAATGCTGCGGTCAATTGAAGGCCCCAACGTGTTGAGGACTTCGGTCAGTTCTCACAACTACTTTTTAGCGCGGCACTTTTTCCGGCTGTTTCGGCTTCGCTGCGATTTTCTGGCTGAGTTCTTTGACGGCATTGATCAGGGGTTCAAAGTCGCCGTCCTTGGGGAAGATTCTGACGTGGTCGAAGCTGAGGCGGGCCTCTTGCATGAGAGCCTCGATGTCGCTGCGATCGCGAGCAGAATTGATGAAGATGGGTATCTCCGCTCCGTTGGGCAGACTCCTGATGGCAGCCAGGCAGCGGATGCCTGCGCGAAAGTAACCACTCTCTTCGGGCGCGACCGGCGCCTCTGTATCGTTCATATCTGTCCAGCGCACCATGATGTCGAGGATGACAAAGTCATAGGCGAAAGGTTCCGGAACCGCCAAGCGTTTGAGGAGCGCTTTCTCGTAAAGAATATGGTCGATGTGGTCTTGTAGGGCAGGGATACCGTCCAACAGCCACTTTGTCACCAGTTTGGTAAATTGCAGATCATCATCAACGATTAAGCACCGCATCGACACTCCCCTTCTGGCTGATCGGAATCAGCAGGCGAAAGCGCACAACCCCGCGTTCTGTGGGTATCACCTCAAGGCGGCCACCGTGTGCGCCAAGAATTTCATTCACCAGGTACAAACCAAGTCCTGATCCCTCTCCGCCCTTCGCTACAGCGACGTGAGAACGCTCTCCCCGCTGCATTAACCGCTTGGCAAAGGCCGGTGTAACCTCAATGCCTTTATTCGCGACCGAGATATAGAAGAACTTGCCTTCGTGAGTGGTGCCGATCGAAACCACCACGGTGGAGTGATCGGCGGCGTACTTGACCGCGTTGTCGAGGAGGTTATCCAACATCTGATCCAGGTGGCCGAGATCCACGAGTATGGTATTTCTGGTGACCACGTCCCGGTCATCGGTTCCGAAAATGAAATCGATGTCGTTCGTTCTGCGGAAGCTCGCCGCTTTCATGGCCGTAGTGATTTTTGCCAGGAGCGTGTCGTAATTCAAAACCTTACGCTCGGGTTTGATCGGCCTGCCTGCCGCAAGATCGCCAAACATCTTTATGTTCCATGAAACCTGAGCGGCCTGACGAAGGTAGGTGACCAGCGCTTCGCTATCTTCCTGCAACTTCCCCATTTTCTTCAACTTCTTATCGAGGAACGTGGCATAGCCTCGCGCAGAGGCAATGGGCGTTTTCAGTTGATGGCCCAGGTTTTCGAAGGTTTCGCGTTGAATGCGGGCCTCGCTGGCCCTGAGATCTTTTTCGTTGCGCAAGTCTTCGATTCTGTCGGCAAGAAACAGGTAAAGCCCGATTTGACTGCCGAGCAAGGTGAGCGCGGACTCGGCATGGTCGGATATGTCGGAGCTGACGCGAAAGCGAACCTCGATGGTTCCATATTTTTTCGCCCCGGAGCTGATGGGGCAAACGATGAGGGCGTTAGTGTCGGTCGAGAGCCTGGGAAAGCTGCTGGCGTTCAGGTCGTTTTCCCTTCTGGCTTTGCCCGTGTTGTATACCTCGGCCGCGAGCGACAATTGGGATCCGGGTTGCGGTCTGAGGGGGAGCGGGGCGCGGACGCCGTCGAGCGCTCCTCCCTTGCTGGTCTCAGCCTCGGGCCAGAGGGCGCGACAATGCAGAGCGCCTTCCTCGGCCATGCGAATGCAACTGCTGAGGGAGCTGGGAAGCGCTTTGCGAATCGATTCCAGGGCGCCAAGAAGGAAGGAGTGATCTCCTTGTGATCCTGACCCGGCCTGGTGCGCTTTGACGTTGAGGTGCGCGACGCTTTCGACGTAGTCCCTGAGCCAATGCCGCTCCTCATAGGAGTCGTTCAAGCGCAACTCCCCCGCCAACCATGCCCCGATGTCGGTGCCCAGCAAGGTGAGAGCCCGCAGGCGGTCTGCGCCGAAATAGTAGGGAACGGTGCGCAGCACGCTGCAGCGAAGCACTCCATAGGTGCGATCCCCATGCCGGATAGGAGCAGCAATAAAGCTCATGGGCGGCGGGGTATCTTCAAACCATTCCTGCCCCTCGATCGGCTCCGCTACGTAGATCGATTCAGCCCAGTCGGCGTTGGGGTAACGATCCCGAATCACCTCACGATCCGGTATGAACCGGCGGAGGTCAAAAATCTGCATCTCGTAGGCGTACAGGTAGCAGCTGCCGGTGAGGCCAAAGCCCGCTGGATAGACCTCGCGCTGGGGAATTTTCCACGGCCACCGGCTTGCCATGAGCCTCACTTCTTTACCGACCTTGCCCGGGGGTTCGAGGTAAATCGACACTTCGAGACAGGCGAAGGCGTTTGCCACGAGCTCGACGACGCGATCCAGCCGGGTACGAATCGAGCGCCAAAAACGTTCTGGTTCCGCGTGCGATACGGTGCTGAGACTGAATTCCTTCGACACGTTGCGCAGCAGCTCGAAGGCGGATCGATTGGCAAGATCCGACAGGAGGGGAAGGACGAGGCCTGCAGCGAGCTTTGCGTTCTGGAAGGCTTCAAGGGAAAACGGCGTATCCCGCAAGCGATAGAAACTGACCAGACCATTCATGGTTCCTGCGTCTACCCAAGGCGAATCTGCCCATTGGACAGGTATGGAGCACATGGCCCGGATACCGATTTTTTCCGAAGCTTCTGCATCGGAGGCGTCCGGGCTATCGGGAGGATAGGGGAAGGAAAAGTTCCCGGGCGTGCCGGCGAGGGCCTGGCGGTAGGTAAGTGAATCCTCCGCGAGGTAGCGGAAGAACTTCTTTTTTTCATCGAGAAACCAGGACGCGGCGGAGAACAGCCGTTGATTTTCTGTGGTGCCTTCCATCCTCAACCAAAGCACGACTCCGTCTGCCCGGCAGAGCGAGGCTATGCGCCTCAGCAAGCCTTCTTCAGTACCAAAGGGATGGTTACGACCCAGTTCAAGGATGAAGTCGGCAACCTGCGCAGTGAGGACTGCTTCACTCTCGAAGGCGGTTTCCATAACAAAAATGTTATCATAAAGAAATGGTTCATCCTATTAGGAAAGGTGGCAGAATTTTCAAATCGGGCCAATCGAGCGTTTGAAGCTGGCGATCAGCGAGCCAGCTGTCGTTCCTGCTTAATGCATGGTGACGTGCAGGCTGGCTCGGCGGCTCTCGTTTGTCGTCTTTCATCCAACAGCCTCCCAGCATGCCAATACACGCCGAATATTTCGCAGCGCTCCAGGCAATTGGCGGCGGCACCCGCTATTGCAGAACTCGTTGGATGAATGAGCGATGTGCTGCCAAAGCTGGCGTGATCCGGTGCGAGACCTCCGGCGGCTAATACGCAGTGGACATGGGGATGAAACTGCAAGCGCTGGTTCCAGCTGTGGAGCACGCTGAAGAAGCCGATCTCGGCTCCAAGATGCCGGGGATCGCGAGCGATCTCAAGTAAGGTCTCGGCGCTGGCATGAGTTGTACGAGATCTTGGTCGTATGTCCGCAGCCGGTACAGCGATCACGATGTCCACCCAGCGCGGCGGTGCGACAGCGCGCGATGGCTAACAACACCTTGTGGTGTTGCCAGTTGATCCACTTACGGCCTCAAATGTCGGTTCAGGAACACGCGGATGCGTCCGCCGCCGCGGCGGCTTCGTTCAAGTCCGGTTTTCAGTAAATGCCCTTCCTACTTTTCTGATTTGCCTCTGTCCCTGGGCTTAGAGAAGTGTATTCAGCGGCGTAGGCCGCCACTTCGGTTCCCGGTTCTTCGCGGACATTTGCGGAGCACTTAAGGTGTTCGTTCCTATTGCTGGGATTCGTTCCGATGCATTCTGATTCTCAGCAATGCGTTATTGTTGCGAGTTGAACGGATTCTTTCACGGCGATAACACGGGTTCAAATCCCGTCGGGGACGCCAAATAAATGACTTATGGGAACCTGTGCAAACCGAAACTTCTCGTTTCGCAGATCGCGTTTCGCGCACGATACTGATGCTGAGCCAGAGCCAGTAACTGAACGACACGGATTGGAGGGTTATTCTTGGGCGCCATTTCCTCTACTTGCGCGCGAGTGAGCTGTGGCAATTCGGCATCGGCTGATGATTGCGGGGCTTGAATCGTCGAGCTCATCCGCGAGAAAGCGAATCCGATTTCCTTACGCCC
>Ga0335072_10012529_pt1 | contig 12106 bp, 12 predicted proteins | sample Lox_Sample_21_FD_206725 | JGI IMG/M metagenome (GOLD analysis project Ga0335072, IMG submission 206725) | Soil microbial communities from Loxahatchee National Wildlife Refuge, Florida, United States - Lox_Sample_2.1 | ecosystem: Environmental > Terrestrial > Soil > Wetlands | place: USA...
GCCTCATCTGCTGGTCGAGGAGGACGGTGCGATCCTCATCGCGACGCTCAACCGACCCGACAAGCTCAACGCCCTGAACGGGGAGATCATGCGGCTGTTCGAGGCGGCGCTGCATCGCTTGCGCGATACGCCGGCTTTCAAGGTGATGCTCGTGCGCGCCAAAGGAAGGTACTTCTGCGCGGGCGCCGATATGCGCGGGGCCCCCGACCGGCAGGCACCCGCGACGGCATCCGCCATCCGCGAGTCCCATCGGCTCGGGCTTCACGGCATGCATCGCATCTATGACGAAATGGAGGCGATGGAGAAGCCCATCGTCGTGGCGCATCACGCGCCGTGTGTCGGCGGCGGTCTCGAGCTGTCGATGTCGTGCGATTTCCGCCTGGCGGCGCGCAGCGCGAGCTACGCCTTTCCGGAGGGAAAGTTCGGCGTCCTGCCGGCCTCGAACGGCGTCAGCCGGCTGACCCGCCTCGTCGGCACTCATTGGGCGCGCTACCTCATCATGGCCAACCTGCCGGTCGATGCCGAGCGGGCGCTCATCATGGGGCTGGTGCACGAAGTCTGGCCCGACGAGCGCTTCGAGGAGGAGGTGATGCGCTTCTGCCGGCACCTCGCCGCACAGAACGGCGAGCAGATGGGCGCCGCCAAGCTCGCCATCGAGATGGCGCGCGATGTCGGGCTGGCGCAGGCGCGCAATGTCGAGCGCGCACTGAATTCCGCCCTGATGTTGAATCCCGAGTATCGCGCGGGCCTCGAGAAGTACGTCCAGAGCATCGGCGGCAAGGGCAGGAAGGAGTAGGGAGCGATGGCGCTCTACACGACGCTGCATCTGCACAATGTGCCCGCTGGACGCGAGGGCGAGTACGCCGCGTGGTTCGACGGGCCGCACCACGACGCGCTGCGTGCGCTGCGCGGCTTCAAGGGTGCGGATCGGTACGAGGTCACGCGCGAGCAGATCATGCCCGATATCCCGCAGCCGTGGCGGTTCCTGAGCGTCTATGACGTCGACCTGCCGGACCCGGCGATCGACATCCCGGCGCTCGGACCTCTCGTGGCGGAGGCGCGCGACTCCGGCCTGATCGCGGACGTGCCGGGAGATGAGACCGAGCGGCTCTACACCTACCGGCTCTACGCCGACTGGAAGGGCAGCGCCAACTGGCGGCGCGCGGAGCCATTCTCCGGTGTCAGCATCATCCTCGGCAACTACGTGGCGGGACGCAAGGCCGAGTACCTCAAGTGGTACGAGGAAGTGCACAGCGTGGAAGTGACCAACGTGCCCGGTCACGTCGCCATGAGGCGCGGTGAGCTTTCGCCGGTCCAGATCGAGCCGCGACGCTATTGCCCGGGCGACCAGCTCGTCCTGTGCGCGCAGCAGACCGACGATCTCGCCTTCACCATCAAGGACTTCAGCGCTCGGGCGCGCGGCGTCAGCCCGAGCGGCATCGCCATGCAGCCCCGCTCGACCTCGGGCTCCTTCGCACGCACGGTGCACTACTTCAGGAAGGTGAGCGGCGCGAAGCTCTGGAGTGGGGGCATCGCCTACGCCGGGGATTTATCCGTGTACCCGGGCAAGGGCTGACAGCCCACGGTTAGCGAGGTCAGACGTGTCGAAGATCATTGTCATTACGGGCGCGGGCGCGGGCCTCGGACGAGCCCTCGCGCGGCGGTTCGCCGCCGACGGGGAAACCGTCGTACTCCTCGGGCTCACCCTTTCGAAGGTCCAGACGGTTGCCAACGAGGTCGGCAACGGCGCCCTGGCGGTCGGCTGCGATGTGCGCTCGCCGGATTCGGTCAGGGAAGCGTTCGCCGCGATCGCGCGGTGCCATCCGCGGATCGACGTCCTCGTCAACAACGCGGCGTACTATCAGGCCTTTCTCACCGCCGAGGCGACCGACGAGCAGATTCTGCGGACGGTCACGACCAATCTGGCCGGACCGATGCTGTGCGCGCGCGCGGCGATCCCGCTGCTGGGCCGCGGCGGCCACATCATCAACGTCAGCAGTGAGGCGGTGGAGCTCCCCTTCCCCTATCTGCTGGTCTATCAGTCCGCGAAGGCCGGACTAGAGCGTTTCTCCCACGGTCTCGGCCGCGAGCTCGAGGGCGTGGGTGTCCGGGTGAGCACGGTGCGCGCCGGACAGATGATGGATGCCGACAAGACCTGGGACATCGATCCGGGGGTGGCAGTCAAATTCGCCCAGGCGTCCGCGGCGGCGGGACTCAACCTCCGCGAGCGGCCGATCTCGCAGTATGTTTCCGTGACCAACGTATTTCGTGCGCTCATCGATCTGCCCGCGGATGTGCATGCCGCGAGCATCGCGCTGCAGGCACGGGCGCCCGGTTGAGTCTTTCGCAAAGGATCAACAGATGATGCTTTCAGACGGCAAGCTCTATATCGACGGCGAGCTGCGCGAGGCCGCCGGCGGCCGGACTTACGACGACATCGGTCCCTGGACCGGAGAGGTGGTCGCCAAGGCCGCCGATGCATCGGCGCAGGACGTGGCTGAGGCCATCGCCGCCGCGCGTCGCGCCTTCGATGCCAGCGATTGGTCGCGGCGCCACGCTGATCGCCATGACTTGCTCAAGAGGTTCCTGGAGCTGCTGCGGGCCAATCGCGAGAAGCTCGTCACCATTGCCCGCCACGAGGTCGGCTCCGCCCTCGGCGCCGCGTCTCGCGCGCAGGTTGACGGCGCGGTCGAAGGCGCTGCCGACGTCATCGAGCTCTTTCCCAAGGTTCGTTGGGAAGAGGATCGGGGCCGGCGCGATCAATATGGTTTCGGGACGCAGCGCCTGATCCTGCGCGAGGCGATGGGCGTCGTCGGCGCGATTACGCCGTGGAACGTGCCTTTCTACGTCAATCTCGGGAAGGTGGTGCCCGCGCTTCTGGCAGGCTGCACGGTCGTCCTCAAGCCCGCACCGGAGACGCCGCTCGCCGGCGTCATCCTCGGGCAGCTCGCCATCGAGGCGGGCTTTCCGCCCGGCGTCTTCAACGTGATCACCTCGAGCGACCCGGCCATGGCCGGCGAGATGTTGGTGACCGATCCACGGGTGGACCTCATCAGCTTCACCGGCTCGACGGCCATCGGCAAGCGGATCATGGAGAAGGGCGGCCCGACGCTCAAGCGCCTGTTCCTCGAGCTCGGGGGCAAGTCGGCCAACATCGTGCTGGATGATGCCCACGATTTCGCCGCCACCGTCATGCGCGCCATCGTCTGCTTCCACGCCGGCCAGGGCTGCGCCATCGCGACTCGCCTGCTCGTGCCGAGAAGCCGCTACATGGAAGCCGTCGGCGCGCTGGAGAAGGCCTACGCGGGCTTCGCCGGCCGCTGGGGCGATTTCAACGATCCCGGCCAGGTCATGGGACCGGTCATCTCCAAGCGCCAACTCGACCGGGTCATGGCTTACGTCGAGCTCGGCAAGAGCGAGGGCGCGCGGTTGCTTGCCGGCGGTCGGGTGCGCACCGACAAGGGCGGCGGCTTCTTCGTCGAGCCGACATGCTTCGTCGACGTGAAGAACTCGATGCGCATCGCCCAGGAGGAGATCTTCGGGCCGGTGCTGGCGGTCATTCCCTTCGAGGACGACGAGGATGCGATCCGGATCGCCAACGACAGCGACTACGGCCTCTCCGCCATGGTCAGCTCGGGCAACCAGGAGCGTGCCATGAAGGTGGCCCGGCGGCTGCGCACGGGCTCGGTCTCGGTGAACGGCGGCATGTGCATCTCGGGTGATCTGCCGTTCGGCGGCTACAAGCGAAGCGGCATCGGCCGGGAATGGGGCCTGGAGGGCATAGAGGAGTATCTCGAGATCAAGGCGATCGGCATCGCGGTCAGGTAGCGATCCCGATGAGTACGCCCCGTCCAAGACCCAAGCTCGACGCCGACAACCGTGCGTTCTGGACGGGCGGGGCCGAAGGCAAGCTCTACATCGTGAGGTGCGGCGATTGCGGTCAATACACGCATCCCCCCAAGCCGATCTGCCGTCATTGCCACTCGGAGAACGTCGCGGCCGCAGCCGTCGCCGGCACCGGTGTGATCGATACGTATACCGTCAACCATCAGCCGTGGCTGCCGGGACTCGAGGTTCCGTACGTCATCGCGCGCGTCAAGCTCGACGGCGTCCCCGGCGTGTACCTGACAACGAACATCGTCGGCTGCAAGGTTGATGAAGTCGACTTCGGCGATCGCGTCCGTGTGACCTTCGAGGAGCAGGACGGGATCTGGTTTCCCCTGTTCGAGAGGGTGCGCTGAGTGGCCGGCCGCGAAGCCTATATCACTGGTATCGGACAGTCCGAGGTCGGCATTCGGCTCACCCGCTCACCACTTCTCCTCACCGTCGATGCGGTCAGGGAGGCCCTGGCGGAGGCCGGGTTGACGATCGAGCAGATCGACGGTGTCGCCACCTATCCCGGCAAGATGGCGAGCTTCCTCGGCTTCTCGCCGGTGAGCGCCGATGAGCTGATCGAGGCCCTGCGGATCAGGTCGAAATGGCACATGGGCGGCGCCGAGCTGCCCGCGCAGCTCGCCGCGGTCGCCTCCGCGGCCATGACGGTGAAGGCCGGCCTGGCCCGCCACATCATCTGCTTTCGCACGGTCTACGAGGCTGCCGCGCTCGCGCGCCCTGAGGAGTTTCCGCCGCTCAATCGGCAGTTCGTCGACGGTCCCTCGCAATGGGTCGCGCCGTTCTTCGCGATCTCGGCGGCCAACTGGACGGCGCAATATGCAATGCGCCACATGAAGCGCTACGGCATGACGCGCGAGCAGCTTGCGCAGGTGGCGCTCAATGCGCACCGCAACGCCGCGATCAATCCGAAGGCCAGAGCGATCGTGAAGGAGCCGCTGACACTGGAGAAGTACCTGTCGGCGCGGATGATCACCACGCCCTATTGCCTCTATGACTGCGATCGCTTCACCGACTGCTCCACTGTCATCATCGTCTCGGCGGGCGATGCGCTCGATGAGGTGAAATGCAAGCCGATCCGCATCGCGGCCATGGCGGGCTCCGTCAACCGCTACAGCTGGGATCAGGTGGAATGGCCGGCGAGCTATGAGACCGGTGAGGACTTGTGGCGGCGTACCGATTACCGGCCGAAGGATGTCGACACGATCCAGTTCTACGACGGCTTCGCCTTCCTGCCGATCACCTGGATCGAGGGTCTCGGCTTCGCCCCCAGGGGTGAAGGCCATCGCTTCATCGAAGGCGGCCATCGCATCGCCCGCGACGGTGAATTGCCCATGAATACGGCCGGCGGGCAGCTCGGCGCGGGCAGGCTGCATGGCTTCGGATTTGCCCATGAGGCGGTGACGCAGCTGCGAGGCAAGGGCGGTGCGCGCCAGATCCCGGGTGATCCGCGGCTCGCCGTCGCCACCTCGGGCGGTGGTCCCATGGCGGCAGCGCTGCTGCTGGCCAGGGATTGAGGCGCGCGGAGCACTGACAGGCATGAGCGGTGACGATTTGCTCGATTTGGCTGGCCAGGCCGCGCTGGTGACAGGCGCGGGGCAGCGCGCCGGACGGGCGATTGCGCTCGCGTTGGCACGGCACAACTCGGGCGGCATCGCGGTGAACGATTTCGTGATGGAGCGTGCCGAAGCGGTGGCGGCCGAGATCCGCGCCATCGGCGTGAAGGCCGTGGCGGTGCAGGCCGATGTCGGCGACCATGTCTCGGTCGTCGCGGCGTTCGAGAAATCCAGGGCCGAGCTCGGTCCCATCACCCTGCTCGTGAACAATGCCGGCAATGCCGGCCCGCGGGACACGATGGGCCATGCGCCGCTTTTCTGGGAGTCCGCGCCCGCGGATTGGGACCGATATCTGCGAACCAACCTCCAGGGCGTCATGAATTGCTGTCATGTCGCGGTTCCGGAGATGGTCGCCGCCAGGCGCGGCCGAATCGTCACGATCGTGTCCGATGCCGGCCGCGTGGGCGAGGCGAGGCTGGCGGTCTACGGGGCGGCCAAGGCGGGCGCCGCCGGGTTCGTCCGCTCGCTCGCCAAGGAAGTCGGGCGCTTCGGCATCACCTGCAATGCCATCTCGCTCTCCACGCTCGAGCCGCGGCTCACCGGCGAGCAGTTGACTCAATTCTTGGGCAGCGAGCAATCGAAGGCGCAGCTTTCGAGATACACCATTCGCCGTTACGGCAAGCCCGACGACGTCGCGGCCATGACGCTGTTCCTATGCTCCGAGGCGGCGTCCTGGATCACCGGTCAGACGTATCCGGTGAACGGCGGCTATAGCTTTGCGGTATAGGGCTGAAAACCAATGACCGTGATACTCGATGATTTCGGCGGCCTGATCGACTGGCCGAAGCTGAATGCCTGGATCGCGGCGCGCGATCTGCTGGGATCCGGTCCCGTGACGGGTGTGCGCAAGCTCGCCGGGGGCCTGCAAAACAACGTCTTTCTCATCGAGCGGGGGCATGATGCGCTCGTGCTGCGGCGACCCTCCAAGCACCTGCGCCCGGGCAGCAACGAGACCATGCTGCGCGAGGCGCGGGTGCTGCAAGCCTTGGCGGGGAGCGCAGTTCCTCATCCGGGTTTCTATGCCGTATGCGACGATCCGTCCGTCATCGGCGCGTGCTTCTATCTCATGGAGCCTCTCGAGGGGTTCGCTCCCAGTCAGCAATTGCCCGGCCGGTACGCCACCGATTCCGTCTGGCGCGAAGCGATGGGGGAGGAATTGGTGCGCGCCGCGGCGGCGCTCGGGTCGGTGGACCATCAGGCCGTCGGCCTCGGCGATCTCGGCAAGCCGCAGGGCTGGCACGAGAGGCAGGTCGAGCGCTGGCGCTCGCAGCTCGATGGCTACCGATCCATGCCGAACTATGAGGGCGCGTTGCCGCACGTCGACGAGGTCGGCCGCTGGCTGACCGACAACCTTCCCGGCGACAGGCGCATCGGCATCGTCCACGGCGATTTCCAGTTCGCCAACGTCATGTTCTCGCGCCAGGCGCCGCGCATTTCCGGAGTGGTCGACTGGGAGCTCACCTCCCTCGGCGACCCCATGCTCGACCTCGGTTGGATTCTGACCAGCTGGTGGGAGGAGGGCGACCCCGAGGGCAAGAAGCCGTTGCTGCAGCCCTGGCAGGACTTCCGCTCGCGGGCCGATCTCGTAACGCGGTACGGCGAGCTCAGCGGACGCGACATGAGCGCTGCGCCGTGGTTCTTCGCCCTCGCCTGCTACAAGCTCGCCTGCCTGCTCGAAGGCACTTATGCGCGATCGCTGCAGGGTCAGCTCCCGGCCAACGTCGGCCAGGGCGTGCACGCTTATGCGCTCTGGCTCATGAGCAAGGCGAGACAGCTCATCGCCGGCTGATCGAAAGCGCCGCGCCTCGTCGCGGCGGCACAGCATCACAAGAGGCCATCACCGTGGATTTCAGAGTCGAACCCGAATTCCAGGCCAAGCTCGACTGGATGAATCGCTTCGTGCGCGAGGAGATCGAGCCCATCGATCTGCTCTTCCCGCACGCGAGCTCCATGTATGACACCCAGAACCGCAAGGCTCGCGCGCTGATCAAGCCGCTGCGCGAGCAGGTCAAGGCACAGGGCCTCTGGGCCTGCCATCTGCCGCCGGAGCTCGGCGGCAAGGGCTACGGACAGCTCAAGCTCGCCCTCATGAACGAGATCATCGGGCGTTGCTCGTGGGCGCCGACGGTGTTCGGCTGCGCCGCGCCCGATACAGGCAATGCGGAGATCCTCGCCCTATACGGCACACCGGCGCAGAAGAAGCGCTTCCTGCAGCCGCTGCTCGATGGCGAGATCGTCTCCTGCTTTTCCATGACCGAGCCGCAGGCGGGCGCCGATCCCAAGGAGTTCACCTCCAAGGCCCGGCGCGAGGGGGATGAATGGGTGATCGAGGGCGAGAAGTGGTATTCCTCCAATGCCCGCTTCGCTTCGTTCCTCATCGTGATGGCGGTAACCAACCCGGAGAGCCCGCCGCACGAGCGCATGTCGATGTTCATCGTTCCCGCGGAAACACCCGGCATCGTCATCAAGCGCAACGTCGCCGGGATGAACGACGATGCCGACGACGGCACGCAGGCGTACATACACTACGATCAGGTACGAGTGCCGCTCGATGCGATGCTCGGCAAGCCGGGTGAGGCATTCAAGGTCGCGCAGGCGCGTCTCGGCGGCGGCCGCATCCACCACGCGATGCGCACCGTCGGTGTCTGCAACCGCGCGCTCGAAATGATGCTCGAGCGCGCAGTGTCACGGCGCACCCAGGGCCGACTGTTGGCCGATCACCAGTTCGTCAAAGGCATGATCGCCGACTCCGCCATCGAGCTCGAGCAGTTCCGACTGCTGGTCCTCAAGACGGCGTGGATCATCGACAACGAGCCGCACGGCGCCGCGCGCACGCATATCGGCATGTGCAAGGTCGGGATGGCACGTGTCTATCACAACGTGGTCGAGCGGGCGGTGCATCTGCACGGCGCACTGGGAACTTCTCGAGATACGCCGCTCGCCAAGTACTGGATGGGCATTCCGATGCTCGCGGTCGCGGATGGACCGACGGAGGTGCACCAGGTGCAGGTGGCGAATGCGCTGCTCAAGGGTGCAAAGCCGGCCCCTGGGCTATTCCCGTCGGAATACATTCCGCACAAGCTCGAAGCGGCTTTGGCGCGCTACGGTAGCGCGCTCAAAGACTGACTGCGGACTGCTATCCGGAAACCCCAAGTGCTCACCGTAGACATACTCGCTCAGGCGCGCGCTGCCACGGGGTTGTCCGACTGCGGCGATCCGGCGGCACTCGAGGCGCTCGAGCGGCTCGTAAAGGCATCGAACGAGGAGGCGCGGCTCTCCGCGGCTGGCGCGAAGAGATGGGAAGCCAACCTGGTGCGCAACCTGTCGAACCGGCTGCGCATCGTCGACTATCTGAAGCGCCATCCCGGATTGCTCGAGCGTCCAATAGCGAGGCCGATGTTCGTCTTCGGCCTGCCGCGTACTGGAACGACGCTCGTCATCAACTTGCTCAGCGCCGACCCCGCGCGCCGCTGTCTGCTGCGGTGGGAATCGCTGGATTCCGTGCCGCCGGCCGCAGCCGGCGCGCTGCACACCGATGCCCGCTGTGTGGCCGAGCAGCAGCGCCTGGACATGGCGGTCAAGTACGCGCCGCAGATCGCCGCAGCGCACTACGAGGACGCCGACAGTCCGAGCGAGTGCCAGTTTGCGATGGCGCTGTCCTTCTGCGCGCAGATCTTCGAGTCCAACCTGCACATCCCGAGTTATCTCGACTGGTTCCAGAACCGGGCGAGCTATCTGCCGGCGCTGCGCTTCCACAAGCAGCTGTTGCAGTTGCTGCAGGAGAACAACGGTGGCCGCTGGACATTGAAGAATCCCTGGCATCCGCTGTTCCTCAATGATCTCATCACCGTCTATCCGGACGCGCAGCTCGTCATGACGCATCGCGATCCGGCGGAGGTGGTGGGCTCGGCGTGCAGCCTGATCCGGCTCGTCCGTCCGATGTTCAGCGACAGCGTCGATCTGCGCCAGATCGCCGAGCAGATGATTGCGACCTTCGATCTGATGATCCTCCGCCAGAATGTCTTCCGTGAGCGCCACGGCGCGCGCTCCATGTACGACATCTCCTACCCCTATCTGATGCGCGATCCGATCGGCGAGGTGCGCAAGCTTTATGCAAGGTTCGAGGAGCCGCTCACCGCCGAGGCGGGGGCGGCCATGACGCGCCTGCTGGCGGCGAATCCGCAAGGCAAGCACGGCAAGCACCAATACTCGCTCGAGGAGTTCGGGCTCACTGCGGCCGGCGTTCGGCATCACTTCCGCGACTATTGCGAGCGCTTCGGCATCGGGCCGGGTGGCCGCTCACCTGAGCGGTGACCGGACCGACATGAGGGGACCTGCATGACGTCAGCCGATCTGTCAGATCGCTACTTCACCAGCATCAGAGCGCGGGACATCGACGGATTGATGGCGCTCTACGCCGAAGATGCCGTATTCACATTGCCCGATGGCCGCGAGTTTTCAGGCGCCGCCGCCATCCGGGAAATGCACCTGAGCGTCTTCGCCGCGGGCGCGCCGATTCCAACTCCCGTTGCGACCGTGATCGGCAACGGCTCGATCGCCGTGGAGATCGAGGCCCGTCTGGCCGACGGAACGGCTCGCCGTACCGCAAACTTCTATCATTTGGACGCCGCCGGCCACATACGGCGCCTGCGTGTCTATCGGCAGAGCAAGTGAGGGCCCACGCATGAATCCCAACATCAAAGCTGGCTTCATCGGCCTGGGCAGCATGGGGGCGCCGATCGCGCGGCGGCTGGCGCGCACGGGCTTCGACGTCATCGCATGCGACATAGCGCCGCAGATGCTCGAAGCCTTCGACGAGCCGGGTACGACTCGTGAGCGCGATCCCATTGCAACCGCGCGGCAGAGCGAGATGTTGGGTGTCTGCGTGCGTACGGACGAGCAGCTGCGGGAACTCGCCGGCGAGGGGGCTCTATTCGCCGCGATGCGCACAGGCAGCATCCTCATCCTCCACTCCACCGTCGCTCCCGACCTGGCGCGGCAACTGGCGCAGCAGGCTCGCAACGCGGGAGTCGGATTCATCGATGCGGGTGTTTCCGGCGGCGGCCCGGCGGCTATCGAAGGGAAGCTGTCGCTGTTCGTCGGCGGCGAGACGTCTGTGGTCGAGCACGCCATGCCGTGGCTGCAGGCCATCGGCAAATCGGTAGCTCACCTGGGACCGGTCGGACGCGGGCTCGAGGCGAAGCTGCTCAACAATCTGGTGTCCATCGCGAATTACGGGATGTCCGCCGCCATTCTCGATCTCGGTGACAAACTCCACTTCGATCGTGAGCAGCTGCGCCAGGCGCTGATGGCGGGCTCCGCGCAGGGGTTCGCGCTTCATGCGGTGCCCGGCCTTCTGCGTCCGCGTGGCCCTGGAGCGCCGGGGAACTTCGACAGCCTGTACGAGCTCCTCAAGAAGGACGTCGATCACGCGCGACCGCTGGCATCCGCAGAGGACGTGTCCATAGCGGCTCTCCTCGCCTCCTGCCAGTCGATGCTGGACCGTATCAAGGCGGCGGCCGCCGGCGATGGACACCCCGGTCGCGCCTCGGATGCTGGCGGTCAGGAATCCCATGATCGGGCAGATCAAGGTGATGCTCGGCCCCGCCCCGATCGAGGCGGCCGATCATTGAGTCCAGCATCCGCGGGCGCAAGAGTCGCTCTGATCACCGGAGCCGCGGCGGGTATCGGCAGGGCAGTCGCCCTGCGGCTGGCCCGCGAGGGCATGGCGGTAGGCGTGCTCGATGTCAATCTCGCAGGCGCCGAGAGCGTCGCCGCTGAAATCAACGCCGGAGGCGGCAGGGCGGTCGCGGTCGGCGCCAGCATCGCCGATCGCGCGCAGGTGACTGCAGCGGTCGCCAAGCTGCGCGCGGCGCTCGGACCGGTGACGGTGCTGATCAACAATGCGGGCATGACCGCGTACGCGCCATTCGAGGAGCTCACCGACGAATCCTGGGACCATGTCATGACGGTCAACCTGAAGGGAACTTTCATCGTGACCCAGGTCGTGCTGCCGGACATGAAGGCCGCACGCTGGGGGCGAATCGTCAACATCTCCTCCTCGAGCGCCCAGGTGGGCACGCCTGCCATGGCGCACTACGTCGCCTCGAAGGGCGGTATCATCGCCCTCACCCGCTCGCTGGCGCGGGAGCTGGGGCCGCACGGAATCACCGTCAACAACATCCCGCCGGGATCGGTGATGAACACGCTGATGTCCGAGGCCAACCGGGACCGCTTCCAGATCTCGCCGGAGGAGCTGATCCGCACTCTACCGGTGCGCCGCACGGGCGAGCCCGAAGACATCGCCAACGCCTGCGCCTGGCTGGTCGCGGCGAACACGGGCTATGTCACCGGACAGACGATCGGCGTCAATGGGGGCAGGGTGATGGCGTGATTCGTGCGGCCACGCTCGTGGTCGCCCCACGCTCGTGGTCGCCCGAGGATAAGGACTGTCGCGTAGTGTCATATGCGGGGCTCGGATCGAGCCGTTATCATGCCGCTGTTCATTTGGCCTCGAGCCGCCGAGCACTTCAACGCGCTGATCGTGCAGGAGAAGATGGTGCCGCTCGTACGCAGACTCCAGGGTGCCCGATGAAAGC
>Ga0335072_10012531_pt1 | contig 12105 bp, 10 predicted proteins | sample Lox_Sample_21_FD_206725 | JGI IMG/M metagenome (GOLD analysis project Ga0335072, IMG submission 206725) | Soil microbial communities from Loxahatchee National Wildlife Refuge, Florida, United States - Lox_Sample_2.1 | ecosystem: Environmental > Terrestrial > Soil > Wetlands | place: USA...
GACTTGGACTGGCATTTTGGTTTCATAGTACCACGCACTATCCTGGATTCTGGGAAGTCCGAAACGCCCGTCCCAGGCCCTGAGCGTAGACCACCACCTCCGCCGCCGGATCCACAGGATGGGCCTGTGCCGGACGAGAAAGAACTGCCAAGGGAAAGAGAATTGTTGGAAAAGGCCAAAGCATTTCTGAAAAGCACAAAGGCGGGACATAAGAGTCTCAGAGAGGCTGTGGAGGCGTGGAATCTGGGAGATATGGAGGCATGGAGGTTTGCAAGAGCTTTCTTATCACGGAGCAAAGTAGAGCGGGAGAAATGGAATGAGGAAGAGAAGAAATATGGTGGGGGCGTAGGTGCCGAAACGGCAGTTAGACAAGCATGGGGAAGGTGGTTTGATCGTATGTGATTACTACAGGGAAGTAGAAAAGGCACGGCGTTCGAAATGAGGTATCTGTATATAATATCATTTTCTGGTCAGGTAGGGACTGTATAATAGACTGCAGGTGCAATCCTAGCATGGAAATTTCAAACATTTGCAAACGAGCTCTCTGTTCAAACCCAGATGTTGAATCTGGTATCCCGTCACTTCATTTCCAGGTTGAGCCTCCCTTCATTCGCTCCATACACGTCGTGCTTAGTTGGAAGTTGTATCGCCGCCCATTTCACCACTCAACTCACGCGAAGTCGGACCCTTTCTGACCGCGCCCCCTTCGACCACATGAGCAGGCGCATTGACGGCGCCATTCCGGGCATGCTTCATCCCATTGAACATGTCCTCTCCGCGATGGCCATGACCCTGGCCGCCGGGGCCATGCGCAACGCTTCCAAGTCCATGGCCATACATTTTCGCTTTCTCAAGGCCCCTCTCCTCAAGCATATCTCTGATAAACCCATTTAGCCACATGCCCTCGAGCTGTTTCTCACTCATTTCCCTAGCGCCCGCAATGCGCCCTTTGCAGCTGGGTGTTCCGCAGAAGCAGTCGAAGGACTGCGCCATGGCCCATTCGGTGCTGGGGTAGAAGAATGTTAGCTCCGTGCCTGGCTGCAGGCCCGCGGGGCCAGCAAGAATGGAAAGGGTCGGCATGTCGAAGATCTATTGCTGGACGCGGTGAGCCTTTGTGACAAGGGGTTTTCTTGTGGCATGTTGGACGCTGGTTTTGCTGTAAAGTGGTATATTGGGAGGATATTGCATGTTGCTCTTTGACTTGGGTTGTTTTACTTTCAGTCACCTGACGCTCGCTCGACACTTGACGGTCACGTTTCTTACCATGTGACTTCTCCTCTTCCGCAGCCTTGGAATACAAACATCATGGAAATCGACGTATTCAAGATATTTAAACAGTAGACACAGAGTATTGAAAGAGGACTAACCAAACTGGGCTCGCAGCTATGATTGATATACACAAGGTCCGAATTAAGATTCAAATGAGCATCCTTGTCCATCTGAACCGTAGCATAAGTCGGAACCATCGCCCTGGTGCAAGGCGGGAATGACATCTTGGCGAACAAGCCAAAAGGTGCCACTTTAATCTTCGAGAATGACTTCGAAGTGAAGCCCTCTTTGCCAATGACTACTTCCTGGATTTCTCCATGGGAAGGCTGTGGCCAGTGAGGGGTGAGGGGTGCCATGCTTCCAGTTGCTTTGGCTGATTTGAATTGCAGTTTATGCTAAAACTGCGGTTTCTGATGTTTATTTTGCCTTTTTGGGACTTATATAGGTGATGGTTCGTTGGATGGTTCGTTGGATTTTGTGTTGTATTTTTAACGTGCAGGAGCCTAGACGGATAGATGAAGAAGTTTTCAAGAACTGCATCTACGTACCGAGTACGTGATCTCCAACCGAGGCAATCCATGCCAAAAGCAGGCGTAGGACGCTATGTTGTTCGTTACATAACCAGATTGGAACGGTCTTTAATTTGGAACTCTAGTCTAGAGAGCTTCTACACCTTCGATAATCTCGATGTGACGGTCGTTCAGACTATAAGATGATTGGGTTGTACCACGTGAAAAACTTTATTTTGCGCGATAGGATTTTGAAACCTTATTCCCCCGCATTTCAGGAGCTACACCGCATCTCTGAAGATCACCCATCACAGTGAAATAAGATAGGATTGGATCTTCGATCAAGCATCGGAGATCCATTTCTAAACGCCACTGATGTCACTCCCGTAGGATATTACATTGCCCTAATTGGTCAGCTCTTCCTCTGTTCAGCACATTATTTGAAACCGTCTTGATGTGGCGTCAATTCCACCTTAAATTTCTACTCTAGGTTTAATAAATCTTTCTTCGATGTCGACAGGACAGCCTCTACTTCCGTCTTTTGGGGCTGGTGTGCTCCTTCTCTGTGTCGGGAACACTCTGGCCTGCATCGATATCTCTATCGCCGCCTACATTTTCATCCACCAAATTTGTATCCAGATTGTTAGGACTCGAAATACTAGAAGTCTAAGAGATTTTTTCGTCCATGAGCATTAGCGGCGCGGATGGGCCGAAGTACTTTCGGAGTCAGCTAATTCCTAGAGCAGGAAGAACGTTTACACAGAACTACTCATTCTCCCGGCCCATGAAATTATCCTTCATGCCTGCCTTCGGTGGTTTGTCTGCAGGCTCTACTGCAGGGTAGGCCTTCATCGCCAATTTCGCCTGCTTTTACGAATTCTTTCGAACCTGGAGCCTGTTCGTCTGCTTTGAATGTTCGCATAGCCTGACTAGCTTGGGCATCATACCCTCGATGTTCGTCATCCTCTTTTGGTCCTGTGACAGTCCTGGGAGCTTTACTCTGATTTTCGGCTATGCATGGAGAATTCCTGGCAGTTTCTCTATTAGCAGAAACATAAGTAGTCCTGCTGTTCTTAGGTACCGTGGCAGAGAATCTTCATTCGTCATCGCGATGCCTGGTTGTAGAGGTAACAATATCTGGGTGCCTTTCCTGTAAGAAAATTAAACTTCATTTTGGGTGCTTGCTGCGGCTTGTTGACGTGACTTTTTTCATACATTCCTGCCGTATGATACTACAAAAGAATGCTAGATTACGCGGCAGAAAGACTCTTGATGCTTCGCTAGGAGAGTATGGCACTTTATGTGTTGCATCTTTCCTCACAGAGGCTGAGCTCTTGCTGGGGAAAATGGAGGGATAAAGGGGCCTTTGACAGCTATAGTTCAGCAGGAAGTGATATTTGGGGAATAGAATACACGACTTTGACGCGCAGCTGCCTCATAAGCCAGACGCTGCGACCTTTCCCCATAGACTATGGCATCACCCTTGGGCATTAGATCTGCTGTAGCAACATATCCCTGCGCAACTTTGAACGACTCCGATTATGAGCGCAATTATAGGAACAAGGACTGCACTCGCAGAGATTGTATCGGCATCTATCTCAAAAATCAGCCCCAAGACTAGAATCCCATAATTCCGGTTCCATCCAGCAAAGCTGATGTTCAACCAAGACGCAGTTTCAGTCAGCATTTATTGCAGCGGGGATGTAACATAGCCACTGTGGTTGAGTTTGTATCAATTCTTTGACTGAAGATAGGATTCGCCTTTATCAATCAATGTAGAACAGTGTTAAAGCAAACCCACCGTGTGACTAGATACGTATATTCGGATACCACACGATACCTTCGCTCAAAATAGCGACGTGGTGCACACTTTTTGAGATGAGCACAGCATATCCGCACAAATTAATAAGACTAAAACTCAGCTGACGAAATACTTAGCTTAATGACTCCGGAGTCGAACGAAGGCGTATGTTCATGAGAAGTCGTAGAACATGTCCGAACAGCTAGAAGGTGAAGGGTTGGCGCTAGCAAGCGCTAAAATTTTGGTATACGAGGAAAATCACAGCTTACGGCATCAACCTCCAAAAAGGCAACCACTAGAGAGCTCTTTCCTATCAACAATTCGCTGTCTTCTGCATGGATATAGTTTCTATTCTCTGCACACAATTTATCTGCGCTAATTGACATACCTACACCTGTCCAGCATGTCTCTTCTCCGCCCAGCAGCACCATCACTCACCTTCCTCCGCAGCTTCTCCTCCACAAGCCACTGCGCCGCAAAGTCCAGCGCCAAAAGGCTCGCATACGAACACAGCGCCGTCCCGCCCTATCCATACGGACCGTCTCGATGGTACAAGCAATCCAATTTCGGTTTATACGGGCTGCAGAAAATCCGCTTCGGGAATATGGTGTCAGAGAAAAACGAGATCAAAACGCGACGGTATTGGCGACCTAACGTGCTGCGGAAGCGGCTGTGGAGTGAGAGTCTGCAGACATATCTCAAGATAAGGGTCACGGCGAGGGTGCTAAGGACGATTGATAAGTGTGGTGGGTTGGACGAGTATTTGTTGGGGGAGAAGGCGGCGAGGATAAAGGAGTTGGGGATGGGTGGGTGGAAGCTCAGGTGGAGGATTATGCAGACGGAGAGTGTGAAGGAGAGGTTTAGGAAGCAGAGGGAAGCGCTGGGGTTGCCGCCGAAAGAGGAGGTGGCTGTGGGATCGGATGGAATGGCTGTGACTAAGGAGATGGTCGCGGAGGAGATACAGAAATATGATGATGAGCTAGCAAAGGAGGCTGATGTTGATATTGGGGATGATGTGGAGAGTGCAGCGGAAAGTGGGAACTTCATGGAGGAGAAACCTGCTAAGAAGGGGAAAATAATGTTGTAAGGCAAGACTAATGTCTTCAGAATCCTGTATAATTACGCTTGTACACGACTATACTACATATTAGAGCATGGGAAACACAAAGGGCATGACTTTGAATTCTTAGATTTTGTTATTTTATCAGTAGGATCAAATTCTCCTCAGCTTGACCGTTCAGAGCGCTTTGCTCCACCCTGGGCCTTCACGTACATGCAGCCGGTCTGCTTCATATTATGTAGAAGTCAATTCGACTGATGAGCTTCTTATCTCTCAGATATATACAGCGCCGTAGTATTAGCCATTGCTACGTTTAAAGCTGTCACCGCGGTGCGTGCTGCCGCTGTGTTACGAGCCGCAGCCGTTCAAATCAAATTCGGTCTCTCGAGCATCATGTACTCCAATGCTAACCATCATTCTCCTTCTTGGCTAGCAACTGGAAGTCTCTGAGCAAAGGACATTATGATGCACGCTAGCAACTCTGCGTATCTTAGCCAGTCCTAACCGAAGGCATATTCTCTGGCTCAGCATTGAAGAGTTTTAGCACTCTCTGCGATGTCAAGGAACTGGACTATATCAAGCTTGACGTCGACAGGTGATAGTCCGGATAGAGTGGACTGAGCATCCATGCAACAGCTATTTGCCGAATCCGAAGATAAGTGATATCCAGTCTTAGAGCCATCTCGAATATTCAAGCTGTAACGGTGGTTGCAGTACTTTGTTCCGCAGGTGGCGGGGGCTTTGGGAGATCGTCCTAATTTTGACAGTGCCGTCAGCCATTATGTACCATATAGTCCGTCCTAAACACTTGCTTACCACGTCAAAAATAACCTTGATCATCAAGCTGCAGCTTGGACACACAGCAATTTCCTCGCCCTCACGTAGGTCTGCAATGCTGATTTCAAACCTGTCACCACAAGGACACGGATAGTGGTAGATTTGCAGTGTTGGATCGTACTCCATATCCTCGATTTCGACCTCATCGTAGATATTCTCCGCCATATTTGCAGCTGTTCGCTTGCAGAGTCGAGCGTGGTTGTGAAAAGAGAGTCACACGATACTAGAAATTAATTTTGTTGGATTAATGTGCCTTGCGACTAAGGCCGAACTTGCACATGCTGATAGCTTCGAAATCTGGGGAATGATGATGCCGAGGACTGGAAGGACTGTCATGACAATTTGTCCATTGTTTGCGACGACGACTCCACATGTTGCCAATACGGTGTTTGATGACATATATGATCTGAATCCGGCATATATATTGTTCTTAGAGCTCTGTCGCCTCAAATCAACCATCCATGGCACCGCGATGACGTTGAAGCCTCTCTGATCATCCGGTCATCTGCGGATGACTCTGATTCAAGACCTATACATCCTCTGGATACGCCTCTGCCATGGCTTCTCAATCGAAGCTCCTACCTCCCGATCGGACTATCAAGTCCATAGTCAAACAATTCACCACCCTGTACTTAAGGCATCGAACCAACATCTCCAGAACTGTTTACCTTACTTTATTCGTTGCGCTAATCAATCGTATTCGAAATGCCATAAATGAACAGAAAGCGGCTTCGATAAGACAGGCTGAAGCTCGACAGCGTAGTGCAACAGTTGCTAGCGATGGAGAAGTCTTGAAACGAAAGAAGGTTGAGCTTGACAGGGAGTTCTTCAGAAACCTCTTCAGATTACTGAGGATCATCATACCGGGCTGGAAGAGTCCGGAAATGAGACTACTGATCAGCCACAGCTTCTTCCTGGTAGTAAGAACTCTACTCAGTCTATATGTCGCAGAGCTGGACGGGAAGCTCGTGAGCAGTCTAGTAAGGGGGAAGGGCAGGGACTTCTTGATTGGAATTGTATGGTGGATGATTGTGGCCGTGCCCGCGACTTTCACGAATTCCATGCTCTCATACCATCAATGCAAACTCGCACTACAATACAGATCTCGACTTACGAATTACATACACGACAAGTATCTATCGAACATGACGTTCTACGGCATTTCGGCACTGGATGACCGAATAAAGAATGCAGACCAGTTAATTACGGTTGATGTGTCAAAATTCTCGAATAGCTTGGCTGAGCTATATTCGAATTTGGCAAAACCGATATTGGACATGGCGATATATAATTATTCGCTTTCGCGGAGCGTTGGAGGGGAAGGCCTCTTTTTCATGAGTCTGCTTGTACAGGTCTCAGCGAACGTTATGCGAGTCTTAACCCCGCCATTTGGGAAATATGTGGCCGATGAAGCACGACTGGAAGGCGAATTCCGCTTCGAGCACTCTCGATTAATCGACTATTCCGAAGAGGTAGCTCTTTATTCAGGACACGAGGCCGAAAAGGATACCCTTGATAAGGGTTACTTCACCCTGATAAAGCATGTCAACTTCATTCTGCGGCAACGCTTCTACCATGGAGTCATGGAAGACTTTGTTATTAAATACTTTTGGGGTGCCCTTGGTCTTATATTATGCAGTGTACCAGTTTTCTTCAAGTTACCGGGTGCAACAGGCACATCTACTATGGGTGACAGGACCGAAAGCTTTGTCACCAATCGGCGGATGTTACTCTCGTCTTCGGATGCTTTCGGGCGTGTAATGTTTTCATACAAAGAAATCACAGAGTTGGCGGGTTATACATCAAGAGTTTCTTCTCTCCTAGATGTCATGGACGATATTCAGGCCGGTCATTTCGAAAAGAAGCTTGTCTCCTCTGCAAGCACCGAGGAGAATGCGGCAGTTCTTCGCGGACGAGGAAATGTTATTGAGAGTGAAGACATCGAGTTCATTGATGTGTATGGTAGTCCTTGACCGTCAGATACATCTGCTAACAGCTGACAGTCCAATAATCTCGCCCAACGGAGATGTCCTCGTAAAAGCACTATCATTCTCGTTGAAACCAGGAGACCATTTACTCGTCGTTGGACCCAATGGATGTGGAAAGTCGTCCTTATTCCGCATTCTTGGTGGTCTCTGGCCGGTATATGGCGGTACAGTCCGCAAGCCACCTTTCTCGGACATCTTCTATATCCCTCAACGTCCATATCTAAGCCGTGGATCGTTACGGCAGCAAGTGATCTATCCGGATTCAGTACGTACAATGCGCTCCAAGGGCATCACAGATGCGGATCTTCTTGCAATCCTCCGAACCCTTGACCTTGAAAACATCATCACGTCCTATGCTGAAGGATGGGACGCGGAAGCCGAATGGCGTGATGTGCTCTCAGGAGGCTTACAGCAGCGTGTCGCCATGGCTCGACTTTTCTATCATAAGCCAAAGTACGCAATTCTGGACGAGTGCACAAGCAGCGTAACACTCGAGATTGAGAAGATCATGTATGATACGGCAAAGGCGCTAGGAATTACACTCATGACGGTCTCGCATCGCAAATCGCTATGGAAGTACCATAACTTCATATTGCAATTTGATGGACAAGGCAAATACGTATTCACCAAACTCGATGCGGAAAAGAGGTTGACATTGGAGGAAGAGAAGGAAGAACTAGACTTGCAGCTTCGGGCTGTGCCCGAAATTGAAAGAAGGATCGCCGAACTTACGGCGACCTAGTTCTGAGGAATATTGCATGAAGCATTTCTGGCGCCAATGATCACGGCCGAATATACTATGGCAGTTTTGGATGAGACAGATAAAAGCTGTGGTAAGCTTGTAGACGATAATCAATAGCAGCGTGAAAGGACAGCATAGACAAAATATTCACAATAACGCCCCGCTTCTCCCTCCGTACTTTTCTCAATTTCCCTTTCGACACTTCGACAATACCTTGAAAATGCCTTGCATATCAGATTATTGCTTCAGGTTGCAAATTCATGTGCCGCACAGGCCCATTGTTGGTGTCCAACATTATTTCTACAGGTAGTATGTCTATCATGCTTATACGGAGTATTCAAGAATCTAAACGCAGATGGAAGCAAACAAAAGACTAATATTCCCAGCCTAGCTATGACATATTCTCAAGGCCCAATGCTGCCTTCTCAACACTCATACAAGCCATCCATCATCAATCTTGCCCTCCACCAATCTCCACACCACCCAGATTGACTTCCAGGAACATGCGAACTTGCAGTGCCTGCATCATCGCGATCCTTTCCTTGCGGCTACAGGATAAGATAACCCCCAAAACAAGGTACAGCCCCCTGTCTACAGCCACACTCAACCCCTCATTCATGACGCAACTACTGCCAAAAAATAATGGCTGGGAACAACACATCGTGTCGCACATCACAAACCACTGAGCTGCCCATTCTAGCCACAGCACAACGTCCTCATGACCAACGGCATTCAATTATTTCCTAGTACACGGCGCGGAGGTATTTCTTGCTTTTCACGCCCGTATGGGAATCAAGCTTTGGCTGACTTATCGGTGCCTGCAACGTAGATGGACGTCACGTTTGCAATCAAGGTCCTGACTAGCAGAAATGTAACGCAGGGGAGCAGACCTTGAAAATTCCAAGGCTGGGGCACTGGTGACGATGATGGAGGTATATGATGGCACTTTTCTGGTGGATAAGAAGCGGCAGGTGTCCGGTTGTGAAGCCTTTTTGGTGCTTCGAGCATTGTATCTCGTACATATCAATTGATATCCACCTCGTGGAGGGAGTGCTTGTATTCTGACACTTTCCTTTCGCGCGCATATAATATATAACAGAGATGCATTCAGCCGCCCTTCTTCTACTTCCTCTCCTGCAGCTTGCTGCCGCTCAATCAGTCGTCGTGACTGTCTCTCAGGGCGTCACTACGACTTTTACCCTCCCAGCATGGCTATACCCACCGAGTGGCACGCCAAGCTCTACGATCACAGTGACACCAACATCCACACTTGTAGTCATTCCTTTGACCACCATAGATACCGGCCTCACCACAACAACTTTATATGTTGGGCCGAGTACCACGAGCACGCCCACAACGACAACAACAACTTTCAACTCGGTAGTAAGCAGCTACCTCAGCAGCATCATGAGTGTTGAGACAGCCGGGTCCAGCACCACTTCAAGCACCAGCACAACCACCACGTCCAGCACCAGCACCGCTACCGCTACGACAACGGTGATTGCTAGTATGCCTTCCTCTTGTCATCTTTTATCATTGAGCACATCGTACTAACCATTTACACAGTACCAACCACAATTTCAACTTCTACGACAACCGGAACCGCCACTACCTCTGCAAGAGGAACCTACACTGAGACGATGGTCCTCCAGAGTGGAATGACTACGACGACGATGACCATGGGTGCCACGAACACGTCTACTGCCGGCCCTTCAGTGTTCACTGGAGCTGCGGCCCCGAACAGTGCTCTGGCAGGATGCGCCATCGCTGGCGCGTTAGCAGCAATGGGGTTGAATTTCCTATAACATGCAAAAAAGGGGCGTGGTGGAATGAGGTGCATGATGCGATGATTGCTATGATTTGATATCCCCGCATGTTGAAGCGCAAAGCGAAGTGCGTTATGGCCGTATTTTGATGGCGTTTAGTCTTGCGACTATTCTGTATTATACCCTCGTATGAATACTTAATGTATAAATCCAGCCGATATATTATCATATCTACCATCGCTTCATCTTGTGCGTTGCCTAATGCATTGTGTCAGCGATATTCCCTAAATGGCCGCTTTGATTCGCAAATAATAAAAAAAATGTTTTGATCAGACAGCAGTTGGAACTAAGGTGTATCCACATAGAATTCGGAACAGGTCTGTGAATCTAGTGCTTTCATCCTTTCGAGTACAAGATAGATATAAAGCTAGAATAGGACTAAAGAAACTTACTATCAAACCGTGCAATAGATATTGGTAATAACTCCATTCGCTAGAGTCTATTGACTCTTCAAAAGCGTGTGTTGGATTTGAATGGCACGTCTAGCCTATCTTCCTCTTTTTGAAGAACGATCCTATAGTTTTCTGGCTTTCGTCATGCTTCGAGCTCCCGATTCCTCCGCGGGTCTTTTTCAACTTTTTGAGATGCACCAAGCTGTTTACTGCTTTCATTACCAGCAACATGTCTAGAAGTATTCGCTTATTTGCTTCATTTGTTGTTGCCTGGGCCTCTGCAAGTGTAGCAGATGTCGGCGCCTTCATGGTAGGAGATGTCCAATTTGAGCTTTCGCCTTCTCGTGGCTTGATCTCCAGTTCCATATACCCAGTGTTGGACCAACTGCCGAGGAATTCCAAGAGCAATCCTCGTTCTGCGGGAACCACGCCAGGCGCCACAGAAACCGCTGTCGGAGGAAATCGGCGAAGGATGCATCGCCATAGGTGTGCGAGGATGATGCCATGGGCCACAACTACGACTGCATAGTCTCCTGTGACAGAATGAAAGAGATCCAGGAGATACTCGTCAATGAAAGCATTCGAACGCGTTCTCATAGCTTCTTGTGTCTCCACATCCCTAAATTCCGAATCATTCTCGTTGACATCCTTGCCAGTCTTCTTGGAATCACGCGACCGTCCGGAAGAAGCCTTTCCCTCCAAGGAACCAAAGTCTTGCTCCCGGAGCAATGTTAATTGCTTGGTCTCGTGGGCAAATGGGGCCTGTTCATTTGCGGGTTTGGGTTGTGTAAGTCGAATGGCTTCCGCAGTCTTGAAAGCCCGAACAAGGTCTGATGAAAATATATGGGAGATCTTGACTTCTGTAGTTGCTAAGTACTGACCTAATCTATTAGCTTGTAAGACTCCATGATTTGTCAAGGCAGAATCAGTGATGCCAGCACTTGAATTGTTAGCAATCGATTGCTATAATGAAGCTTAGAAAAGCACATACTAGACGCCTGCGACATTGTCAACAGTTTCACCATGTCGAACTAGAAAAAGCCTCATTCCTCTACTGTGGGAAAGGAGCCAAGCTGTCTTAGCTGTACATAGTGTAATGTAGAGAGCTTGAAGAAATCATGGATGGGACGTCGGCGGTGAAAAATATGCAAATTGTGAATGGCTCCAAATTTTAGTCATCCGTAATTTTCGAGCTTAGCGCGCTAAATTTGCTCCACATTTCGAAACCTCCACTTGTAAACATCTCATCTATGGGATGTATGTTAATATAGGGATCTATCGACATAATTGGCCATAAGTATAGTCAATAACAACAGTCCAAGCCTACCTTTATTATAGCACAGTCCAAGGTGTTAGTGTCTAGTGAACGAAGAGGCATCATTTTGGTCTGTTTCCACTCTTGATCATTCACATGTGCTGTTCTTATTGCTTTTCTGCTAGGCCTTGAGGCAGTCTTATATTTAAAACCTTTCTTACCACTCTGGGACATGAGAAGAGTCCTACATCTCTTCTTAACTAATCGTTTTCCTTTATTCCTGTGTTTAATCTCTACTTTTGTCTTACCTCTTATTTCATCGATTCGTATTAAGGTGTGGGTCCACCTGTTGATCACGGAGAAATGGAAATATGATCCAGAGGGCTTGGGTATAGCCTATCCAAGAGCGCGAGACCTGGGCGCTAG
>Ga0335072_10012533_pt1 | contig 12104 bp, 15 predicted proteins | sample Lox_Sample_21_FD_206725 | JGI IMG/M metagenome (GOLD analysis project Ga0335072, IMG submission 206725) | Soil microbial communities from Loxahatchee National Wildlife Refuge, Florida, United States - Lox_Sample_2.1 | ecosystem: Environmental > Terrestrial > Soil > Wetlands | place: USA...
AACCGGCACCCGGCCACCCGCCACGACGTGGGCAAGACCGTCAAGCGAGACCAGCCAAACAAGAAAACTCGCAGGCAGAAGGGTTAAATAACAAGATAAGGGGATGCCGATCATCGAATCCGCGACCGCGACCGGCTTCGCCCGCCGCCAGGTGGTCACGGCCCGGAATATCAGGGGCGGCCGGTTTACCACCTTCATGCTCGGCGGTCTTAACTACCAGATCGAGCATCACCTGTTCCCGTCGATGCCCCGGCCCAACTTGCGACGGGTCCAGGGCCTCGTCAGGGACTTCTGCGTAGCGACCGATCTCGGTTACCGCGAAGAAGGCTTCATCGAGTCATTCCGCCAGATCATCCATCACCTTAGCGACGCTGGAGCAGCCGCCTGTCGCCGTCCTGACTGATTATCGTGATCTGCCCGGGAAGACCGGTCAGAGGAGCGGATCAGCAGGATCTGCTGCTCGGGCGGTGGCAACTCGCCCCGCGCGTGGCGACGGCCTGCATGTCGAGCATGTGCTCCATCTTCGGGCCTCCTCGCCGGGGAGGTCAGCCAGCATGGCCGCACCGGGCTGGCCGGCCAGCGGCGCGCCCAGCGAGGGCTCCTGACCGCTGATGCACGGCTGCGCGTACGTGGCGAGGGAGCGGCCGGAGGCCGGATCGAAGTTGTTGATCGCCTTCAGCGGGCCGACATACCCCACCGCATCAGGTCCTCCGCTGGCTCAGCGCTGCTGATGTACCTTCGCACGCAGGACCGGACCACGCCCTGGTTGGCGGGTGATCAGCAGCGAAGGAAGCCGTCGGACCGGAGCAGGAGATGGGCAGGTTCCCCGTACGGCCTGAACGCGCACGTCGGGCATCGTCGTGATGCTTGCCGGCGTCCTTGTCCTGCTGCTCTGATGCCGGGACACGCCTGGTCGGACGGGTCAGCCCTTGGTTTGCCGCAGGGCGATGGCGACGATGAACGGCCAGCAGGTCTCGATCGATAGGAACAGACGCTCAGCCAGGCCCAGGTCACTGCCGCCCTGGGTTTCGATGACGAGCCAGCCGAGCAAGGCAAGGAACACGGCAGTGACGACGGCACAGCCGTAGCTGCTCAGGATCAGCGGCCGCGGCGGCGCGCGCCGGGCGACGAAGGCGGGCCAGACCGCGATTGCGACCGCGCCGAGCGAAGTCCAGGCGAGGTGCTGCGGATTCGAGCCTCGGGCGGGTTCGGGAGATGCGGCGATGCCGATGCTGGACAGGCCCGCGACGGCGAGCAGGATGCGGGCAGGCACCCGGACGCCGGCCAGGCCCGCGGCAGTCACGAGCTGGCACCCGCCCACCAGGAACAAGGCCCCCGTCATGATCCACCGATCGGTTCCGGCGTGGCCAGCCAGCACGCTGACCGTCTTCCGGATCGGGCTGTAGGAGGTCGGCTGAACCGCGTCGGCGACCAGCCAGCCCGCGGTCGCCAAGACGGGCGAGAGGCCGGCTGAGACGACCGTCCACCGCGGAACCGGGTGGCACGTGCGCTTCGGCCACGTCGCTGAGCTCGCCAGCCGGTGCACATGCCGCCGGGCGGCCCCTGCCAGCGGAAGCTCCGCGGCCCTGCCCGGCTGGCCCGGCCACACCCGGGTCATGTCCGCGAGCCGACGGGGTGAGCGCGCTGTGCCGCGGGCGGCCCGGACCACCCCTGGGCAGACCAGGCACGGCCCGGAAGCAGGGTGTCGATGTGGAGGGCCGGGGTGCCGAGCGAAAACTGGGCCTGGTCGCAGGCGCCCGAAGGAGCCGGGCCAGGGCGTACATGATCGTTCCTGGACGGGGTGCGCGCGGGGTCTGGACGCGCGGGCTGGGTCATGAAGCCCTCCAGCAGTCGTGCGCGGCCACCGGGCCTCGCTGCTGGCTCACACTCAGGATAACCGTTACGGGACCGGGACGGATAGGACGGGTCCCGTGGCTGTGCCGCGCCTGGAGGCAGCGAGCCAGCGCCCGTGGACAGGATGGGGCCGCGGTGCTGGTGGTGGTGTCTGCCACCTTTCTTATGGCTGTCGCGGTGGCTGTGGCGCGCGTGCGTATCAGTTGCTGACTCGGGAAGGACCGCCGAATGGCAGCCTGTCCCGCGCCGGGCAGGCTGAGGCGCGCGGCGCATCCAGGACGATCATCAATCCGCAAGGAACACAACACGGCGTAGGCGAAGTGGCGTTCGGGTTCTGGCCTGCTGGAGATGCTCGCGCAGGTCCCGGATCCGCGGGAGGCCGCACCCCGCTGCGCAGGCGGATCATAGCTCCCAGCAAGAAGCGCATCCGCCCGCTGCTGCAGGCCCTGGACGCAGATGGTTTACCGGAATAGCGTTCAACTTCCTGCCGACCTTGTTGTGACAGTCGCAGAATTGTTCATCGGATTTCTCGTGGCGGCCGCCGCGAACCGGTCAGAGCGGAAACCCGGAACTGACCCTGGCAGCTATGGTGCCGGCGGTGCCACCGGGCTGGCCGGCGGCGGCCCGGCGGCTGCTTCGCCCTGCCCACCGTGCTGACCAATACCGTGCTGCGCGGCGCCGGGCCCCGCCGCGGTGCGGCGGCGATCGCGTTCGTGATACTGTCGGGTCACCGCTCCGGACCTCGGTGGCTGATGGCGCTTGCTGACTGCGACGCCGCCGAGATGCTCGGAGCTTCGATGCTGGGATCGGGTAAGGCCCGCGCGGTTCGTGCCTTTGTGACGGGCGGTTCACCCCGCAGTGAGGACGCCGACCTTTACCGCCATTACGCCGACGCCCTGTACCGGCAGGCGCTGCTGACTCGCCGCGATCCGGCGTGGGCCGAGCATGTTGTCTGTGACGTCATCGCCAATGAGGCTGCGCTGGCCGCAATACCGGAGCGCAGCGAAGACGATGCACGTTATCGCCTGACAGAGTCGGTCCTGCGGCGCTGCCTTCGGCTGGTCGCCGGCCTGGCGTGGCAGGTCCGCCGCCCCCCGCGGTAATGCGCAGGCTGGCATTCGTCATCGTGCTGTTCTTGCTGGACATGGCTTTGTCGGCGCGGATCGTGAAGCAATACGAGGAGGGGGTGCTGTTCCGGCTGGGCCGGGTGCGGGGCCCGCGGAAACCCGGTTTCCAGCCGATCATCCAGCTGGTCGACGTGCTGCGCCGGGTGTGCCTGCGGATCGTCACGATGCCGATCCAGTCTCAGGGCATCATCACGCACAACAACGTCAGCGTCGACCTATCGGCGGTCGCCTACTTCCGGGTGTCGACGCGGTGAAGTCGGTGGTGGCGATCGCGAGCGCCGGCGCAGCCATCGATCAGATCGCCCATACCACGCTGCGGAAGGTCGTCGGGCATCACGCCCTGGACCAGGCACTGTCCGAGACCGACAAGATCAACCTGGACATCCGCACGATCCCCGACGTCGCCACCGTCGACTGGGGCGTCGAAGTGACCCTGGCCGAGCTGAGAGACATCCAGCTGCCCGACACCATGGACCGCGATGGCCAAGCAGGCCGAGGCCGAACGGAAAAAGCGGGCCAAGATCATCAATGCCGAGAGGGAATCCATGGCCGCCGCGCTGGGGCAGGCCTCCGACGTCCATGATGGCCCACCCGCTCGCGCTGCAGCTCCGCAACCTGCAGAGCCTGGCCGAGAGCGTGGCCGCTGCGATAAATGGTGCTCGTCGGGAGGAGAACCGCATGGTCAGCGTGAATATGACGGCCGGGCGCCTCCCGCGCACGGCCGTGCCCGCGGCGGGCTGTTCCGCCCGCGCCGCCGTGACATGATCCCGGCCGGGTCTTCGGCGTGACTAGCCGCCGGCCGGGGCTGCGCCGATGACAGGGAACCGGCCAGCTGGGATCTGGGGTCTGGTGGCGGGGCAGGCGGCCGGTCGCGGCGGGCGGGTGTCGGCGGCGGATGCGTGCGTGGCCGCTGTCGCGGCGGTTGAGGTCACTGGTGCCTGGCTGGTCGCGGCGAGGGGCGCGGAGGCGGGTCACCTGATGTGGGCGACTGATGAGGTCAGCGGGCTGCTCGCCGAGCTGCAGCTGACCTTCGGGGAGGGCCCGGGTCCGGATGCCTGGGCCGGCGGCGGGCCGGTGCTGACCTCGGATCTGGGTGATTCGGGAGCGGTCCGCCGGTGGCCGGTGTTCGCCCCGGCGGCCGGCCGGGCCGGGGCCGCGGCGGTCTTCGTGTTCCCGCTGCAGGTGGGGGCGATCCGGGCCGGGGTGATGGGCTTGTACCGGGCGCGGCCCGGTCCGCTGAGCGGTTCCCAGCTGGGTGATGCGCTGGTCTTCGCTGATACCGCGATGTTGCTGCTGCTCGAGGGCCAGGATCAGGCGGGGTCGGGGCCGGGCGGGCAGCCCGCGGGCCTGGCCGGGTACCGCGCGGAGATCGATCAGGCTACCGGGATGGTGACCGAGCAGCTCGGCGTCGGCGTCGCGGAGGCATTTATCCGGCTGCGCGCTTACGCATATGCTCATGACCGGGCATTGTCCGATCTGGCCCGCGACATCGTGGCCCGCAGGCTGCGGCTGGGTCCTGGTCCAGATCCGCGCGGGGACGGCCGGGAGTGACAGGGCGCGTGCTGATGCCCGCTGGCCGGCCTTGCTGCCTGGTGCTGAGAGGGTGAGCGGGATGGACGGAGAGCTGCTGTCGGAGACGTTCGTCGAGCTGACGGACACGCTGGTGGCCGGCTTCGACGTGATCGACTTCCTGCACGTGCTGACCGACCGCAGCGTGCAGCTGCTGGACGTCTCGGCTGCCGGGCTGCTGCTGGCTGACCCGCGCGGTCAGCTGCGCGTGGTGGCCGCCTCCAGCGAAGCCGCGCGGCTGCTTGAGCTGTTCCAGCTGCAAAACGATCAGGGTCCCTGCCTGGACTGCTTCCGGTCTGGCCGGCCCGTCGCCGCCGCGGACCTGGCGGCCGCGGCGGCGCGGTGGCCGCGGTTCGCGCCGGCTGCCCGCCGCGCCGGGTTCGGCGCCGTGCAGGCCCTGCCGATGCGGCTGCGGGACCAGGTCATCGGCGCGCTGAACCTGTTCCGCGCCGATGCGGGCGCCCTGGCGGCCGCGGACATCCGGGTCGGCCAGGCGCTGGCCGACGTGGCCACGATCAGCCTGCTGCACGAGCGGAGCATGCGGCGCAGCGACATGCTGAACGAGCAGCTGCAGGCCGCGCTGAACAGCCGGGTCATCATCGAGCAGGCCAAGGGCAAGCTCGCCGAGCGTCTCGGGGTGGACATGGACCAGGCATTCACCCTGCTGCGCGACCAGGCCAGGACCAGCAACCGCCGCCTGTCTGACCTGGCCCAGGCGTTCGTCGACGGCACCGAAGCCCTCACCAGCCCCGCCGCGAGCAAGCCCCGGCAGCAGCACCGGCCGGGCCCGCCGCCCAGGTCGTAAACCCGCTACAGGCGGGACGGCCGCCGCAACTGCCCATCGGCCCGCTGCGGTCAGCGGATCAAGCCCTGGCCTGGCGGTCGCTAGGTCAATGGCAGGCAGCCGGTTGCGGAGCCGCACCTGCGAGGACGTGATCGATGCGGTGGTCGCGAGCCGGGACAGTTGCCGGCGGGAGGATCGCTTCGGGCAGCCTGGGCTGGCCGGTGATCGCTGCCCGGACCGTGGGGTAGATATCGAGGTGCTGGTTCAGGCCGGTGGCTGCCAGGACCCGGGCTATCTCGGGTGATGGTGCGGCCAGGCGCAGGGATCCGCCGAGCAGCCGGGCACGGCGTCCGGTGCCCACCAGGACCGCCAGGCCGCTGGGGTCCGCCTGCTCTACCGCGGACAGGTCGATGATCAGGTGGCTGGCGGCGCGGAGCAGACTGAGGAGCTGCTCACGCAGCGCGGGAGCTGACGCGATGCCGAGTCCCCCGCCGAGCGCGGCGATGACGTACCTGCCGCGGTCCGCCCGGCAGGTAAGACGGAGGCTGGCCTCATCAGCTGCGGGGTACGCCATGGCGCTTCCGGTCACGGGTGCGGGGACAGGCCGGGTGGCGCCCAGCGGGCCATGACGGCCACGGAGCGGCTGCAGGCCGGCCGCGACTAAGCATGGCGGGGGGCACGGCGCATGATTTTGCGCAGTGGCGACATCGCCGTGCGGACCACGCCGGCCGCCGGCCGCTGCGTACGCGGATGCGCCCCGGTGACCTCGGAGGGCATCGGCGGGACCGGTGGCCTGGGCGGGACGGTGCCGTTATGGGTGACCTCGGAGGGCATCGGCGGGACCGATGGCTCTGCCGGGGCGGTGCCGTTAGGGGATGGGCGCGGCCGGGTGGTGGCAGAGCCCGGATCCGGGTGGGGTGCGGCTGGTTCGGGCACGATGGTCTTCCCTTGGCAGGCGGGGCCCGCCGCAGCGTCCTCGGCGACCGCGTGGTCAGCGGCCGGCCGGAACGCTGTGACGGAGGACGGGCGGGCGAGCGGCGGCTAGCCGACGCCCAGGAGCGCCGGCGTCAGCTGCCGGCGGCCGCGGCCCAGGGCGGCCGCCATCGCGCTGACCCTGTGGCGGGCACCGGCGGGTGCACGCAAGCCGAACCGCCTGCGGCGTCCTTGCCGCTGCTCTTTGACGGGATGACCGGCGGCAGCGCCAGGCCGGGCCCGAGCAGGGCGGCCTGCGGCCTCGAAATCGCTGGCATTCATCGCGTCACCGCCGCCGCCAGGCCAGGATCCCAGCCCGGCAGCTTCCATCAGGCACCGGCATCGTCAGCCGGGACGCGGCATCGTGAGCGTCATGGGCACCAGCAATCGTCATGACCGCGTCGGCGCGCATCTGCTCCTCCGGTAGCCCCGGGAAGCTGGCCGCTGACGGGCGGCTGACGTCCGGTGCCTAGTGCCAAGCTATACCCGCACCGGAAAACTAGCAAGTATTTTCCGGAAACATACGACCTGTCAAGGTGGTCAGCTGGACCTTCCTGACGTATCACGCCCGGGTTCTCCTGCTCGTCGCCCATGACCCCGAGGGTGCGCCTGCGCGACATCGCGGCCAGCCTGGACATCACCGAACGCAGCGCGTTCGGCAGCGTCACCGGCCAACCTGGCCGAGGCCGACTACATGGTCAAGGAGAAGAACGGCCGCTGATCCCGGCTCTGGCCGAGACGGCCAGTTGGCCGCGGCGGAACAGGTGCGCGATGACCTGCCGCCGGGCGAGCCGCCGGCACGCGTCAGTACGGTGGCGGGCCGCCAGGGGAGACAGTCCGCGGCATGCGCCGGCCGGGCCCTAGCCTGGCGATAGCCGGACGTCATCGGCCGCGATCATCCCTCGGGTCAGCGTGACCCTCCTTGCGGCGCTGGTCCTCGATGGCGGAAGCGACGTGCCGCACGCATACCTCGAACGCCAGCGGGTCCTGCTCGTGCATGCCGCGCAGCTTGTCCATGAACGTGGCCATGTTCCGCACGGTGTGGTGCGGCAGGCCTTGCACGCTCATGAACTTCCCGTCGCCAGTCTCCGCGAAGCCGGGGACCATGCCTGTCTGGATACCGTAAAAATCAGTCACGCTCTGCTCCGTCTCCCGCCGTCAGGAACCGCCTCCGCGGCGCGCTGGTACTGCTGTGGCTGCGGTAGCCGTCAGCCTCGATGGCGGAGTGGTGAACGGAAACGTCCGGCGCCCCGTGGCCGGGGGCGACGAATCCGTAGCCCCCGTCCGAGTTGAATCGCTTCACCGTGCCCTGAGCCATCTGTGCTCTCCTGCCGTTGCGGTCATCGGGATGCGCGGGCGCGGCCCGGGCTGCGGCGACCGCCAGCCCCTCGAGCCAGGACTGGGAACTAACGACGCCTGCGGTCAGAACTTCGCGGGCGCTATGACACGGACGCGGACTTCGACAACAACCAGCTTCATTTAACACCATGCCGTGGTCGGCGGCCCTGATGCGCCCTGGAGCTGGCGGGGGAGGAGGCAGGCGGGCCGGTAGCGTTAAAGGCTGAGAACATGACCGGCCGCAGCGCAGCGGAGAGGCCAGCGGCGGGAGGTAGCACGCACGGACGGACGGCTGCGACGGCGGCTGATCCACGGTCGGCCGGCCTGGTGCAGGGCCGGGTGCCGCGCGGGACAGGCCGCGGAGGGTAATCTGGACCAGACCCGGGCTCCTCGTGCGCCGACGCTCATGTCGCGTCGCCCTGGGCGCACGATGACCTGGTTCTACCCGGAACCGAGATGGGCGGCCGAGATGGCGCCGCATGTGATCGACGTTCTTCGCCGCCCCGCACCTACCGTCCGTGGTCACGATAGCTGCACCGTGGCGATCAGTGGCGAGATGAGTATCGCGTCCGTACCTGTGCTGCGTGAACGGATCCCCCGGCTAGCCGCGGCCTCGGCCCGGCCGGATCGTCACCGGCCCGCCCGGGGTGACCGCCCACGCGTCGCCTGCCTCCGGCAACTGCCTGGTCGCTGCGCCGACGTCGCGCCAGGCGGGGCTGCTCCCGGGTGGTTCCTGATCCAGGGCCAGCCGCCGGTAGTGGCATCGGCGCTGCCATGAGTTTGGATGACCCGGCAGAGCCTGGGACGGACGGTGAGCAGGAACCGGGCACGGGCCCGGGCGAGCCGTGGGTTTCCGGTGAGGACGGCGAGGGTCTTCCTGCCGCCCCGGTGGCGGCCGCCGGCGCTACGGCCGACCCGGTGAAGGACTACCTGAAGCAGATCGGCAGGGTGCGGCTGCTCAGTGCCGGGCAGGAGGTCGAGCTGGCCAAGCGGATCGAGGCGGGCCTGTTCGCGGGCCAGAAGCTCGCCGCCCGCAGCCGGGATCTGTCCGCCGAGGCGCGGACCGACCTGGAGCGGGTCGCCGAGGACGGCAGGAGGGCCAGGGATCACCTGGTGGAGGCCAACTTGCGGCTGGTCGTCTCGCTGGCCAGGCGGTATGCCGGGCGGGGGATGCTGTTCCTGGACCTGATCCAGGAGGGGAACCTAGGCCTGATCCGGGCGGTGGAGAAGTTCGATTACGCCAGGGGCTACAAGTTCTCCACGTACGCCACCTGGTGGATCCGGCAGGCCATCACCCGCGCGATGGCCGACCAGGCCCGCACCATCCGCCTCCCGGTGCACATGGTCGAGGCCATCGGCAGGCTGGCCCTGGTGCAGCGCGAGATGCTGCAGGACCTGGGCCGCGAGCCGACCCCGGAGGAGCTGGCGGCCGGATTGGACATGACCCCGGAGAGGGTCGTCGAGGTGCAGAAGCACGCCCGGGAGCCGATCTCGCTGCACATCCCGCTGGGCGAGGACGGCGACAGCGAGCTCGGCGACCTGATCGAGGACTCCGAGGCGATCCAGCCCGGCGAGGCGGTCAGCTTCACCCTGCTCCAGGAGCAGCTGCACTCGGTCCTGGACACGCTGTCCGAGCGCGAGGCTGGCGTGGTCTCGATGCGGTTCGGCCTGACCGACGGGCAGCCCAAGACCCTGGACGAGATCGGCAAGGTCTACGGGGTGACCCGGGAGCGGATCCGGCAGATCGAGTCCAAGACCATGTCCAAGCTCCGCCACCCGTCCCGCTCCCAGCTCCTCCGGGACTACCTCGACTGACCTGACCGACGGCCGCCGGCCCCAGGATGCAGCCGGCAATCCCGTCCGCCGGGCTCGTGGGACGCGCATGCCCGGATCTGGACAGCCAGCGGGGCCGCGGGTACGGCGGCACGTTCCTGACCTTCTTCGATTACATGCGCGGTGCGGTCCGGCTGGCCGCACTCATGCACCTTCCGGTCACGTACGTGTGGACGCGCGATTCCATCGGGCTGGGCGAGGACGGCCCGGCCCACCAGCAGGTGCTGCCGCACGAGAAGCTGGCCGAGTTGCCGCAAGCCGGGGTGGCCGTCTGGCTCGATGACCGCTCCGCGACCGCATCTGCCGCGGCGACCTGCAGCGAGCTGGGCGCATCTCCCGCTGCCAGAACCAGACGGGCGGGAACGCGTCATCATCAGGTTCTCTTCAGGCAGCACCGGTTGCGAGCACGGCACGCTCGGCGTGCGGGGTGACGTATTGCTTTGGGTTGCGCTCCAGGCATCGGTAATGGCTGAGTGCTTCGCAGACGGGGCAGGCGACGCGGAGGGCGGGATCGGCGTGAGCGAGCTGGTCGGCGCTTCCCCTGTCAGCGAGCACGCGGCTGATCGCGATTTCGGATTGCGTCACGCTACGCGCTCTTCGTGACGGCGCTGACCTGAAGGGCATCGCGTTCATCTCGTCTCGAGTTGTACTTACCTGCAGAGTATCATCGCCCGACGAATCGGCCGCTATCGGAATAATTCGAATTTATAGGCTAGCGCCGCACCAGGACATTGACCGCGCTGTCGAGTGTCGCGGAGCACAGCATCCGCTGGCCCTCCGGCGGCGTGGTCTTAAGGAGGGCCTCCACACCCGCGGGAACCAGTCTGCTCACTCGAGCGAGACACGGCCGGCCTGCCGATACGGCCACGCGCTGCGTTTATGCCCCTCACCGCAGAGCACGTCCCGGACTGCGGGGTTGGTCACCGGGCGGCGGCTGTGTTCAGGTGGCGGCTGTGTCCAGGTGGCGGCCGTGTTGCAGGACGGAGATCATGGCCAGGGTTGATGCTGCGCTCTGGTTGCGGCTGCGGCTGGTGCGGCTGAGGGCGTCGCTGCATCCGCCGGTTCGCTCATCGAGCATGGGGATCCGGGCGTCGTTGTCGCCGAGCAGCCAGGTCACGCTCATTTCCACGCCGGTCAGCCAGGTGGTGTCGCCGGTGACCGCCGCCGCCCGGGTGCACGCGTCCGCGAGCGCCGCCACCTGGCTGGGGTGCTGGTCGAAGGCGGGGCGGTCCTCGCCGCGGCCCCAGCCCCCGGCCGGGACCACGGACAGGTGGCCGTCGCGGGTCTCCCCGGCCAGCAGCCAGGCGAGCATGCGCAGGCCGTTGCGCAGCAGATGATCGCGGCGGAGGTTCTCCCCGGCCGCGATGACGGCCTCGGCGATGGCCGCGTTCGCGTAGCTGAGCCGGGGGGCCGGCCACGGCCACGCGGCATCGGCGGCCGGGTCGCCGATAACGGTGCCGGCGACGGCCAGCAGCGCCAGCGCGCCGGGATGGCCGGGCCACCGCCCGAGTATCTCGGCGGCGCCGAGCGCCGCGAACGCCATGGCATGGGGGTAGGGAGACCCCACCGCCGCGCTCGCGTCGAACCGGGCCCGGGCCTCCTGGCGGATCCCCGCGGTGGGACCGCGGGCCGCGGCGGTGCCCAGCGCCCACAGCGACCGGCCCCAGGCATCGTGCGCTTCGGGTTTGCCGCGCCACCGGCGGTCGGCGCCCAGGCGGCTGCGGAACTTCCCGTCTTTCGCCTGAGCCTGGGTGAGGAAGTAAAGGTAGCGCCGGCCCAAGGTGACCAGCTCGGCGGACGGCGACGGCTCGCGGCACACCACGACCAGGCCGCAGGCAACGTCATCGACGCGGTAGCCCTGTCCGTACCGGGGCATGATCCCGTCGGCGTGCTCGGCCGGGCCGACGGTATCGGTCAGCCGCTGAAGATGCCGGAACGGCGGCACCGGCCTGACGGAGGGCTTCATGAGCATCCGGAGGCTGGCTGGAGCGGCCTCGCATGCCCGCGGCGTCCCGAGCAGCTGCTGAGCGTCCGCCACGGCCTCGCGCGGGAACGCACGACCACGATACCCCGCCAACCCGGACACCCGTCCCGCCGGGAAGGGAGCCGCCGGGGCCGGAAGGGCGCATACTGGTATTGATGAAGCCTGCCCACGCCGCGTCTCGGCGTCTCCTGCCCGGAAGTCCCTTCAATGTCCTGCCCGTGGACCTGCCCGTTGAGCAGTTCACCGTCCGCGATCAGGTGACCCACGATAAGTACGGCCTCGGCCGGGTCGTCTTGGTCGAGGACGACGATGCGGTGATCGTCAGCTTCGGCTCACGAAGGGTGCGGGTTCTCTCGCCTTTCGCCACGCTGACCAAGCTCTGACGGATCTTACGTCGCTGTGGTAGCGGTTGCGGCGGCCGTCCTGCTTCGTGACCCGCCTCGACCAGGTCCGTGATGGTGCGGGGCGCGCTGCGCTCGGTGATGCAGGCTGGCCGCGACGCAGCGCAGAACCCGGCGCGCACGGTAGGAGCCCAGGCGGCGGGCAATCGCTGGCGACTGGATTCCGGAAAAGCCTTGCTAGTTTCTTGATGCTGGTATAGCGTCTGAACCAGGTACTGGATGTACACGCCAGACGGCGGCCA
>Ga0335072_10012534_pt1 | contig 12103 bp, 9 predicted proteins | sample Lox_Sample_21_FD_206725 | JGI IMG/M metagenome (GOLD analysis project Ga0335072, IMG submission 206725) | Soil microbial communities from Loxahatchee National Wildlife Refuge, Florida, United States - Lox_Sample_2.1 | ecosystem: Environmental > Terrestrial > Soil > Wetlands | place: USA: Florida...
CGCCGCTCCAGTGCTTGCCCAGGCAGCGGCGCGCCCAGATAGCCATCAGAAAGCCGGCAATTTCGAGGGCAAGACCTGAGGCAACCGGAATCGGCGAGCGCGGAAGCCAGTTGCCATTCAATCCGGGTACGCGAAAAAAGAGCAGAAATTGCGCGGCGGTGACGACGATGAGATGGATGCGCCGAGAGCCGCGTGATTCCTGGGTTATAGCTTTTGAAGCCGTTTTCGCGGCTTGCTCCCAGTAAATGGCGAACACGCACCAAATAACGATCGAAACATCGATGGCCCAACCGGGCTGAATCAGGTGGAGTTGGTGCATGTTTAGACCCAGTTCATGATGCATGCGCGCCGCGCGAAAGCCTGCAAAGTGCGAAGGCCTAGAAATCGCTCTTTATTGCGCCCTTCCACCCAGGATGCGGTAGCTGATTCCGGCGCTGGCTCCGTAAGGCCAGATGGAGGGAGATGAGCGCCACTCCTGCTTTTCGAAATCGAAGGGCCTGATTGTGAATCGGCGCGAAAGTCTGAAATCCACGCCGCCGCCGTAGGCGAAGACTGTCGCCCGGCCGGTGAGCCAGCCGGTTCCGCTGCCCCATCCAATGAGGAATTTTCCGTAGGGCGACCAGCGATGAAAATCGACTACCGGCACTTTGGGGCCGATCATATACGTGTTCTCACCGATATTCTGGAACTCGTTGAATCGCAGCCAGCGTCCCTCAGCCTCGGCCTGAATCCAGCGCGTAAAGCGTGCGTCAATATAGGCGCCGGGTCCATAAAGGCGGTTGGGACTGGTTTGTGGGATGCCGTTTCCGGCATAGCCAGGCTGGAATGCCGAGCCTATGCCGCCAACATCAACTGAAAACCCGCTTTGAGACGCCGAAGCGAGTACCTGAGCGCTCGCTGAAGCCGAGGCTGAAACGAGGGCAAGACCGAACAATGCCGAAACAAGTCGTTTCATGAGTGCTGTACACATCCACTTCCGGGCAAGATTATTCCATTCTATTTCCGGAGAATGGAGAACGCCGTGAAACGCCGATGAATCAACAGCCCGGCTGTGCCGGCCGGGCTGTTGATCTAAATCATTGGAGATTCTGCGAATTCGACGGCGGCTGAACCTGACTTGCCGGTGCGTTATCTCCCGTCGGCTGCGTTCCGTTGGGCTGGGGCTGCGGAGGCGCAGCCGGCTGGTTGTTATCGGGAGGCGCTGCTGGCTGATTTCCTGCGCCCGCGGGAGTTCCATTTTGCGGGTCGGCGCCGGAGGCGGGCGCACCATTCTGCGGGTCGGCGCTTGCTGCCGGCGCCGGGGCTGCGGCTCCGCCTGGCGCAGGTTCGGCATTGGCCAGGTCGTAACGCTGCAGCTTATAAAAGATCGGGGTCACTTCAAACGGCATCTTGTCGCGCGCGTTCATAGGCGCATACAACTTTGCGTCGAGCCGGTGCACTTTGTCGTCCCATGGGTCGGTCTTCAGCCAGCTTCCCAGCGGCAGCGCCGGAATCTGCGTCAGATCGTCCCAGTTGATCTTCGGCGCCATGTGCTCGAGGTCGGCCATCCAAGGCGTGCCGTCGGCCTTAAGCAGGCTGTCGCCCAGTTTCGGAGTGTTTAACGCCTTCAGCACTTTTCCCCGATCCATCAGTTGCTCATAGTAGAGGCCCGCCTCAGGCAGTTGGTCCTTGTACATCGAGGCCTGCAGATATTCCATGGCCTTCTTGGCTGCTGTTGCGTTGTCCACGTCGGAGTGGTACATGTCAATGCGCTGGAAGGTCGATTCGTCGGGGAAGAGCAGCCGGTCGTTGAAAGCATAGCGTGTGTCTATGTGGTGGCCGAGCGCGATATGCGCCAGTTCCATGGCGATGACCGAGGCGATCGCCGGTTCGTTGGGCAGCGAGTCAAGCAGCCCCTTGCTCACCAGGATCGTGTTGCCCACCGTGGTGACTTCAACGGTATCGGTGAGCAGGACGCGGCAATGGATCTGGTCAGTGAAGGCCAGATTATTGGGGACAACGAGATTGATCACAATCTGACCGAGAACCTTCTCTTCGTATCCGCCGGGGGTAAGCGGAGCAACAAGTCCGGCTTCAACCAGGCGGTCGATCACATTGTTTTCGGCCTGTGTAATCCACATCCGCGAAGCCTGCAGCGGACCCACGTCCTGAGAGTCGTCGCTCTGGTCCACAGCATTGTCGACCTTCACGCTCACATTTTCGCTGTCGCGAGTGGGCAGTTTGAGACTATAGCCCCAGAAGTGGGTCTGCGCTTTCAGTCCCACTGACTTCTGTTCGCTGTCGACGCGGTGCGTCTCTTCAACGTAGACGGCAACCGGCAGCCAGATGCCCGGCTGCACATTCATCCGCCAACTGTCGAAGTGGAAGTAATACTTTGATGAATCCTCTGAGGTGGGACCTGTGTAGGTGCCGTTGAAACGCACAACATTGCCGTCCTGGTCTTCAATCCAGATGCGGCCGTAGAAGCGGCCCATTCCCTTTACATCCGCCTTGGGATGCACGTCGAAGACCCACGTGCGTACCGAACCAAGGAACTCGCGCCGCACAAAGCTGAAAATATAATGCTGCTGATCGAACCCGGTGGGATCGACAAACATCATCTGCATGAAACCGGTGGACGAGTAAGTGAATTTCTCCAGGCCCAGCGCCCTGGTCAACCCGGTGATAGCTGAGAACGAGCCCTTGAAAAACCCGTGCTTGGCTTCGGCGCGCGGCGTATATTCTTTGTCGAAAAAGCCTTTTCCGAAATCCACCCGGCTAAGCATGTATTGGTCGTCAACGGGAATTTCGTAAAGCTTCACGTCGGGACGGGTGTCCTGAATGTAGGTCTCTACCAGCGGGGTTCGCTGTTGAATCGCCCTGATCAGGACTTTTTCGCGCCCGACAGCTCTCTCCACAAGTTGTGCCTGTTCCGCCGTCAAAATGCGCGACTGCTCGTATTTCTGTTGTTTCTTGGCATACGCACACGTCGCTCCCAGCGCGAGAATAAGGAAGGTTAGGGGGATCTTCCGCAATGTCATGACTAACTCCTAGGTGGTTACTTCCCGGTCCTTCCTCTCAAATGCTCACGCCTTAATGGCGTGCTGTAGAGCTTCAGACCTTAAAACGGGTACCAGCAAAAATCGCCTGCTTAATTCTAATTCCCCGAAGACTACGCCTTCCTGAAAACTACGCCAGTTGGAATGTAATGGTGATATTAGTAGTCAAATCCACTGGCTGGCCGTTGCGCGTTGCGGGGCGGAACTTGATCTGCTGCGCCACGCGGCGAGCTTCTTCGTCGAGGCCGTGGCCCAGGCCCCGTACAACTCCCTGCACAATCACCTGGCCCGCTGCTGTAAAGGTGCAGCGCAAAATCACATCGCCTTCGATCTTCTGCTGTCTCGCTTCAGGTGTGTATTGCACGGGCGGCTTCGACAGTACTTCAAGGCTGGTTGTTGCCGGCTGAACAACAGCCTGCGGTTGGACCACAGCCACAGCCTGAACTGCAGGAATTCCTGCCGAACCCACCTTCCCATAGCCGCCGGTCGGCGAGCCGTTGGTGGCGCCCGGAATTCCGGCCGATGCCACGTGGCCAACTATGCCGGAGTTCGAGCCGGATTTAAGCCCGTTCCCGATACCCGTGGATCCAACCACACCGTGCGGTGCCACCGCCGGGCCCTTCATGCCGCCATAAGGATTTCCGATTGCGGCTACGGTCGCCGGCTGGGTCGCGTATGGGTTAGGCTTTACTCCGAAGGTCTCACCCAGATGCACCGGAGCAGTGGAGGGCTTCACCGACTTATCCTGCGCCGGCATTGCCGCCGTCAGGGCTGCCTTGGGCTGCGGCTGCTCGATGATATTCGGCTTGGCCTGCTTGATGGTCGGCATGGTCAGCTTTGCTTCCAGCTGCACCGGCTTCGGCTCGGGCTTTGGCTTGGGCATTTCGATCATCTTTGGCTGCAGCTCAAGCTTGGGCGTCTGTGGCGGGGGTGGAAGCTTCGGCGGAGGCGGCACCTTCGGCTTGACTTCGGGCGGAGGCGTCGTCGGCGCGATCAGCGTCGTAACCTCATAATGCCGCTCAATTACGTGTTTGGTCATCATGCTGATGACCAGAATCAGCGACAAAATGCTTAAATTTACAATCGCGCTCGTGAAAAATGACTTGGACCTGCCCTCGGGTTCTGGAAGCATTCCAAAGGTCAGCCGTCCGGGGGAGTAACTCATCGACATGTTCTTCAGTCCTCGCTTCAGGCCGCTCCCGCGGCGCGGAATTAATCAAGGTTCGGCTGGAGGGATATCAAGTCTCCGGTTGTTCTTTGACGCCTTATTACCTCCGGCGTCAGCGTTCCGTTTTTCCCTTCCAGTTGCGAGTTTCCTCTCACTTCCCGTTTCAAGCGGCCGGGATTAACCGGTCGCAAGGCCCGGTTCCGATTGCTCTAACATGCAGACGACGGGGATAAACATTCTTTCAACGTCTCTTTGATTGCGGTCAGCAGAGCGTAGCCTGCGCGGGTGCCGCCCGGTCAACAAAGTGCCGCTCGCACCAGGGGCCATTGACCCACTCATGCCTGGGATCATCGATCTCCAGTTCGAATCCCAGGAACCCGGCAAGAGGAATTCACTTCCCTCCACCGCGACCGTCAATTCTGGTACCCGGCCGCAAAACGGAAGCCTCAGGCACGCCCCCCGCTCATCGGTCACATGACTCATTGCGTCATGGCTCCGTGGGGTGAGCGGCAGGTGCGGGAGTTCGCGTCGTATAGTACTCCCGGCAGTCTGTTTACAGACTACTGTAATAGACTTAAGGTTACCTAAACCGCTCACGAAAGGATACTGTTTTTTGTGAAAGTCATGGTTACCGGAGGCGCGGGGTATATAGGTGGTACCGTCGCAGCCCTTCTTGCCCGGAATGGGCATAACCCTACCATTTTTGATAACTTGAGCCACGGACGGCGCGAGTTGCTGCCACCCGGAATTGAGTTCTTCAAGGGTGAATTGGCCGACCGCGCCGCGCTTGAAGCCATCTTTGTCGAAGCAGCCAGAAGCGGCCAGCCTTTTGACGCCGTTCTTCACTTCGCTGCTTTTATTGAGGCCGGCGAATCGATGGTTCGGCCTGAGCAATTCTTTCGTAACAACACCGCCGGCACTCTCTCGCTGCTCGAGGCTATGCTTACCAGCGGGCCGAGACGAATTGTTTTCTCCTCGACGGCGGCTGTTTACGGCGAACCGGAATCCACGCCCATCTGCGAGGACGCAAGGCTCAAGCCCACCAACCCCTACGGGGAGTCCAAACTGCTCGTTGAACAAATGCTGGGCTGGTTCAACCGGATCCATGGTTTCCGCTACGCCTCGCTGCGCTATTTCAACGTGGCCGGGGCTCCCGAGGGGCCCGATGGCGTCACTCGTGGCGAAGCGCATACGCCCGAAACTCATCTCATTCCGCAAATACTTGACGTTGCCGCCGGAAGACGCGATGCGATCCGTGTTTTCGGAAACGACTACGGCACGCCGGACGGAACCTGCGTCAGGGACTACATCCACGTTTCCGACCTCGCCGACGCGCATCTTCTCGCCCTCAATGCCTTGGATACAAAAGACTGTCTTATCTACAACCTGGGCAACGGTAAAGGCTTCAGTGTTCAGGAGGTTATTGAATCTGTTCGTCGGGTAAGCGGTCATCCCATCCCGATCGAACTCTGTCCTCGCCGCCCTGGTGACCCTGCGGTGCTCGTTGCCAGCTCCATGAAAGCCTTCGACGAACTCGGCTGGCGGCCGCGCTACTCGCAACTTGACGACATCCTCCGCACCGCCTGGGCCTGGCACAGAAAACTTCACGGTCTCTAGCCGGAAACAAAAGACCCGTTCCGGCTGGCCTGGCAGCGAATACAAGATGGCCCTGAACAACTCTTGGCGCGGCGTCCGGGCAAGCGACCTATCGTGAGCGCTGCCCGGTTCAACCAGCGATTTGCGCCGCGTGGGAATCCACCTTTCCCTGCTTAAGATTCTGCAACCGAACTGGCGCGTTGCATCTCCAACTAAGGTGGTAGTGCCATCAAACATTCATCTACTCTCGTGAAGTCGATATGAAGAACACGGCCCAAAACATCGAACAACCCACCCCAAAAAGCTTCTTACGCGCCTTTGTCGACTTCTTTATTCTATTCAGCGGCATTTCGACGAGGTCAAACCTCGAACGCACCCAGCGCCGCCCGCTCATTAGCCGGGGTGTGTTTCTATTTCGAGGCAAGAAGGGCGCAAAACAGCCCAGCCTCTAATTCCCAACCCCGCCGCTTGCGGAATGTTTCGGGCGCGCCCGATTATCTCCGGCTGAGCCTCTGTTCCCTGAACCTGCTCCCGAATGCCGGTTGTCCGATCCCCTTAAACCCTCTGACTTTCTTCCTTGCTACAATCGCACTATGGCCATCAACCGCGCCCAGGCGCTCGATTTATTCCAGTCTTCCGACCTGATCGGGCTGGGTTTTGAGGCTGACGCCGTCAGGCAGCGGCTGCACCCTGAGGGCGTGGTCACCTACATCATCGATCGCAATATCAACTACACCAATTGGTGTACCGAGTACTGCACGTTCTGTGCATTCTATCGGCCACTTAAGGGTCCGCTTTCAGGGGAGGGTTACATTTTGCCCTTCGAAAAGATTTACTCGAAGATCGCCGAGACCCTGGAGATGGGCGGCACAGGCGTATTGATGCAGGGCGGCATTCATCCCGACCTCAAGATCGAATGGTTTGAAGATTTGTTTCACGGCATCAAAGAGCGTTTCCCGAAGATATGGCTGCACTGCCTTTCGGCCTCCGAAGTGCTGGCGATTGCCGAGTACTCGAACCTCGATCTGCGTACGACGATTGCGCGTCTGCGCGATGCCGGGCTCGATTCGATTCCCGGCGGCGGGGCAGAGATTCTCGACGACGATGTCAGGTTCAGAATTGCCCGTCTGAAGTGCCGCACCGAGGATTGGGTCTCGGTCCATCGCACCGCCCACCAGCTTGGCATGCGTACCACAGCGACCATGATGTTCGGCGTGGGCGAAACATTCGACCAGCGCATCAATCACTTCGAAGTGGTGAGGCGTCTGCAGGAAGAGACCGGCGGATTCACGGCATTCATCCCGTGGAGCTTTCAACCGAAAAACACCGCGCTCGGCGGGCGCGGCTGGGATGAAGCGACCAGCGTCGAATACCTGAAGGTGCTCGCGATCTCGCGGCTCTACCTCGACAACATTGAGAACGTGCAGGCTTCATGGGTGACGCAGGGGCTAAAGGTGCTGGAACTCGGACTGCACTTCGGCGGCAACGACGTGGGCAGCGTGATGCTTGAGGAAAACGTGGTGAAAGCCGCTGGAACCTCAAACTGCACGACGGAAGAAGAGCTGCGCCGCATCATCCGCGATGCCGGCTTCAAGCCCGTCCAGCGCGACACGCTCTACCGGACGATGTTCTTGAACTAGTGTGGTGTCTCAGAAGCTCGTAACAATATCGAGGTGTCCTTCTGAGGCAGTTGACCCGATCAAGACCGATGACGAATCTTTCTCAGTCATAACAGTCTGTGCCCCATTCATCGCGGCTTCATCGCGATGAGTGGGCGTCCGGCTCTAGGCAGTTGGCCCGGTCAATTTCGGTGAAGAGCTGCACTGAACAAGAGAAGTCTGTGCCCCATTCATCGCGGTCTCATCGCGATGAGTGGGCGTCTCGGGTCTAGCATGGTCTCATGCCCATCGGTCTGAAACGATTCCAAAAGGCGGAATCTCTTCATTTCATCACCTTCAGTTGCTTTCACCGTCTTCCGCTGCTTGACGCGCCGGCCGCCAGGGAGACGGTTGAGGTTGTGCTGGAACAGACGCGCGCGCGGCACCAGGCGAGAATCTATGCTTACGTCCTGATGCCCGAGCATATGCACTTGCTCGTGAATGAGCCGCCACGGATTTTGCTGGCGCAGTTTCTCAAGGCACTGAAGCAAATGACCTCGCGCAAACTGCGAGGCCGGCGCGAGAAGTTCTGGCAGGATCGCTACTACGACAGCAACATCCATGGTGAGAAGTCCCGCTCCGAGGTGATCCGCTACATCCATCGGAATCCTGTGAAGCGGGGATTGGTTGCGAAACCGGAGGATTGGCCGTGGTCGAGCTTTCGCCATTACGCCACAGGCAATCGAGGTATAGTCGAAATCGAGTCGGAGTGGACGGCGAGACTCCGCGGCCCACTCATCGCGATGGAACTGCGATGAATGGGGCACAGCCCGGTTTTCAAGGATATGGATCGATGAACATAAAACCGATGCCTGGGCCACCTGCCGCCGCATCATCCGCGATGCGGGGTTCAAACCCGTGCAGAGAGACACGCTGTATCGGACGATGTTTTTGAACTAGGTTGCGCGGATAGACGGGGCCTTGTTGTCTCTGCAGATTCGCGAAATCGCTCGCATTGAAAAGGCCCGCGGCTGAAGGCAGGTGGCCCGGTCAAGATCGATGACGAATCGCTCCCAGTCATCAGAGTCTGTGCCCCATTCATCGCGGCCTCATCGCGATGAGTGGGCGTTCTGGGTCCAGAATGAGCTCTTACAAAGCACTCCGTCGCCCGAATTGCCTCCCGCCTTTGCATGCAATTAAACCCTCTTGCGCTACAGTCATACCGGAGCAAAAAGTCGATACCCGCACTTCAACGAAAGCCAGCGCGAATCGACGCCCATAACTCCTTATTCATGACTACTTTGGCGAAAACGCCCATTTGTTTTCAGCGGCCTGCGCGAAAAAGTAAAAGCCGATGTGACTAAAATTAAATCCACTTAACCTCACCTAGGGGGGTATACAAGGGGGTCTCCTGTCTGGCAGCCGGGCATCTCGCGGCTCTGGAACAGTTGCGCAGTTCTACTCCGTGCGCAGGGCCTTCCACGGATCGATCCTGGTGGCGCGGCGCGCAGGCAGCCACGCTGCGGCGATAGTCATGATGGCTACGGCAGCGGTTGCGATGACGATGGCCGTGGGATCGAGCGGGCTCAACTCGTAAAGCATGCTCTTGATAACGCGTGTGGAACTCAGCGCGATGGGAATGCCGACGGCGAGACCTAAAACCAGCAGAAAAATGCACTCGCGCAGGATCATCCACAGCAACGCGTTCGATTGCGCGCCAAGGGCAACGCGAATCCCAATCTCGCTGGTGCGGCGCGCCACCGAGTACGAAAGCAGGCCATAGATTCCCAGGCAGGCAAGCAACGCTGCGAGGATTCCGAAGAAGCTTGAGAGCTGGGCAATCAGCGATTGCGTCGCTATCGATTGGTCAACCTTTTCTTCAAGGCTGCTGACCGTGTTTACAAGAATGTTTGGATTGATCTGAGCGATGGAGTCGCGGACACGAGAGACGATTTCCTGCCGGTTTGCGCCGGGAGCGTAGCGCACCACGAAATTGCTGAAGAAACCGGTATTTTGGGTGCAGGGAAAATAGGCAACCATCAAGGAACCTTCGTCGAGGGTGAAGAATTTGGCGTCTTTAACCACGCCGATCACTTCCTTTTCGCCGGGATGATCGGGAGTTTCGCCGATGCCGAAGCGGTGTCCGATGGGCGAGCTATTCGGGAAGAAGCGGCGCGCCATGGTTTCGTTGATGACGGCTACCTTATTCGAATTCTGCTGGTCTTCAGCGGTGAATGTGCGTCCTGCAACAAGCGGAATGCCCATCGCAGAGAAGAAACCGTTGCCGGTGATGTTGAAGTTGACGTCTTCACCGTTGGCCGGCGTGCGCGGCACGCCCTGGAAAAGTACCTGGTCGTTCCATCCTCCGTCGTTGAATGAGAAGAAGGCGAAGCTGTCGGACTTCACGCCAGGGATGGTTTGCACGCTGGACTCGATCTGCTCCTGCAGCCGGACGGAGCGAATCTCGTCCGCTCCCTTCGGCAAATTCGCTGTACTTGAGTCAAGCGTGAAGACGAGCACGTTGTGTTTGTCGAAGCCGGTGTCGACGTCGTAGAGGTGAATGAGGCTGCGAACAAACAGGCCGGCGACCACAAGCAGCAAAACTGAGAGCGCAACCTGGCCGACAATGAGTGAGCGAGCCAGGGTTCCGCGCGTGGCGGCAGATGAGCTGCCGCGGCCGTCTTTGAGGGCCGGCGTGAACTCAAGTCCCGCGGCCCTGAAGGCAGGCAGCGCGCCGAAGAGCAGCGAAGTGAGAAGGGTAACGCCGAGCGTAAAGCCGAGCACGCGAAGGTCAGGAGTGAGATTCAATGGCACCGGCTCAGGGCCGGGTGTGGCCATGTTCAACAGCAGAATGCTCGCCCTCCATGCAAGTGCAACGCCGGCGGCTGCGCCTAGAAAAGCCAGAACTGCCGACTCGGTGAGCAGCTGGCACACAATGCGCCGCCGCGTTGCGCCCAGCGCCATGCGAACAGCGAGTTCGCGCGTGCGCGCCACGCCGCGAGCCATGAGCATGTTGGCAATATTGGCGCAGGCGATGAGCAGCACCAGGGCCACGATCCCCATTAGGATTTCGAGCGGCAGCGAAAACGAGAAACTCATGGGCGAAATGCCCCGGTCGCCGGGTCTGAACTGGACACTCGCGCGCGCAAGGTCATCGAGATGTTTTTGCGTGGGCTGCGGCCCCATGTAGCCGCGCACAATCTGCTTGAACAGCAGATTAGTTTCGGCGCTCGCCTGTGCTGTAGTCACGCCGGGTTTGAGGCGACCGATGAGATCGAGCGACTGAAAGAGCTTGTTACCGATGCTGTCACCACCAGGACGGTCGAACGCCCTTTGCATCGAGAGCGGGATGAAAAGATCGGTGGATTGACCGACTGTGTAGCCATTGAAACCGGGCTTGGCCACACCAACCAATGTATAGTCGTGCGACTCGATGCGAATGACTTTGCCGAGCGCAGAAGGATCGCCGCTAAAGTGCCGCTGGAACCACGGGTAACTGGCAACAGCAACAGCACCGGCATTGGGCACGCTGTCGTCCGACTCCTCAATCGTCCTGCCCAGGACCGCAGGCACGCCGAGCACTGTGAAATAGCTGCCGGAGACAAGATTGACGTGGGTAGTTTGATAGGCAGCGCCTGCGATCGACGCCTTGGTTGAGATCCGCGAGCTGTCTACCGCGGCGACGCCTGAGAACGAAGTGTCTTGTTTGCGAAAGTCGTGAAAGAACGCATAAGAGAACAGCCTGGTGTCGCCGCTTGGAACCGACAATGTGGCGCCTGCTGAGCTGCCGTTTCCGAATAGAAGGAGCTCGCTGGGTTTTTCAACCGGTAACGGGCGCAACATGATGGCATTGAGCAACGTGAAGATCGCAGTGTTGGCGCCGATGCCGAGGGTAAGCGAAACGAGAGCGACGATGGCGAATCCGGGGCTCCTGCGAAAGACGCGAAAGCCGCCGCGTACGTCGTTCCAGAAAATAGCCAGCCCCAGTGTGGCGTCTGCGGCAGTGACGCGTTCACGCATGGCTGTCGGGCTGCCGAAGCGCACGCGCGCATCGCGCGCTGCTTCTTCGCGACTCATGCCCCGGGCCATGTTGTCGTCGACGCACATAGCCATGTGTTCGCGCAGCTCGGCGTCAATTTCGCGATCCACGCGTTCGCGCCTGACCAGCGAAAGGATTCTTCTGAAAAATGCCATCGCTCACCTCATGCAAAACGCAAAATCGCATCGACGCCTTTGACTACTTGCGCCCAATTCTTTTCACGGCTGGCTAATTGCTCTCGGCCCGCGCGCGTGAGGGCGTACCACTTGGCTTTTCGGCCGTATTCGGTGACCGCCCAGGAGGCGCGCACCCAGCCGTTCTGTTCCATGCGGTGCAGGGCGGGGTAGAGCGAGCCTTCTTCAACTATGAGCAGGTCGTCGCTCACACGCCGGATATGCATCACGATGCCGTATCCATGCATGGATTCGAGCTGCGAAAGGGTTTTGAGGATGAGCAGATCGAGCGCGCCCTGAAGGTCGTTTTTGGCCATGCTTGTTGCCCTAGACAGCGAGGGCAATAAGGAGCGTAACGCCTTTTACCCTAGATGTCAAGGGGAAGAGCCGCGGCTAGACAGGTTGCGGAAAAACTCAATCGAAGCCACAGGTTTGAAAGGGCACGGATTTATCCGTGCCATTAAGGGCTTTAAAGACGAGGGGTTTTGACC
>Ga0335072_10012536_pt1 | contig 12102 bp, 16 predicted proteins | sample Lox_Sample_21_FD_206725 | JGI IMG/M metagenome (GOLD analysis project Ga0335072, IMG submission 206725) | Soil microbial communities from Loxahatchee National Wildlife Refuge, Florida, United States - Lox_Sample_2.1 | ecosystem: Environmental > Terrestrial > Soil > Wetlands | place: USA...
TTTCTTGCTTCTTTCAAGGAGAACAATATTATTGCAATTGTAACACCACCAATGGGTAGATTTATCCAAAAGCACCACCTCCAAGTCAATTTATCGGTAAAGACGCCTCCCAAAAGCGGTCCCACAACAGACGCAATACCGTACATAGAGCCTATAATACTAGTGTATATCGGTCGTTTTCGAAGCGGTACTGTAGAGGCAATGATGATCAGAGAACCAGAATAGATTCCAGCACAACCCGCACCTGCTATGGCTCGGCCGACTATCAAGGCATCGGAAGTTGGTGCTGCTGCGCAAACTAGCGATCCGAGCGTGAAAATCGCCACTGCTGATAAAAAGATAATCTTGACCGAGTACAGGGTGTATAGCTTTCCGAATTGTAGTTGGAAGGCACTGATGCTTTTAGCAAAATGGATGGATCTAATTGGTGTGTTGGCCTATCACCATAATGTCAACGAGTAGGCACTTCCGTACCAGCCGATATCACCCAGGCTGGAAAACTGATCTGTGATCTTGGGGATTGCTGTTGCGATTATTGTATTGTCCTCCCGATGGTATTAGCACAGTGTAGGGGTAACAATGTGGATTAGTGGACGTACCAAAGCGAAGAGTAAAACAGCAAGGCATAATGCCAGTGTGATAAGTGCCAACTTCGAGCCTTTTGGATAAACAGTTTCTTCAATTAATGGAAGCGCTTTCTCAACTGATGACTCGCTTTCTGTGACTTGAGTAGGACTTGGGTTTGTATCTGTGAACGAAATAACGTCTCGAGACTGTGAAGCGGGAGTGCCCGACTTCCATTGAATGCTTGCCACTTCAATGCATCTCTTCACAGTTTCGTCGCCTGCCATAATCTGTTATTTGAATTTCTTTGTCCCTGAACTTTGGACTGGCCAAAATTGATTATCGTCTTCATGAGGGAAGATCAAACACAGTGCATTGAGCTGCAACTTATTGGAAAATAATTTACGACATTTCATCCACCTGTGCGACGCTAGGCAATATACAGCGACCAACAACTAACAGAATGAAAGATGCAGTTTTTGTACTGTTTTTGCATGCGGCGTACGTGAAGACTAGGGATGTTCGACATATGTAGTTGGCAGGGGTGTTTTACAAGAAAGTAGTTGCACGAACGGCCAAAATAAGATATGCCACGCAAACTACGCGGGGTGGACTTTTACCCGATAAGAAAAATGCCCGACCTGCATATATTCCGTGATGGCTAGGTTTGGGGGTTGCTCGAAATCAGTAGGACACTACGATGTTGAATCCACGTGTGTCCTAGACAGGGTGCGTGGGGCACGTATGGGCTGCGGCACTACAGAGCCTATATGCTACATTCCTAGTACACTAAGACGTACGCGCGACCCGTAGCACTGTAAATTATGCGCCTAACGACTTTCCTCGCTGCTAACGCCCCACTTGGTCTACAAGCAGGAGTGTGCCACCTGGTTCTTTAATGTTGGTTACCAAGTTAATTGCTTGGGGGATAATTTCTACTTTCCCAAACAAAGCGTGTTGACAAATCGGGTATTTCCTAGCGAACTGTCGCATACTCTGCCATGCCCCAATCATGCGTGAACTATTATACCAGGCAATATTGATAGGCGCTCGGTTCGAAGTGGAAAACTTTTACTCAAGTCAAGCATACCCATAAATAATCGCATAAATGTCACATACTGGGCATAACGTAAGTTTCCTTTTCAATGAGATCCCATTTGGTGGCTTCGGCTATACCATAGCTAAATGCTAGGCCTAAATCTCGGTATAAGTCAGATGTGTTCCGGATAAAAAGTTAGTTTGGCAACGAACCGCTGTGGCTTGTGATTCAGCAGCGTCTGTACAGCAAAAGCTGGCGTCAACATGCATGTCAAGTGCATGATAGGTGTAGATGGAGGGATTTTTGCCTCGTTGGAAGAGGATCTTATCGGCAATGATGGTGTTTGAGAACGATTCTATTCGTGTACTGATCATGCAAAGTAATCCTGCCTACCCGAATGGTAAATCGGACGGACACTGTTGCATTGGTTGCATGCCTATGCTGTGTCCTGATTGGGTGGATTGGACTCGAGCTTTCGTCCAACATAAGAAGTGCATTTGCCTCCTCGCGTAGGTCTACCAACAACGAAGACGACTAGAAAATATCAGAGAAAATCCATAATCTCGATTAGCATGCCCATGAAGCTATTTGGGTCTTCATGCCGATTGTATTCATCGGATAGGCTATACGTTTCGGCAAGATCCTTCTATGCATGCTCGCGCATGCTAGAGCGTTCTCATTGCTATTCCCACATGGTTCGTAATACATCCCAGAGCAGGGAATTGAGTTCTTGTGCGCTTTCGAGGAATCAGGTGTGATGTCGAGGCAAGATGGAGCATTAGAAGGTCATCTCCGACTCAGCACAAGAGTTTCAAGGACTTGTAAACTTAAACATATCATCCTCTAAACCATGTCCTTCCGCAAAGAAATTTGGTACTTCTATATAGCTGACATGTACAGAACGCATTCACGCGTTCACACCAAGACACACAGATTTCAAAGGAGATTTCAGTCTTGAGCAGTCATGTTCGTAAACCGAGCAGCAACTTTGATTCCGACACTAAGTACCTTATGATGAAATGAATTTGAAATCTCAACGAAATTTCAATTCGCTACCTCTCTCACTTTCTATTATTCTCCTCATGCCTGATTATACTGCCTGGAGAACAACTTTAGACGCAGATGCAGTGATCCTGTATAAACTCAATATCACATTATCGAGTCGGATGGACGCCATTCTTAGGTAAGTGACGACACATATGCGAATGTTGAGATTATTTATGGCGAAGATGGCGGCCGACTTCGGGAACTGCTCGCAAAACGGATCAATAAACTATTGCATGGGGTGATATATGGTCTCTCACTGGAAGTTCATGAGATGCTCCGCTCCATTGTTGTAAGTTTCAGGGCGGTGCGCAGGACCAGGAAGAGGTAAGCGGAGCGAATTTGTTTCTTTGCATTCCTCTTTCACTTTTGGACGCAAAAATTGCTGAGCGAAAAGATACTGGGCAAATGAAAAATAATTTATTGCAGATATCCCCATTGCCGCGAACCAGTGATTCTCTAAACAGGTGATACGAATGAGGTAGAAAGTCGGAGGTTGGGCTGGACTAGAGGATTGATATTCTAACATTTCCTGGCCACTCCTGCGAATACCCTATGTCTTTATAGGAAAAATAAGCTACTAAAATTCAGATACAGTCCTTTCAGTTTTGACCTATTCGCGCCACGGAGAAGCATGCAACTGTGCCTTCATAATTCTACCTCGCAGTGACCAAGCCCTCGGCCGGAAGTCTCACATCCTGGCATCATCGGTGATTTAGAATCCTGGCAATACAGGATGCAGTTCACCTCCCCTGTCTTTAAAGCTCTAAGTGATGGTATTTGGAATTCATGCCCCCCACAGAAATGCAAGCCACTTCTACGCCATCTCTGTTGGACAGGGGTATTTGCTTTGTCCCATAGACGTCCGCGACCCTTCTAGTCTATTTTACCCTTTACAAGAGTTAAAGGATTCTGTAGAAATGCAGCAGGAGAATAAAAAAGCCACATGGTGACATGAGTTCGGATGCACCACAATGCGGAGCATTATTGGAGTTGAGAGCTTTCTAGGCATGGAATTGGATAGTTTTTTGAGATTTTATTTGCAGGTGAGATCTAGGAATTATATATATTTTTAATACATAAATGCATAAGTTATTACCTTGTATCGTAGTGAAACCTAATGCTGTCAAAATCTCTTACTAATGGTGGTCAACGTCATCGGGGAGCTCGGGATCGATAACCTAGCGACCCTTGTACGACAACTGCAACTAAGCGGGCACGATGACAGGGATGTGGGTGCAACCGTTGTGTGGAAGTAAATCGACTCACCCAATAGGATAGAAGGGCTTGCTTCAGAAATGAGCGCCTCCTAAACCTCTGGAGTTAAGGCAAAGGAATACAATTGTTGGGTAAGGTATCTACATGCGAAGTTAGTATGCGATACGTATTGATTTGGGAATACCGACAGCCCTCACTCGGGCCAGATTCGTAGCACACATACATAGCCGTCTCCATAGGCAAATTCTACGGCCATATGCAGCTCCCCTCCTCCCAAAAAAAACTGAATCATCAATACTGCATTGAACATAAGATCGTACAGAACTTAGTTGAAATGGATTTCTATTCCCCGTTTAACGGTACTCATACTGACGATATTCACGATGTTTTAACTGTTCAAACTACAAGTAATTTGGGGGTTATGATTTTCGTTCTGGCCACTCTTATTGCTACTCTCTACACTGCTATGACCTCATTGTATCCAGCTTTTGATTTTCAGGAGCCACCCACTATTCCGCAGAAGATACCTTATGTCGGCCATGTCCTTGGGCTTGCCAGGTCAGGGATCACTTATTATCTTGAACTTAGGTCAGTATTTGTGTTCTATAATCTCTCGCTCTAGGCAAGCGATTCGACTAACTGTAATGATATCAGTGCCAAATCGTGCTTGCCAATATACTCCTTGCAGATGCTCACAAGCAAAATATATGTGGTCAATTCTCCAGAGCTTGTCTCGATTGTCCAACGCAACTCCAAGACACTATCACCTTATCCTTTCATAATGGCTTATCTTCAGCCACTGCTTGGTCTTGACGATACGACCCTTGCAATCATTAAAAAAAACATGTACTTGAGGGATAGTTACGCACAAGAGGTGCATTCTATGCATCAGCAGATAATGGCGCCTGGGGTAGCTCTGAATCAGATGCAAAATAGGGCCTTTGAAGAGCTTGCAAGTCTTCTCAATGAGATCAATGAACCTGTAAATATGAGTATATACTCATGGGTTCAAGCAATCTTCATGAAGTTCAATACAAGCGCAGTTTGGGGACCGGAAAATCCGTTCACAGACTACCCAGATTTTGCAAGGGCCTTCTGGTCAGTACGTGACTGTTTTCCATATTTTCTTACTAACTGCCAATAGGAACGTGGAAGCAAATTTCCATATGCTGATCCTAAACTTGCTGCCGAACTGGACCGCCTCTGGTGCTGCGCGAGATCGAGAAAAGTTAGTTGAAGTCTTCACCAAATACCATAATACAGGTGATCTCAGTCATGCATGCCAGCTTGTTCAAAAATGGGTCAGAATCGGTAAGAAGTATGGACTTAGCACTGATGCTTTGGCTCGCATCGATATCGGGCTCGCACAAGCTCTTCTCGTCAACACGGTACCAATTACGACATGGATGCTCCTGCGCATATTCTCAGACCCGGCTTTACTGGGGGAATTACGCATTGAAGTCAAGCGACTCTTGGTAGAAGACACCTCAGACCCCAAGAAGAGCAGAGGCTTGGTTGATTTTACGAGAATCAAAGAGGAATGCCCGCTACTTGTCTCAACTTGGCAAGAGGTGCTTCGAATGAGCTCATATCTCCCTTCAGGACGAACAGTACTCCAGGATACAATGGTCCAAGGCCGATATTTGCTTAAGAAAGACGGGACTGTATTCATCTTTTCAGGTGTGTTGCATTCCGACGCCAAATCCTGGGGCACAGAGGTAGCCAAGTTCAATCCAAGAAGATTCTTGAAGGGAGAGAATCAGGCGAAGGTGCATCCTGCCGCTTTTCGCCCATTCGGAGGAGGCCATGTGCTCTGTCCCGGAAGGGTCTTTGCTTTTACTGAGGTGTTGACTTTTGTAGCCACTGTTATCTTGGGATATGACATTCAACCGGAAAATGGCGTGTGGCCATCTCTGGAAAGGGATATCTATCGGCCCAGTCTTGGAGTTTACAAGCCCAAGCAGAATTCTACAGTTAGAGTTAATATCTCTAGGCGGCAGGCGTATAAGGATCATACTTGGGAGTTTCCGTTGCAACCGGAAAGCTGAGTAATTCTACGGTTTGGTGCACTCGGTGCAATTTTGGCTTGTCTTCGATCAATCTTTACGCAGTGAATAAGATTGTGCCGCAAATGTCAAGTATTCTTAAGTTCCTGTCTTGAAGCGATCTAACACACTTTACCAACTGTTTAGTCGTATAACTTTCATCAACATGGAAACATCTTTCATAGAACCGCCACCTGGGCGCTAAATTTTCCTCCCTACACATCCCTGTTTGCTAGAAATTGGTATATTATTATTATTATATTTCATACACCGATCGGGCTGTAGAGCCATGCGAATCTCCTATAACTAGCTAAGAAAAACCCTCTGGAGGATAAAACCCTACCTATAGTTCTGCTACGCAATTACCGTTGGTTCTATAGTAACTGACAGCCAATGATTTCGTATCTTTGTAATCCATAGTACCACACTTCAACCGGTTGTTCAACCACTACCTCTCTCTTTTAAGAAGAAGCCCTAGCCCTAAAATCCGCCCACAAATTCTAGCCTGTAGAACCCAATTTCCTGCACCAACACCAGTCGTAGCTGCGCGTTCAAGAATAGGATATAGACTTTCGTTTGTTGAATAAATTGTCGAGTGGTGGGAGGAAATCATCCAGAACTCGAGCAGAACACACAAAAATCAGGGTACCAAGCACGTCATCACAATTATACAGGGCACCACACAAATAAACTACGAAGGACTTATTATTCCATCCCTTATTGCTCTGCAAGATCGTGAGGACATAAATGTGGTTGCCATTCTAGGAATGAAGGACAGCAAGCTACCACAGGACGAGTTCCCGCCAGGTACACCTGTCCTCGCCAATGCTAGTGTCACCGATTTCTTTCCTTTCAATGATATCCTCGCTTACAACGACTTATTCATTACAAACGGGGGCTACGGTGGCTTTCAACATGCTGTCGGCAGCAGTATTCTGTTCATTGTGACTAGTGAAACACAAGACAAGACAAGAAGTAGCGATGTGAATGGAGTGGCCGGGCTTAGAAGTAAAATAAGAAGCGGTAAGCCGGCGGTAGAGTCTTTGAGAGCTGCGGTCGATGAGGTCCTTGGGAATGGTAAATATGCGCTCAAGACGAAATGGGATCCTATTGGTGTTATCGCGGAGAATATTGATGAATTGATCTCCGAGAACAGACGGACTTCCTGAGAATCGTGGTATTAATAACATCTTTTCGGTAAATTGAACACATTGATGTAATCTTATATTCTACTTGTGTAGTAAGATTATTTCGTCAATTGGGAATTAATGCACACCTCTGCTCTTACTGCGTATACTTAATTACCCTCCTGATCTTAGAAATATGAATCTATAATATCAATCCCTGCCCTCAACGCAAACTCAACAGTTTCAAATCCGTTCAGGCCCGAAGCATAGTAAGTACTCTGTTGCCCTTGTAAAGCATTAAACTTCTCATACCAGCCACCTGCCAATTGCTGTGAGTCAAAATGTGGGAAGTATTCATTCTGCTGGAAGCCGAGGATATCAGCATCTGTTACAGGCTGCGGTACTGCACTTGCATTTGTCGGGTCCTTGTTGACTTTGGAGAGTGTCTCTTTCAACAAAGTCTTCGCTTGATCTGCAGTTAGATTTCCTCGATAAGGACCCCACGACCACGCAGTTGCAATATTGGAGCTTGGGAAAAGTTGCAAAAAAGCGACTGGTTCGCCGTCTGCATCGACTGGTACGCTGGGAGCGACGCTCTCGGCCTCAAAGAAATACGGCGGGGTAATGAGACGGATAGCACTAGAAAAGTATGCACTCAGACCAACAGGTCCAAAAACCGTCTGCTCGTTAGCCGAAACATCTAAGTTGGCAGTATATAGTGCAGAGAGAGTCGGTGGGAAGGCAAGGATGAGCGCGGAGCATTGCTGTGCTTGAACACCATTACTGCTACTGTTGATATACTGAATAACTGGCTGCGAGCCTGACCGATCTGCGAGGGAAATATTAACAAGAGCGTGCAAAGGCTAGCTTAGAGTAATGTGCGACTTACCAATTCCCGTTATTGTGGTATTGAGATTAATAGGCCCTGTGATGGAACTGTTGGCGAACCGGATGAATACCTCATGGAAGTCTGTAGGATTTAGGTATGCATAGCCGTCAATTCATTGCTCCTAACTGACCTATGAGGTAACTAGAGTGCAAATCAAGAAAGGCGCCGAGTAGGTCAGGTGTCAAATACTGAAGCATATAGAGCTGAAGGACGCGTATGATTAGCAAGTATAGAGTAAGTAATGAAGGGCTGTCATACGATTGGAACTTCTCTCAAGTCTCCGTAGCCGTAAGCCACCATAGCTTGGACAAATACCACGGGCAGAGCCTCGAAGTCGTTGTTTGAGAGCCATTCTACTGTGGTTACTGTGAATTCTTGCGGGACGCCATTCTACGACTGCAGGTAAGTTGCTAATCAAAAAAAAGGTGCCATACCATGGCACAAACCTTGTAACGGAGAGTACTATAGGGAGCAAATATTGTATACCAGTAAAGTGAATATCTGGCGTATTCTTCCGCGACCAATGCCTCAAACTCAAGCGTAAAGGCAGGCTCAGGTATTGTTACACCACTAATCCAATTGTATTGCCAGGTCTGCCCTGTCGAAAAAGGGACCGAAAGAACTCCAGATGCATCAATTACTTTCAATGCTTCCGTATATGTTCCATTAGAGAACAGTAAGGCTCCTAGGGGATGGAATGTGGAACTGCGTTGCCAGGTCAGGCGAGTACAGTCTCGGTACTATAGTGGCCCGTGAACTTACTCGGCATATACAGCTTGGCACTTCCCTCCAACGGAAACTTGCTTCTCAAAAATTACTGTCTGCTGCCCTCGACTTTCAAGCCTATTAGCCGCTATTAAGCCCGCAGGACCGGCTCCCACGATGCAGACTGGATTACTTGTAGGAGCAGCCAGAGTAAAGAGTGCAGAATCTAGCAAAAATGCCGCGAAGTGAATGATCATTAAGGGCTTCATACTGGAGAAACAATGTTTCAAAAAGTGTTGCGAAATGAGGATTAGCCAGAGGAGAGAAGATGACGCATACTATGCGCGGTAGGATGGAGGCGGATGGCGGGCTGATATATATTCATATTGCACAACCCAGGGGTTTCCATCGATCATATGCGATCTTAAGAGCTGAAGCCTACTGGTGAACATCATCAATGTGAGGCGAGGGACGGCTGAAGTTGCAGTTAAGGGAGTTTCCACCAAGGGGCAAAAAGAAACAGACGCCTGACATTCAATTCTAAATGCGGTGCAAACAGCATTCATCCAATAGGTTAAATTCCTGCGAGAGATAATGGGTCACAAGTTGGACACGACGCCATGGCGGTAGAGGTGGACGACTTAAAGTTCAAATGCTTTTGGCGCGGGATTTGAAGTGGCGACTATTTCGGCCTGATTTATCAGGTATACAACGTTAATGAGACTTGATAGGCTCCGCTACGCCAGCCTCGATACCTCAGCTTCATTTAAGCTTCTTCTTGTCTTAAAATATGATTGGCAGTGTCTGACACGTTGATAGCTCGGCAGTCACGGTAATTGGATATACACGTGACGAACGAACAACCTATCGCAAATCTACTGAAAGGCCATGCTAAGATTTGGACACTCTACACAATATTTAGTCAGGTTAGATTACTATTCTTGCATTCATCTCAAAATGAGCCGCATTGGAATACTTAGCAAAAATACACTAGTAATACCTAGTTACAACAAAATGGATCATTGATTCTGATGTTAGTGCTATGTGGTAGCTGCGTGGTTGCGCAGAAAATTTAGTCAAGAAATGCGAAGTACCCTTTTGGGTGATAATAGATAATCTCGAATGCTCTCTGGCTACGGGTAAGACGAGTGTTGATTGGCTGAAGCCAAACTAGGCGTTAACGCCAATGGAATGATGTCATTGCAAATAGTTCCAATGCCTTTGCGGACAATGTGAACCAACAAAATGTTAGTAAGGCTGTCTCCGTGTGGCTTAAAGTCGTGGGTGAAACGGGGAGCAGCCATGATGATCCGTTACGGTAGCACAGGCCTATCCCAACTCAGCTTTTTCAAACAAATACACACCCCCACTTTCCCAATATCCACCCATTGAGTTCCTCGGTGAAGAGTTGATTGGTGGTGTTGGCTCTGTGAAAGTTAAGTAAGTGAGTGCATAGTACGACGACTGGAGGACACTATTTTCCCCCTTCACACCTATTTCCGCTCTTCGTGCTCTGCTCGTCTTCGCATTGCGCTAGCTCTGAAAGGTATCCCCGCAAAATATACCTCCGTCAATATTATCGCCGGGGAGAACAATGGACCTGAGTATGCAACTCTCAATCCGTCACGTTCGGCCCCGACACTAGAAATCACCGAAGCTGAAGGAGAAGATTCAAGTGTAGTTTCAATCACACAATCGTTTGCTGTACCAGATTATCTCGATGAAGCATACCCGAAAACGTACCAACTACTACCCCGCTGGAGCAAGTTGGGCGGAAGGTAGTGGCCAGGACTCTTTGCTATATTATTGCGTCGTATACATAGCCTGTGACTAACTTGCGAGTGCTCCGAAAGGTAAAAAACTTGATAGCAAGATAGATCTGTATGCGCGTGAATTGATGACAGTTGGATTGGAAGCGTATGAAAAAGCCTGCATGCAGAAGGCTGGGAAGTATAGTTGGCAACAATATTACCATGGGGGACTGCTGTCTAGTACCTGCGTTGTGGGGTACGCAGAGGGTCGATGATGAGATTGACAAGATGTCTACAGTTAAGGCTGTGTTTGATAGATTGTAAAGTAATACGGTGGTGCAGAGTCATTGGAAGTGCCAAGAAGATTGTCCTGAAGAGTTGAAATCATAACTTGAAATGAAAAATATGAATTGTGAACTCAAAAACGAGCCAATAGAGTTTACAATATGTATATATAAATATGGGTTCAGGTCCTTTCATCAAATAAAGCTAGCAAAATACTTCTTGCCGCATCTGATTTGCCGTTGATTGGTTACTTGGCTCGAAAAAAGGCATACCTCATCCTTGAAGACGCGTCATCACAAACTACTAAATTTTGCACAATTAGTCCAATAAGAATACCATTTATGCGCCTTACTTTGGCATAGGGTCCCTCAGATGTTGGTGCTATATTTCTATCAGGTTCCCCGGGCTCACAAATGGTGTTGACTAGTTGCAATGTCACTTTGCGATTGACCGCTGTATTTGGAATCATCGATGATGCGAGGGGGCTATGAGACTATCTTAAGGAACATTCTCATTTCCAACCATCCTCCAGGATCAGGAATATGGCGCAGCGCAATCCCGCACTACAGGTCTCAACTTGACCATCAATGGGGGTCTCTGATAAATCATGAATACCTTGACCCCCTCAGCCCAATTGTTGCTTTCTTCAGAGATCTCGAGGTCAAAGTTCCACAGCAGACGAGCTAATATAATCCTCATTTCCGCATATGCTAAGCTCATGCCTAAGCAGTTTCGCGGGCCAAGTGAGAACGGCTGCAGAGCTTTCTTTTTATCATCTTCATAACGCTCATCGCCAAGCCAGCGCTCGGGAATAAACTTATCAGGTTCCCGGAAGTTGTCCGCGGAATGATAACAAGACCAGTGACTGACGCTAATCGAGGTCCCGCCCGGCACAAACCTGCCAGCAATCACGTTCCCTTGTGGGTTGGTGATGCGCTGCATCTGATTTGACACTGAAAAGTTTGGTTAAGAATCACATTGACCCGCAAACGGTTCGAGCTCTCACCGCTTACCAGGTGGAAAAATTCGCAAGCCCTCTTCAATCACTGCAAGCTCGTATTTTAGGCCACTAGTGCTGGCCATAGTGATTTCGTCCTCAGTGCTGAAGGCTGTGCGAATCTCCTTGACTAGAGCTTCGAGAATCGACGGGTTAATGAGCAGATAATATACAACACCTGAGAGCAAGGAAGCTGTTGTTTCAGAACCAGCGAGAGTTATCTGTACGCAAGTATCTTCTAGCTCCTCGAAGGACATGCCAGTTGGGCTGTTGAGATGTGCTTGGGCATAAGTTATACTGTCGTATTTGATTAGCATTCTCTGAAGATTTGTCTTGAGCGGACACATACAAATCTGGCCTTGGATCTTTTGACTCAAGTCTTTTGGATAGTCTCTCCTTGACGAAGCCTCTGTGGGCTTCTTCTATCTTGTTGAAAAA
>Ga0335072_10012538_pt1 | contig 12101 bp, 7 predicted proteins | sample Lox_Sample_21_FD_206725 | JGI IMG/M metagenome (GOLD analysis project Ga0335072, IMG submission 206725) | Soil microbial communities from Loxahatchee National Wildlife Refuge, Florida, United States - Lox_Sample_2.1 | ecosystem: Environmental > Terrestrial > Soil > Wetlands | place: USA: Florida...
GCTTCAGCAGCGCCTCTGGACCATGAGAATTCAGCCGTCGGAAGACTTGATACCCGACAACACTCAGCAGGACGGCTAAGAGCAAACCGGTAGCGATGCGAAGGGTGGGGGAAGACGCAATTCGCATGGCGGACCGATCAACTTTGCCTCCCATAGTGCCAGAATAGCGTTTGTAGATCAACCGTTACTGCGTTAATTAATTGAAGCAAATAGACTTAGCTTCGGATCGGCTCTGCAGGGCCAGAATTTTCTGATTTGCACAATTGAATTTTCGCCTTTTATTCTCCTATACTGCCCTTTGTGTTCAACCTTCCTGAAAGCCGGCGGTGCGACTTCACCATCCGCTGCAAGAAGTGCAGTGAGAATATCCCGGCGCCAGTGGGAACCATGCCGGATTCCTGGATTGTGGCTCGGTGTCCGCTTTGCGGAGAGATCAGGCACTACCTCCCTTCTGAGATCTTTCGCGGCAAACTGTCCTACAAACTCGGCTCCAAAAGGCCGCGACCGGCGGTGCCGAAATGGGAGAAATGAAACGGGCCATTGCTCGCGAGCAGGCCGACTGGTCTCAGAGCATGCAGGATGAGAAGCGAATGAAATCGACTCTTGTCATTGCCGCAGCAATAATTGCAGCGGTTCGCTTAGCCCGGGACCCCGATATCAGCCGACCGTCTCCAAGACTCACGGCGGTGGTCAATGAGAGCGTCGGCCTCGCGCAAATGATTTTGGATCGGGTAGGACGATAATGGTGACCGGCCAGAGATTCGATAGATGTCGGACGGCAATGTTATCGAGTCGTCGATGCCCATCACGTGATTCACCCGCGTAGTCAACCGACAAACGGGTGCTTCTCATGCGCGTTGGCGCATTCAGGCCGCAAGCAGAACCAGGTCTGGCAATGTCCGCACCACCATGGACCAGCAGAATCGGTGAATTCTAGGCCGCAGGCAGCGCATGCCTTACCGGGCATAGGAATTGGAGGCGGAGGACCTATGGGTTTCCACTCGTACTTGGGAGACCGTGGCCCGTGCATGAACTCCTTATTCCTCTCCTCTTCGATGCGCTGCCATTCATGGGTGTAGTGCCAGTCCGCCGGCCTGGGCGTTCGATCGGGGCACTTGTCGCAGTAGTCGCGCCGAAAGCGTTCATATGTTTCATCGAACGACATGCCAACGCGCGTGTATTGATGCAGTTCGCAGTGAATCGCCTTGGGACCCATCGTAGGCAGTTGGAGCTGCTGACCCAGCATGAGGTGAAAGACATTGTGGCCCTGACGGCCCAAAGTGCAAAGCATGTGTGTGCAATCCCGCAGGACGCGAGTTGGATCGAGGTCTTCGATCCCGACTTTCACCATTTGGGAAATGAGATCGTCCGTGTCAGCGAGATCGATTCCCAACGCCGACGCCATGTTTTCGTAGACTTGCTTCTCCATTGGTATCGGGATCGGTTCGTCACTGACCACCTCCGGGCCCAATCTGTCGGACTGATTGGCGATTATTGCCCTCGCACCATCCCGGAGATCCTGATCCACGATTTGGTCGACCTCGGATTCAGCCCACAGAACGCATTCAGCCTGCCGGTTTCTGGAGAGAAGCGCGGCGGACATCACCGCTTGGGCGCGCTCGCTATCCGTACCGAACTGCGCTGAGATTGCCGCCGCAAGCTTGCAGACGCGGAAGATCACATCCCGGATCGAAGCGCCGGACTCCGTCAGCCTTTCGAGTTCGAGCCGGTTGATCAAGGTCGCCCCGCCCTCCACAATCCTCAGGAAGGCGAGGGGCAGCACCGACTGGTACGTCGTTCTTTCACTCAGACGGACCAACCTGAGGAACTGCTCGAGCTTGTGCAGCACGCGATGGCTCGTCTCCGCGCGCCTGACTCGCAGCTCAGCCCGCCACCAGAGATCCCCGGTGGTTTGGTGGGCCTTCCAGTTCTGGTAGAGCCCCCAGTCCTCTCTGGTCAGGGCATAAAACTCGGCTGCGACCTGCGCGATAAGAGCGTAATACTTAAGGGCACCCGGCCCCCTGCGCGTCAGTTCACGAAGCTTCTTTGCGGTCGACAAAACCAGATCGAGATGCCCCGAACTATACTCATCCTCTGCACGCAGCGCCAAGCGCTCGTTCTTCTCTTCGATGAGGACGGCAAAGAATTTCGACTCAACGCTCGATAGCGGTGAATCAAGTACTGCTCGGATCACTCGACGGGCCGCCGCAAAGTCACCAGTTGCAGTGACTGCCTGGGCCTCCATTATTTCGAGTGTGTCGGCCTGATCGCGGAGGGCCTGCTTAAGCCTTGTACTCTCCGCCATGGATGGCGTTGTCGCCAAAAAGGCACGCGGTTCGGCTTGCGCAAACCTCCTTGAGGCTAGGAAGTCGAGAAGGCGAGTGACCGTGTCGAGCAATCTGTCTTTGGTTGGCGGCAACTCGTTTGCCACAGGTACACGTACAGTGCAGCTCCGGGTGCCAGGCTTATTGGCGATCGTGTTCAGAAGGAGAGAGTCGAGCTGCGGTGCCGACCAGAAAAGCTTGCTTTGCGTGACGTCCGCTTGGACGATGATCGTGGGCGTCTCAAGCTCGTGCGCAAGGTACCTAGCGTTCGGTATCTCCAGTTCTACCGACACAAACTCATCTTTGGCAGAATAGGCTGGAGCAACGCTACTCTTGAGCTGAAGGCTGAACAGAATGCCGGTTGTCTTCCTCTCGCGAAAGACCTCGATCTCAAAATCCCTTCCGTAGTCCTCCTCGATCCTGGTGATTCCCCAACCGGCACGCGCGCAGAACTGGCGCAGCAGCGCCTCCCCCTGCTTGTCGGTGTCGTGCTGGTCTGGTCTGATCACTTGGAACTATTGTCGTCTATCTGCCGCAAAACAAACAGATTTTGCATACTTGTGTGAAGAGGGCCACCTCGGAAATTCCCGTCAATTCCCCAAGCCGCCGTCACACTCTACTTGAACCCTTCTTTCTATTGCACCACGAGTGAACCGCCTGGATGTTGTCAGGATGATCGTCCCTCCACGCTCCTCCTATTCCACGGGGATTGATGTGGTCTGGCACGATGTCGCAGTAACTGGAGAACCGTTCTTCGCAAAGGGGGCGGATGCCATTCTGGGACGCGATCTTCCTGTCCATCAACTTCCTCATCCCGGCGTTCGAGCGGATCGCCCGATAGCCGCGAGGGTGTTGCGGATCGTCAATGCGCCGCACACCTATCTGGTGCCAACGTTTCTTCCTCAGTCCTGCTTCTCTTCCGCAGCAGAATAGGGAGCGGTGGATTGGACCGAGTTGTTTCCCGCGGAGTCTCATTGGGGCCTCCTAAAGAGCAGAATTGAACTGTTGATTCTGTGGGGCGTCTGAGATCGTACTTATCCGAGCAGCGACGCGTGCCAGGAGCGGGAAAAGGCGACCTTTGAACTACGATTCCTTCTGGCTCGAAAACCGGGCTGCGATCTTGCATCGAGCAGCCAATCCGAGGAAGATGATTGCAGTGCCGATAAAGCTGCCAATCTATTTGGATAACCACGCCACGACGCAGCTCGACGCGCGCGTGCTTGAAGCAATGATGCCGTTCTTGACCGTCGCTTATGGCAATGCAGCGAGCCGGAGCCACTCCTTTGGTTGGACCGCCGAGAGGGCTGTCGAAACTGCACGCGGCCAGGTGGCGATGCTGATCGGCGCTTCACCGAAAGAGATTGTCTTCACTTCCGGCGCCACGGAGAGCAATAACCTTGCTCTCAAAGGCGTAATCGAGTCGACTCGTGTCGCTAATCCTGAGAAACAGATTCATATCGTCACCCAAGCCACGGAGCACAACGCAGTCCTCGACCCCTGTGCCTGGCTCAAAAAACAGAGCTGCCGTCTCACGATCCTGCCCGTCGCCGCCGATGGGCGTATTCCTCTGGATGATCTCCGTCGCCTGTTTGGCGAGTCTACCGCTCCTAGTCTCGTCTCCGTTATGTTCGCGAACAATGAGATCGGCACCATTCAGCCCATCGCGGAAATCGGAACACTTTGCCGCGAACACGGCGCCCTTTTTCACACCGATGCCGCACAGGCTGTTGGCAAACTCCCCATCGACATAGTCCGCCTCAACGTCGACCTTCTCTCAATTTCCGCGCACAAGCTCTATGGCCCCAAAGGCATCGGAGCTCTTTATGTTCGTCGCCGCACCCCGCGCATAGCCCTAGCCGAGCAAATGCACGGAGGCGGTCACGAGCGCGGACTGCGTTCCGGAACACTTAATGTTCCCGCCATCGTGGGTTTCGGCGCTGCTTGCCAACTCGCAGCAGCCGAACTCCCCGCCGAATCAGCACGCCTTGCCGGCCTGCGCGACCGATTGCAAAGCAAGTTGACCTCGCGCCTCGATCGTGTTTTTGTTAATGGTTCGATCGAGCATCGGTTACCGGGTAGTCTCAACATGACGTTCGAGCATGCCGACAGTGAGTCCCTGATGGTTGGCCTGGAGGATGTGGCACTCTCCAGTGGATCCGCCTGCACCTCGGCAACGATCGAGCCATCCCACGTCCTCCGTGCTCTAGGCCTCAGCGACGAAGCTGTGCATTCCAGTCTGCGGTTCGGGATCGGCCGCTTCAACAACGAAGAAGAAATCGACTACGTCGCCATCTGCCTAATCGACCTCGTTCGGAAACTTCGAGCACTCTCGCCTGCATACACCCACTGACCGCTGACCTATTTCACCCCTAACTCACTGTGGATAAGACGCTTAGCGCCACTAGATACAACGTTAATCTAGATTACGTTGCACCAGCGAAGGGCGAATTTCCTTGCGAAGAACGTGATCTTGTGTAAACTTGTGTAATTACAGGTATTGACACATGCGAAGGGAACAATCTCACGGCGCGCCAAAGTCACCACGGCGAAAAGGCACGCCCTTTACGATCTATTTCAGCGATCAACACACGAACAGTCTGAATCGCATTTCGCGCGAGCGTCGAGTGGCAAAAGCTGAATTGGTACGAATTGGTGTGGACCTACTACTTGCTCAGCTCGCTAGTGGACAGTTAAAGCTCCCGCTGGGCTTAGATCTTCCATTGAATGTCGGTGAACATCAGGAGCGGCAACTGTGAGCTACCGTTTTTCTGGTCATGAAACTTTCCCATTTCGTTACTCATGGCTGCCCAAGGCATATGGAGCACTCGTGCGAAGCTGTGGTGTTTTCGCCGACGAAGAGCAGGCGATGGTCGAATTGGGTGTCGGAAAAAATATGGTTCGAGCTATTCGCTTTTGGGTGCAGGCGTGCGGAATCGCCGAGCTTCAAAAAGAAGGTGGCTATAGCACCACACCGTTTGGAAGAACCATCTTCGACAAAAAAAATGGACTTGACCCCTTCCTCGAGGATCGTAGAACACTATGGCTACTCCATTGGAAGCTTGCGAGCCAGCGCGACGAACCTCTATTTGCCTGGGACTACTTGCTAAATCGATGGCCTCATCCTGAGTTCAGCCGAACGGAGGTGACGAAGGAGTTTGCTCATCAAGCAAATTTGCTCGACCGAAAACTCTCTTCTGTGACCCTCGAGCAGCACTTCGATATTTTCCTACATTCATATGTCCCAACCAAGAGCCCGAAGGGAGAGATTCTTGAGGACAATTTGGATTGCCCGCTCGTGGAGCTCGAACTGATTCGGCGCGTTGGAGAGCGCAATGTGAATGGGAAAACTCGACGCGAGCCAATTTATGCGTTCAGACGCGAACCGAAACCCGATATCACTTCAGAACTTTTTGTTTACTGTTTGGCTGAGTTTTGGTTGTCCAGACGTAAGCGTGAACTGACCCTCACTTTTCGAGATGTTTCCGTGGCAGAGGGTAGCCCTGGGCAAATCTTCAAGTTGCCGGAAACCGATGTTCGCCAGCGTTTGGAAGCGCTGGACGGGCACTCTGGCAGTTTTCGTTATCAAGAGAGCGCAGCTCTGCAGAGAGTGGAGAAGCGCACTGAACCGGATCCGAACGAGCTATTGAAGCTCATCTTCCGCAATGAGAGTGTGTATGCCTGAGAGCTCTATCGCTAACTTGTTTCACATGCAAGATCGATTCATGCGATCGGTGAACATCGAACGAGATTTCCTTGACCCGAAAGCATTGAGCGGCTACGTTCTCACTCCGCAGACCCAGCTTTACACCGAGCGCCTGTTGTCCGGGCTCAGAAGCGACTCAGGACAGCGAGCCTGGCGTATCACCGGAGATTATGGTTCCGGGAAATCTTCTTTCGCTTTGCTGTTTTCCCACCTCCTCGCCGGACGAAAATCGCAGTTACCGATTCATCTGAGGCAAATCGTCGATTTCCGAAAGCTTGGACTCAACCAACCGTCTCTCATTCCTGTGCTCGTCACTGGATCGCTGGAGCCACTTTCCTCCGCATTGCTTCGGGCAATGAAACGCGACCTTATGGCCTATGCAGGTTTGAGGAGGAACTCAAGATTTTACGATCAGATTGAAGGCAGGTTAGTGACAGCTGAGAAAGGACGTCTGTCAGATTCGGTGGTCACTGATCTAATTCAAAGGGCCTGCGAGTACATCATTGAGACTGGTAAGGGATCTGGCCTGTTGATTCTACTCGATGAATTGGGAAAATTCCTGGAATATGGCGCTCTCCACCCCGAGCGTCAGGATGTATTTCTCCTTCAAACAATGGCAGAGATCGCCACACGCTCCTCGAAAAAACCGATCTTCATTGTCGGCCTACTCCATCAGGGATTCAACGCCTACGCAGAACACCTCTCGGTACCGGCACAGAAGGAATGGGAGAAAGTTGCGGCTCGCTTTGACGAGCTCATCTTTAATCAGCCGGTCGAACATACTACAGTATTGATTGCAGACGCGTTGAACATCAAGACCGAGTCGCTAAGCAAGCAGATCGGAACGACAGCCCGTAGTGATATGAATACCTTCGTCAAACTGGGTTGGTACGGGACCGGAAGTCATCGCCCAAGTCTCACCGAGATTGCGCAGCGTCTTTATCCATTGCACCCGTCCACCGTTCCCGCACTACTGAGACTCTTTACAAGATACGGTCAGAACGAGCGGTCCCTTTTCAGTTTCCTGCTTTCGAACGAGCCCTTCGGTCTGCAGGCGTTTGCCGAGAGAGCAGTTGGGCTACAAAGCTTCTACCGGTTGCATCACTTGTACGACTACGCCCGCTATTCGTTCGGCAACCGCATTGGCAAAGACAGTTTCCGAACCCATTGGAATCATATTGACTCGATGATCGAGAGTTTCTCGACCGAGCATGAACTTGAACTGCACATTCTGAAGACCGTGGGGCTATTGAATTTGCTTGATACCGGCACCATGCTCGCGACCGAAGAAGCATTGGCTGCGTCGATCGGAGCAGATCTTGAGAAAGTAAAGACCTCGCTACGCAAGCTGACCAACAAAGCCGTTTTGTACTACAGAGGAATTGCCGGCGGGTTCTGCTTATGGCCACACACCAGCGTCAACGTGGAAAAACAATATCAGGACGCAGTGCGAGCCGCCGATCTCACCAACTTCCGTGTAACCGATGCCATCCATCGCTTTCTGGACATCAGACCGATCGTTGCTCGTCGCCACTACATCAAAACCGGCAATCTGCGGCATTTTGAAATCCTCTATTGTCCTGCAGGAACTATCGAAGGCCACTTGAAGTTCGATAAAGATAGCGCCGATGGGCTCATTCTGGTGGCCCTTTGTGAAACGGAGGAAGAACGACAGACGGCAATCCGCGTTACAGGCTCTAAAGGCGTGCCACGAGATCAGCGCGTCATCTGCGTCATTCCTCAACCATTGAATGTTCTACGGGGGCTTGTTCAGGAGCTTGAACGGTGGCAATGGGTTGAGGCCAATACACCTGAGCTTGCTCACGATACTTTTGCTGCCGAAGAGGTTTCCCGGCAATTAGCAACCGCAGCCGAGTCCTTGGAAAAGCGTGTCAAATCGCTCCTTGGCCTTCAACAGTTCGGCGAAGACTCAAAGCCGATCTTCGTTCGCGCGGGCAAGTATCTTCCTCTTTCAAACGGCCGCAGCCTCTTGACATACCTCTCAAAAGTTTCGGACGAGGTTTATCCTGCGGCGCCTAGGATTACTAATGAACTCGTAAATCGGCGCACTTTGAGCTCGGCTGCAGCGGCGGCTCGAATGAGGTTGCTCGAAGGGGTTTTCGATGGTTCCAGCAAACGCTCGCTCGGCATGGATGAAACTAAGAAACCGCCCGAAATGTCTCTTTATCTATCGGTCCTGAAGGCAACTCAACTCCATCGCGAGACGCCTAAAGGCTGGACACTCTCCATTCCGCGAGAAGGCGAGGACCCAGGAAACATCCGCCCGGCCATGATGCGAATTCACGCAGTTTTGGAAGAGGCCGAAAATCGACGCATCCGACTCTCTGAGATTTTTTCCGCCCTACGTCGCCCACCATATGGAATTCGCGACGGGGTCATCCCAATTCTTTTTTCTGTCTTTGCGGTTGTGAACGAGCAGCACCTAGCGTTTTACGACAACGGCGCCTTTATGCAACGAATGGCAGGCCTCGATGTCATGAGGTTCGTCAAGAACCCGGAGATGTTTGAAGTGCAGTTTTGCAGGATGTCTGGAGTCAAGGCATCGGTCTTTGAACGTCTGCTCCAGATGCTTGAACTGCCTTCGTCTCGGGATGGCGCGCTTGACATCTTAGATATTGTCCGGCCTTTGTGCGTCTTTGCCGCCGAGCTACCGCAATTCACAAAACGCACTCAACAGCTCACGCCACACGCCATATCAGTTCGAACTGCTCTTCTTGATGCACGCGAACCGGGAACGCTGCTGTTTGAGGATCTTCCCAAAGCCTGCGGCTTTCGAGGGTTTAGCGGCGCCCGTCGATCATCTAATGAGATCGATAAATTCGTCGCTTCCCTCAAAGGGGCTATTGACGAACTTCGCGGCGCATTTCCAAAATTACGAGAGCGCATCAAGCATGATTTGCTTCAGGCCATGGGGTTGCCGACGGGGCATGGCGATTTCCGCGACATGCTGGCCGTGCGCGCAGAAAGGCTATCACTTTCCACAACCGATTCTCGACTCCGAGCATTTTTGAACCGGCTTTCAGATAAACATCTCGGGTTGCCAGAATGGCTTGAATCTGTCGGAAGCACCATCTGCTCCGCTCCTCCTAATCGGTGGTCGGACTCAGAGAGCGAAAGATTTGGGCAAGAAGTTTCTCAGTTGGCGGACAAGTTCCGCCATGTTGAGGCCATTATGTTCGTCGGCGGTCCAAAGGAAATGCCTGGACAGGCATTGCGATTAGCGATCACTCAATCCGGGGGAGCGGAAACCGATCGAGTCCTCTTTGTTCGATGCGAGGATGAACAGGTCATCGCTGAGCTTGAGGAACGGATCGCTTTCGTTCTCGAAGGAACTGCTGAGCATGGAATCGCTGCGGCGACGCGCGCGCTTTGGAAACTGTTAGCGAGGGAGCCCATCGGTGACAACAGAAAGAACTAGACACATTCTGAGTTTGTCCGGCGGCAAAGATAGCGCTGCACTTGCCATCTACATGCGCAATCGTGTTTCCGAAATGGAATACATTTTTCACGATACGGAGCGAGAACTACCTGAAACTTACGAATATCTCGGCCGGCTAGAGGCATATTTAGGGAAGCCAATCTCCCGGACACAACCCGACTATAGTTTCGACAAGTGGCTGGATGTATTTCGAGGCATGATCCCATCGAATCATCGGCGGTGGTGCACGAAGCTGCTGAAGCTAAAGCCATTTGAGCAATACGTCGGCGATAGCAGAGTGGTCAACTATGTCGGTCTGCGTGCGGACGAAGAGCGTGAGGGATTCATCAGTCGCAAGTCCAACATCACCACGGTGTTTCCCTTCCGAGAAGACGGCCTTGTCAAGAAGGATATCGTGCGCATACTTGAAGACTCTGGTCTGGGGATGCCAACCTTCACCAAATGGGGCCGGACTAGGTCGGGATGCTTCTTCTGTTTCTACCAGCAGAAGATCGAATGGGTAAGACTTAAGGAAACTCATCCTGACCTGTTCGAGGAAGCCAAACAATACGAGTATGCGCAGCTAGGATACGCGCGAGAGAACAACGAAAATCCATTCTATTGGAGCGGCGACGAACCGCTCGAACAGTTGGAGAGGCCGGAAAGAGTAGAGGAGATCAAACGGAAGTGGGAGCTAAGCCAGCAAAAGCGAAAGCAGTCTAGCGACAAGCTCGTCCAGATTCTGGGAAACGCCGAAGTAGACGATGACGAGCGTGAAGGTTGTTTAATTTGCCAGATTTGACCTTGGGGACAATCGAATGAACTGGATCTCGTTCTTACGGCAGTATGGTCCGATTCCTCGCAACAACAACATGTACGATGAAACAATCCACCGGGCGGCAAAACGAGCCAATCTAAGCCCGATCATCTTTGAACATCCCTTCGAACAAAGGCTCCTCGCACTCTTCTCGCCTCAAGCACGTCCAATCTCCACCATTTTGACCGGTACGGCGGGGGACGGTAAGACGCATCTCTGTCGGCGCGTCTGGGAGAAGCTCACGGGCCAGGTTCAAGGGTTTGACGATCCCTACGTACAAACAAAAGCGACCTTCGCCGACGGGCGAACCGCAACCATCCATATCATCAAAGATCTGAGCGAGTGGGCACCCCAATCGGGACGGAATTGGGACCCGGAAAAGCAAGCGCTCCTTGAGACGTTCTGCCGGTCTCTCTTCGACGCCGATTCGGACCAGTTTTTTTTGATCGCAGGAAATGACGGTCAACTCATGGAGTCCTGGCGTCGGCTCCCTAGTTCAGAACAGATCGAAAAGTGCAGAGACCTATTCGAGATGATGTTGGTCGAGAATAGATCGGAACATCCTGGCGTCCATCTCAGATTCCTGAATCTCAGCACAGGAAAGAGTGCGGAACTGTTCGACTTGGCCTTGAACGCACTCCTTTCGCATGAGGGGTGGGGTCAATGTGAGGGTGGAGGAGAACGAGAGTTTTTCGGTCCCAACTGCCCAATTCGGCATAATTATGAGCTCCTCCAGACTCCGTTGGTTCGGAAACGCCTTCGTTCACTGTTTGAGCTTTGCGATCACAACGATCTACATATATCGATTCGCCAGATTTTGCTTCTACTCGCAAATGCCATTTTGGGCCATCCAGATGTCAAAGACTCCTTGATGCGGACCGCTGACATTCCCTCATTAATTGATAGAGGCACAATTTCGAAAGCAAGCCTTTACAACAACATCTTCGGCTCAAACCTGGGCGAAACCCGCCGTTTGGGGCTTGAAGTCTTCGAGTACCTGGACCGATTCCGCATTGGCTATGAAACCAACAACCACATCGATGACATTTTGATCTTTGGGGATGCAGACGAAAAATATAAGAAGCATTTTGACCTTCTGATGGGAACCGATCCGCTTTACGGTGCTGATCCGCTCTTTCGAGCGGCGCAACTTCAGTACGTTGAAGGTGCAGAAGACGATGACGGCCGATATAAGCCGTTTTTGGAACAGTTGACTAGCAAACGACGCGGGCTATTCTTCACGATTCCGGAAAGTTTGGAACAGGAACTAGAGCTGTGGGATCTAACAGTATTTCGATTTGCCGGAGAGTATTTGAATCGCGTACTTCCTCTGTTACGAGCAGGTCGAGCCGTCGAACAGCCCATTCTCGCGCGACTCATCAGGGGCCTGAATCGAATTTTTTCAGGGATGTTGGTCACAAGCGATCGAGAATTGCTGATCGCTACAAGCATTTCCCATTCCGGGGCCAAGGTGAGTCGCCTCTTAGACGAACGACTCTCGGTTCGACCACGCTGGCCCGAGAGGATTGAGATCGTCCTCGATGGAGTTGTTCCATCCTTGAAGGTTTCGCTGACCGACAAGATCAGCAAGAGCCTAGCCCTGCACCTAGTCCGCTATGAATTCTTAAGCCGCGTTGCGGAGGGGGCGCTCCCTGGCAGTTTCTCGCGAGAGTGCTACGAGGACATACTGGCCTTCAAGAGTCAGCTCGTGTCGGCCGTCGGACAAAGACGTTCTCAATTCGGGGAGCATCTCTCAGAGCATGGATTAGCCGTTCGCCTCTTAAGCCTGGACGATTCCGGAAACCCGCTTGAAGAAAC
>Ga0335072_10012539_pt1 | contig 12101 bp, 11 predicted proteins | sample Lox_Sample_21_FD_206725 | JGI IMG/M metagenome (GOLD analysis project Ga0335072, IMG submission 206725) | Soil microbial communities from Loxahatchee National Wildlife Refuge, Florida, United States - Lox_Sample_2.1 | ecosystem: Environmental > Terrestrial > Soil > Wetlands | place: USA...
CGCGGATGATGCTGCGGTCGCAGCGGGCCGGCAAGTCTTCGTATCCGAGGCATGCGCAAGCTGCCACACCATTGTTGGCACATCGGCCCATGGAACCTTCGGCCCCGACCTGACTCACCTGATGAGCCGTGCGACCATCGCCGCCGGCGCGGCTACCAACACGCCCGAGAACCTGCGCGCGTGGATCGAGAATCCCAACACCTTCAAGCCCGGAGCGCTGATGCCCGCGATGCAGCTCACCAACAAGGAAACCGACGAGGTCGTGGCATACTTGACCACTCTGCACTGAAGGAGCACGCAATGGCCGTCCAGACCCTCCCCATTCCCGGCGCGCTCGGCGCAAGACGCTCACGCGGCGCGGCGCTGCTCGAGTGGCTGCATAGCTGGGTCGTCACGGTCGATCACAAAAAGCTCGGGGTTCTCTACATTGTTTACGCCATTTTCTTCCTGCTGGTTGCAGGCGCCGAAGCAATGGCAATCCGCATTCAGCTCATCGTCCCGCACAATCACTTCCTGTCGCCCGAGCTGTACAACGAATTCTTCACCATGCACGGCACCACGATGGTTTTCCTCGTCGGCATGACCTTTATCTTCGGTTTCGGCAACTATCTTGTTCCGCTGATGATCGGCGCGCGCGACATGGCATTCCCACGGTTGAATGCATTCAGTTTCTGGATGACTGCGTTCGGCGGGCTGTTTCTCTACTTCAGTTTCATCGGTGGTTTCGGCCTTTACGGTATGGGCTCTGCCCCCGACGTGACCTGGTGGGCGTACGCGCCGCTCACGGAGAAGGCGTTCTCGCCCGGCCATAACACCGATTACTGGGCACTCGCCCTCATCGTCAGCGGATTCGGGACGTTGGGCGCGGCCATCAACACCCTGGCGACAGTGTTTTCAATGCGGTGCCGCGGCATGACATTGCTCCGCATGCCTCTTTTCGTGTGGCTCATGACCGTGACCAGCGGTCTCACGCTGATTACGATTACGCCTCTCACCGCCGCGCAGGTGATGCTGACCATCGATCGCTACCTGGGCGGCCATTTCTTCGATACGCAGGCCGGCGGCTCGGCAACGGTGTGGATGCACTTCTTCTGGATCTTTGGTCATCCGGAAGTCTACGTTTTGATCCTGCCCGCATTCGGCATCGCCAGTGAAGTGATCCCTGTGTTCTCACGCAAAGCCATCTTCGGCTATCCGGCGATGGTGGCGGCCTCGGTCGGAATCGCATTCGTGAGCCTGAGCGTGTGGGCGCACCACATGTTCACAATCGGCATGACTTCGGTGAGCACGGCCTTCTTTGCTCTCTCCACCATGATGGTCGGCATTCCCACCGGCATCAAGATTTTCAACTGGGTTGCCACCATGTGGGGCGGTAAGATCCGTTTCGCCACACCCATGCTGTTCTGCACGGCGTTCCTGTTTCAATTTCTGTGCGCGGGACTTACAGGCATCATGCTTGCGGCTGCGCCCTGGGACTGGCAACTGCACAACTCATACTTTGTGATCGCGCATTTTCACTACACCCTGACCGGCTCGTTCGTCTTTTGCATGTTTGCCGGGATCTATTACTGGTATCCGAAAGTCATCGGCCGCAAGTTGAGCGAGACGCTGGGCAAGTGGCATTTCTGGCTCTTCTTCATCGGTTTTCACATGACGTTCGACACCATGCACTTCGTCGGCATCCTCGGCATGCCGCGCTCCATTTATACCTACCAGGCAGACCGCGGCTGGAACACGCTCAACATGATCATCTCGATCGGCGGGTTCATCCAGGCGATTGCCGTATTGATCCTGGCCTGGAACCTGATCGATTCCTATAGACGCGGCTCCATCGCCGGTAACGACCCATGGGATGCATGGACACTGGAGTGGTCTACGCCCTCGCCGCCGCCGCCGTACAACTTTGCGACGGACCCGGTCGTGCGCAGCCGCCGCCCGCTCTGGGATATCAAGCACCCTAACGATCCCGATTGGAAGTACGAGCGATGAGCAGCATTCCCATCTTCGCGGACGAAAATTGGCGGCTGCCTTCGCGCGGGCGAGTGGCCATGTGCTCGCTGATCATTGGCGAATCGGCGATCTTCACGATCTTTGTCGTCGCTTACGTCTATTACATCGGCCGCAGCACCTACGGGCCTACGCCTCAGATCCTCGATGTTCCATGGTTCAACACCGTTTGCCTGCTCTCGAGCAGCATCTCGATCATGTTTGCAGAACGGGCCATTGAGCGCGGGCGCATCCGCACATTCGGCGCATGGTGGGCGCTCACGATGCTGCTCGGTATCGTATTCCTCTCGGGCACGGCAATCGAGTGGAAGCGGTTGATCTACACCGACGGACTCTCCATCCGCACCAATCTCTTTGGAACAACGTTCTACTCGCTTGTCGGCCTGCACGCCACGCACGTAATCGTCGGCCTCCTCATGCTCTCGCTCGTCATGATCTTCACCTTGCTCGGCCGCGTGGAGCAGCGCCATGCTGAGCGCATTCAGGTGCTCTCGCTCTACTGGCACTTCGTCGACGCGGTATGGGTGGTCGTGTTTACCGTCGTCTACCTGGTGGGAAGGTAATCAACATGCCCGATCACTTCCAATCCGACCAGACGCACGCTCAGGAAGCAATCATACGTTTACCGGCGCCGACTGCATGGCCCATTGTCTTGGCCTTCGGGTGCACGCTCGCCGCGGCCGGCCTCGTCACTGACTCCGGCATCAGCATTCTTGGCGCCGCTCTCATGCTGGCGGGATCCATCGGATGGTTCCGCCAGGTCCTGCCGCACGAACAGCACGAAGAAGTTCTGGTGCTTGATCGGCCGGTGACCATCGCTTCCCCGCGCGCTTTGGTCGAGCGTATTCGTCTTGGGCCCGAGCATCGCGCGCATCTGCCCATCGAAACCTATCCCGTTACCAGCGGCATCAAGGGCGGCATTGCCGGCGGTTTCGCCATGATCGTTCCCGCACTCATTTACGGACTCATCGCGCAGCACAGCATCTGGTACCCCGTGAATCTGCTGGGCGGCGCCGGCGTAGCGCATTGGCGCAACCCGAGCACGGCTGACATTGCGGCCTTCCACTGGCAAGGCCTGTTGGTGGCGATCGTCATTCACTCGATCACGTGCTTGCTCATCGGCTTGCTCTACGGCGCCATGCTTCCCATGCTGCCGCGCAGACCTGTCCTGCTTGGCGGCATCCTTGCGCCAGTGTTGTGGACGGGGATTCTGCATTCCTTTATGGGCATCATCAATCCTGCGCTCGCATCACACATCGCCTGGGGGTGGTTCCTTGTCTCGCAGGTCACATACGGCCTCACCGCCGGCATTGTCGTCTCGCGTCAGGAACGCATTCCCACCGGCCAGTCCATGTCCTTCGCCGAACGCCTGGGAATTGAAGCGCCCGGCTTGATGGATTCGCATCCTGACGCGGGCCCGGCGCGGGACAAGGAGAGGCATTGATGCGCTTGCCGGCTCAGCTGATTCTGGCGTGCTTTGCCGTTCTCGGCGCAGGGTGCGGGCACGCGCCCGGTTATCCCCCGGCGCCGGTCGCGCGTCCTTCACAGATTTTGGATTTCGCCACTCTCTACGGCCAGAACTGCGCTGCCTGCCACGGAGCGAACGGCCAGAACGGCCCGGCAATCGACCTCGCCAACCCCGAGTATCAGGCGCTGGTTGATGATGCCACGTTGCGCAAGTGGATCTCCGGCGGGATGCCCGGCACTGAGATGCCGGCCTTCGCGCGATCGCAAGGCGGCATGTTAACCGATGCGCAGGTTGGTGCGCTCATTGCCGGAATGCGCAAACGTTGGTTACACCCAGGCATGATTGCCACAGCCGCGCCTCCGCCCTACGCGCAGACCGAAGAGGGTGACGCGCGCGCCGGTGGGCAAACCTACAAGGAGCGATGCTCCTCGTGCCACGCGGCGTCGCATCAGCAGATCACCAATCCGGACTACCTCGCCCTGGTAGGCGATCAGGCTTTGCGCAGCATCATCATCGCCGGCCGTCCCGACATCGGCCAGCCGGATTGGGGTCACCTCGGCCCCGGCGGCAAAGCCGCGTCGCCGCTTTCACCACAGGACGTGGATAACATCGTTGCGTATCTCGCGACCATGCGCAACCCGACACCGCCGCAGACCGCGAGCAGCATTCCTATGCAACCGGCTCTCGCCATACCAGCGGGGAGAAGAAAACCATGAGCAACGAGACCGTGACAATCGAAACCGAAACCGCCAATCCGCAGCCCGCGACGGTAAGCGCCCCCTACCCCGGCGATCCCCGCGTAGTCTCGCGGCGCTGGCTCCTTTTCAAAGCGGGCATTGCCCTCAACGGCCTCGTGGGCATCGCGCTCGCCGTTCCCGTTCTCCGCTATCTGCTGGCGCCGTGGAAGAAAGACTCGAGTTTCAATTCCTGGACCTCGCTTGGTTCCATCGACGCCTTTCCCACCGGCGAAACGCGCCTCGCCTACTACAAAAATCCTTCGCAGAATCCATGGGATGGACAGACCGGCAACGTTGCCTGCTATGTGCGCCGCGAAACGGGCAGCCAGTTCAAGGTCTTCGCCATCAACTGCGCGCACCTCGGCTGCCCGGTACGCTGGTTTCCTCAGTCGCAACTCTTTATGTGTCCTTGCCATGGCGGCGTCTACTATGCTGACGGCTCGCGTGCTTCTGGTCCGCCTGAGCGCGGTCTCTTCACTTACAACTGGCAGATCGTCGGGGGCGAGTTGCAGATCGACGCCGGCCAGATGCCCACACTTTCGAACTCAGCGAAGCTTGTCACCATCTCCACCCGACCCGGAGACTCCAAATGCAGCGGATGAAGCAGAGCGCACAGCGCATCTACACCTGGTTCGAGCGGCGTCTTCAACTCGAAGGCCCGGTCAAGGACGCCGTGCTTCACCAGGTTCCGCGCAATACCGCGAGTTGGTGGTATGTCTTCGGCAGCGCCGCTTTCACGTTGCTCTTCCTGCAAATCTTCACCGGCATTTTGTTGGCTTTGGTCTATGTTCCTTCTGCGGGTGAAGCCTGGAACAGCCTGAACATTCTCAACCATCAAATCCCGCTGGGCTGGTTTCTGCGCGCCATGCACGGCTGGGGATCAAACTTCATGGTCGCCATTGTTCTCATCCACATGGCGCAGGTGTTTCTCTTCGGCGCCCACAAATTCCCCCGCGAGCTTACATGGATCGTCGGCGTCTTTTTATTGCTAATGACACTCGGCATGGCCTTCACCGGCCAAGTCCTCCGTTTCGATCAGGACGCCTACTGGGGACTCGGCATCGGTGCGTCCATCATGAGCCGCGTGCCTTTAGTTGGCGGTGAGCTGGTGCATCTGCTGCTCGGAGGACCGATCATTGCCGGTGCGACGCTCTCGCGCTTCTTCGCGCTCCACGTCTTTATCATCCCCGGCACGATGCTTCTATTCGTTTTCGTGCATGTATGGATGGTGTTGAAGCTCGGCATAAATGATTGGCCTATGCCGGGCCGCATTGTCCGCCGCGAGACCTACGTGGAGGAGTACCACCAACTAACTCGCACGGACGGCATTCCTTTCGTTCCCGGCGCCTTCTGGAAAGACCTCATCTTCTCCGGCGCAATTCTCGCTGCAGTTGCGGTATGCGCCTTGGTCTTCGGCCCCTTCGGCCCCGGCGGGCAGCCCGATCCCTCCATCATCCAAACTGTTCCCAAACCAGATTTCTTTTTTTTGTGGATCTACACGATACTTTCTTATCTGCCGCCGCAGATGGAGACGCCGTTCATCCTTATTGTCCCGCTCATCGCCATCGCCACTCTGCTTGCTATTCCTTTCATCGCTAGTGAGGGCGAAAAGAGCTGGCATCGCCGCCCCGTCGCAGTCCTGACGGTTTCGCTCATCGCCGTCTCCTGGGGTGTGCTCACGCAATTGGGCACGACAACTCCGTGGAGCCCGCACATGAGCGCGTGGAGCAGTGATCCGATTCCTGTGCGTTACCTGCAGTCGGCCACGCCGCTTGAGCGCCAGGGCGCCGTCGTCTTTCAGGCCAAGCAATGCCGCAACTGTCACTCCGTTGGCGGAGCGGGCGGAGAGCGCGGACCGGCACTCGATGCGGTTGCGACACGCCTGACAATCGACCAGTTGCGCTTCAAGGTCGTGACCGGAGGCGGCAACATGCCAGCCTATGGCAAGAATCTTTCACCGTCGGAGATTGAAGCGCTCGTCAGCTTCCTTGAAACACTGCATCCGGCGAACGAACCGCCGGCTTACGACGCCTCGCGGCGCGCGGTCGAGACGTCGCAGACTCAGCCCGCCTTTAGCGCGCAGCCGGGCACTTCACCGGCCGGTCAAAGTGCCCAGCCATGACTGACACAACCACAGTCGCGAATCTCTTTACCGACTGGGATATTCCGTGGATCGTGACCTCGGAACTCATCATCGTCTCGATCGTTTATCTGCGCGGCTGGGCGCGCATTCGGCGCACGCGTCCGGCAGAATTTGGTGCGGGCCGGCTGACGGCCTTCCTTGGCGGCATCGCGGCGTTGTTTGTTGCTGTCGCATCGCCGCTCGATACATTCAGCGAGTCGTTGCTCTTCATGCACATGGCGCAGCATTTTTTCCTCATGTCCATCGCGCCGCCGCTCATCATCTTCGGCGCACCTGTGATACCCCTGCTGCGCGGACTTCCCCGATGGACGATTCGCCTGTTCCGTCCACTTTTCGTTTCGGGCATCGTTCACCGCGCCGGCGCATTTCTTACACGGCCCCGCGTCGCCTGGCTCGCCATGAATACCGCATACATCGGCTGGCATATTCCCCGCGCTTACGAGTTTGCGCTCGCTTCAGAAAACTGGCACAACTTCGAGCATGCCTGCTTCTTTTTCACTAATCTCATGTTCTGGTGGCCGGTCATCCGGCCCTGGCCCAATCGCGCATCGCAGACGCGATGGCTGCTGGTGCCTTATCTCTTCTTTGCCGATGCGGTCAACACCGGGATCTCCGCGTTTCTCTGCTTCGCCGGCCGCCTGCTCTATCCAAGTTACGCATTAGTTGCGCGCCCTTTCGGACTAAGCGCCCTCAACGACCAGGTTGCCGCCGGGGCCTTCATGTGGGTGTGCGGATCAATGGTATTCCTGCTGTCAGCTTTCGTGGTGATGATGCACCTTCTCTCATCTTCAGCGACTTCAAGGCAGAAATTCGAAGGGCTCGACTCGGTCCTCGTGGAGTCTGCCCCAATTCCTCTCATTGATGGAGAAACTGTCTAGCAATGGAAACCGAATCCCTGGTCGAACAAATTGCGTTGCTGGCGAAGTCAGAACCGCACGAAAAACGCCTTGCACGCGTTCCGGCAGATTACTGGGCATTAACAAAGCCCGAAGTCAATCTTCTGATCGCGATTACCGTTGTCGCGAGCTTCTGCCTGGCGCGCCCTGCCACATTGCAGGGCTTTCCTTATGCTCTGCTCATTCATACCCTGCTTGGCACATTGCTTATCGCCGGTGGCACCGGGACGCTCAACCAGTTCATTGAACGCCAATTCGATTCTAAGATGCGCCGGACATCGCGAAGGCCCCTCGTAACAGGAAGTATTTCGCCCGCCGCCGCATTGTGGTTTGGAATTCTTGTCTCACTTGGAGGCGCCGCTTATCTCGCCCTGGCCGTCAACACGCTGTCGAGCCTGATCGCGGGACTCACTCTTGTAAGCTACCTGGTAGCCTACACCCCGCTCAAGAGGAAGACGCCGATGTGCACTCTCATTGGCGCCCTGCCAGGGGCAGCTCCCCCGCTCATTGGCTGGGCCGCCGCGTCCGGAAGCTTGAGTGTCGAAGCATGGATACTCTATTCGGTGCTCTTCCTCTGGCAGTTCCCACACTTTATGGCAATTGCCTGGATGTATCGTGAGGATTACGACCGTGCCGGCTACCAGGTGCTTCCGCCTGGCCAGAAGAGGTATCTGTTTGTCGCATTGCAAAGCTTTGTACCGGCGTTACTCCTGGTTCCAATCAGTTTGATTCCTGCGTTTCTCGGCGAGGAAGGACGAATATACTTTGTGGGAGCTGCATTGCTGGGCCTGACTTTCTTATATTGCGCAGCGCGCCTGGCAGTGATTCGATCGAACGTTATCGCACGTCAGTTGCTCCTCGCATCCATCATTTACCTGCCGGCGGTCTTTCTTCTGATGGTGCTCGACAGGAATTGAGTCCAGGGCCGTCTTGACTGTTCAGGTTGCCTCTATGTTTGTCTTCATTTCCTAACGCCTCGCGATGGTGGCAAGCAACGCAGATAGCCCATTCCATGCAATCTGGGCGCCAATGCAGAGCAGAATGAACGCGATCACTCGAAGGATGCCATGGGCCGTCGAAGGTGGGATTGCCTTGGTTATCTTCGGAGCGTATGCATAGCAAAAATAACACAGGATGCTGATGACCACCACGGCCAGAAACACACCAACGTGGCCAAGGATGTTTCCTTTTAGAGATGGCGTTGAGATGTGCGCGGTGAGGGTCAGTAACCCGACCAGCGTGCCCGGCCCCGAGGTAATCGGGAAGGTAAACGGATAGAAAGCCCCCTCATCTAAACGTTTTGTATCTGGCTGGTTTTCTGGCCCTGTCTCCTCAACCTTTTTTCTGCAGTTGGCGTCGGCGCTCCGCTCATTCAGCACCCCCCAACCCAAAGCAACAATGACAATGCCGCCGGAGAGTTGAACAATGGGCAGAGAGATGCCGAAGAAATTGAGAATAGCCGCGCCCAGCAGCTCAATAATTGCGAGAAAAATGACATTGTTGATTGCGATTCTGCGGGCGAGCGAGCGGAATACTGGGGTGGGCGCTTCTCCAACCAGCCCGAGAAAGACCAATGCAGACCCAAGTGGATTGATCAGAGGCAGCAGTACGCTGAAGGCAATCAGAAAGGAATTCCAGAGAGTCAAAGCCGAACCTCCCCTGGTCGAAGCGTAGGCAAGCGCATACGGCAAAGCCTCTTTCTTACACCCTGGGCCCGCAGTCGCACAACCGGGTTTTCGGATCCTCGCCTAGAACTCGAGCCCGTATGCGGCCGCTCCCGCCAATCCCGCTGGCGAAACCACAACGTGCACGGGGATACACTCCAGTAAATCGGTAAGACGTCCTTTTTGCTTGAAGCGCCAGATAAATTCGGGCTTCTTAATCACTTCCAAGCAGTGGACAGAGGCGCCGCCGGCTAGATACACGCCGCCCGTCGCGAGAACTTTCACTGCCAGATTGCCGGCTTCGCCAGCCAGGATAGAAGCAAAGAGATCGATGGCGGCAGCGCATAATTTGCTCTGACTGGCTGGATCGACGGCCTTATCAATAATGACGAACGACGGATCTCCTGCCGCGGCCACTTGCTTCTCTACTTCGGGATCCTCCGAAATGCCCTCGACATCGCGCAGGAATCGATAAAGATTCGGAATTCCGACCCCCGAACATACGCGCTCGTAGCTCACGTGATCGAACTTCGTAAACATGTATTCGAGCAGGCGGACTTGCCGCTCGTCGGATGGAGCAAAATCGCAGTGACCGCCTTCGGAGCTGTGAGCTTGATACCGCGACCCATCCCAAGTGAGGAAGGACTCACCGAGGCCCGTACCAGGCGCAATCACCGCGATCGGGCCCTGCGCAATTGCTCTCCCGTTGTTTATCGTGACCACGTCATTCGGTCGAAGTATCGGCACTGATCTCGCTATTGCCTCCAGGTCGTTCATGACATGAACGTGATCTTTGTGGAGATTCAGTTCGAGAGCAAGCGAATTCTCCTCAATTACCCAAGGCAGATTCGTCGTCTTTACCCTGCCCTCTATTACAGGGCCAGCCACCGCAAAGCACGCTCTATCAACTTGCAATCGCGTATTTGTCAGGAACTCCTTAACGATGTCTTCCAGGCTCGAATAGTCCGCGCTGTGCACTTTTGATTCCGCGATAGGTGCAAGCGGTCCAGCTTCTCTCGAAAACACCGCCAAGTCAGATTTCGTGCCGCCTATATCCCCAGCAATCAACATCGCGCACTCCTCACTGAATCTCTACACGTGAGCCTTTTCGCTCGCTGTTTGGCTTCGATCCACTTAGCCCGTAGAACAGAATGTACAAATAGCAAGCCACGGGCACAAAGAAGGCGTGCTGAAGACCGATATGATCGGCAATCACACCCTGGATCAACGGCAGAATCGCGCCACCAACGATGGCCATATTCAGGATCCCCGAGCCGCTTCCCGTAAGCGGGCCAAGTTCGGCTACGCCCAGGGAAAAGATGGTGGGAAACATGATTGAATTGAAGAGGCCGACGGCGAGGATACTCCACATTGCCGTGTGACCTCCCAATATCATTGAAGCTGTCACCAGCGTCGCCGCAGCGATTGTACAAAGAACAAGCAGGGATGCAGGCCTAAATCGCCGCAGCAAAAGCGCCCCTAGAAAACGTCCGATCATGGCGCCGCCCCAGTAGAGCGAGACATAGCCCGCAGCTGTTCTGGCGGGGAGCGACGCGATCTCAGGTAGTCCGAAATAATTCACCAGGAAGCTTCCGATGGAAACTTCCGCCCCGACGTAGGCGAAAATTCCAATCGCGCCGAACAAAAGGCTCGGATGCTTCCAAATCGAATCGTCGACATTTTCCCCAATTCGCGTCGTGGCTGCTTCGATTTGCGGCAGCTTGGAGGTCGCAATCAAGATCGCCAGCAAGGCAAGTGCCGCTCCGATTACCGCGTAAGGGACTCTGACCGAAGCAGCCTGCTGCACGCGATAGGCTTGCAGTGCCTGCGGCGCGAGCCGCGCTAACTGGATTGAGGCCAATGGCGCAGCACTCAGAATCAGGATTCCTCCAATCTTTGGTGCGATCGCCGTGCCCAATGAGTTGAATGCCTGAGTTAAGTCAAGACGGCTTGACGCCGTCTCTGGTTTGCCTAATAGATCCACGTATGGATTTGCGGCCACCTGGAGCCCGGTAATTCCCGCGGCGAGAACGAGGAGTGCCGTCAGAAACAACGGGTACGAAGCAGCGGATGCAGCAGGCAGAAACAGAAATGCGCCACATGCCATCATTAACAGTCCCACCACCATCGTTCGGTGATACCCGACCTTGTTCACGAATCTTGACCATGGTATCGAAAACAAGAAGTAGGCTGAGAAGAACGCAAACTGGATCAGCATGGCCTGCGAATAATTGAGGTCGAAGATCGACTTCAGATGCGGGACCAGGATGTCGTTCAAACAAGTGAGAAAACCCCACATGAAAAAGAGGCTCGTAACAACCGCGAGCGGGCGAGCATAACTGACTTCGGTCACGGTTGCCGCAGGGCTTTGAGTTGTTGCTGGACTTGTTACTACTCGTTGAGTCGCCATTCGATGAGCTCCTCCGGTTGTCAACACGCTTCCACTTGCGCGGCGTAGATTACGGTGTTTGATCGCCTTTGGATGAGAATCGCACCAACATACTTCCTCAGCTGATCAAGAACGCCATAAATGAAAAACTTTCCAGTGCACAACGGCCTCTATTCCAACAAATTCTCAAAAAATGATTCGCATCCTTGCCCCAAGGAGAGCGGTTGTGTATGCCTTGGTTGCGTATGTCGGGTGAATCGAAACTTCGAGGTCCGGCCCGAGTTCGACACTCTGCGTGATTCGAAGCCGATAGAACGACTCAAACACGCTCTCATGGTGCTTAGCAGGCGCGTTCGGTTCACTGTAACCGAATGAGGCGCCGAACATATCTCCTCGACGCCCGAAGGGATGAACCTGAGCAAGCCCGAGTTGGTATTCATCTTTTATGGCCGTTCCGGTCCTGGACCCAAAGGCAAATCTTCCAAACGGCGTCCATCCATTAAATAGTTCATGGTCGAACTCAAAGCCGCCACCATGTCCGCTTCCGCGATTCTTCGTATCGTCTCGCCACACGCCAGCTCGGTAAAGCCGATACTTGCCGCCAAGAGAACCTGAGGTCCAGCCCCCTTCAACCTCTTCCGCATACTTTCGATCGACCAGAGTTTCGATGTTCCCTTGCTGTGAACCCTCGGTATCCACTGCGACAGCGTGCACGAAGACGTGTCGGCTAGCCTGGAATTCGACCGCGCCACCGCCGGCGTATGTTCCGTCGGAGGCGACTGCATCATTGCCATCGT
>Ga0335072_10012540_pt1 | contig 12100 bp, 9 predicted proteins | sample Lox_Sample_21_FD_206725 | JGI IMG/M metagenome (GOLD analysis project Ga0335072, IMG submission 206725) | Soil microbial communities from Loxahatchee National Wildlife Refuge, Florida, United States - Lox_Sample_2.1 | ecosystem: Environmental > Terrestrial > Soil > Wetlands | place: USA: Florida...
TGATCGATGCCGAGGCCGCGCGGATCGATGATCTGAGCCGCAGGCTTTCGCTTTATCGATTGCGGTCGAAAGTGACGTTGCGCGTGGCGCGTGATCGATGGCTGGTTGCGGCGGCTTTCGGTGATGGCGCGGCGACGGCGCTCGGCCTTCCTGAAAAGGAGGGTGCGGCGCGCGCCGTATCAGGCGGTGGGGTCGCCTATGTCGATCCGCGGCTCGCCGCGCTTGGCGCCCGCGTCGTGTTGGCGTTCGACCAAGGGGTGAACGCCCTCGCGGCGGCCGGTCTCGTCCCTGCCGCGCGCGAGGATTATGACCGCATGCGTCTTTCTCTTGGCGTGCCGGACGGCAGCCGCGATCTCGTCGCGGAAAAGGCGCTGCCGGTCGAATCGGGCTTCGACGAGTTGAACGGTATCGACTGGCAGAAGGGATGCTATATGGGCCAGGAGTTGACGGCGCGGATGAAATACCGCGCGCTCGTCAAGAAGCGGCTCATGCCGGTGGCCGTTGAGGGGCCGTTGCCGCCGCCCGGGACGCCCATCATGCACGGCACGGAAGAAGCGGGCGAAGTACGCAGCGGCCAGGATGGGATCGCGCTTGCGCTGCTGCGGCTCGATGCCGTCGAGAGCGCGGCCTCGGCCGGCATGCCCCTCACCGCGGGCGCCGCCCGGCTCATTCCTCGCAAGCCAAGCTGGCTCGCGGCTACGCCGTCGTCAGGACATCCGACTTCGTGAGCGCGGCCTGTGCCGCGGCAAGCCGCGCGATCGGCACCCGGTAGGGCGAGCAAGAGACATAGTCGAGCCCGATCTCGTGGCAGAAGCGGATCGACGGGGGATCGCCCCCGTGCTCGCCGCAGATGCCGAGCTTGAGGTTGGGCCGCGTGTGCCGGCCGCGCTCATAAGCGATCCGCATCAATTCGCCGACGCCGTCGCGGTCGATGCTGATGAAGGGATCGTGCTCGATGAGGCCCTGCTTCAAATAGGCGCCAAGGAAGCTTCCGGCATCATCGCGCGACAGGCCATAGCAGGTCTGGGTCAGGTCGTTGGTGCCGAAGCTGAAGAATTCGGCCGAACGGGCGATCTCCCCGGCTTGAAGCGCCGCGCGCGGCAATTCGATCATGGTGCCGACCATGTAGGTCAGCGTCCGCTTGGTCTCGCGGCCGACATCGGCGGCAATGCGATCGACCACCGCTTTCAGGAGGTCGAATTCCTTCCGTGTGGCGACCAGCGGGATCATGATCTCCGGCACCACTTCTTTGCCTTCGCCGGCCACCTGCGCCGCCGCCTCGAAGATGGCGCGGGCCTGCATCTCGCAGATTTCGGGCGCCGTGACGGCGAGGCGGCAGCCGCGATGGCCCAGCATCGGGTTCGTTTCGTGGAGCGCGGCCGCGCGATGGCGGATCGTTTCCACGTCGCGACCGGTCGCCTTTGCGATCTCGGCCATCTCGGCGTCGGTCTTGGGCAGGAACTCGTGGAGGGGCGGGTCGAGCAGCCGGATCGTACAGGGCAGATCGGCCATGATCCGGAACAATTCGACGAAATCTCCGCGCTGCATCGGCAGGAGCTTGGCAAGCGCGCGCTTGCGGCCCTCGACGTCGTCGGCGAGGATCATCTCGCGCACCGCCAGGATGCGCTCGGCATCGAAGAACATGTGCTCGGTGCGGCAGAGGCCGATGCCTTCAGCGCCAAAGCGGCGGGCGGTGCGGGCGTCGGCCGGCGTGTCGGCGTTGGCGCGCACGCCCATCGTGCGCACGCCGTCGGCCCAGTGCATCAGGGTCGCGAAATCGCCCGAAAGCTCGGGCTGGACGGTTGGCACGGCGCCGAGCATCACCTCGCCGGTGGAACCGTTGATCGTGATGGTTTCGCCGGCCTTCACCACGTGATCGCGCACCGTCATGGTCCGCGCCGAGTAATCGACCCTGAGATCGCCCGCTCCCGCGACGCAGGCGCGGCCCATCCCGCGTGCCACCACGGCCGCGTGGCTGGTCATGCCGCCGCGCGTCGTCAGGATGCCCCTGGCGGCGTGCATGCCGTGGATGTCCTCGGGGCTCGTCTCGACGCGCACCAGGATCACGGCCTCGCCGTGCGCGGCGCGCTCTTCCGCCTCGTCGGCGGAGAAGACCACGCTGCCGGAGGCGGCGCCGGGCGACGCCGGAAGCCCGCGCGACAGCACCGTCTTCGGTGCCTTGGGATCGAGCGTCGGGTGGAGAAGCTGATCGAGCGATTGCGGCTCGATGCGGACGATTGCTTGTTCCCTGGTGATGAGCCCGGCCTCGCACATATCGACCGCGATCTTGAGCGCCGCTTGCGCGGTCCGCTTTCCGGTGCGGGTCTGGAGCATGAAGAGCTTGCCCTTCTGCACCGTGAACTCGATGTCCTGCATGTCGCGGTAATGGGCTTCGAGTTTTTCCCGCACGCGTGCGAGCTCGGCGAATACCGGCTTCATGCATTCTTCCATTGCTGGAAGCTTGGAGCCGTTGGCGATCTTCCCCGCGACTGTCAGGTGCTGCGGCGTGCGGATGCCCGCCACCACGTCTTCGCCCTGCGCGTTGGCGAGATATTCGCCATAGAACTCGTTGGTGCCAGTCGACGGGTTCCGGGTGAAGGCGACGCCGGTCGCGCAATCCTCGCCCATGTTGCCGAACACCATGGCCTGGACGTTGACGGCGGTGCCCCAGTCGGCGGGAATGTCGTGGAGGCGGCGATAGGTAATGGCGCGTTGGTTCATCCACGATCCGAACACGGCGCCGATCGCACCCCAAAGCTGCTGCTGCGGGTCCTGCGGGAAAGGCTCCTTCAGCTCGCGCTCGATGATCTTCTTGTAGGCGGCGATCACGTCGGTCCAGTCATCGGCGGACAGCTCGGTGTCGAGGGTTGCGCCGATATCGAGCTTGTGGTTCTCCAGAACCTCTTCGAAATGATGATGGTCGACGCCAAGGACGACCTGCCCGTACATCTGAATGAAGCGGCGATAGCTGTCGCGCGCGAAGCGGGGATCGCCGCTCTGCCGCGCCAGGCCTTCAACCGTGCGGTCGTTGAGGCCGAGATTCAGGACCGTGTCCATCATGCCCGGCATCGATGCGCGCGCGCCCGATCGCACCGAGACAAGGAGCGGCGTCTCCTCCGAGCCGAAGCGTGCGCCGATCTGCCGCTCGAGCTTCACCAGCGCGGCCTCGACCGCCGGCTTCAGGTCCTCGGGATATTTGCGGTCCCGCTCGTAATAGTAGGTGCAGACCTCGGTCGTGATGGTGAAGCCCGGGGGCACCGGCAGGCCAAGATTGCTCATCTCGGCAAGCCCGGCACCCTTGCCGCCCAACAGGTTCCGCATGTCGGCGCGGCCCTCGGCCTTCCCCTCGCCGAAGCTGTAGACCCATTTGGTCATCGCCCCGCTACCCTTCTATGAGAGAGAAGTCGGCTACTCCGTTCAACGTGTCCCTCATCCGCGCCAGCAGGCGCAGGCGATTCGCCCTGAGCGCCTGATCGTCACAATTGACCGTCACTTTGTTAAAAAATTCGTCAACCGGACCCCGGAGCTGCGCCAGAATCCCCATCGCTTCTTCGAAGTCCTCGCGGTCGAGCGCCGCGCCGCTGTCTCGCCGCGCGGTCCCAAGGCGCGCGTGCAGGATGTCCTCTTCCTTGAGGGTGAACAGCGACGGATCAGGATCGCCCCCGTGGACCGCGCCGTCTTTGCGTTCTTCGATCTTCACGATGTTCGCGCCACGCCGGTACGCCGTCAGCAAATTCCCGCCGTCAGCGGAATCAAGAAAATGCGCCAACGCATCAACGCGCTTGACGAGCCGAACGAGATCATCTTCGAGCGAGGACTCAATGCCGGGTTCGGCATTGCGGTTCCCCGCCACGTCGCGCACAAAGACGGCGCGGATCAAGTCGTGGCGGATGCCGCGCGTTCTAAGCTCGACCGCCACCCGCTCGCCAATGAAGCGCAGCAGCCGGTCGGTCGGATCGGCCGGAAAACGCCCGATTACGTAGCTCTCGTGAAGCACGCTTTTCAGCGGAAGACGCAGCTCGTTCTCGATGATGATCCGCATCACGCCCAGCGCCGCGCGGCGGAGCGCAAACGGATCGCGCGAGCCGGTCGGGACCTCGTCGACCGAGAAGAAGGCGACGAGCGTGTCGATCTTGTCGGCAAGAGCCACGGCGACGCTCACCGGGGCCGACGGACAGCGGTCGCTGGGGCCTTGCGGCGCGTAATGTTCGGCGATCGCGGTCGCGACCTCGGGCGGCTCGCCGTCGTGGCGGGCATAGTAGGAGCCCATGATGCCTTGGAGCTCGGGAAACTCGCCCACCATGCCGGTCGAGAGGTCGGCCTTTGCGAGCTCCGCCGCGCGAGCGGCTTGGGCGGCGTTGGCGCCGATGCGCGCGGCGATCGTCTCGACAAGCCGCATCATCCGGCCGGTCTTGTCGAGCATCGTGCCGAGCTTCGCGTGGAACACGCGCTCGGCGAGACGCGGCAGCCGCGCGGCAAGCGGCATCTCACGATCCTGGTCCCAGAAGAAACGGGCATCGGCGAGCCGCGCGCGCAGCACACGCTCGTTGCCGGCGACGATCGCGGCGCCGAAATCCGGCGTGGTCATGTTCGAGACCAGCAGCATGTGCGGCGCGAGCTTTCCGTCCGCGTCGAGGCACGAAAAATATTTCTGATGCGTCCGCATCGAGGTGGTCAGCACCTCGCCCGGAAGGTCCATGAACTGCGCGTCGATGCGGCCCGTCAAAACCTCGGGCCATTCCACCAGCCCGACAACTTCGGCGAGGAGGTCCGGGTCGGGCTTAACCCGCACGCCCAATGCCTGAGCGGCGCGCTCGAGGCCGTCGGCGATAAGCCATTCGCGCTCCTCGGCATCGACCACCACGCGCGCGGCGCGAAGCCGGTCGCGGTATTCGGCGAGATCGTGGACGCGAATGGCGCCAGTGCCAAGGAAGCGATGGCCGCGCGTCTCGTCGCCGACGGGAACGTCATCGAGATCGAGCGGCAGCACCGCGCCGTCGAACAGCGCGATGACGCTGACGAGCGGCCGCACCCAGCGGAACCGCGCTGCCGGGAATCGCATCGATTTGGGCCAAGGCAGTTCGTGGATCGCGGCGCGCAACAGCTCGGCTAGCAAATCCGCGGTCGGCCGTCCCGGCCGGCGGATCACCGCGAAATAGAAATTGCCGCGGCCGGTATCGCGTTCCTCGCACTCGGCGAGGCTCGCTATGCCGGCGGATTTGAGGAATCCCTCGACCGCCGGCGCCGGCGCGCCGACGCGAGGACCCCGGCGCTCCTCGTTCACGTCCTGCTGCGCCAGCGGCAAGCCGGTGATCGACAAAGCGAGGCGGCGCGGCGTGTAGAAATAGTCGGCGGGGTCGAAGGCAAGCCCCGCGGCCGAAAGCTTGGTCTCGACAATGCGGCGCAGATCGACCGCCGCCTGCTTCTGCATGCGGGCGGGAATCTCTTCGGTCAGCAGCTCGAGCAGCAGGTCGGGCATGTCAGGCGTCGCGCTCCTCGCCCTCGAGCCAGCCTTCGCAACAGGACTTGGCGAGCGCGCGCACCCGGCCGATATAGGCCGCCCGCTCGGTCACCGAGATGACGCCGCGGGCGTCGAGCAGGTTGAAGACATGGCTCGCCTTGATGCATTGATCGTAGGCGGGCAGCGGCAGCTTACGCGCATTGAGCGCGCGGCATTCCTGCTCGGCATCGGCAAAATGGCGGAACAAGAGAGCCGCGTCGGCATGCTCGAAATTGTAAGCCGAGAACTCCCGCTCGGCGCGCTTGAAGATGTCGCCGTACCGCGTGCCACCACCGTTATAGTCGAGATCGTACACGTTCTCGACTCCCTGGACATACATCGCGAGCCGCTCGAGACCATAGGTCAACTCGGTCGAGACCGGATCGCATTCGATGCCGCCGACCTGCTGGAAATAGGTGAACTGCGTCACTTCCATGCCGTCGAGCCACACCTCCCAGCCGAGGCCCCATGCGCCGAGCGTGGGGCTTTCCCAGTCGTCCTCGACGAAGCGGATGTCATGCCTCATGACGTCGATGCCAAGCGCCGCCAGACTCTTCAGGTAAAGAGCTTGGCTGTCGCTCGGCGCCGGCTTCAGGATCACCTGGAACTGATAATAATGCTGCAGCCGGTTCGGGTTCTCGCCATAGCGTCCATCGGCTGGGCGGCGCGAAGGCTGGACATAAGCGGCGCGCCACGGCTTGGCACCGAGCGCGCGCAACGTCGTCGCGGGATGGAACGTGCCGGCGCCGACCTCGACATCGTAAGGCTGAAGGATGACACAGCCTTCCGCCGCCCAGAAACGCTGAAGCTCGAGGATGAGGGCCTGGAAACTCTTGCCACTCGGTGGGCGCGCGGCTTGCATGCGGCGGTCCGGTGAACGGGGTTGTTGCGGCGCAACATAAGGGCCGCATAATGCCGAATCAAGGTAAGGCGGGGGTTAATGGCTAGCCTTGCCAAGGACAATCCGCGCGGCCGCATGCCATGGCGCCGTGCGCGGCGACAAAAGAGCCGCAAGCCGCGCACCGTACCAGATCCTCGATCGGCGTCGATCGCGCGGCCGCCGGCGCCGACTCGCGGTTCCGCCGACGCTCATCGCGTACGGCCTCGACCCGGCTGACGCGCTTCCATCCCACGATGACGACGAGGATGAGCGCGGCGAGGACCAGGAGCTTGCCGACACTGAGCTCAAACATCGGCTAAAGCCCAAAGCGCGACCACAAGAGGCGCTCCTCGAGCCATGCGGACATGTCGGCGGCGACATCGGCGATGTCCGGGCGGGCAGGGCGGCCGAAAGGCAGCAAGGACAGACGCCGCCGGGTGGGAGCGACGAGGCGCAAGCGGACCTCGTCGCCGAACCGCTCGCGCATCGTGCCGCGCAGATCGCCGATCCCGTCAATGAGACCCGCCGCGAGCGCACGCCGGCCGGCGAATATCTCGCCGGACATGAGCATTTCGTCCTCGCCCTTGAGACGGCCCCCGCGGCGCGCGTGCACAAGCTCCTTGAAGCTGTCGTGGAGGTCGCGCTGCAAGGTGCCGAGCCGTTCGACGTCCCGCGGATTCTCGGGCAGGAATGGATCGAGCAGCGACTTGTTCTCGCCGGCGGTGTAAAGCCGCCGTTCGACGCCAAAGCGCTGAAGCACCGCCGAAAGCCCAAAGCCCGCGCTGACCACGCCGATCGAGCCGACGAGAGAGCTTTCTTCGGCATAGATCTCGTCCGCCGCGAGTGCGAGCCAATAGCCGCCCGACGCCGCCACATCCTCGGCAAACGCAAAGACCGGCACGCGATGCTCGTCGGCAAGCTGACGGATGCGCCGATAAAGGAGCTGGGACTGGGCGGGAGAACCGCCCGGCGAGTTGATGGCAAGCGCCACTCCCCGCAGATGGCGCAGCCTGAAGGCGCGCTCGATCACCGCGGCAAACCGCAGCAGGCTCAGGCTGCGCGGGCCGCGCCCGCCTATGATGCCATCGAGACGGACGACCGCGACCACCGGCGCCGGATGACGCCAGCGGGCCCAGGCGCGGCTTGGAAGATCGAGCAGGTTCATGTCGATCCCGCATCGAGGTCAAGTGCGCCGGCGCCGCGCAAAACGTGATCTGCCGCCGCCGTGAAGCCGCCATCCGCTTCGTGCAGGACAAGGCCCGGCATGAGCCGCGTTGGCGCGGCAGACCCTTTGCGGGCGCGCACGATGACCCGCCGCGCGGGCCGGCCAACGCCCGGCCACAGCGGAAAAATGACGATCTCGCCGGCACGCCCGGCAAGCTGCGCCAAAAGCTGCTCCAGGCGGTCGGCGCGATGGATAAAGGTGAGGGAACCCCGTTGCCGCGCCATGGTCATCGCGAACCGTACCCACGCGGCTAGATCCGCCTCGCCCTCGCGATGCGCTTCCGCCTTGCCCGGGTCGCGCGGCGTCTGCGCGCGTCCGGGCTCGAGAAAAGGGGGGTTTGCGAGGACATGCGCAAAGGTTCCGGGCTCGAGCCGCGGCGGCGGGCGCAGCAGATCGCCGACCATCGCGTTGACACGACCGTTGAGCTCGTTGAGTGCTATATTGTCGGAAGCGAGGCGCACGAGATCGCGCGACCGATCGATGCCGGTGACGCGCGCGCCCGCCACGCGCACCGCCAGACAGAGCGCGGCGGCCCCGGTCCCGCAGCCGATATCGAGGACCGTGTCGCCGCTCGCAGCCGGAACCGCGGCGGCGAGCAGCACAGGGTCGATCGCCACGCGATACCCTTCCGCCGGCTGACGCAACCGCACCTTGCCGTTCAGCAGCGTGTCCTCGGTCACCGCGGATGTCGGCGCAGGTTCAGCCATCACTCGGCCTCGGCCGCCCGCAGCAAGGCCTGCGCACGCGCATGGTCCGCCTCCTCTACCATCAATCGGCGCGGAATCGCGCCGATGCTGCCTTCGATTATGCTGGTGTGCGTATCGAGAACGACGGCGGCGATCCCTTCGGAAGCCAGGAGCGCCTGCGCCCACGACAGGCGGACGGAATCGTTGGTGCGGAACAGCTCGATCATCGCGCGCAGGGCCGGTTCATGCGAAATGCCTCAAATGTGTTTTGTCACGGGCTTGACCGCATCGGCAGGCTCTTTATGCTCGCTTGTGGCCCGTGGCTCGTCAAGCGAACGAACCGGGCCAACCGGGCGACCCGGCATGGAGCATCGCGTGGCCCTTGCATTGAACGCGCGCGACGATGGAGCAAAGCGGCCGGCGAGCCTGGATCGCCTCGCCGAAATGCTGCAGGCTGATCTCGCTCGAGTGAACGCCCTCATCGTCGAGCGCATGCAGAGCCCGGTCGGCCTCATCCCCCAGCTTGCGGGCCATATCGTCGCGGCCGGCGGAAATCGCCTGCGGCCGATGCTGACGCTGGCGACCGCGCGGATGTGCGGCTATAGCGGCGATCGCCATGTCGCCCTCGCCGCCGCGGTCGAATTCATCCATACCGCGACCTTGCTGCACGACGACGTTGTCGATGCCAGCGACTTGCGCCGCGGGCTTGCCACCGCCAACGCGGTGTGGGGTAACAAGCCGTCGGTTCTCGTCGGCGATTTCCTGTTCAGCCGCGCCTTCCAGCTCATGGTCGAGGATGGCTCGCTCGAAGTGTTGGAGATCCTGTCGCGCGCCTCGGCCGTCATCGCCGAGGGCGAGGTGCTTCAGCTCCTCACGTCGAACGATACCGAAACACGCGAGGCCGACTATCTGCGCGTGATCAATGCCAAAACGGCGGAGCTCTTTGCGGCGGCGAGCCGGATCGGCGCCGTGCTGGGCGGCCGCGCCGAGACCGAGGAGTGCGCACTCGAATCCTATGGGCGCAATCTCGGCACCGCGTTTCAGCTCGTCGACGATGTGCTGGACTATACGGCGCGCGAGGTCGAGCTGGGCAAGTCGATCGGCGACGATTTCCGCGAGGGCAAGATCACGCTGCCGATCGTGCTGGCGCTGCGCGTGGCGGACGAGCGAGAGCGCCAGTTCTGGCGCCGGACGCTCGAGCAGCTCGATCAGCGCGATGGCGATCTCGAGCGCGCCATTGATGTGCTCCATCGCCATGGCACGCTGGCGGCGACGATGGCCCGCGCCGCCGATTATGCCGGCGAGGCGCGCCGCGCGCTTGCCGTCTTCCGGCCCGGCCTCGAACAGCAGGCGCTCGACGAACTTATCGATTTCTGCCTCGAGCGGGCGTATTGAGGCCAACGGTTGCCTCAAGGCGCGGGAGCCGTTATATCGCGCGCGCCGGAGTGTAGCTCAGCCTGGTAGAGCACCGCTTTCGGGAGGCGGGGGCCGGAGGTTCAAATCCTCTCACTCCGACCAGCATCAAAAGCCCGCCATCCCAGGCGGGCTTTTTCATGTTCATGATCGCTGCTTCAGCGCTGCGGCAAATTGCCGTAGTCGAGCCCGACGGTGAAGCTGTCCTTGCCCTGGTCATAAGCCACCTGAGGGTCGGGGCGGATGGTCGTGTGGATGAGGCGGGCGTCTATGCCGGCCTTGACGAACGCCGCCGTGATCCCGTCGGCCCGCTGCTTCTCCAATGGCGGGATGTCGTCTTGAGAGGGCGCCGTCCCTGTGATGGCGATGGATTGTGGCCGCTGCCGCTGAGCCTGACGCACGGCGTTGTCGATCGCGTCGAGCCCTGATTCAGAAGGCGCCGGCGTGTCCGGCAGGAACGTCACCATGAAATAGTCCGTGTGCGGCTGGCTCGTGCCGCAGGCGAGGGTCAGCATGCAGGTATAAGGTCCGCATCCCGCCAGGCAGAGGCACGGCAGGGCGGCAAGCGCGAAACGCTGCATGGCGGGAACGTTTTTCATGGCAAGGACTGATCCCGACGCGGCCAACAACAAAGCGCGCCACTTGCCGGCGGCGGGGCGAGTGAGTCAAGCTTGCTTGCCCGCAGGAGCAATGGAAGATGCGAGGTCAGGACAGCGAACCCGTCGAACTGCACCCTGGTGCGAGCGCCCGCGAGGCCGCCCGCCTTGCCGAGGCGGAGCAGTGGGCGTGGCGGCGCGTTCGCTCGTTGCGGGCGTTCTATAGCCATCTCACAGCCTATATTGTGGTAAATTTTGTCTTGTTCCTCATCGATTCAACCACCCCAGGGCCGGCGTGGTTCTACGTGCCGTTGACGGGATGGGGTCTGTTGGTGGTGCTTCACGCGCTGCACGCCTACGAGATGCTGCCTTGGACGACGCAGGACTGGGAGGCGCGCAAGGTGCACGACCTGATCGAGACACGCATGCGGCGGTGAAAGCCACTGGAACCGCGAACGGTCCTCGTTCATAGTCGCGGCTGTCCAAAGGCGCGGTTTTCTGCCGCAGGTTTGGTGCCATGGCCCTCCTACCACGTCGCGTTGTTGTTGGTTCTGCTTTCGCTGCCGCGCTGATCGGCCTCGCCGGCTGCGATACGTCGCCGCAGCAGGCCAGCGGCGGCGACGTCGACCTCTCCTTATATCGCAATGTCCTCGACCGTGTCCGGTCGAGTTACGTCGATCCGGTCAGCGACGACCAGCTCGTCGCCAACTCGCTGAAGGGTATGGTTACCGCGCTCGATCCGCACTCGGACTACATGACCGAGAGCGAATATCAGGACATGCTCGACGACAATTCGGGCGAGTTCGCGGGCATCGGCGCTGAACTGACCCGCGACGAGAGCCATCCGAAGGTGATCTCGCCGATCGAGGATACGCCGGCCGCGCGCGCCGGCATCAAGCCGGGCGACGTGATCCTGAAGATCGACGGCAAGCTTACCGATGGGCTCAGCCTCAAGGATGCGGTGGACCAGTTGCGCGGCCCTGCCGGAACGCAGGTGCGGCTGACGATCGGACGGCGCGACGAAAAGCCGTTCGATGTGACGCTCATCCGCGCCGTGATCCATGTCGCCTCGGTGAAGTGGGAGCTCGAGCCCAAACATATCGGCTATGCCCGGATCACGACATTCGCCGAGAAGACCCAGCAAGAGCTGACCTCGGCGCTCTATCAGATGAAGCAGCAGTCCGGCGGTCAGCTCGACGGGTTCGTGCTCGATCTTCGCAACGATCCGGGCGGATTGCTGGACGAGGCGGTCGATGTCGCCGGCGACTTCCTCGATGGCGGCACCGTCGTGTCGACGCGCGGTCGCGACCCCGACGACAACCATACCTATCACGCACCCGGTACCGGGGACCGGCTGCGCGGCGTCCCGGTGGTGGTCCTGATCAACGGCGCATCGGCCTCGGCCTCGGAGATCGTGGCGGGCGCGCTCCAGGACCGGCATCGCGCGGAGATCATCGGGACGCGCAGCTTCGGCAAGGGCTCGGTCCAAACGATCATTCCGTTCGATGGCAAGGGCGCGCTGAGGCTCACCACCGCGCGCTACTACACCCCGTCCGGCCGCTCGATCCAGGCCCAGGGGATCGTGCCCGACGATTTCGTGGCACCACCCGCCAATCAGCGGACCGCCGACGAGGAGATGCTGCGCGAGGCCGATCTGAGGGGCGCGCTGGCCGCTCCCAACGGCGGCGACGCGCGCACTGCGGCGGCCCATCCGCGTCCGGGCGATGAAGTGAGTGACGAGGCCGCGAGCATCGATCCCTCGATCATCGGAACGGCGCAGGATTATCAGTTGGCGAAGGC
>Ga0335072_10012541_pt1 | contig 12099 bp, 10 predicted proteins | sample Lox_Sample_21_FD_206725 | JGI IMG/M metagenome (GOLD analysis project Ga0335072, IMG submission 206725) | Soil microbial communities from Loxahatchee National Wildlife Refuge, Florida, United States - Lox_Sample_2.1 | ecosystem: Environmental > Terrestrial > Soil > Wetlands | place: USA...
TCAGCCACTGCGAAAGTCGAGTTGCGTTTGAAGGGCCGCGGCGATGACCGCGTGTTCGCGATCGGCCGGGAGCTGTTCCCGGCATTGAACGAGCTCTTTGCCGACGGCCAAATCGGTATCAGCTGCTACGATTTGAAACTCCATCTTGAAGCCCTGAGCACCTATGATATTCCACTCGACGTCCCAGCTTTCGACACGCTACTTGCAGGTTTTTTGGTGAATCCGGGCAAGCCGGAGCCGTCGCTGACCGACCTCTACCATCAGCATCTCGCGCCGCTGGGCAGCAATTCATCCGGCGAGGCGAGCGTTCAGATAGTAGAGCGATTGCGGGAAGCGTTGTTGCCGCAACTGGAACGTGACGGCCTTGCAGAATTATTTAACACAATCGAAATACCAGTGGCGCGAGTTTTGGCCGAAATGGAGCGCACTGGAATCGGCGTTGATGCGGCAGCGCTCGCGCAGATCTCGGCGGAGTTCGGAAGTGAATTGGAGCGACTGGAGCGCGAATGCCATGAGCTGGCCGGGCAGCCATTTAATCTCAACTCGCCGCTGCAATTGCGCAAAGTTCTATTCGAAGATTTGAAGCTATCGGCCAAAGGGCTGAAGAAGACGAAGAGCGGTTTTTCGACTGACGCGGATACCCTGGAGAAGCTTGCAGCGGTCCATCCGCTACCACGAAAGCTGATCGAGTATCGAGGCCTGGCGAAGCTCAAATCAACTTATAGCGACGCATTGGCCGCACTGATCGATCCAGCCACTGGCAGGATTCATACGTCGTTCCATCAGGCGCTGACGGCGACCGGCCGGCTCAGTTCCGCGAATCCCAACCTGCAGAATATACCGACGCGGAGCGAGTCCGGACGGCGGATTCGGCGGGCGTTCGTGGCAACGCCAACGACCGTATTGTTATCGGCGGACTATTCGCAGATCGAATTGCGAGTGCTGGCTCATCTATCTGGAGATCCGACGTTGATCGAGGCGTTCGCCAAAGGTGAGGATATTCATCTCCGCACGGCGCGCGAAGTGATCGGCGGCGAGGGCAAACTCGACAGCGAAGCCCGGCGGCTCGCGAAGGTGATCAACTTCGGGATCATCTACGGTATGGGGCCGCAACGGCTAGCGGGCGAATTGAGCATCCCCTTAAGCGAAGCTTCGAGCTATATAAAACGTTATTTCGAGCGACTGCCGGGTGTGCGAAAATACCTTGACGAAACGCTGGCGAAAGCCCGCGACTGTGGGTATGTCACTACGATGTATGGGCGCCGGCGGTATCTTCCGGAACTGCGGGGGCCTGACGGGGGTGCGCGCGCCCAAGCCGAACGGATTGCGATCAACACGCCGATTCAGGGGAGCGCTGCGGATTTGATCAAACTCGCGATGGTGCGGCTGCATGCAGCGATCGGCGCGCAAAAACTGTCGGCCAAAATGCTGTTGCAAGTGCATGACGAATTACTCCTAGAAGTAGCTAAAGATGCTTTTGAAGCTACGCGCGATGCGGTTAAAATCGCGATGGAGGGCGTGGCGGTGCTTGCGGTGCCGCTCGTGGTTGAATTGAAATCGGGGCAGAATTGGGCGGAAATGACCGCGCTCGCGTAAATCTGCAAATCCTAGTGAATTTCCACGTTTAGCCGCCGTCTAACCCTTTGAGTAAAGAACCCCGCCACGATGCTGATGAGACCGAGATCCTCCGGCGGGCTAAAGCAGGTGACTCGCGGGCGTTCAGCCTTTTGGTGGAGCGCTATCAGCGCCGGGTCGTGGGGGTAGCGCAGGCAGTAGTTCACAATCCTGATGATGCTGTTGAGTTAGCTCAGGAGACGTTCGTTCGTGCGTACGAGAACCTTGGGAAGTTCGAGTCGCGGTCGAGCTTCTCCACATGGTTGTACAGGATTGCGGCTAACCTCGCGATTGATTTTCGGCGTCGGGAAGGACGCCATACGGTGTTACGGGGAGAGGAAGCGGAAAATGAACTCGACCGTTTACCTAGTCCACAGGGAAATTCGTTCCAGGAGACTGCACGCGGCGAGCTGAATAAACGCATCCATGATGCGCTCGCTGAGTTGACGACGGAGCATCGCGCCGTGATACTGCTACGGGAAGTTGAGGGGCTCTCCTATGATGAAATTAGCGAAGTCCTGCAATGCCCGCGCGGCACGGTAATGAGTCGGCTCCATTATGCTCGCAACCGTTTGAAAACCATCTTGAAAGACTTGGAGACTGAGTAACCGGTATGGCTCGATGCGAAGACATAGAGTTATTACTGGGACCCTTTGAGGACGGCGAACTCGAACCGCATGAGATGCAGGAAGTCGCCCGGCACACTGCCGTATGCGCAGCGTGTGACGGTGTGCTGGCTAACTACCGAAAGATGGCGGTGGCGCTGCGCGGATCACTACCGATCCCGAAGCTCGAAGGTTTTGCCAGCGGCGTGATGGCTCGAATCGAGAGCATGCATTTGCCCGCGCCCATGCCGGAGATAAAGCCGCGATGGTACGAGACTGTGAGCGGCTGGTTCGCGAATACGATCATGATGGGCGGACTGGCAGCGGCGGTGGCAGTCGTGACGGCGATGGTGGTCACGCCTGAGTTGTCGAACTGGCTGCGGGTACGGCAGGTGCATGCGCAGCACCCCGAAGTCGTCGCTGCGATCAACCCGCCAACAATCGCGTCCAAGCCACAAGCTGTACCACCCCAGAGCGATAGCGTCGCGAATAACAGCGGCGAACCAGCGCAGGGAAGCATTGGCGATAACAGTGGCGACCAGTCATTAGCGTCAGCAGACGGGGATTCAGGGACTGAGATCTCGCAGATAAAGTCGGATAATCCGTCCGTGGTGGTCTGGACCGCTCCCGAAAACAAGACCACGGTCGTGTGGGTGCCGGACCAGCAGCCCTGACAATATGATCTTGCAGCGCAGCCTTGGTCTTCTGCTTGTAGCAGTAGCCGCCTGTATCATCGCGCAGCCAGGGCCAGCCTTGGCGCAAAAATTTACCCCTCCACCAATTCAAATCGAAGTAATATCGGTAACGGCATCGAATTCTACTTTAGGGATGGATCCGCAGCTTAAGAAGATGCCGATGACGAGACTGCTGCCGTCCCTGTTCGCGTACACCTCGTATCACATGGACAGTTCGAAGACCCAGCGCACGGTGTGCGGACGGCTGCTGACGTTCAGCCTTCCCGCCGGGCATCTGCTGCATATCGCTCCACTGCGAATCGACGGCCAACGGCTGAATATGCGAATCGAGCTATTCGATGGTAATCGGCCGCGCCTGGGTATGCAGGCTGTGATGGAAAACCACGCTACGCTGATTCTCGGCGGACCGCGTTATCCGCTCGGGATGATAATCGTGATGGTGAACGCCGATATCGTGGGATCGCTGCCGCCTGCTCCTCCGCAGATCAAGATGCCTCGGCGGATTCCGCCACCGGCGACCAAGCCTCAAGGCAGTAGCCAGATCCCACAGGCAGGTACACCAGAGTTACCAGACCAAGGCGAGGTCTCGCCGATTTCCGCTCAGCCCTAGACGCGTCGGGCAAATGGCAAGCTGAGCATCGCCAAAAAGCAAGCTTTTGAAGCGATGGCCCTAAGCTGACAGGCTGAGCGATCAGCGCGGCGGCATTCTCAGCGCGCCGTCAAGCCGAATCGTCTCACCGTTCAGCATCGAATTTTCGACGATATGCCGAGCAAGCGCTGCATACTCGGCGGGACGTCCAAGGCGCGATGGGAACGGAATCTGAGCGCCGAGGGCGCGCCGCGCAGGCTCCGGCAACGTCGCAAGCATCGGAGTGTCGAAGGTTCCGGGCGCGATCGTACAGACACGGATACCGATAGAGGAGAGGTCGCGGGCGACGGGCAGCGTCAACCCAACGACGCCACCCTTCGAGGCAGAATACGCTGCTTGACCGATCTGACCATCGAAGGCAGCGATTGAGGCAGTGTTGATGATCACTCCGCGCTCGTTGTCGCTGTTGGGCGTGTTGAGCGACATCTGCTGAGCGGCCAAGCGAATCACGTTGAACGTACCGATCAGGTTGACCTGAATGACGCGGGTAAAGAGCTCAAGTGAATGGGGCCCTTCCTTACTGATAGTGCGTTGAGCCTTGCCGACACCGGCGCAGTTGACAGCAATGTGAAGTCCGCCGAAGCGACTCACTGCTTGCGCGATCGCCTTTTCGACAGCCTCGCCGGAACCAACGTCCGCTGCGATGAATAGACCCTGAGCACCGAAGGAATCCGCCAGAGCTGGTCCGGAGGAATTCGGCAAGTCGAGAATAACGGCCTTCGCGCCGCCCGCGACAAATTCGCGGGCAGTGGCCTCACCGAGTCCCGAGCCTCCGCCCGTGATTAGAGCGACCGCATCTTTGAGTTCCATTGCGACCTCATGGACAAAACAGGTGAGCCGCTCTGCAAGCGGCGCAGCCATGATAATCCGGCACTAACGCAACGTCGAGATGAACTCCTTGAGGGCGGCATTAAACTCGAGCGGCTTTTCGAGCTGGAAGAAATGGCCGACGTCCTTGATGACGTGAAGCTTCGCGCCGGGGATGTTATCGGCCAAGAATTGATTGGCGGCCACCGGCGTCGCCTGATCCTCCGCGCCCGCGTAGACGATGGTCGGGGCTTTGATTGATGACAAGCGGCTCTTGATGTTCCAGTTGAAGACGCCGTTGGGATCGGCGAACGAGGAATCGAAGACGTGGCGGGGAAAGTTGGACTCGACGAGGAAGTGCGACTTCATCACCTCGACAATTTCGCCGCGCTCTTTACGGGTTTTCGCCGAAACAGTGCCGTCGAGCAGGGCACCAAAAGTCGCCTCGTAGTTGGTTTTGAAGGCCGCGCTCACTTCCTTCGGCATGCCCTCGCCGAGTCCAGTGCCGCTGCTCAGAATGAACTGGCCAAGCACGCGATTAGGGTAGTCGAGTGTAAATTGCATCGCGATCATACCGCCGATCGAGTTACCAACGAGGATCGCCTTGTCGATTTTGAGTGAGTCGAGGACCGCTGCAACGTCGCTCGCATGAGTCTGGATCGCATAGCCGCTGGCTGGTTTATCCGAGCGGCCGTGTCCACGATGGTCGATTGCGATGACCTGGTTGGTTCTGGCGAAGGGGAAGATCTGGAAATACCAGATATAGCCACTGGTGGTCCAAGGATGGAGAAAAACGATCGGCGTGCCTTTGCCGTAAGTGTCGAAGAAGATTTTGACTCCGCCATTGTCAGCGTAGGGCATCGTAATTACCTCACGAAGTATTGGGCTATTTTTTAAGCAGTCCTGCGAACGCGCTGGGCAACTAATAGAGGCTTCCCCGCGAGCTTACAAGCTTTGCGCGATGGAGCGCGATCATCTTGGCCGTTTCATCGAGAGGCGGTGACCACCGTTAAGCAGTCACCGCCTGACGACTCAAATAGTCAGTGCGGGATCAGCGGCCCGCAGCGGCGGTCGCAGCCTGCGGATCGGTACCGGCCTTGATATGCGGCAGCACCTCATCGGCAAACAACTTGATGTTGCGCTCGGCCACTTCCAGCGGCATCCCACCGTACTTGAAGACGCCCACGAACTCGGCTGCGTCCATTGTTTGCGCGATGGTGCGCAGCGTCTCGACGCATTTCTCGGGCGTGCCATAGACTTGCGTCTTGCAGAAGAGATCACGGAAGGCTTGCGAGCTGTTCTTGGTCGCCTCGGCCATTTTCACGTGATACTCGTAGCCTTTCACATTACGGAAATGTTCCGGCTCGTCGTATTCGTAGTGGCTGATGGCGGTGTCGGCATAATTACCCATCCACTGATCGGAACCAGCCTGAGCTTCCTTTTCAGTGCGTCCGCAATAGATGAACGCGACGACGATCGGGCGCTTCGGGGTTTGGCCAAATTTGATGCAGGAATTGCGGAAGTGCTCGTAGTCCGCGGCGTGGCCTTCCCAACCTTTCTGCGGGATCACCAGCATCCCCATGCCGAGCTTGGCCATGATATCGCCAGTTTCGGGACTGACGATTGCGCCGTAGAATCGATCAGTAAGGGTCTTGTGAGGCGCGCGCGGCCGGATGCTCATCTCGGGGATATGGAAGAACTTCCCTTTGTAAGAGAAACGGTCCTGCGTCAGGCCGAGGGTCACGATTTCCGCCGCCTCGGTGAAGCGGTCGCGTGATTCGCTCATCGAGACGCGGAAGCCGTCGTACTCTATGCGGCCCGAACCGCGCCCGAAGCCGAGGGTAAGCTCGCGGTCGCCAGCGTAGATATCCAGCATCGCGATTTGCTCGGCGACTCGCACCGGGTCATGCCAGGGGAGCACTACGACCATCGAGCCAAAACCAACGCGAGTAGTCCGGCCGGCCATGTAAGTGAGGAATTGAAGAACGTCGGGAATCATCGTGTAGGGTGAGAAGTGATGCTCGACGCCCCAGATAGAATCGAAGCCGAGCGGCTCGACCATATCGGCGAGTTTCAGGTCTTCACGATAAAGCTCGTGGTCGGGCTTTTGCGCGCGAAAATAGTTCTGACAGAAGAACGATACTCCAACTTTCATATGATGATCCTCCTAAGAATCGATAGGCCGACAAGGAGCTAGTATCGGCATGAATGTGCGTTCGAAGCAGTCGCCGCAGCATAAGCCGAGGGCATAGGCTCATTCTATACGACCTTATGCCTGCGGTTACAAGAATACAGGCGTCAGGGTCAGCTTCGGAAAGAGCGCGGCGTGTGATGTAAGAGTGGAGGCGTGTCGTGTACGACACCTCGCCAGCACAGACGCTGCGTCCTACGCCGGTCTGATGGGGGCGTTACGTCCTAGAGCGTTCTTCGCGTAACAACGCGTCGAGGCGAGCGGCTGTTTCGGGGCCGGAGTCAAATTCGTAATCGAACTGGGGAATGTGGCGGAGCGTAAGAGCTTGCCCGATCGAACGGCGGATAAAGCCGTCGGCGCTGTGGAAACCACGAATGGCCTCGGCGGCGCGCGACTGGCCCTCAAGATGCGAGAAGAAAACCCGCCCATGACGCAAATCGTCGCTCATTTTGACAGAAGTGAGGGTGATGCCGCGCAGCCTCGGATCTTTTAGATCACGAATCAGCATCAGCGACAATTCGCGCAAAACCATTTCGGCGACCCTTCCGGGCCGCCTGCCATCGCTGGTAGCCACAACGCTGATACTATCGCGTAGCGGCCCTTACCGAAAAGTGGCTTTGCGGGAAGCGATGGAAAAAGTTAGTAGTTGAGAATTTCCAATCGCTCCTCGCCAAGCGGTGCGAGAGCTAGCCCTTCGATGTAGTTGACGACTTCGCGGAGGGCGGAATCAACGAAAGCGCGATCGTTGCCGACTTGGCAGATTCCCAGCTCGGCCCGCTGCCACAGATCGTGGTCGTCAGATTCGGCAATCGAGACGTTGAACTTATTGCGGACACGGGCCTTAATCGCACGAAGAATTTGGCGTTTGCCCTTGAGCGAATGGTTCTCAGGCAGAAACAGCGAGAGCCGCATCACTCCGACGACCATGACAAACTGCCCTCTTACGCTTTCGCAAGGCCCAGATGACCGCCGAGCGGGTACCCGGCGGTCATTACGATTAAGCCGGCGGTTGCTTTTCGACAGCTGCGCTCGTACCGCGAACTGTCTCAGGCTTAGGTATCGCAAGCTTGCGCAAGACCGTCTCCAGCTCGAAGTCCTCGATCACGTCACCAGGTTTGATATCGTTGAAATTCTCAAGCCCGATACCACATTCGTAACCGGCTAGCACCTCGCGCGCGTCGTCTTTGAAACGACGTAGCGTAGCGATCTTGCCTTCCCATACGACACGGCCGTCGCGCACCAGGCGGCCTCGCGCATTGCGCTGGACCTTGCCATCGACGACCATCGCCCCGGCAACCGTCGTACCTTGAACAACGAAAGTCTGGCGGACTTCGGCGCGGCCCAGAGATTTTTCGCGGAAGGTCGGAGCAAGCAGCCCTTCCATGGCCTCGCGTATGTCGTTAATCGCTTCATAAATGATCGTGTAGAGGCGAATTTCGACGTTCTCTTTTTCGGCGAGCTGCGCGGCCTTCGGTTCAGGACGCACATTGAAGCCGATGATAATCGCCTTGGAAGCAGCGGCAAGTGTCACGTCAGTCTCGGAAATCGCGCCGACCGAGCGATGCATAATGTCGAGTTTAACTTCGTTGGTGGAAAGCCGCGCGAGTGATTCCGCCAAGGCCTCAACCGACCCGTTGACGTCGCCCTTAATAATGACGCTCAACTCTTTGACTTCACCGGCCAGCATCCGCTCGCTCAAATCCTGGAGCGAGATGCGGCTGGTCTTTTGCAATACGCCTTCGCGCTGCTTGGAACGACGGAACTCCGCGACCTGGCGCGCCTTGGCTTCCTCAGCGACACCGACGAAGGACGTACCGGGTTCGGGTACGGCTGACAGGCCAAAGATTTCGACCGGCGTCGAGGGACCTGCCTCAGTGATGCGCTGGCCGAGATGATTCTGCATCGCGCGCACGCGGCCATAAGAGCTGCCGCATACAAAGGCGTCGCCCTGGCGCAGAGTACCTTCCTGAATGAGCACCGTTGCAACGGGACCGCGGCCTTTGTCGAGTTCGGACTCGACGACGGTGCCACGAGCGCTGCGGTTCGGGTTGGCCTTCAGGTCCATCACGTCGGCCTGAAGGAGAATCATTTCGAGCAGGCGGTCGATGCCCTCGCGCGTACGCGCCGAGACCGGCACCACGATCGTATCGCCGCCGTAATCCTCCGGGATCAAACCGTGTTCGGTGAGTTGCTGCTTGACGCGATCGACGTTGGCCTCGGGGCGGTCGATCTTATTAACGGCAACGATGATCGGAACCCTGGCAGCCTTGGCATGATTCAACGCCTCGACCGTCTGCGGCATCACGCCTTCATCGGCTGCGACGACAAGGATGACGATGTCGGTGACTTTGGCGCCACGCGCGCGCATCGCGGTAAAGGCCTCGTGACCGGGGGTATCGACGAAGCTGATCTGACGGTCGTTGATCTCGACCATGTAGGCGCCGATATGTTGGGTGATCCCACCAAACTCGCCTTCGGTAACGCTGGTATGGCGAATCGCGTCGAGTAGCGAGGTTTTACCGTGATCGACGTGACCCATCACGGTGACGACTGGAGGCCGCGTCACAAGGTCGCCAGTGGCGGCTTCCTCGGTTTCTTCAATCGCTGATTCAGCATCGAACGCGACGTTTTCAACGCTATAGCCGAATTCGCTCGCGACCAGCGTCGCGGTATCGACGTCGAGCACCTGATTAAGCGTGGACATCACGCCGAGGTCCATCAACTTGCGGATAATCTCACCGGCTTTGACACCCATGTTGCGAGCGAGGTCGGCAACCGTGACGCCCTCGGTGATCCGAACGATGCGCTTGGAAGCCTTCGGCGTGGTGATATTGGTCTTGCGTTGCTCCTTGCCGGGTAAGGCGCGGCGTTTCTTCGGAACACGCAACCCGCGCATCTCACGTTCGGCTGCGAGATCGGTCGTACCTTTTTTGACGACCCGCTTTTTCTTGATAGGGCGCGCACCCGGCTTGAGCTGATCGGGCGGCGGCATACCAGGAGTGAAGTCGGGTTGACTCGGCTGTGTGAGGCTAGGATTAACGCGCCGTTCGCCTGGGCGCTGCGCTCCCGAACCTGGCCGCGATAAACCGCCCGGAGCCGCTGGACGCGATGGCGCGGGCGCAGCCGGTTTGCGGAGATCAATCTTGCCAAGAACCTTTGGGCCACGCGGACCATCGTCCAGAGAGGGAGCGGACGCATGTGCACCGCCAGTCAGGTTGATGGTCTTGCTGGGGTCTCCCGGGGCCTGCGGCCGCACTTCAGGCCTACGTTGCTGCGGGCCTGGACCGCGATAGCCGATAGTCGGCCCGAGCATTCGCGGCGGCGCACTGTCACGTGGAGGCTGAACCATCGGGGACGCTGATGCCAAGGGCGACGCACCGAGTGGCGGACGCGGCGGTTGCGATGATCGCGGTGGCAGAGGTGCGCGCGGAGGAAGCGGCGAGCGCGGTTGAAAAGGTTGCCGTCCGGGCTGCCGCGCGGCATCAGGCCTCTGGTACGGCGCTGGCCTTGAGGTGATAGGAGGTTTCGCGGCAACCGGCGGTTGTTCGGCTGCGGGCGGTACTTTGTCCGCTTCGGCTGGACTTGCCTCGATACCGGCTGGTGTGGTTGAGGATCCGATAGCGTGGGCCGTTCCGTTCGCTATGGGTGCAATCTCCTCGGCTGGCGCTTGCGGGGCACCTTGATTAAAGGACGATTGAGCTTCGCCGCCAGGTGCAACTTCGTGATGTTCGGCGGCTGTTTCCGACCGGTTGCTACCGTTGATCGACGACGCCTCGGCAGAGACTATCTCTGACTCGGGTTGCGCTGGCTCTGCGTCGGCGGGGATTGATTCCGCGCGAGTGGGCGGAGTTGATTCCGCCTGAGCGCTGATGCTTGCCTGCTCCTCGGGAGCCGATGGCATCGCGGGTGGAGGTGTAGGAGCGGCGAGCTCGACCGGCTCGAACACCGGCGGTTCCGGCAGCTCGCTGGTAATGGGTTCGTCGAAGAAGGGTGCAGCAAACTGATCGTTCTGGTCCTTGTCGACTTCGAAATGGAACGGCTCTTCGCTCGATTGTGGAGCGTTCGGATCAGGCTCTGCATGACGCCGGCGCATCACCGTTGCAGTCAAGCGCTTTTCGAGCACCTTGCCTGCGCTAGTTTCGAGGACTGTTTCGCGCCGCATCAGGGCGGCGCGCTGGGCTTGATCGTCGAGATCAGCCTTGACCCGATCGGTCTCTTCCTGAGAGAGCAAGCTCGATTCGGAGTGAGCGTGAGACAAATGTAGACGAGTCGTACTCGCCAGCACGTCTTCGACCGCCACTCCCCATTCACTAGCAAGGGTCTTTATCCGCTTTCGCGCCATCTTTACTATACTAATCGACTCCAGCTTGGCTGGCCAGTCGCTTCCAAATTAGTTCCGTTATAGCACGCCTTTCGTCGCTGCCAAGGCGTCGCTTCAGCGAGTTGAATTCTTTCACACGGCTGCGCTCGAAACCCTCGAGGCAAGCCGCGCGCGGGTGTAGATAGCCGCCGCGCCCGCTTCGGTTATGGCGCGACCATAACGTCACGCGTTCCGGTGATGCGATCAGGCGAACCATCGCGGACTGCTTGTCCCGTTGGCGGCATCCGAGGCAGGTGCGCAACGGCAGCGCCGACAGTTCCTCGGTTATGACAGTTCTTCTAGCGATAAGTCAGGCTGCTTTGGATGAGTTTCCCCGGAACATCTTCGCCTCGCCATCTTATCATCTATGGCGCATAAAGATCGAATCTGCCTGGCTGTTGAAGAGGCCCAAGACCGCTGCTCTGCGAGTTATGAAGTTCGTCTAATACCCTTTAGGCAACCCGAGCAGGCGTTCCGCTATGATACTGCGTTGAACCTCAGAGGTGCCCTCCTCAATCGTGTTCCCACGCGATCGCAGCAAACCGTATTGCCAGCGGCCTCGGTCAGCCGTATATGTCGAGCTCTCGTCGAAAGCTGCGCGGGGCCCTTGGAGCGCAAGGGCAAATTCGTTCATTCGCTGATTCAACTCACTCCAGAGCAGCTTGGAGATGGAGCCTTCGGGACCAGGTGTGCCGCCGCGCGTGAGACGTGAGAAATTGCGATAAGCGAGGTATTTCATCGACTGTACGTCGATGTGGAACTGGGCGAGAGTCTGACTCACAACCCGAGGGGCAAGCGGGCAAGTACCCTCGCGCTGAGCGCGACGAGCCGATTCGGCAAGATCCTCAAAGACGTTCTGAAAGCGCATCACGATGGCAAGCGACAACGTCGCGCGCTCGTTCATCAGAGTGGTGAGCGCAACTCCCCATCCGCCGTTGAGGGGTCCGAGTAGATTTGCGCGCGGCACATGCACGTCATCGAAGAATATTTCGTTAAATTCTGCTTCACCGGTCATTTGGCGCAGGGGGCGCACGGTGATGCCCGGACTGTGCATATCCACCAGGACGTAAGAAATCCCGCGATGCTTAGGAGCTTCGGAGTCGGTGCGCACCAGGAGCATGCACCAATCCGCGATGTGACCAAGCGAAGTCCAGACTTTTTGACAATTGATCAAGAAC
>Ga0335072_10012542_pt1 | contig 12098 bp, 11 predicted proteins | sample Lox_Sample_21_FD_206725 | JGI IMG/M metagenome (GOLD analysis project Ga0335072, IMG submission 206725) | Soil microbial communities from Loxahatchee National Wildlife Refuge, Florida, United States - Lox_Sample_2.1 | ecosystem: Environmental > Terrestrial > Soil > Wetlands | place: USA...
GATCCAGCTTCCGCACGCATTCGATCCGCAGGCCGCGCTCGATCGCTCCGCTACGGCTGTTGCCCAGCTGAAATGTTTGCTCCCTCCCGGCCTCCTCGCGGAAACGGAAATCCGCGCGCGCGGCGCCACGGAAATCACCTTCTCGCTCCACGGCCTGGAGTACGCCCGCATCCGCCACAGCCTCATTCCGGGATCGTTCACGCACCGCGACGAGATCTTCTTTGGTGCCGGCGTCAACGAAACCCAGCTCGACGAGACGACGGAAGACCTGTTCCGCGATCTGATGGATGCGCTGCTTCAGAGCCGTCGCCCCGACGGCCGCGGCGGCGATCCCCTCTATCGACTGCAGCCGGAACGCTGGCTTGAATCGGTCCTGCGCCGCGACCTCTCCCTGCTGTCGCCGGAGCTGGGCGGCGGCCCGGTCTATTCGCAGATGTTCGCGGCCGCGTCGGCGACCCGAACGCTGCTCGATCTCGTTACGGTGACGCGCCAGGGGCGACTTGCCATCCTGGAACTCAAAGCCGACGACGATATGCATCTCCCTCTTCAGGCGCTCGATTACTGGATCCGGATTCGCGCACTCCACCGGGCGGGAGAGATCGGCCGCCGCGGCTACTTCCCGGGCATCGAACTTTCCGCAGAAGACCCGCTCCTCTGCTGCGTTGCGCCCGCGCTCCACATTCATCCTGCGAACGAGACGGTCTGCCGCGCTCTCGCGCCTTCTGTGCCGTGGGAACTGATGGCTATTGACGAGCACTGGCGCACCGACTGCCGCGTTCTGCTGCGCAAACGGCCCGCGCTTCTCCAGCACCCGTAAAGTACCGCGGTCACCGCGCCTGGGGTCGATTTTTGGAAACGCTCCGAGCGGCGGACGCACTTATCCGCCAAGGAGGAACCTTCCCCATGAGAATTTGCATAAAAATCGGAGAACGAACCTGGTGCTTCTGGATCCCCATCGTCATGTACCCGCTGCACCCACCCAAACCGGATCCGGAAAAGCAGTATGGCGAACTCATCTACGACGCGACCATCCTTGCTTCGGTGCACGCCGCAGCCGGCCAGCTTGCCGACGCCGGCGTTCGCGAAGCCCTCAACAGCGGTATCGCGAATGCTGTCGCGGCCGCTCAGAAAAAGGCAGGGGCCAACATCAGCATCTCTCTCGAACGCTGACGCTTGCCTGGCCCTGACGCTGAAAACCCCACTCAGGCCCGATTCGCGTGAGTGGGGCTTTTTTTGCCCTTCGGCTACTGGCTGTCCTTACCGCAATCCTCCCGCAACCAGGAGTTTCTCGCCCGTCAGCCAACCGGATTCGTCCGAGGCGAGGAACACCGCGATCGGCGCAAAGTCTGCCGGTTGCCCGATCCGCCCCAGCGGTGTCTTCGCGATCAGGTTGTTGATGAAGTCCGACCCGACGAATCCCGCAGAATGCGTGCCCTCGGTCTCCACCGGTCCTGGATTAATGGAGTTCACGCGAATCTTTTTCGGTCCCAGTTCCTGGGCGAGAACGCCGGTGACCGCATCGAGCGCGCCTTTGGTTGCGGAGTAGACCGCGGATGCCGGAGGTGTCGATTCGCTGGCCACGGAGCCAATATTGATCACCGATCCGCCTGTTCCCAGATACTTCGCGGCTTCGCGCGTCGCCAGAATCGGTCCCAGCACGTTGGTGTCGAACAAACGATGGAAGTGCTTCTCGGTAATGTCGCCGATCGGCGCAAACTCGTAGACGCCCGCGTTGTTCACCAGCACATCCAGCTTGCCGAACGCTTTCTTTGTTTCTGCGAACAGGCGCTCCACGTCCGCGGCCTTCGCCACGTCGCCCTGGATCGCCACTGCCTTGCCGCCCTTCGCCGTGATGTCCGCCACCACCTTCTCGGCGTCCGCCTTGCTGCTGGCGTAATTCACAACCACTGAGGCACCCTCGGCCGCGAGCCCTTTCGCGATCCCCGCACCGATGCCCTTCGAAGCGCCCGTCACCACCGCAACCTTATTCTTCAGCCTGCTCATGCTCTCGCCCTCGCTATTCGATTTGATACTTAGATATATGTCTAAGCATACGAATGGATGAGGTACCCCACCGAAAAGGTTCAGCGCTTTTTGAGAGATTGGCTAAATCTTAGCCAAATGATCGAGATACGCCTGCCACACTGCCCGATCCAGCTCCAGGGTCGCGAATTTCCCCTCGCGCACGATCCGGATCAGGCCTGCCGTCTCCAGTTCTTTCATGTGGTGCGACATGGTTGCGGCGGTCACCGACTGGCGCTCTCGTATGACGGTGCACTGTTCCGTGTCGCCGGACTTCCCGAGTTGCTCGAGGATCTGAAGCCGCCGCGGATCGGCGAGAGCCCGGGCAATTCGCCCCAGCTGCCTGTCGCTCAATCGGACTTTTTTCGTCCCCTCCATCGTCCCCCTCTCCAGACTACCCAGGCTCGCCGCTGCCTGTGGGAAATTTAACCCCAGCCTTGGCTGGAAAGACCTACAATTCCCGCCATGCCCAACTTCGACAAACACCCCGCCGGGAACTTTGTCTGGTTCGAACTGTCCACCTCTGACCAAACCGCCGCGAAGCAGTTCTATTCGGATCTTTTTGGCTGGCAGGCAGAGGATTCCTCAATGGGGCCTGGCATGATCTACACCATGTTCCGCCTCAACGGCCGCGATACCGCAGGCGCGTACACCATGAAGTCCGAAGACAGCCAGATGGGGATTCCGCCCAACTGGATGATCTACGTCTCGGTCGACAATGCGGACGCGGCGCTGGCCAGTGCCCTGCAGCACGGCGGCAACGCGATGTCCCCTGCCATCGATATTCCCAATGTCGGCCGCATGGTGGTGTTGCAGGATCCGGTTGGCGCGGTCTTCTCGGTGTTCGAGCCCGGAAATCACAAGGGCGTCGGCATCTATGGCGAGCCCAACGCCTTCTGCTGGGCCGATCTCCAAACGCCCGATCGCGAGCGCACCGAGAAGTTCTATGGCTCTCTGTTCGGATGGCAGTTCCAGACCGGCAAAGACAAATCCCCCGACAGCTACCTGCACATTAAGAACGGCGAAGAGTTCATCGGCGGAGTTCCGGAGTCACGCAACCTGCCTCCGAGCGTCATGCCGCACTGGCTTCCGTATATTCAGTGCACAGACTGCACTGCACAGACGGCGAAGGCGGAGCAACTGGGTGCGCGCGTGATTGTGCCTGCCACCACGGTGCCCGAACAGCTCAGCTACTCGGTTGTCGCCGATCCCCAGGGAGCGGTTTTCGCCCTCTTTGCTCCGGCGCACTGAAGGTAAGGTTCGGACGTCAGGTTCAGGATTGCGGCATCCACCTGCTGGTGGATGCCGAGGCGTTTTTGGACCCGCTACTATAGTTCCCTGAATGGTTCCTCAGCGCACCCTGATCTGCACGACTCTGCTGGCCGTTTCGCTCCCGGTTCTCACCGCGTTTTCGGGACCTGCCGCTGGACCCGCGCACACTCGCTTTACGGATGTCACGCAGAAGGCCGGCATTCACTTCATCCACAATAACGGCGCCTTTGGTAAGAAGTATCTGCCGGAGACCATGGGCCCCGGCGTCGCCTTCATCGACTACGACAACGACGGATGGCAGGACATCTTCATCGTCAACGGCACCGCGTGGCCCGGCCATCCTGGCCGCTCCACCACGCCCGTCCTCTACCACAACAACCACGACGGCACGTTCACCGATGTCACGAAGAAAGCCGGCCTTGCTGTTCCCTTGTACGGCATGGGCGTCGCGGTGGGCGATTACGACAACGACGGCTGGGACGATCTATTTGTAACAACGTATGGTCAGAATCATTTATTTCGTAACAATCGCAATGGCACATTCACTGACGTTACGAAAAAGGCCGGCCTGACCACCGGACCTGAATTCAGCGCGTCGGCTTCCTGGGTCGACTACGACCGCGACGGCCACCTCGATCTGCTCGTGACAAACTATGTCGACTGGTCGCCGGCCAAAGACCGCTACTGCAGTATGGACGGCAAGACCAAGTCCTACTGCACGCCGGAGACTTACCCGGGAGAATCACTGCGGCTGTGGCACAACAACGGCAACGGCACGTTCACCGACGTCACGAAGAAGGCCGGCCTCTACGATGCGTCGTCCAAGAGCCTGGGCATCGCCGTGCTCGACGCGAATCAGGATGGCTGGCCCGACTTCGCCATCAGCAACGACACGCAACCCAATAAGCTCTACATCAACAACCGCAACGGCACCTTCACCGAGCAGGGCGTGGCGGCAGGGATTGCTTATTCCGACGACGGTGTTGCGCGTGCCGGCATGGGGATCGACGCGGCTGACTACGACCGCTCCGGCTATCCTGGCATCCTGCTCACGAACTTTTCCAATCAGATGCTCGCGCTCTACCAGAACCAGCGTAACGGGCTTTTCGTCGACACGGCGCCTTCCTCAGAGGTGGGCCGCTCCAGTCTTCTGACTCTGGGGTTCGGGTGCTTTTTCTTCGACTACGATCTCGATGGCTGGCCCGACTTTTACGTGGCGGACGGGCACCTTGACGATTCCATCGAGCGCATTCAGCAGCGCATCCGGTTCGCCGAGCCGCCGCACCTGTATCACAATCTCTCCGGCAAGGGTTTTGAGGACGTCGCTCAGCAGATGGGCCAGTCCTTCGATGCCGCCCGGGTCGCCCGTGGGGCTGCTTATGGCGACATCAACAATGACGGCGCGCCCGACATCGTCATCACCACCAACAACGGGCCTGCCGCGCTGTTTCTTAATCAGGGGACGACGAATCACGCGCTGCGCATCAGGCTCGCCGGAACGAAGTCCAATCGCGACGGCATCGGCGCCGCGGTGTCGGTCAAGTCTGCGACGACGTTCCAGAAGCAGATGCTGCGGAGCGGATCGAGCTACCTTTCCGCCAGCGAACTGGTTCTCACCTTCGGTCTCGGGTCTTCGACCAAAGCCGACGCGATCGACGTGCGCTGGCCCTCGGGTGCGGTGGATCGCCTCAGCAATGTCGGGTCCGATCAGATCGTGACCATTCGCGAGGGTTCGGGTCTCATTTCCTCACGCCCTCTTGCCAAACGCGATTGAAATTAAAAGGCGCGGATTGCAGTCCGCGCCTCTTGTTCCATTGAATTGATTGTCGACCTGCGCGTGTTCTACCTTCTGCCCCTCAGCTTTGCCATCAGGCGCAGCATCTCCAGATAGAGCCAGATCAAGGTCACCATGAGGCCGAACGCGCCGTACCACTCCATGTATTTTGGTGCGCCTGCAGCGACACCACTCTCGATAAAGTCGAAATCCAGCACCAGGTTGAGCGCGGCTACGCAGACAATCACGAGGCTGATTCCGATGCCGATGGGGCCCGAGCCGTTCACGGATACAAAGTGAATGCCGAAGAACCCCAGGATCATCTCCGCCAGGTAGAACAGGAAGATCGCGCCGGTTGCCGCCACCACACCGAGGCGGAATTTCTGCGTAACCCGGATCATCCCTGACCGGTATGCCAGGAGAAGCACAAACAAAGTGCCGAAGGTGAGACACACCGACTCGATGGCGATTCCTGGATAGCGGACCTCCAGCGTGGCTGAGAGCCCGCCCAGGGCCAGCCCTTCCAGAAGCGCGTACACCGGCGCGGTAACCGGCGCCCAGGTTTTCTTAAAGATGGTCACCATGGCGAAGATGAGCCCGCCGATCAGCCCCACCAACAGCAACATGGAATCGAGCGGCAGGGTCTGGGGATTCATCGCCAGGTGCCAGGTCCATGCAGCAGTTCCGGTCGTACACAGCAGCAGGATGCCGGTCTTGTTGACCGTGCCCTCCAGCGTCATGGTCTCGCCCAGCGCGCCGGGCAGTCCGCGGAACACCTTATCGTTGAGCGCCGGGTTCGAAGTCCTCATCAGGTCAGCCACTTCCTCTTTTCCTCCGCGGAACGCCCTGTCCAAAACCGGGAGCAGATCCGCCTCTTCCATCATAGTCGGTGAGCGCCGGAGCCTCGTCCGCGCGGATCATCCGGAAAATCTGTTCGGCGCGAGCCAGCAGCTCGTCGGTGAGCACATCTGCGGCCATGGTTCCTCCTTCAACAGTCAAAACGGCCAGGCGCCACCTCGGAGGGCGCCGCCTGGAACGCCGTGCAAGTGCCTTCTGAAAGTCGGGATTCGCGCTCGCAGAGGCCAGCTCGGCGCGGCGCGCGATCCGTGAGGGAACCAGGAGGCCGGCGCACGACGCTGCACAATGCGCATTCCAGCTTTGGAAAAAAATTCGCGGCGGCCTCGCTGGAAATCGGCCGCCGCTTCAAGGTGCGCAATTACCCTGGCATGGTCCAGGGTCTATGAGCCAGCGACACGTAAGGACAACAGAGGACAACTCGTGACAACCGCCGCCAGTCCGCCGGATCGCCGCTGGGGCCTGGAACTCGTGAGGCCAAAGGACATGTCAGGGCATCTCAGGACGCTAATAGCCGCATATTCATGGAAATTCAGCCTTTGGACCCCGGAGAGGAGTCGCTATACTGTTTGCACCCTGGCCCCGTTCCCACACGTTCCCGCGGCTTAACGTTGAGGCCTCTATGATGTCGAGCACAGCGGTCACCACGGCTGAGAATCGCCGCATCGACTCCTGGAAAGAGATCGCTGCGTTCTTCGGTCGAGATGAACGCACGGTTAAACGGTGGGAAAAGGAACGCGGCCTGCCTGTTCATCGGCTTCCCGGGGAGCGAGGAGGGGTGTTCGCCTGGTCGCATGAGCTGGTTGCGTGGCTCAATTCCTCGGCGTCGGCGAACGGCAAAGCCGAAACGGCTGCCCTCCCCGAGCCTGCGCCGGCTGCACCGCAACCTGCGCCTGGGGAGTTCGTCTCCGCTGAGCCAAAACGCCGGACCTTGTTCTGGTTATCCGCATCGGCAATTGCCGTCATTCTGGTAGCCGCCGCCGGTGGCTTCCTCGTCCTTCGTCACCGCTCGCACACCGGCTCCGCCAGTCGCGGGGACCATCCATCGGGAGCACCCGCGCCCGCCCACCACGTCCCTGATTCCGAGGCCCAGCAGTTTTACCTGAAGGGCCGATACTACTGGAGCCGGCGAACCGAAGGCAGCCTCCGCCAGGCCATTGATGCCTTCACCCAGGCCGTGGTTCACGACTCCGACTACGCGCAGGCGTACGCGGGCCTGGCCGAATGCTACGACCTGATGCCCGAGTTCAGTTCCATGCCACGCTCGGAGGCTTTTCCGCGTGCCATGGCCGCCGCACGCAAGGCCGTTCGCCTCGACGACTCTCTCGGGGAAGCGCATCGCGCTCTCGGCTTTGCTCTCTTCTACTGGGAATGGAAGGTGCCCGCGGCGCTCGCGGAATACCAGCGCGCCATCGCGCTCGATCCGCGCGATGAAGAAGCTCACCACTGGTACGCGACGTCACTGCTTTCCCTCGGGCGTTTTCAGGAGGCCCGCGTCGAGATCGACAAGGCGCAGCAGCTGGAACCGGCTTCTCGTTCGATCCTCTGCGATCAGGCGCTGATCCACTTCTCGGTGGGAGAAACCACGCCGGTCATTGAGAAGCTTCGGGAGATCGAACAGGCCGAACCTGACTTTGTCTCCGCTCCGCGCTACCTGGCGCGCATCGCCTTCTCTCAAAGGGATTACCGCACGTTTATTGCGCAGTCCAAACGGCTGGCTGACATTTCAGGCGACAAACGGCTGCTGGCCCTCGTCACAGCTGCGCAGCGAGGGTTGAACAAGAGCGGCGAGCGCGGCATGCTCGATGCCATGCGGAACGTCCAGCAAAAGGAGTTCGACAGCGGGCAGGCTTCCGGCTTCGAACTGGCTCGCACCTGCGCCCGCCTTGGGCGCAAACAGGAGGCGGTGGCAGCGCTCAGACGGGCCGTGGCGGCCCACGACTACGATGTCATGGGCATCTCCGCCAATGTTGACTTCGACTCGCTTCGAGGTGATCCGGCCTTCGAAGATCTTGTTCGCCAGATTGCCGCCCGCATCGACCGCACCTGAATCCAACGCCCTCCATAGCCTGCAGACTGAAGTCATGCCCCGTTGGTGCAGACCCTCAGGGGACGTGAAGGCCAGGCCACCTGACGCCCAGGAGGGATTTCGGCAGGTTGAAAAACCGAGGTACTCTTCCCCGCATGGCAGAGATAGCGGGGACATATCGGGCGGAGTGGGAGATGAGGCCGGTGCAAAGCCTTGCAGGGCAGACGGCGACAGTGATTCAGCGCGACGGGACGCGCAAAGAAATCCGTTTTGGACGCGACGTACGGCTGCGCCGCGAAGGCTCGCGCCCGCCGGGCACCGCAGCGGCGATTCAGCCCGTTGTCGAGGGGCACGTGGATGCCACCGAGATGTTCTTCGATCCGGAAGACCAGCAGTTGATCCTGAGTGACGGCAGCGTCTTCCGCATCACCTTCAGCCACCAGAATTTCTTCTTTGCCGTGGAGCCTTTGTCAGCGCGAGTGCGGGCGAATCTGTAGACCGCAGCAGCCGGGCCCAACCCGCTCTGGGTTACGGATTCCGGCCTTTGGCGCTCGGCGTCAGCTTGCGCAGGACGAATTCCTGAATGACAGCGTTGGCCATCCGTCCCCCAGTGATAACGGCAGCACTGGCAAACACCAGACTCGGCCCGCGATCGCTGGGCGGATAATAGGCATTGGCAATTGCGCCCGCAATCAGGTCGCCGCCGACACTGGAGTAATTCGGCTGCTGTTTGCCGTCATCGCCGCGGCAGATAAACGGAGCCGTCAGCGCATGGAAGACGCGCGAACGGTTGGTTCCCGTGCCCTGATAGAAGTAGCGGGGATCCTGATGCAGGAGCGACGGCAGGATCGCCCCGCCGAACATGATGTCAGTGAAGCCCGTTGTGTAATTGGCCCCCAGGCGCTGGCCATAGCCAGCCACTCCCTGCTGGTAGGCGGGCGTGTTCCCGGCCTGATCCAGCCCCGCAATAAAAGCCGCACCGGCAAACGTGACCGGGTCGGTCTCCGCCCTCAGCGCCAGCCGGAACTTTAGCTTCGTAGTTAGCGGAGCTGCGTTTGGATCGTAGGAAACATAAAAGTTGGGCACGATGCCGAGAACACGCTGTTGCTCCTCGACCTTCAGCTCTTCGGTCGCAATCTGATCCCGCGAGGCATACACCGTCACAGAGGTCGCGGCTGCCGAAAACACGAGCTTCACATTGGAAAGAAAAAGGAACTGCCCGGGCTGCAGCGTCACTGCCGGCGAATTCCACGGGGCGAAGCCCTGCGCGCTGACCATGAGGCGATACGGGGTTCCGGGAGTCAGCGAGTCGAAGTGAAAACCTCCGTTGTCATCCGATGTCACATTGCGTGCAGGCTGCGGGGCGGGTCCATCGAGAGTGACGGTTGCACCTGGCACGACGTCGTTCTCGGTGTCCATCACTGTGCCGCTGATGTTGCCCAATGAGGGATCGTTCGGCAGCGGCTGCGCCGCAACTGAACCGGCGCAGATGAGACACACACACAGCCACTGCAGCGTTGTTCGGATGCTCATTGAACTCCAGGGGAATATACGGAGCGACCCCGTATCTGATGCGAAAACACAGACGCGGATTCAACTTTCGAAGTTGCAGAAGCATCCTTTGCAGGTTCCCGGAAATATACATGCGTGTAGATTCCTGAAGAGAGCGTCGTTTATCGCCCAGCGCACCTGCTTTCGCCTTCTCTTAACATTTCGAGAACATTTTGCCGGAGCATTTTGCGGGCCACTCGCGGGGCTGGCGCTCTCGCTCAACAGCCGTAGTTTCGAGATTCCTCGGTTTGCTCCCACGGATATCTCTGGATCGGCACGAAGGTACGCTGGAAAAAAGCGTCGTCGACGACGTAGCACTCGCCATCTTCGCCGCGAACAACCCAGTCGCCACGGTTGACATTTGCAAAGCCGGTGTCGGTGGCGATGGTTGCGGGTTCAGTGGCCTGGGTGGCATCGACCAACAGGGGCCGGCAGGTACGAAATGCGCTCATGGTTGCTGAATTTCCTCCGCCGGCTAACGTGGCCGGCACAACTCATTGGATCGCTCGACAAATAAAGCGGTGCCAGGGAAGTCATAAAGGATTTATTTGCTGCCCGATCTCATCGGGTTCCAGCCGCTTGACGCGAACACCGGCCTGCCCGGATAGTGGGGATTCGATTTCTTTCCAATCCCTCAAGCGAGGTCAATCATGATGCGATGCGTCGCCGCGCTGGCGATGGTGCTGTGCGGTGCAAGTGTGTGGGCGCAAACTCCTGCCGCGAAGGAATCGGATCCACTGGCGCCGTTTGTAAAGATGAAGGCGGAAACCATCGTGCTGGAACACGTGCGCGTCATCGATGGAACCGGCGCTCCCGCGAAAGAAGATCAGCGCATCGAGATCGAGAACGGGAAGATTACGAACGTGCTCGGAGCAACGGGGAACCAGCTGTTTCCCCCGAACACGAAGTTCATCGACCTCGCCGGCAAGACCGTCTTTCCTGGTCTCGTCGGCATGCACGAGCATCTCTTTTATCCGCTCCCCGATGGCGGATCGGGTCTGCTGCCGCTCTATGGTGAAATGGCGGATTCCGCACCGCGTCTTTATCTGGCTGGAGGCGTGACCTCGGCGCGCACCGCCGGCAGCCTCGAACCGTACACCGACATTTCCGTCAAGCAGGCCATCGACGCGGGCAAAATTCCAGGACCGAAGCTCTTCCTCACCGGCCCCTATCTGGAAGGTGCGCCTGCGATCGGTCCGCAACTCCACGCGCTCACCGGGGCAGACGACGCCGCGCGTCTGGTCGATTACTGGTCGGCTGAGGGCATGACCTCGTTCAAGGCGTACATGCACATCACACCTGAGGAACTGAAGGCGGCCATCGATCACGCGCACGAGCACGGCATCAGGGTGACCGGGCATCTCTGCTCGATCGGATTCAAAGAGGCTGCATCGCTGGGCATCGACAACCTCGAGCATGGCCTCGCAGTGGATACCGAGTTCTACTCACAAAAGAAACCCGGCGTGTGTCCGGGGCAGCATCCGCCACAGGCCGAGCTGGCAAAGATGGACGTTGAGGGGCCGGAGATCCAGGGCACGATCAAAGACCTCATCACCCACCGCGTTGCAGTCACATCGACGCTGGCGATCTTCGAGAGCTTCGTGCCCAATCGGCCGCCGATGTCAGAGGAAATGCGGGTGCGCGCGTCTCTGCTTCCCGATGCCTGGGGCAGCTACGCGACGACACGCGCCTCCATTGCCGAGCACGCTGCGGACGCAACCTGGACGACGCTGCTCAAAGTGGAGGAGCAGTTCGAGCATGACTTCGTGAAGCAGGGTGGTTTGCTGATGGCGGGTTGCGATCCCACGGGCTATGGTGGCGTGTTGCCGGGATTCGGCGATCAGCGCAACCTCGAACTGCTGGTCGAAGCCGGCTTCACTCCGGAAGAAGCGATCCACATTGCCACCGAAAACGGCGCGAAGTGGCTGGGCGAAGAGAGCCGCATCGGGACGATCGCTGCGGGCAAGGCCGCCGACCTCGTGGTGGTCGACGGCAATCCTGCAGCCCATATCGCCGACGTCGAGAAAGTCGACATCGTGTTTAAGGATGGCGTGGGCTACGATCCGCAGAAGCTCATCGAGTCAGTTCGGGGGCTGGTGGGACTTCGCTAGCAAGTCGCGTCACTGCGGCGATGACCCCATGTTCGCCCGCGTCCGCGCCTCTGCGTCATCGCTCCAGTATTTTGCGAGCAAATGAATGAACACCGACGAGTAGGGAACAGTCGAGTTCGTCTTCAGTACGAGCACCTGGAACGTGCGGCTGTCCTGGTCCACCGTGTCGATCAGCTTGCCGTGCGCCTGCGACTGCACCGAATATGCATGCAGAAGATCCGCGATGTTGGCTCGATATTGCGCAATTCCCGGAGCATCCTGATCGGAGACATACGGCAACTCCGCGTCGGTGAAAATCTCCGGACGCACATGCTCCGAGTTCTCGATCTCGCCGAGGACGGTACGCAGCACCACCGTCATCGGCGCGCGCGTGTCAATCGTCTCCACGCCTGGCGAGCTTTGCAGGGGATAGGCGGAGTCAACGATCAGGATCCAGTTGCGGTGGCCGAGCAGGGGCAGACTCTGGGCGAGTTTGGCCTGCCAC
>Ga0335072_10012544_pt1 | contig 12098 bp, 10 predicted proteins | sample Lox_Sample_21_FD_206725 | JGI IMG/M metagenome (GOLD analysis project Ga0335072, IMG submission 206725) | Soil microbial communities from Loxahatchee National Wildlife Refuge, Florida, United States - Lox_Sample_2.1 | ecosystem: Environmental > Terrestrial > Soil > Wetlands | place: USA...
AGAAGGTCGAATTCCTGGACTCCACCGGCCTTGGTGTCCTCGTTGGCGGGCTGAAGCGGGTTCGCGCCCACGACGGCTCGCTGGACTTGGTCTGCACCCAGGAGCGGATCCTGAAGATCTTCCGGATCACGGGACTAACCAAGGTGTTCGGCATCCACGACACCGTGGACGAGGCCATCGCGGCCCGGCGGGCGGAGAAGTAACGAGCCGAACACGCTGGCGCCACCACTGCGACCGGACGACGTACTTATGGCAACTGTAGAGCTGACCTTCACCGCGCTGCCCGCGCACGTGCGCACAGCGCGGCTGGTCGCGACGGCGGTCGCGAGGCGCAGCGGAGTTGACGAGTCGCTGCTTGACGAGGTCCGGCTCGCGGTGGGGGAGGCATGCTCGCGAGCTGTCGAGGGGCACCAGTTGTACTGCCCCGGCGAGCCGGTCCGGCTCGCGCTCACCGACCTGGCTGGCCGGTTCGAGGTCGAAGTGACCGATACCTGCGCGCCTGGCGCGCGCTCGCCGGGCGGATCGGGCCCTACCCCGGGTCAAGCATCCGCGCATCCGGCAGGCACAGACCCGGCAGGCAGCCTGACGGTGAGCGCCGAACCCGGCATGCCGGCCGGGCTGGGCATCGCGGTCATCGAGGGCCTCGCCGACGACGTGCAGATCAGTGAGACGCCTGCTGGCACCCGTATCCGGATGAGCTGGCCGTCGGCCGGAGCCAGGCGGTAACGGTTTGTAGCAAGGTGCCATCGCGTTGGCGACCTAGGTTTCCGTCCGAGTACCGTTACATAACGAAGCTGTCGCGGCCGCGCGCGTGACCGCACCCGATTTATCATCCGCATACCAGGATGCGTAGACTCCCGGCACGCCGCGCGTACGGTTTCGCTTGCCCTCCACTGGCAGGTGCAGCCGGTCCGCTGCGTATTGAGCTACCGGGACGGTGCCCGCGCGCATGGGCTCGGTACTAGGTTGTATCCCCTGTCAAGGAGGACGGATAATGCACAACCTCGCCCTAGGGGGAGGCTTGCCCACGGTAGCCGGGGGAAACCAGACCTGGGTAATCGTGGTAGCCATCATCGCGGCATTGGCGCTCGTCGTCGCGTTCTGGCTGAGGCGTGATGTGCTGGCGGCGAGTCCGGGCAGCCCGAAAATGCAGGAGATTGCCCTAGCCGTCCAGGAGGGCGCAGCAGCTTACCTGCGCCGCCAGTTCAAGACGCTCGGCGTGTTCGTGGTGGTCATCTTCTTTGTGCTCCTGGTGCTGCCTGCCACTGGCGAGTCCGTGCGCTGGGGCAGATCAGGCTTCTTCCTGGTGGGGGCGCTGTTCTCGGCCTTCGTCGGGTTCACCGGTATGTCGCTGGCCGTGCGCGGCAACGTCCGGGTCGCGGCAGCTGCCAAGGAGGCCGGCGAGCGTCCGGCGATGCGGATCGCGTTCCGCACTGGCGGGGTGGTCGGCCTGCTGACCGTCGGCCTCGGCTTGCTCGGAGCCGCCGTGGTCGTGCTGCTCTACAAGGACAACGCGTCCAGCGTGCTGGAGGGCTTCGGCTTCGGTGCCGCGCTGCTGGCCATGTTCATGCGGGTCGGCGGCGGCATCTTCACTAAGGCTGCCGACGTCGGCGCGGACCTGGTCGGCAAGGTCGAAAAGGGCATCCCCGAGGACGACCCGCGGAACGCGGCTACCATCGCCGACAACGTTGGGGACAACGTGGGCGACTGCGCCGGAATGGCGGCCGACCTGTTCGAGTCCTACTCGGTCATGCTGGTTGCGGCCCTGATCCTGGGCAAAGCAGCGTTCGGCTCTGACGGCCTGGTCTTCCCCCTCATCGTGCCGATGATCGGCGTGGTCACCGCGATGCTCGGCATCTTCCTGGTCGCGCCGCGCGTGCGGGACCGCAGCGGCATGACGGCCATCAACCGCGGATTCTTCGCTTCCGCGATCATCTCGCTCGTGCTGGTCGTGATCGCGGCCTTCGTCTACCTGCCCGGCAAGTTCAGCGCGCTCAAGGGCGTGACCGACCCGAGCATCCTGCACCACAGTGGCGATCCGCGCTGGCTGGCTATCGGCGCGGTCGTTGTCGGCCTGGTCCTGGCGAGTGCGATCCAGCTGCTGACCGGCTATTTCACGGAGACGAACCGGAAGCCGGTCAAGGAGATCGGCGAGAGCTCCACCACTGGTCCAGCCACTGTGATCCTCTCCGGAATCTCGGTCGGCCTGGAGTCGGCCGTCTACTCAGCCCTGCTGATCGGCGGCGCTGTGTACTGCGCCTTCCTGCTCGGTACGGGTAACGCCACGATCGCTCTGTTCGCAGTCGCCCTGGCCGGCACTGGCCTGCTGACGACTGTCGGCGTCATCGTGTCCATGGACACCTTCGGGCCGGTCTCCGACAACGCCCAGGGCATCGCCGAAATGTCGGGTGAGGTGGAAGGCGAGGCTGCCCAGGTGCTGACGCGCCTGGACGCGGTCGGCAACACGACAAAGGCGATCACCAAGGGCATCGCGATCGCGACTGCGGTGCTGGCGGCGACGGCGCTATTCGGCGCGTTCCGTACCCAGGTCACGACCGAGCTGAGTCTCAAGCACCTCGGTGGCTTCAACCTGGGCATCGACGCGCCGAACGACCTGTTCGGCTTGATTATCGGGGCCTCGGTGGTGTTCTTCTTCGCCGGCCTGCTGATCATGGCCGTGGGCCGGGCAGCCGGGCGGGTGGTCGTCGAAGTCCGCGACCAGTTCCGTAACCACCCCGGCATCATGGACTTCACCGAGAAGCCGGAGTACGGCCGGGTGGTGGACATCTGCACCAGGGACTCGCTGCGCGAACTGGCAACACCTGGCCTGCTGGCGGTGCTGATGCCGATCACGGTCGGGTTCGCCTTCGGCTATGCGCCGCTGGGCTCCTACCTGGCGGGCGCGATCGCCGCGGGCGCGCTGATGGCGGTGTTCCTGGCGAACTCCGGTGGCGCCTGGGACAACGCCAAGAAGCTGGTCGAGGACGGCCACCACGGCGGCAAGGGCTCAGAGGCACATGCCGCGACCGTCATCGGCGACACCGTCGGCGACCCGTTCAAGGACACCGCGGGCCCCGCTATCAACCCGCTGATCAAGGTGATGAACCTCGTCTCCCTGCTGATTGCGACCAGCGTGGTCGAGTACAGCGGCAACCTCGGCCTGCGCGCAGCCGTGGCGATCGTGGCTATCGCGATCGTGGCGACCGCGATCATCGTGTCCAAGCGCCGGTCCACGAGCATCTCAGGCGGCGATACCGAGGCGCAGACCCGGGCCGACAAGGTGCATGCCTGACACCCGCTAACGACGCAGGCGGGGCGGGTGCCAGAGCGGCGCCCGCCCCGCTGTCTGTCCGGGCCGGCCGCGCGGTGCGGTGCCCGGTGACCGACGATGGATGCCATGCAGGACTCACGCAAGCTGATCGTGATGCGCCACGCCAAGGCAGGCGAACTGCCGGGCGGGCCGGACTTCGAGCGGGCCCTGCGGCCACGAGGCCAGCGGGACAGCGTGGCAGCGGGTAAATGGCTGGCCGCCCGCGGATTCCACCCCGGCGTGGTGATCTGCTCGGCGGCGAGACGGACGCGCCAGACCTGGCAGTACCTCGCGCCGGAACTGGGGGGCGATCCGGAGTTCGCTGCGGAACAGCGGCTGTACCAGGCGGACTGCGAGGACCTAATCGAGATCATCAGGCAGACCCCGGCGACCGCCGGGACGCTGCTGTACATCGGCCACAACCCGGCCGCTGCCGAGCTGGCCAGCGTGCTGACCGGGACCGAGACCACGCTGCCAACCGCCGCGATTGCGGTTATCGCGCTACCCGGCGACTGGGCCGGCCTGGCTGCCGGGACCGGCGAGCTCGTCGCGTCCTGGTCACCTAAGGCCGAGGACTAGTCCCGCAGGCGTTTGGTTAAGTGCCCGCCGACCCTGAACCGCTGCACTGTCGAAATTCCGGTGCGGTCGAACTGCGAGGGCGGCTAGCGTGCGGGGATGAGGGTGCCCGACCGTTGCTTGGCGGACCTGCGGGAGCGGGGTTACCTGCTCGTCGAGGGTTTCCTCGAGGCTGACGAGCTGGCCGCGGCCCAGGAAGCTCTGTGGCTGCACTACCCGCGGCCCGGGGTGTATTTCGCGGACCCGGCTGCTCATGCGTGGTTGGCGACGGACCAGTGGGCCGGCGAAGTCAGCGGGCCGTGGCGATCGTGGAACCTGAACCGGCTGGCCTTCCACCCGGACCTGCTCGACCTGGCGGAGCGCTTCCTGGGCTCAGCCGACCTGCGGCTCTACGAGGCGTCGCTGTGGGCCAAGTATGCCGGGGCGGTCGACTACGACCAGCGCCACCACCGCGACTTCGTCAACCACAGCCTCGTCGTGCCCAAGCGCTCCGAGCCGGCCACGCAGATGTTGAGCTGGATCCTCCTGTCCGACGTAGGCGATGAGGACGGCCCTACCAAGGTCGTTCCGCTGTCGGTCGGGCAGAGCGTCCCGTACTGGCCGGTCCCTGGGCATCACGACATCACGAACTATCTCCCCGAGGGGATGTTCGCCGAGGAGGAGGTCTCGATGACCGGTCCGGCAGGAACCCTGTTCGCTTTTCGGTCCGATGTACTTCACCGTGGGTCGCGCATGACCGGCGAACGATCAGCCCGCTTTGCGCTCCTCGCCGACTACGATGTGTGGGCACCGCGCTGGACCGGCCGGGTCGCCTGGGCCGAGCGCGCGACGCGTTCAGACTGGTTCGAGATCGTCGAGCGGGCCTCTCCCCGGGAGCGGTCGGTGTTCGGCTTCCCAGCTCCGGGCGACCCGTATTGGGACGAGCAAACCTTGGCCGACACCCAAACGCGCTATCCCCGGGCCGATCTGACGCCCTACCGCTAGAGGACCGGGCAGCCGAACCCATGCAGCTGTGCAGGCTCTGCGGCGACACTCCCGGCCGGTGGGTGATCTCAATCACCCGGTCCCCGGACTGCACCGCTAGCACGGCCGCCGTTCCGGCGGTGAGAAGATTCTGTTTGTCTTTGCCGCGGTGCCGCTTGAGGTGTGTTAGTAGCCGGGGACTTTGCGGTCAGCGTGACTAGATTCGCTGGTGTGACGGAGCGTGATCACAACGCAGTGATCCCAGCGGTTGCGCCAGCGGAGCCGGCGAGCTGCGGACGAGGTAAGATCCCGACGGCTGCGCGGCGTGTGAACAGCCCGGCAGGGCTGGACATGGACATCTGGCCGCGCACTGCGCGGCTCGAGCCGGACGGCGAGATCTCGGTTGGCGGGTTGCGCCTGAGCTCGCTAGCGGCGGCTTACGGCACGCCCGCCTACATCCTCGACGAGGCCGACGTCCGCTCCCGGTGCCGATCTTACGTCGCGACTTTCGGAAACGATGAGGTCGCGTACGCGGGGAAGGCGTTCCTGTGCCGGGCAATGGCCACCTGGATCGCGCAGGAGGGCCTGTCGCTGGACGTGTGCTCGGCGGGAGAGCTGGCGGTGGCGCGCTCGGTGAATTTTCCGCCTGAACGGATCATCCTGCACGGGAACGCGAAGACGCCCGGGGACCTGCATGCCGCGTTCGGCTACGGTGTCGGGCGAATCGTGATCGACGCCGCCTCGGAGATTGTCCGGCTCGCGGCGCAGTCGCCTGCGCCGCAGCGGGTCCTTATCCGGGTCACGCCCGGTATCGACGCCCATGCACATCGGGCCGTAGCGACCGGGGTGGAAGACCAGAAATTTGGCTTCTCGCTGCGCTCAGCCGCGGCCGCAGACGCCGCGCACCGGGTGCTCGCCCATCCGGAACTCAAGCTCATTGGCCTGCACTGCCACCTGGGCTCGCAGCTGACGGACCTGACAGCGTACGAGGCCGCCGTGCGCAGGCTAACAGGGCTCATGGCGGCGCTGCGGGATACTCACGGCATCGTCCTTGAAGAGCTCAACATGGGCGGCGGCCATGCCGTTCCCTACGCGCCGGGCGACCCGGGCTTCGACCTGGCGGGCTTCGCCGAAAGCATGCGCCGGGTTATCCGGGACCAGTGCGTGCGGCTGCGGCTGCCAGTGCCGCACCTCGTCATCGAGCCGGGCAGGGCCGTAATCAACCGGGCAATCGTCACGCTATACCGGGTTGTCGTTGTCAAGCACGCAAGCCCGGGGCGAACGTTCGTGGCGGTGGACGGCGGTATGAGTGACAACCCGCGGCCGGCACTGTACGGAGCCACTTACTCCGTGCGAGCAGTTCGGCAATCCGCAGCGTGGCCAGAACCCGTCACAGTCGTCGGCCGGCACTGCGAGGCGGGAGATGTCCTCGCGGCGGATGTGCCGCTGGCGGCGGACATCCGGCCCGGCGAGTTCATCGCGGTGCCCGGCACCGGCGCCTACAACCACTCGATGGCCTCGAACTACAACATGGTCGGGCGGCCGCCGGTGGTCGCGGTCCGCGACGGCGCCGCGCGCCTGCTGGTCCGCCGGGAGACGAACAGCGACCTGCTGCTCCGGGATACCGGTCTATGAGGGGTAGTCAGGTGAATACGTATCTTGTCCCCGTGCGAGAAAGCAAAGCAGGGACTCTCGCGCTGCAAACGGGGCAGCTGATTTCCGGCGAATCCGTCGGCCTGGCGTTCACCTCGGAGGCGTCGCTCCTAATTACCCTGGGGCCATCGCAGCAGTGGATACGGCTTGCCCCAGGTGCGCTGCGGGCCATGCTGGCGCCGCTAGGAATCACCCGCGTCCGGCTCGATCCGAGGCCGATAGCCGAGCTGGCCTCAGAAAGCCTGCCCCGTGAGCGGCTGCAAGGCCCGGTTGGCGCGGGCGACCTGCCGCGACCGTCGCAGCCTAGAACCGGCCTAGCCCTCAAGCGTCCGCAGGACCTGGCCATCAGCAACCAGCGCGGGGTCCTCGGCATCGGCTTCGTCGACGTCCTCTCGCGAGATCCCGAGCAGGTACAGGATCGCGTCCAGGTGCGGCACGCTCAGCGAGGTGTCCGCGGCATCCCGGACAGCCGGCTTGGCATTGAAGGCAATGCCAAGCCCGGCGGCCGAGATCATGTCCAGGTCGTTCGCGCCGTCGCCGACCGCAACACTCTGGCTGAGTGGCACTCCTGCGACTGCCGCGAAGCGCCGGAGTGCGCGCTCCTTCGCGGGGCGGTCAACAATCGGGCCAACAAGCCGGCCGGTCAGCTTCCCCGCCGCTATTTCCAGAGTGTTGGCCTCGGCGAAGTCAAGGCCGAGTTCGATCGTGAGCCAGTCGGTGAACTGAGTGAATCCGCCGCTGACCACGCCGCACCAGTAACCGAGCCGCTTCAGCGTCCGAATCAGAGTGCGTGCTCCGGGCGTCAGCCGCGCACCGGCCAGCACCTCGTCGATAGCCGATGCATCCAGGCCGGCGAGCAGCGCGACCCGCTGGCGCAATGCGGCGGCGAATTCGATCTCGCCGCGCATCGTCGCGGCGGTAATCTCCCGCACTTCCGCGGCGCAACCAGCCTTGGCGGCCAGCAGGTCGATCGCCTCGTCCCGCAGCAAGGTGGAGTCGACATCCATCACAACAAGCCGCATCGCGCGCCGGTACAGGCCTCCTGGCTGCACGGCAACGTCGGCGCCGAGCTCGACCGACTCACGGGCAAGGGCGTTACGCAACCCGACCGGGTCGGCTCCGGACACCTCGAATTCAATGCAGGTAACAGGTCTGCTGGCCAGCCTGCCGATACTGTCGATGTTCGCTCCGTGGGCGGCAATGCGCCCGGCAATAGAGGCCACTGCCGACGGCAGCAGCGGCCGTCCGAGCAACGTGACGTGCAGCCGCCCTGGCGGCCGCTCGGCCGGCTCACCGGATCCCATGGTGATTTCGACATCCATGCCCATATCTGCGGCGAACGAAGTGAGCTGGCGGTGGATGGCGGTCAGGTCCGGGGATCCGCCGGCTGCTAGCAGCACGCCGAGCACAAGCCGGCCGCGTATGACGACCTGCTCGACGTCGATCACTGCGAGCGAGTGCGCCGAGAGCGTGGTAAACAGCCGGGACGTGACCCCTGGCCGGTCACGGCCGGTAAGAGTGACCAGCAACGTGATCTGCGGACCGGACATTGTGCTGTTAACGCTATCGACTTCCGGCTCGCCCGGTGATGTCAGGGCAGCAGAGTGATGTCAGGGCAGCAGAGTGATGTCAGGGCAGCAGCAGGTGGACGTCACCGAACTCATGCCACCGGTAGCCGTTCTCCGCGGCAGCCCGGTAGCACCGGCGCAGCATCTTCTCGGTGGTGAAGGCGGCGAGCATCCACAGATGCGTGGACTGCGGCTCGTGCAGGCCGGTCAGCAACCCGTCCACGACGGCGACGCCGCTTTCCCTCGTCACCACATGCGACGTCCAGCCCGCCGCAGCGCCGACTGTGCTCCCCGCGGACAGGCCCCTGGCGGCTGGCAGCGCCGCGGTTTCCAGCGCACGGACTACCGTCGTGCCCGCCGCGATGACCCTGCCGCCGGCCTGCCTGGTCAGGTTGACGAGCCTCGCCGTGGCGGCCGGGACGTCAAAGGACTCAGGGTAGGGATCCTCCCCGCCCTCCAGCGACGAGACCCCGGTGTGCAAAGTGACCGGGGCTATCGCGATCCCGCGGCTCACCAGCCTCGTCACGATCTCAGGGGTGAACGGGCGGCTTGCGCTCGGCATCTCCGCACTACCCGGCCAGGTTGCGAAGATTGTCTGGTACGCGCTGATCGGCCAGGCGACCGGGACATATGAGTACCTGATCGGCTGGCCGTGCCGGAGCAAGTAAGGGATGACCGCGGTGGAGAGCCGGCCCCGCCACAGGCGCCGAGAGAACCGGCGATCCAGCGTCAGCACCGCGCCACCGGGCAGCTCGAGGCGGTCGCCGGCGGCCCCGCCGTGACAAGGCGCGGACGTCGCGCCAGATCCTGACCGCAGCTCGACTAGCCAGTCACCCGCTGCCATAGCGGTGGAGAAGTGCACGGTCATAGGGTCGGCACCGGCCGCGGCCGGCAGCGTCACCGCGGCCGGCAGTGTCGCGGTGTTATTGACGACCACAAGGTCGCCCGGCAGCAACAGGTCCGGCAGCTCGGCGAAAGCGTAATGATCGAGTTCGCCCGACGTGGTCCGGCTTACCAGCAACCGCACGTCGTCCCTGGTCCTTCCCCTGGCCTCTGGTGGTTCATGTGCCTGCATTTCAGGGCGGAGCTCGAACGGAATACGGCCAGACTCGGCCGGGAGGCCTGCGAGGTCCAGCGCGGCGCTCACAGCGCTTCTCCGGCCTGCGGAGCACCGGCGGGCATCAGATCTGGTGCCCGGTACCGGCCGCTCGGCATCCGCTCGCTGATGAGCCGGAGGAAGCCAGGGACGATCACCTCGGGCAGCGGCCGGTCGGAGATGTCCTCGCCGGGGTAAGCCTGCTGATGCATGTACGTGCGCAGGTCACCCGGATCCACCCACCAGACCCGGACCGCCGGTTCCTCTGCCGCCAGCACATTGCACGCCTGCTCGAGCGCGGCCTTCGCGGCGCCGTAGCCACCCCAGCCGGCATACGCTTCGACCGCAGCATCCGAGGTGACGCTGAGCACAGCCCCGCCCAGGCTCCGCAGTCCTGGCAGGAACAGCTGCGTCAGGGCGACCGGGGCGATGACATTGACCTCGATGCAGGCACGCAGGTCGGCGACCGGGTAATCGGCCAGCGCCGGCAGCGGGCTCGCGCCGAGCGTGCCGGCGTTGTTGATCAGCAGGCTGGCACCGCCTGCCGCATCGGCCGCGCCGGCCAGCGCGGCGCGGTGGGCCGGATCAGTGATATCGCCCGGCAGCGTGATCACGGCGCGCTCCGGCAGGTCATGCAGTGCCCGCAGTTCCGCCGCGGTAGCTTCGAGCGCCCGGCAGTCGCGCGCATCGATGATCAGCTGATAACCCGCCCCCGCCAGCGCTCCGGCCAGTGCCCGGCCAAGGCCGCGGGAGGCTCCGGTGACGACCGCTACTTCTTGTCTGTTCATGTCAGCGACGCTAGGCGGGCGGCCGGTTCCGCACATCGGACTGCGGCGGGGCCATGGCTACGACCTTGGTTGTAGGACCAGCGCCCGATCCGCAGCGCCCGTCTCGCCGGTACCGTCGAAGATATGGGTCAGGATCAGCTTCCGGCCGCCGGCCAGCCCGGCCAGGATGAGGTCTTCGAGCGAGTCAGCCAGGTGGTACTGGCTGTGGCTAGCCAGCTCTCGGTCACCGACGTGCTGCAGATGATCGTGCGCTCAGCCCGGTCGCTGGCCGGGGCCCGGTATGCCGCACTTGGAGTACCGGACGACGACGGAACGTTCGCCGAGTTTGTCGTGGACGGACTCACCGCGCGCGAGCAAGCGGCGATCGGCCCGCTGCCACGGAACCACGGGATGCTAGGAGTCGTCCTCCGCGAGGGCAAACCGGTGCGGCTCGCGGACATTCGCTCGGACCCGCGCTTCTGGGGCTGGCCCGCCGCACATCCGGAGCTGACCGACGTCCTCGGGGTGCCGATTACCCACGGCGATGAGGTTCTGGGCTTCATCTTCGCCGCGTGCAAGATCGAGCCCGGTGGCTTCACCGACCGGGACGAGCGCCTGGTCAGCTTGTTCGCCGCCCATGCCGCGATCGCGCTGGCGAACGCCAGGCTGTACGAGCGCGGCCGCGAGCTATCGGTGCTGCAGGAACGGGCCAGGCTTGCCAGGGATCTGCATGACGCGGTGTCGCAGAAGCTGTTCAGTGTCCGGGCCAAGGCCAGAGCGTCGGCGATCCTCGTGCACCGGGACCCCGGGCGGGCGATCGAGGAGATCGACAGCATCGCCGCGCTCGCCGGCGAAGCGCACGCCGAACTCCGCGCGATCATCGACGGCCTCGCCCCGCCAGAGCTTGCCGCAGGCGGTCTGGCCGGCTCGGTCCGCGGTTACGCGACCCTGGCCGGGCGTACCTACGGCACCGACGTGCTCGTCCGGGTCGAAGATCTGCCCGACCTCGACCTGGCCCAGCAGACCGCGGTCTACCGGATAGCCCAGGAAGCTATCGGCAACGCGCTCCGGCACTCCGGCGGCGCGGTATCTGTGTACCTGAGCAGGCGCCAGCGCAGCATCGTTCTCGAGGTCAGCGACGCCGGCAGCGGCTTCGACGTGAGCGCGCCGCAACAGGGTCTCGGCCTCGCCTCGATGCGCGAGCGCGCCGGGTCCGTCAACGGCAGGCTCAAAATCACATCCGTACCGGGAACGGGCACAAAGGTCCGGCTGACAGTGCCAGCGGCCGCGGTATCCCGGCAGGATCTACCGCCGGTTCCGCTAGCGAACTCAGTCGGGCATGACCGCTAGCCGCCCGATCACCGTCCTGATCGCTGATGACCATCCGGTAGTCCGTCAGGGTCTCGCGGTACTGCTTGAGGTGCAGGACGACATCGCGCTGGTCGGGGAGGCTGGTACCGGTACCGAGGCGGTACGCCTAACCCGGGAGCACGCTCCGGACGTCCTGCTGCTCGACCTCAAGCTGCCAGAGCTCGACGGTCTGGGCGTGCTGTCGCAGTTGCGGGCGCAGCAATCGAGCACACGCGTGCTGGTTCTGACCAGTGCGGCCGGTCCGGCTACTCCCGGGCTAGCGCTGCAGGCCGGCGCTGCCGGCTTCCTGTACAAGGACGTGGACCCCGATGCGCTGGTCCGGGCCATCCGCTCGGTGCACGACGGCCACACAGTGCTGGCACCCGAAGCAGCCGGCCTGGTCACCGCCCGGCCGGCGGGCGAGGCCCGCGGCCTCGGCGCGCTGACCGGACGGGAACGAGACGTGCTCGAACTGCTTGCGGTCGGCCAGTCCAACCGCGAGATAGCGCGGACGCTGCACATCTCGGAGAAGACCGTCAAGGCTCACGTCAGCGCCGTGCTTGCCAAGCTAGGCGTAGCCGATCGGACGCAGGCCGCATTGCTCGCCGTTCGCCATCAGGGCTGAGCAGAGCTCGCGCCCGGCACAGCGCCCCGCACGTCGCCCGGACAGCGCCGGGCGCGGGTTGTGGTGGCGGCGCCATGCCGTAAGTTCAAGCTGAGACGGTGGCGCTCGAAGGGAATTGGATGGCGGCTGAGGTATTGCGGCTGCGCGGTGTTGGGGTCAGATATGACAGGTCGATGCTGTTGCGCGACGT
>Ga0335072_10012545_pt1 | contig 12098 bp, 12 predicted proteins | sample Lox_Sample_21_FD_206725 | JGI IMG/M metagenome (GOLD analysis project Ga0335072, IMG submission 206725) | Soil microbial communities from Loxahatchee National Wildlife Refuge, Florida, United States - Lox_Sample_2.1 | ecosystem: Environmental > Terrestrial > Soil > Wetlands | place: USA...
GCCGCCAGCACCGTATCCACCAGCTCATCGGCCACCCCGCCGTTGACGACCGAATCCAGTGCGCCGTGAGAAGTCAAGTCCGGCATGGATCAATTATTGCCCTGGGCAAGTACTGAACCGGGCCGCCGGTCCGGCGCCACGATGATCATCGGGTGCTCGGTGACCGCCAGCCTCGCGGCGGGCGGGGCGAGCTCCTGATGTCCTGGCAGGTGACCGCGTCGATGACCGGGGCGGCGAACCGCTCGCACAGCCGCCGCTGGGTTGGGCCGTGCCGCGGATCTACGGAGCCGATTACCGCGGGCTGGCCGGCGTCACCTACTACACTGCGCTGCTCCACTGGGTGAGCCTGGCCCTGGTCAGGCTGGCGCTGCTGCTGGCGGCCTGGCGGTTCTTCGCCGGCGCCGCCCTGGTGCACCAGGTCCTGGCCGTGGCCATCGTGGCCAACATCGTCCTGTTCGTGACGACCGGCGCGGGCTCCCAGGGCCCGCACGAGGTCGCCGTGGTCGCGCCGTTCGGGGCCGCGCTGGCCGCGCGGATGCTGGCCGGCTCGCAGGCCGCCCGCACGCCTGCGCATAGCGTGCTGGCCCGCCGCGCCGCCGGACGGCTCGCAGGTCGCGTCCTGGCTGCAAGCCCACCACCTGCGGTATGGCCTGAGCGGCCACTGGCAGAGCAGCATCGTCACGGTCGACACCGGCGGCCAGGTCAAGGTCAGGGCGCTGGCGAAGAACACCATGGACCCGTACCTGTGGCTGGCCAAGCCCTCGTGGTATGACCCGGCCGCGCAGCAGGCCACCTTCATCGTGCTGGACAGCACGCGCAGCTACTTGTACTGGGAACCGCACGCCGTCATAGCGAAGTACTTCGGCCGTCCGGCGCGCGAGTACAACGTCGGCCCCTTCACCGTCATGGTGTGGGACAAGAACCTGCTATCCAGCATTCCGCGCTCACCCCAGACTCCCGCAGCCGGGGAAAAAGCAAGAAAAAAACCTGGCCAGACGGGATGACGTGAAGGAACGGAGCCCGCCATCGCCGGCGAGACCATGCACCCCAGGACACGTCCAGTTCGATCTAGAACGGCACGCCGCAATGGAACCCGCCCTTGACCGGCGGGCCTGGTTTCTACGCGACAGATTGACGGTCCAACCGCGGCATGGGCGGCCACCGCTGATTCTTTGACCGCCGCCCACTGCAGCGGAATTGCGCGCTGCGCTCGGGTCAGTGATCAAATCACCTTGCATAAGCAGATGACCGGGTGATACAGCGGGTTATCACCCAATTCGCCCGCGAGTTCAGCCTGACTGAAGGTGCCGCGCGGGGAACTCGCGGTCGTCTGGGACTTGGCGGCCGCGATCAACGTGGGTTGGTGGCGGGCATACCGTGCTCGAACCTGGGCAGCGGCCGGGGATCCAGGTGAGGACGACGGGCTCTGCAGCCGGGTGACGCTGTGCCTCTCGCCGCGACGGCTCCTGTTCGGCCGCGACTGGCCGGGCATGCGCCAGCCGCCCCCCGGGGAACGCTGTGGGGACCGGCCAGGCGGCCGCTGCTGCGCCGGACCCGTCCGGTTCGCGGCAGGCCCGGCGGCTGCCCGGCCCGCGGCGAACGACCGGCTAAGCCCGCGCTGGGCCGGTCACGCCGGCCAGCAACCGGCCGCGGTCACCGGCCGGTGCCGGCTCTGGCCGGGCAGGCCTTCCGCGGTGACCATCGGCGGGCTCCGGGCCCAGCTCGGGTGCCGCAGCACCATCTGCAGCGGGACCCCCGACCAGGCCCCGAAGAACACCGCGGCCAGCGGAATGCTCAGCCACAACCACGCCATCGTGTCCCCTTGTCCGGCGCTTGGCGCCCGTGCGCCCGGCGGCAGCCGCCCGGTGCGCGGGCCGTGCCGGGGTGTCAGGTTTAGACGCCGAAAATCCAGCGCATATGACCTGTCCCCGGCGCAGTCCGAAACATCGGGCTGATCGGCACCATCACCGTCGACATCGACCACGAACTCGCCCAGCTCGACCCCGCCGGCCACCGTGCCCTTCGCGAGCCTTCCGTCGCGACACCAGTGCCATGACCGCCGCCGCTGACCGACTGTACGAAAGGGATCCTTAAGCGGACGCGACCTGGTGCGGATGCGTACCCGGGAGGGCATGGCCGTCGCACGGGCCAACGGCAGGCTCCTAGGCCGCCAGCCCAAGCTCTCGGCCAAGCCAGCAGGCCGGACTGCGGCTGCGACGACTACTCCATCGCCGATCTGGCCGAACTGTTCACCGTGCCCGGCCCACCGTGTACCGGACCCTTCAGCGCAGCCCCGTCAGCCCGGCACGATGACGTGCTCGCCGAATGAGGTGCCCGGCAGGCCCGGCCCGCATATCTGCTGGGTTTTTCGGCGCCTGGACCCGGTCCCCTCCTTCTTCACCGGCGGTGTCCAGCTTGACCCGCCAGGTCCGGTTGGGTCGGGGTGCGACGACCGGCGGCACGTGCGCCACGCCCGCGAGCGAGCACACCGAGTCGGCCGGGAGTGATGGATCGGCGATGGCGATGGCGAACGACGTCCAGAATTCGGCCGCACGCCGCGTCAGCGGCGAAGGGCCCGCCGCTGGTGCACTTCGGTTCCGGCGGCGACCGCCGGGATCGGGGTCCGGCAGATAAAGGGGCTGGCCCGTACGGGCGGGCCCTCGATCTCACTCGATCACCGGCGGCGCGATGAAGACGATCCTGCCGGTCAGCGTGATGTTGTAGCCGAGCCGGTAGATCCATGCGTCGCTGTCGTTGACGGCCAGGTCGGCGTTGACCCCGGTGAAGATGTTGTTCACCGCTGCGTTGGTGACGACATCGGTTCCGCTCTCGAAGTGATTGGGGCGCCAGTCGTCCACGGCGAATCCCGCGTTGACCGAGGATCCCTGGTCGAAGACCGAGCCCAGCGAGACGAAGGGCGACCATTCGTCCACCGAGAAGCGGACGAGATACTGCTGGCCGACCGTGCCCGGCGGCCTCGGGATGCCGTACCGGGCGATCGCCCAGTTCAACGGGCCGGAGGTGGCGGTCGGATCGTCGGGGCCTGCCAGGTCCGGGATGAAGGAGACGGTCTGATAGTTCCACGACCCGCTGTTGTCGCCCCGCTGGTCGGCGAACACGATGCCGGACAGGACCAGCAGCCACTTCTGGTCCCCGATGGACTGCGGAGGCCGCTCGCTTACGGCGAGGGCCGCCGGGGTGATCAGCCAGTTCTGGCCCGCGAAGTCGGTCAGGTACTTCATGGAATTGAACCTCCGGTAACGCAGCAGGGCCCCGTGGTTGTCGGCGCGCAGGCCCGGTGATGACGGGTTGAACGTGGTGTCCCGGGCGCGCGTCCACACCCAGGGGTCGAACTGTGCCAGCGGCACCCACCCGGCGCACTCGTGGGTGTTGCCTTCGCCCCCGGATCCGTCGATCGTCCCGGTGAGCTGGTTGTCCCGCCACACGATGCGCAGGAACGTGTTGGCCAGGCGCCCGAACATCGAGGGGGCGAGCGGCACGCGCTCGGCGCGTCCGGCGCGCGCGAGCAATTCGTTGAGCCGGAGCTGGCCTTCGAGGACGACGGCCAGGCAGCCCAGCTCGAATTGGGCATGACGAATGTCCTCGGCCCCGTCGCTGTCCTGGTAGTCCCATTCGTAGTAGGGGGTGGCGTCGGACAGCGTCCTGGGATGCAGGTCGGCGACGCGGTAGGCGATGGTCTTCGCTACGACGAGCGGCATTTCCTCCGTTGCCAGCTGCAGGCGCGCCGGCGTCGCATCGGCCGAGGCCCGGTACAGGCTGCTGTCGGCCGCGGGTGCCAGCTCGGCCAGCGCCCTGATCATCGAAAGGGTCTCGTTGTAGGCGATCGGCTTGCCGGCGCCCGCCCGGTAGCTCTCGCAGCTGGAGTTCCCGTCGGCGCAGACGAGAGTGCTGTAGCTCTCCGGCGAGAGATAGAACGCATCCGGGTCGCCCTCGACGAGGTGCAGCTCAGGGCGGAATGCCTCGTAGGTCTCGATGACCGCGGTGATCATGCGAACGGCCTGGTCCTGGAGGAGCTGGGGGTAGCGGTCGGGCCGTTCCGCCACCCGGCGGGCGAACGCCGCCATCGTGTAGACGAACAGGCCCGACGTGCTGGGGTCGGTGTTCCACTTCCAGTCGCGGTCCTCCGTGTAGGCGCCCCAAGCTGGCATCACGCGCCCGCGGAACGGATCCTCGAAATATGGGGCAATGTCGTCGCGCTCGGCCAGCAGCGCGCCCGCGATGGCCCCCAAGCGCTGCAGATAGACCGCCGACGTGTCGAAGTCGACCGGCGCGACGAGGTCATGGACCTGGATCAATCCCGACCAATACTCGTCAAGAATCCAGTACGGGGGGAACTTGAAGCCCTTCGGTGCGGTCGGATCGGGCCCGAAGTACGACTTAACGCTCGCCGCCTCGTCTGCATCGGTGGCAGCGAAGTAGCTCTGGAAAAAGATGCCGGCATCCTGCAGGATTGTCGCGTAGTCGTTCGCATCGCCGATGTAGGTCATTCGCGCACTCGCTCTCGTCGTTGGCCTCGCGGCGGGGAGAGCCCAGGCCCAGGGGCCACAGACCCACCGTCACCGTCGCGACGGGTCATATCCGCTGGATTTTCGGCGTCTGGACCCGACACCCCCTGCCGATACAGAGCGCAGTCAGCGGGGCCTGATACATGCCACGCACCGGCCGCACGCCCGCGAAGGCAGCGCCGGGCGGAATCATCCAGGCCAAGCTGGCCGCCGTCCGGGCCGCTCAACGACGTCGGCATGCTCGACGCCCTCACCCGCGCAGCAAGCAGAACAGCCTGTATACCCGAAACCGCGTGACAGCCCGGCAGGCACCTATCCAGTTATGAGGCGAACCGGAGATAGGCCCGGTCATGGACTCGCGGTCCCTTTAGAGCCGCCGGTGCAGGTCAGCTGCTGCCATGCGGCGGCTCAGATAAGGGCGGTCGGCGTGTCCGCGCGCCTGCTGTCCGCTGCGGTGGGGGCGCCGTCCGGCGCGGGATCTACAGGATCTGCGTATCCGGCCGCCGCAATGCGCCCGATCGATGTATCAGACGCCCATGCGGCCCCACTGCTTACTCGAAAGAACCCTTATCTATCAGTGATGAGAGGAATCGCCTTGCGAAACCATCGGCTTGTCATACTGCTGTTCGCTGCGGCGACGGCAGCCGCCTCCGGTCTGACGGTCGCGTCGCCGGCGCAGGCCGAGGACGCCATCGTCCAGCTCGTGAGCGCCGAGAGCGGCCAGTGCCTCCAGCCGATCAACGGATCCCTGCCCGGTGGTACTCCCAGTCGTCCTCCATCGTGACGCCGCCCGCGTGCAGGTGCACGCTGGTGCCGCGCTCGGCTTGGTGCAGGCCGAGGACGGCGAGCCGGACGCCGTCCGCCTCGGGCAGTTCGGCCGCCGTGGCGGCCCAGCTGCCGGGCCCGGGCGTCACCTCTGGGTTCCGGCGATGGGTGAGCATGCTCAGCCATCGTTCCGGCAGTCCGGCGGCGGGCGGGACGGTGATGCCGTGGCCGGGGATGCCCAGGCGGGCACACAACCCGGCGAGCTGGCCCGGGGCCGGGCTCGACGGGGGCAGCGCGCCGGCGGCCTGCAGCGCGGCGACGATGTGACCGGGCCCGTCGCCGACAAACGCGCGCAGCCCGGCGCTGGCCAGCGGCCCCGGGGTTGTCCTGCAGGACGGCCCCCGTGCTGGTGAGGATCCGGGCGGCGGAGGGGAACTGGCCAGCAGGAGCTCACCGGGGCTGTGTGCCGTCCGGGTCACGGTGAGCTGCGGCGCCGGGATCTGCGGGTCCGGCGGGTCCAGGCGGATGCGGGTGGCGGGCTCGCCGGAAGCGGTGCGCAGGTCGAGCCAGCCGATCTCGTGCGGCGGGTCCGGGCGCAGGTCGAGCACGCCCGCCCACACGGCCGAACCGGTAAGCCCCGTCCGGAAGATGAAGCGGAGGGTGTAGCCGGCGCCCTTGTCATCGGCCGCGGTGAACTGGCGGGAGACGAGCAGATGAGAATGCGGCGGCCGGGCGCCTGGTCCCGGCGCAGGTCCGTGCATCCAGCCGGCCGCCGTGAACCGGCCGCCCCGCGCGGTCCGCAGGTAGGCGAGCAGGCCCAGCTCACCACGGATCTCATCGTCCCGGATCCGGATCACCTGGCCGGCCGGCACCACCTGCCATGGCGCCTGCCGGGACGCGGTGAACGTCTCGGTGACGGCCCGGGGGGGCCGGACCCCGTGCAGCCTCGCCAGCGCCTGCGGTGTCATGCCGGCCGCCTGGTACCGCGCGGCCAGGGCAAGATCGAGTAAGGCCCGGATCTGGTCGGCGGTGCCGACATCGACCGCACCGACCGCGATCAGCGCCTGCGCGACCAGCGGCAGCCGGCCGGCAGGTCCCCGGCCCAGGGCGCCGGGCGCGGTCGCGCCGCACAGCTCGGCCTCGGCCAGCTGCCGCAGGTGGGTTTCCGCGCGCCCGCGGTCCATGTCCTCAGTGTCCTCCCGGCAGCACGAAGCAGCGTCCTGGCCGTCGTCCCGGGAGACACCACCGGCAGCACGACAGAAGCAGGAATGGACGCGCTGATACCGGCAACTTTTTCCTTTCCGCCCGTCTGTCCTGGCCGACTCCGGCGGTTCAGTACCGGACGTCCAGCCCGTGAAAATGCGCGCCGTCCCGCCAACGATGGCGTCGCTCGGCCAGATCCATAGCGAGACCCACACGTCCCCCAAGGTCCGGAAGCCGACATCGAAGAAACGGTGGATGGCGTCCACCGTTGAGCGCTTGCCAGCCCAGCGCGAGTAGACCCTTGTCGGCTGGTCACCATGGCCCGCACCCGCCAGAACTCGTCACACCTGAATACGGCGGATTACCAGTTAAGGCGACGGGTCCAGTGGCGTTGCGGCGGATCCGCCGTCCGGGCCGATCGGCAGCGTCGCGACCGCATCGGCGTAGGCGACCAGCAGATCCGGCGCCCCCTGGCGGCGCAGCGTGACGGCGGCCGGGGCGCTCACCGGGCCGCCGCCCGGGCTCGGGCGTACTCGGCCGCCAGCGTCTCCGGCGACAGGTGTAATGGCGGCCGTGGTCTCGGGATTGGCGTGGCCCATCAGCTCCCGCAGCGCCAGCAGGTCGATACCAGCCGAGGCGGGCTCGGTCCCGTAGGTATGCTTGAGCCGGTGCGGCCGAACCCGAAGCGCCCCCGAGGCCCTGGTCCGCGATGCCCGCATCAGCAGCGCCCAGCTCCGCGCGATCCTTGAGCTCAGCCCACAGGCCCGGCAAGCGATCACCGACCTGGTCGCGGCCACAGCACGCGACGATACGCGCAGGCAACGTGGCGAGCACGACGAAGCCGGCTGAACTGTGAGAAATTGTCAAGACCTGTGGATCGAGATCTTTTCGTGACTGCGGTCTTCTGAGCACTAGTCCCCAGGTTCGCGAGCTCTCCACAGCTGCCCGCTGAGGTCGGGATCGGCGCCGTTGCTGCTAAACCACCGGGAACACCTGTGCGGTATGTCGGCAACACATTCAGCCCGATCGCCCGCAAGCGTATATCAAGGCTGTTCAGCGGACGCGTCGCCGCTCCGGCGCTCCCTGATCCGCGGTCCGCCTCCGACGGGGTAACCTCTGGCCGGTCTCTGCGCACTAACGAGTGTGGCCCCGAGTGGCTATCTTGCCGTCTAGCGGAGGACCATCATGACGATTGTTCGCATCGTGTTCAGGCCCGGAGGGGTGTCGGCGGGCAGTATCGCGACCGGCCGGGATCTCATCGTGCTGGCCGACGACACCGGTCAGCGGGCGGTGCCGCTGTGGCTGGGGGTTTCCAAGCAGCTGCGGCGGCTCATGGACCGGCCCGGCGAAGACGCCGTGATGGTCGGTGTGCTGCAGGAGACGGCGGCCCGGCTGCTGGACGCGGCCGGGGTGGCGGTGACCGCCGTGGACATCGAGCCGGCCGGTGAGGACGTGCAAGAGCTGCGCCCGGATACGGCCGCGGCGCGGGTCGAGCTGGCCACGGCCGCCGGGACCCGGCATGTGACAGTGAGCGCCGGGTACGGCCTGAAACTGGCGGCCGCGGCCGGGGCGCCGGTCCGGGTGCCCGATGCGGTGATGGGCCGGCTCGCGGTCCCGGTCCAGGGCCAGGACGTGCTGGCGCCGTTCCTGCCCCCGCCTGCCGCCCCGCCGCCGCGCCATCCCGGGCTGCGGCGGCGTCCCGGACCGCGGAACATGACGTTTGCTGACGGCCTGGACTACTGGGACCTGGCCGGGGACTTCCCCGCCGACGGCCAGCCGCACTGGCAGGACTATTCCTGCACCACCGCGGGCCGGTCCGCGGTCCTGGCCTCCGCGGTCCCCGAGCCCCCCGGGTTCGCCGTCCTGGTCCAGGAGATCGACGCCGAGGACTACCACGCCCGCACGGTCACCTTCCGCGGACAGCTGCGCGCCACCGGCGTCGCCGGCCGCGCCGGGCTGCACCTGGCGGCCGGCGCGGCGTACGAGCCTCCCGGCGCGCACCTGCGCGACCGCGGCGCCAGCAGCCTGACCGGTCCCGGCAGCAGCGGCTGGACCTGGCATGAGGTCACGATGCCCGTCGGTGACGCCGGCGTCATCCGGTTCGGCATCTCGCTGACCGGCCGCGGCCGCATCGAACTGCGCAAGCCGGAACTGTCCGCGGCCCGGCCCGGAACTGCGGAGTAGCCAGAGCATGGACATCCCGGACGGCGACCTGGTCCAGCTGGCCCGCGACGGCGACCCGGCCGCGTTCCGGCTGCTGGTCGAACGGCACCTGCCGATGGCCCGCGCCCGCGCGGCCCGGCTGTGCCCGCAGCCCGGCGACGCCGACGACGCCGTGCAGGACGCGTTCTTGCAGGCGTTCATCGCGCTGGACCGGCTGCGCGACCCCGACCGGTTCGCCGGCTGGCTGGGCGGCATCGTGGCCAACCTCTGCCGCGCCCAGCGCCGCCGTCCCCCGCTCACCCTGCTCGGCGACTGGCCCGAGAACCTGCACCCGGCCTCGGCCGGCAGCCTGCCGTCGGCGGAAGACCTGGACCGCGCCGACGCGCTCGGCCGCGCGGTCGCCGGCCTGCCCCCCGGGCAGCGCCACGCCGTCGCCCTGTTCTACTACGCCGACCAGCCCGCCGGGCAGGCCGCCAGCACTCCCGGCGCCGCCAAGGCCAGCTTGCACAAGGCCCGCCGCCGGCTGCGCGCCTACATCACCGCACACCGCCCCGACCTCATCCCCGTCACCTCCAGGAGCACCCCCATGACTGCCGTCCGCATCGCGCACGCCGACCCCTGGCCCGGACGCACACCAGAGGGGAGGATGCCGGTCCGCCAGGTGCTCGTGGTGCTCGCTGATGACGCCGGGCACCGGGCGCTGCCGATCCGGCTGCCCGCCCAAAACAGCGGGTTCTGGCGCCTGCTCGCCCGCCCCGAAGACCGCGACGAGCAGCACCCGGACGACCACGCCGAGGAGATGACCGGCCAGCTGCTGGACGCCGCCGGGATCACCGTGACCGCCGTGACCATCACCGACCTGGGACCGGGGGTCACCGCCGCGCGAGTCGACATCGCCGCGCCCGGCCGGACCCGGCAGGTCACCACCAGCCTGGCCGACGGCCTGGCCCTGGCCGTCATCACCGGCGCGCCGCTGGCGTCGACGGCCCGGTGATGGACCGGCTCGCCGAGCCCGTCACCGGCCCCGACCTGCTCGGCCCGTTCCGCAGCCGCCTGCCGGAAGACGCCGACCTGGGCCCGCGGTTCGAGCCCCGCAACCTGACCTTCACCGGCGGCCTGCGCGGCTGGCGGCTGGCCGGCCCCCACCTGCGCGACGCCGGGCCGGATTATTCCTGCACCATCGAAGACGGGCGGGTGATCCTGACCGCGGCCGTGCCCGAACCGGCCGCATTCGCCTTCCTCATGCAGGAGATCTACGCCGAGGACTACTACGACCGGACCGTCACCTTCCGCGGCGACCTGCGCGCCACCGGCGTCGCCGGCCGCGCCGGACTGCTGCTCCGCGTCACCACCAACCGGCCCGCGCCACGGCAGCCACCCGACCAGGATCCCGCCAACCACTTCGCCCCCGTCACCGGAACCAGCGACTGGACCCGGCACGAGGCCACCGCCCAGGTCCCGCCCGACGCCAATTACATCTTCTTCGGCGTCTTCCTGAACGGCCCCGGCCAGATCGAACTCCGCAACCCGCAACTCGACCCACATCCGGCAAGCCAGGAGCAGCAACCCGGGAAAGCCAGCAGCGCTGAGACCGAGGGCGGCCCAGGGACGTGCTGATCCGGGAGCGGACCAGACGAGCCCGCGGAACCAGGGACGAGCGCCGCTGCTACGGCGCCAGCGGAAATGAGGATACGGCGATGAGCACGCTGGAGCCGCGCCCCGGCATGGAAGTCTTATGGGGAGGGCAGCGCCGAGGTGCACGCCCTGCACGCCAACTGCGCGCTATGCGGCTCGTGGTGCATCCTCGCCAGGTCGCTCGGCGAGCTTGCCGCCGGCGAAGGTTGCTCCGGCCCGGACGAGCGCGACCAGGTGCGGGACGTTCACCACGCGCCAGCGGCGCTGGGCGGACTCGATCAGCTTGAACGCCATGGCCAGCCCGGCCGCCTTCGACCCGTGACCCTTGGTGACCTTCGTCCGCAGCCTGACCGTGGCGAAAGCCGATTCGACCGGGTCGGTCGTGCGCAGGTGCACCCAGTGCTCGGCCGGGCAATCGTAGAACGCCAGCAGCTCGTCCTCATCGCCGGTGATCTTGGCGGCGGCCTTCGGGAACTTCGCCCCGTAAGCGGCGGCGAACGCCTTCACCGCAGCCCGGGCATGATCCTTGTCCTCGGCGTTCCAGATCTCCGCCAGCGCCTTCTTCGCGCCCGGGTGCGCGGACTTCGGCAGCGCCCCGAGCACGTTGGCGATCTTGTGGAACCAGCAGCGCTGGGTCCTGGCCTGCGGGAACACCTCCCGGGCGGCCGTCCAGAACCCCAGCGCCCCGTCACCGACAGCCAGCACCGGGGCGCGCATCCCGCGGCGGGCGCAATCGCGCAGCAGGTCCGCCCACGACTCCGCCGACTCGCGGTAGCCATCGGCCAGGGCGACCAGCTCCTTGCGGCCGTCCGCGCGCACGCCGATCACCCCCTCCGGTCAGCTGGTGGTAGCCGAGGTGGCCCCCAGCGCGCTGCACACCTTCGCCTTCGGTCCCGACGGAACGCTCACCAGCCTCTCGGTCTCCCTGACCGACGGGCAGCAGGCTCAATGCTGGGTGATCGCCGTCCACGGCTTTTACTATGTGGCCAACGCCGGCAGCGCCGACCTGAGCGAATACACCGTGGCCGCCGACGGGACGCCCGGACTGGTCGCGCCGGTTGCGGCCCAGACCGCAGCCGGATCCTTCGACCTGGCCGCCTCGGCTGACGGGCAGTACATCTACGCCGAAGCGGGCGCCGGCGGCGGCACGGTCTTCGAGTTCCGGATCAACTCCGACGGGTCCCTCAGCCCGATCGGCAGCGTCCCCGGGCTGGGCGCGGCGGTCGAAGGAATCGCCGTGGGCTGATCCGATGGGGCGGGGGCCATGCTGATCGGGTGCGCCGCCCCGCAACAAAAGAACACTTCACCGAATCGGATGGGCGGGGCCCGGGCCTGAGCGGTCAGTTCCAAGCGAACGGCCATGGTCCGGGCCCTGCCCGCTACCCGGAATCAGAAGTCGTCCGCCGTGCCGAGCGCGGAGGGTGCCGTGACCAGTGAAAACGTCTTCGATGTGATCCCCCCCCCGCAGCACCGTCCCGCACACCACGGCGCCGGCCGCGAAGATGCCCGCATCGGCAGGCTGCCGAGCGCGGTCAGAAAGAACGGCGCGGAGTTAGCCGGCTTGACGATGTGAACGGCTGGCGAAGCGGCGAGCTTGAGACATGCGGGCCTGAGTCCGTCAGCTGGGGAACCATATCGCAGCCGCCAGTGCCTCGTGACCAGTCATCGAAGGAGACCCATGTTGCATGACGGAACAGTAAACAAGCGCACAGCCCTGGCTGCCCGCGGCGGCGGTAGGTGCCATCGGGCTCGCCGCGGTCGCCGGGCTGGCGGCCTTCGCCGGCCCGGCCCAGGCCGCCGACCACC
>Ga0335072_10012546_pt1 | contig 12097 bp, 20 predicted proteins | sample Lox_Sample_21_FD_206725 | JGI IMG/M metagenome (GOLD analysis project Ga0335072, IMG submission 206725) | Soil microbial communities from Loxahatchee National Wildlife Refuge, Florida, United States - Lox_Sample_2.1 | ecosystem: Environmental > Terrestrial > Soil > Wetlands | place: USA...
TGAGCGTCTCTCTCCCAGGTCCCGCCCACGGCGAGTCGAATCCTCCGCACACTGGGCGGAGGACTTCCACACGAGGCCGAGCGCTGGAGCGCTGATCCTGAGCGACCGAGGCGACGGTCGCCGGCGGTCTTGTCGTCCGACAGGTACCCGACAACGCCAAAACGGGAGGTGTCAAGAAGGACACCGCGATGGATACAGAGTCCCTTTATCACATTCCGCGGGCCGCGAAGGATATCACCCGGGTCGTCTGGGTCGCGCTCGGCGCTTTCGTGCTCATTCTGCTCCTCTCCGCCTGGCTCGCGACCGAATACCTCGCGTGGCGCTTGGGCTCACCGCCTGCGTTCGGCTCCCCGATGCTCGGCGCGCATGTGTATCTCCCGTTCGACGTCCTGATCTGGACCTGGAAGTACGATTCCCCGGCTGTCGGTTGGTCGACGATGCAGGTCTTCCAGCAGGCTCACCTCATCATGGGCGCCGGGGGCTTTCTCGCTCTTGTGGTCCCGATCGCGATCGCGTGGCGTCGCACCCGCCGGATCGAGGCGGAGCGCAATGACTTGCACGGCTCGGCGCATTGGGCGAGTCCCGAAGAAATCGCCGCCACCGGGGTGCTGCCGACTGAGGCCAACCGGGGAGGACTGCTGCTCGGGGCTTGGGTGCATCGTGGCCGCGTTCGGTATCTGCGGCACAAGGGATCTGAGCACGTCATGATCTTCGCGCCGACGCGCTCGGGAAAGGGCGTTGGCATCGTCATTCCGACACTGCTCTCCTGGGATCAGTCGGTGCTGGTGCACGACTTGAAGGGCGAGAACTGGGCGCTGACGAGCGGGTTTCGGGAGCGAGGACTGAAGCAGCGAACCCTCCGGTTCGATCCCACGAGCCCCGACTCCGCGCGCTTCAATCCGCTCCTCGAGATCCGCATGGATGGCAATCTCGTCAAGGACGTCCAGAACATCGCCACCATGATCGTCGATCCCGATGGCAAGGGCCTCAACGACCACTGGGCCAAGACCGGCTTTGATCTCATGACCGGGGTCGTACTCTTCGTTTTGCTCTTTGACTGGCAGAGCATCGGCAAGGACCGCGGCGAGCGGTGTCTCGCGACCGTGCAGGGCGTGCTCTCGGATGGCGGACCGATCCGGGAGATCGCGATGGAAGACGCTCGGCGTAAGCCTCGGGCCGAGGGGGACCCGGAGATCGAGGGCTCCCAGGCCGTGATGCTCTTTATCCGCGATCGGGCGCTCGCCGAGGTCGCAAAACTCGAGAACCTCTCATCGCCCGAGGCATCGCACCGCCGTACCGGCTGGATGGTAGTAGCCCAGGCCAGTCAGAGCTACCTCAACAAGGCGCCAAACGAGGCCTCCGGGGTGCTCTCCACCGCGCTCTCGTTCTTATCGCTCTACCGCGATCCGATCGTCGCCGAGAATACCCGGGTGTCGGATTTCACGCTGGAGAGCCTGATGGGCGGGGAAGACACGGACGGCAAGCCCGTCGAGTCCCCCACCTCCTTGTATCTCGTGGTCCCGCCCTCCGACAAGGATCGCTTGAAGCCGCTCCTGCGGCTCATCATCAACCAGGTGGTCCGGCGGCTCACCGAGCGGATGGAGTTCACACCCGGTGAGCAGGGTCGCAGCCGCTGGCCGCATCGACTGCTGCTGTTGCTCGATGAGTTTCCGAGCTTAGGCCGGCTCGACATCTTCCAGGAAGCCCTCGCCTTCGTGGCAGGGTATGGCTTGACGGCACTCCTCATCGCGCAGGACTTGAGCCAGCTCACCGCCGCCTACGGGCGGGACGAGTCGATCCTCTCCAACTGCCACATTCGGATCGCCTTCGCCCCGAATCGCATCGAGACCGCAGAGCTCCTCACCCGGATGGCGGGTCAGGGCACCGTCACCCACACGCAGCGGCAGTACAGCGGCAACCGGCTCGCGGTCGCCTTGATGCACGTCAACACGAACGAGCAGATCGTGCGGCGGCCGTTGCTCACCGCCGATGAGTGCATGAGGTTGCCGGCGGAGGATCAACTCGTATTCGTCGCCGGCCACCCGCCGATCTATGGTCGCAAGATCCGCTATTACGAGGACCCCATCCTTGCCGAACGAGCGAAGCTCGGCGAGGCGAGCTCCGCCGGACGTAGGACAGATCGATGATGGCTGGACGAAGGCTTGCACTCACGGCCACTGCGGCCTTGATGCTAAGCGGGATCGGCACCGAATACGCTCACCGTACTGGCTGGCGCCTCAATCTCACCGCAAGTGAGCCGCGGGGCTTTTACCGGCTCCGACCGATCGGCTCATCGCCACTTCCTCGCGGAACGCTCGTTACCCTGTGCCCGCCAGCCTGGGTCACCCCCGCCGCCTTTCCGTTCTATATGACGGGGGACTGCCCGGGCGCGGGCCGCACCCTGCTCAAGACGGTAGTCGGCATTCCCGGAGATCGGATCGAGGCCTCTCCGGAGGGCATCCGGATCAACGGCGTGCTGTTGCCCGATAGCGTCCCGATGCGTCGGTCAGACCGCTACCCTGAGATTCGACTACCGCAGTGGCACGGGGCGATCGTGCTCGGTCCTCGGCAATACTGGGTCTACGGCCGCGGCGCGCGTCAGGCACTGGCGGCCCGAAGCTTCGACAGTCGCTATTTCGGGCCGGTGTCGGCTTCAGAGCTTCGCGGGCGCACAAGCTACCGCTCGTGGCTTTCGGCCAGCGCTCACGCCGCTACGCAGACACATTCGCCGGCGGATCTGCTGGCCGGTCTCTTCGGAAACCTGACATTTCTCTTGAGCTTCTTATGGCCCTGGGGAATCTGAGCGGCGATCCCGCAATGGCGGGTGTCGCGCTGCTCCTTTGCATCCTCGGAGCAGCCATCGATTTCCTAGCCAAAATCCGCCGTTGGTGGGTCAATGGATAGGGCTTGTCTAGGCGCGGTTATGCTTCGTTCAATTGTAGCCCCGCGCGCGCATGCAATCACGATAGAGGCGGTTCGACACGAGTAGCGGATTGCCGTGGGCAGCGTCGTAGGCTTGCTGCTCACACGCGTATCGGTCTTTTGCCTTGCTCTGTGCTGTCATGCCGGGCTTGGTCATCGTCGCGCACGCGCCAAGAAGTCCAAAGACTGTGGAAAGTAGTAGCACCCTTTTCATGGCACCACGTACACCGCTTGCTTAAAGCCTGCAGTTCTGAACACAATGCGCTGGCCCGGGGCAAGTACCAACCGCTGCGCGGGTCCGAGCATAGCCAAGCGGTTCGGTTGAATTAGCAACTCTCGCCGTTGAACAAGTTCTGTCGCGTTGCTTGCGACGATCAATGCAAGGTCGAGAGCGTTCGCAGAGTTGTTCCGTACCGTCATGACATCTCCAGCCCCGAACACTGCACGTCGGAACCAGACTGTAAGCGGCAAATCAGGCTTCGCTTCCGCCTGTAGCATGGTTGCCTGCCGGCTCATGTCGGCAGTCTGCGCTTGAATCACAGAAGCCTGCTGTGCGACCTTCTGGCGCTCTAGGTATAGAGTGCCAATCCCAACCGTGGCAACTATCAGCGCCGCGAGCGTAGCGTATTGCCAAAACCTAGACGCGCCTCTCGGGCGCGGGTCCGTGACCATTTGGGTATTCATCTTCCCAGTGCCTCTTGGCTGTGCGGGGCCCCGAGTATCGAACACAACCTGCGTGATGATCCGCGAACGCGTCCACAAGCGCGCTTGATGCGGCGTGAATCAGGTCACGGTACACTGTGAGTGTGTGACCAGCGGGAGGTCCAAAATGAGTTGGGACTACGAGCACGCGCAGAAGTATGCCGGCGAGCACATGAGCCACTTCTCTGGCCTCACGCTTACGCCGGAAGTGCGGGCGCTGATACGGGCCGAGATTGCCGGGGCCTACGTGGCCGGGGCCGGGGCGGCGTTTGAGGAAGCGAAGCGCGCGGTTGACCTGATGTCTGCTTCGCGAGGTTTTTCCGGCAACGCTTGAGCGCCGCTGTTAGGCGCTGACCGAGGGTATCCTTTCAGACAGCACGCATGAGCCCACGAGTCCTTGGTTAGGCGGCCAGGAACCCGAGACTGTATGTGGGGAGGAGTCACCCTCGATTCGAGGTCGTGGAGGTGCTTCCTGCAACACTTAAGCGCCTTGCTGATGGTCTTGTCGAGCCGCTTCTGAGAGATGCCGAGGAGGGTCGCGATCTCCTGGCGAGGCTTCTCTTCCACGTAAGCCATGATGAAAGCCGCTTGCTGCCTCGGATTCAATGCATCAACGGCCCTGTTCACATGCCGAATAACCTCATCCGATAGCGCCACTTGCTCGGGCTGCGGAACATCATCCGCGACTTGCTCCATGGCACCGTCAACGGCTTCTAGAATGTATCTACGCTCCAGTCGTAGCCGGCGTAGCCTCATCCGGGCGAAGTTGGTAGCGGTCTTGTAGAGAAATGATCTCGCGAACCGTATGGGGTTAGCCCGCGAGGCCCTGTGCACCGCCGCGAAGGACTCCTGTGCAACCTCTTGGGCCAGCTCCGGGCTCTGCAGCATCCGCGTGAGATAGCCGACCAGCATTCCCTGCTGGCAGCGCCATAGTTCCTCGATCAGCCCCCCCGTCGCCATACGTCCCCCGACCTTCTTGGTGTCGTAGACACAGTCTACCCCTGAACCTTTTCGGCTCCCGCCCTTATAGACGGTAGAGCCGCAGAAAAAGAACCCTCGGGGGTCAAAAAATCTGAACGGTACCCATCCAGGAGCAGCTGATGGGGCTTGCTGGTGCCAGGGGCCGGTGGGATACGCTCAATGGATGCCGCCTCATACACCGACCTTCACACCCCTGGAATGGCGCCAACTCGCGCATGCCTGCCAGATGGTTGCCGAAAAGTCGCGAGCCAGGGCGACGGAGCTAGGTGGCGACCCCGCTGCCCGAGGCTTCGTGATCGATGCCGAACGATTTGAACGGCTGGCGGCGCGGTGCATGGAGATGACGCGACCCGCTGATTGAAGACTCGGGCACGGGCCCTGGATACGGACCCCCCGGCGCGACCCCGGCCGAGCCCTCGCCCGATCGTAAGGCTCTCGTGCGGAGCGCTCTCGACGCTAAAGGCCAGTTTGCGGCCCCCAGGCATGCCCATATGTGCGGTGCGACGGATCAGTGTGGCTGCCCGCTCTTTCTGGATGCGCTGGCGGGCGTGCGCGATTGGAGTGGAGTGTTATCTACTGCCGCAACCGCAGGGTTACAAACGATCGTCAAGAGCCAGTCGAGTATCGATTGCGGCGGCGCGTACATCCAGCCCATGGGTCCGTTCTCAATCTTCGGCGAGCCTCCCTTTGTATACGTAACCGCCTGAAGTGCTCGCCCGCGCTTATTCATGCAATCAAGCTCATAAAGAATTTGCCCGCCAACAGGTACCAAATTCTCGTTTGCGGCTTCCTCTGTCATCGCTATGTTCATCGCGTAGCTCGCGACGCAATTCTTCTCTTGGCTTGATTTACACGGATCACCAATGCCAGCCAGCATAAATGGCGGAATGTAGTAGCGCGCAATCCTCCCGGCGACGGCACCTATGAACCGTTTGTTGCCTGTGCCTGCTCTGTTCGCGGCCTGCTGAATTGCTTTGAAGTTCAAAGTTTCGGACCAGACCCGTACCAGACCGTCCGGCTCGCGCACGATATCCGGCGCGGAATATAGGATGACGTCCTTGCCGGTGAAACCGGATACTCTCCAATCGGGCTCGTGAGACTGCCCGAAAGCCTGTGAAGCACCGATCGCTGCTGCCATCGCGACTGCGGCCACCTTCACGATGTCCATTGCATAACCCCCTTTAGGCGTCAGAATGATTCTGGATGATGCTCCGCCGAAATAACAGTCTGTGAAATTCGTTGCGGCGCTCAGTTCATGCCGGCCATGGCGGCGCGAAACACCGCCGCGGCATGCTGAACGCCCTCCGCATACGCTGCCTCGGCCGCCGCGGAGCCGCCCGCTTGCTTGTAGCCGCCGCTCGCCTCAGTGGCCGCCATGACGCGCTCCACTATCTGCCGGTGCTCCGGGTGCAGGGCGACCAGTGCGGCGGCTAGATTGGTTGTGATGGCGAGCTGGCCGGCGAGGTGGGCATAGGCCATATGCAGCTCGTCTATCGTTGGCGTTGCCATGGGTTCCTCCGCGTGGTCATGCTACCGCGATTGTCGCTGATTTGGGCAATCCGGTGGGGTGACCGGCATCTAGACGCGGTGCCTGGAGATGACGAGCGACCGGCATACAGTGGCGGCCCATGGAGAGACGGGAGCCGGGCATCCCCTCTCGTGGGAAACGGTCTGCGGCTGGCCCAGAGGGCAGATCAGTGGGGGCTCACGCAGCTGAAATACAGCTGGTTGCTATTGTCGTATCCGAATGGATTCGTGTACCCGCTCGTGTTGCGAATGACCGCGGTTTTGCCTTGCTTCGCGCAGAAGGCATTTGCCGTTTTCAATCCCTGCACTGCCGCCGAGCAACTGATGCAGGCCCCGACGTGCGAGGACACGAGATAGATATCCTTGCCGGCTGGAACCACAGGAGAGGAGACCTCGCAGCCGGCCAAGAGAACGACCAGAGCGAACACGGAAGAGCGCGATACGGCCCCGATGACGACGCGCCATGCAGTCGCGGGCCGCATCATGATTCGATAGAGCAGCGGCATCGGTGTACCCTTAGAAGTTGTATGTCAACGGGCATGTTTCCATCGCGCCGATCCGGATTGACTCGAGGCTACCCGAGACCTTGTAGACGCAGACTTTCGTCATCCCGTCCTGATACTCGCCAGCCTTGAATCCGACCATATTGCCGTTTGAATATTGTGCCGGACCGTCGTCGGTGACTTGCAGGGGACACAATTGCGTCGCATTGAACGAGTAGATCTTGCCGTTGGAGTACTTGCATAGGTGATAGAGCCCGTGGACGCCGAGATCACTGGACAGGCAGTAATTGAGGCTCCACGCAGGCGTTGCCCCGCCAAGCAGGGCACTGCCGACAGCAATCAATGCAGTTGGGGTCCTTCGTCGCATAAAACCCTCCCGAATCGACCTTCTTAGTGTCGTGGGCTAGAGTTTACGCCCTGGGCGGCCCCGGGATCGGCGTATAATATTTTGCGAACCCGTAGACGGCGCAGCCCGAGATCACAAACAATGTAACGAGGCTGACGGCGAGGTGTCTCATGGTTCCCCCCTGTAGACATTCGGCTTCCGATGGACGTTGGTCTTATCCCGTAGGGTCCTACGGATTGCAAATTTACTCCGAATTCTGGCTGACGCCAAATTGCGGATCGAGTACGAAATGCGCCATACGTCTCCCGCATGCGCGACCGACTTACCCATGCCGCAACAGTGATCCGAGCGGAGGGGTATCGGTGCGGCCGCCCGCGACTTCGAGATAAATGCGGCGACCGTGACCTGCCGATCGTCGCCCCAGGGCGGAAACTCGTTAGGCCCTCCCGCTAATTGGGAGTTCATCCCCATCATCGCCCCTGACAAATCCGTAATTGTGGCGAGGACGTGATCGTCGCGCCGCGACGGAAACACGTTATCTCCCCTGTTCGTCAACCGGGACCGGGAGTTGATCGTCATCATCGTTGCCCCGCGGAATCCTTCGCTGGATCCCTTGCGATCCGAGCGTTGCACATTGCAGGCACGCCTCTCGGCGACTACGCCGTCGTCTCCACGACGGGCGTTCGCAGCTAGCGGGTTGCGAACCAACGCGGACCCACAGTTATCTCCCCGGAAACATCCGCTTCACCGCGTCTGCTACACCCGGTTCCCAATGGTCCAGCTCGCTGCTGGTAACTTCGCGACAAACGAACTCACCACTTGTGGGCGTGTACCCTTGTCGTCTAAGCTCCGCGTTCAGCCCATTCCGCGTCTTCTTGCACAGAGCACGGCCCGCGTCGTCTGCCCCGTAGTGCATAATTGCCGACACGGGCTCAGGTGGCACGGTCGGATCTGTCGATGTGAACATGTAGAACATCAACGCCACGTACAAGTGCATGTCAGTACTTCCGTGTCCAGGGAAACTCTGTACCGGGGGAGGTCCTACGCGATGCTCAATGCCTTTCAGGTCGCGCCAAGTATCGCCCCAGCGAAGCCCATCTGGGCGACATTCGATTGTGAGCGGCCGAGGCTGCGCCTTGTCATATGTTTGCATATAGCCTAGGCACTCCTCATAGAGCAAGCCGTGCATTTGGACCTGCTGACCGTTGCTGAGAATCACAAATAACAGAAACGCTGGCACTTATGGGTACTCCGGATGATAGCGAATCCAAATTGAGACAAATGACAGCAGCGCTTTGGTCGGTGTGGGGTTGGTTTCAGTAAAGCGCGGCGATGTGCTCCAGCGCGGGTGAACGCTGACGGACGCAGCTCGAACCACCTACCTGCCACGCGAAACCTGAGGCCAACGCGTCAGTGCTCAGCGGAACCTTGTTCACCGACCCACTCTCGAACGCGCGCGGCCCGGACGCGATTCCAGTACAACAGATTCACTAAGAGTCCCGGGACGCACATCGCGTTTGGAATAAATGATACAAAGGTCGGCGCGCGTGGACCCAGACACCACGCACCAAAGTGAGGTGCTCCCCGTTTTAGTACCGTTCCGGGCTTGAGTCCGCCGTTACGTTTTCGCCCTCTCTTCGATCTCTGTCAAGGTCTTCACCCGCCGTGCAGTCTCCCCGCCCGCAGGGCGGGGAGAAGCTCCGGAGTTCCCGGCCGCTGCAAACTCCTCTGGGGTCAGATTGCCCAAGGAGCTATGCGGCCTCTCGGTGTTGTACTCGATCCGCCAGCCCTCGATCACGCGTCTGGCATGCGCCATTGTCAGGAACCAGTGTTCATTCAGGCACTCGTCCCGGAACCGCCCGTTAAAGCTCTCGATGTACGCGTTCTCGACTGGCTTTCCCGGGCGGATGAAGTTCAGCTGCACACCACGCCGATACGCCCACTCATCGAGCACCTGGCCTTCGAACTCCGGCCCGTGATCCACCGTGATCGACAGCGGCAGACCGCGCACATCGGCCAAGCGGTCGAGCACGGCCGCGACGCGACGCCCGGTAATCGAGGTGTCAACCTCGATCGCGGGGCATTCACGGCTGCAGTCGTCCACGATCGTCAGGCAGCGCAGCTTTCTGCCACCGCACAGTCCATCGGAGACGAAATCCATCGACCAGCTGAGATTGACAGCGGTGGGTCGGGGCAGAGGCTTGCGCTCGAAAGGGCCGATTCTCTTGCGCTTTCGCCGGCGCACAGCCAGCCCCGCCTGGCGGTAAAGCCGGTAAATCCGCTTGCGATTGACCTGCCACCCTTCGCGCCGCAGCCTCAGATAGATGCGTCGGTAGCCGTAGCGCCGTTTGATGGCCGCGAGCTCGGCGATCCGCTCCTGCAACCCGGCGATCACGGGCCGACAGCTGCGATATCCGTACAGTGATCGTGAGATGCCGACCAGCCCGCAAGCGCGCGTGATTCCAAACCGACGCTCCTGCCTGAGCACATCAACCGCTTGGCGCTTCACTTGCGGGCCTACCATTTTCGGCCCAGGAGATCCTTCAGAGCTGCTTTGTCCAACTCCGATTCGGCCAGAAGCTTCTTCAGCTTTCCGTTCTCCGCCTCGAGTTCCTTCAGCCGCCTCGCATCGGAGACCGTCATGCCGCCGTACTTTGCTTTCCACGTATAGAAGGTCTGCTCCGACATCCCATACTTGCGGCACAGCTCCTTCGTCTTCGCGCCGGCTTCCGACTCTTTCAGAATTCCGATGATCTGTTCTTCGGTGTATCGATTCGCCTTCATTGTCCGCTCCCATGTTGGGGCGGACTCTACTCCGATTCCGTACTATTCGCGGGGGTCACCTCAAAAGAATGGCGGTAGATCCGGCGTACTGAGTTCCCACTGATTGAGTTCGTTGACGAGAGCTTCAGCGGACGGGCCGTGAACGGGAAGGGGCAGCTCCAGACGCGACAGGACGCCGTTGCCATACAATGCATGCGGTTCGTTGGCGGTTAGCCAGAGCAAGCACGTACGCCCCCCCCATTCGCTCCAAATTTTCTTCGGACCAACCATCCTCGGCTGTCAACTCTGGGCCTGCTTCCATCACTCTAAACATGTTCGAGACCGCTCCTGGTTCCCACGGTATCTCAGCGGTGAGAGCATGCTCATCAGCGTTGGCGAATAGCCTCATGTTGTGCGCATGCTGCAGACAAGTGTGGAAGTCGGTTTCTCCGTAAGCGGTAACCTCCGCAGTTCGGTAAAGTGGACTACTGTCTGGGTCCACCTGGAACTGAGCGCGCGCCAGACGCGCCGCATGCCATCCCACGATAGCCGCTTCGGCACACAATAGAGGGGCGTATACGTCCTCGGCGGCAGCGCGATCTGGCGCAAAGATGCCGACTTGACACATGAGGCCAGCAGAACAGCCACCGGTTGCGCTCGTAAGGCTGCTAAGCGTCGCCCAACGGTTCATTTGACCAGCGATTGCCATGAGCGGCTCTAGCACAGGGGACGAGTGGTTGAGCCGAACGACCTCTTTGACGAGCAGCCCGTCCCGAGTCTTCACGTCGACGTGCTCTACGCGCAGCGTTGTCTTTCCATCCCGGTCCGGCCACTCCAATGCATACCCGTCGCGCACGAGGCCCGCGAAGATCCCCCGAAGGTACTTCTCTGCTTCATCCAGTGGAAACAACGAATTCATTTCTGCGCACACCAATGCGTCCGAAACCTTACTCCAAATAACCTAAAGCGCTCGCTTCGGCGCGCTTGAGTCGCCTCTTGAGGTCATCGATGTCGTTCCGTACGGTATCCGAAGATTTATCCAACCGATGGGCCAGTGCAGATATGCGGACGAGTTCAGCGTCAGCGATATCAAATAGCAGACGATTCACGCGCATGCGATGGTAAATCTCTGCGATATCTGCCATGACAAAACCTAGGAATAACGCGAGCCACCACGAGCCTCCAGCCACCCAGCGGACAAATCCGACGGACAAAACCAATAGACTGATCCAAATACCAACATCGGCGCGTCCGGCATCGGTCCAGTAGGACGGTGATTTCTCATTCATGGGACGTTCACCTGATGCGTATCAGAAAACGAGAGTTTACTCAGCTGAGCTCCACTAAATGGTCAGCTACAGGTTCGCGTCCCATGCCCTCTTAAGGATTTCTGGCATGACACTGCCCGCCGCTCCTAGGATGTCCCAGGTCACCTCACCATCCATCTCTGTTGGACTCGGGTTGACCTGAATGGTCGCTGCCCCTGCCTCGCCCGCGATCCTCGGAAGCGATGCTGGAGGGTACACAAGGGAGGATGTACCCACGCAGAAGAACACCTGGCACTCACTGGCTGCCTTCTTAGCCGCGAACCACTCTCGCTCGGGAAGACTCTCGCCGAACCAGACGACCCCAGGCCGCACCCGGCCATCGCATCTGGTGCAGGTCGGTGGATTCATCCGTCTTCCCTCACCTGTGACCCCCGCGACCGGCGGAGCTAGCGTCCGCACCTCACCGCATTGATTGCAGTACGGTCTCTCGAGCCGCCCATGCAGGTGTACCACCTCGCGGCTCCCTCCTCGCTCATGCAGGTCGTCGATGTTTTGCGTGATCACGGTAAGCGTCGGGACGTGCCGCGCCATCGCGGCAATGGCCCGGTGCGCCCGGTTCGGCTGCGCTCTAAGTACAGCAGCGCGGCGCCACTCGTACCAGCCCCAAACGAGCGCCGGGTCTCGATGAAACGCATCCGGCGTCGCCAGCTCGGTAGGGTCGAATTTTGCCCAGAGACCGGTTTGAGCGTCGCGGAAGGTTGGCACGCCGCTCTCGGCTGATACGCCTGCGCCCGTGAAGACAACGACGCGATTCGCGCGCCGCACCGTTGCCAGCAGCTCTTCGCAGATCACAGCGACGTGCCCTGCACTGGCTTGCTCATTTGGGCGCGCGTCTCGCAATTTGAGTGAGGATGTCGGCCAGTTCCCCGCTCTCTGCCGCTTGGTACATGCGGTCCATGGCGCTTAGGTCCAGCATCGGCTCCGTATCGAGCAGATCCGACCGTGGGTGAATTGGCATCAGCGCGGCGTCCGGCGCATACGGCAGTGGGATCCCGTCCTCATCCCAGTTGTTCCACATACAGCAC
>Ga0335072_10012548_pt1 | contig 12097 bp, 8 predicted proteins | sample Lox_Sample_21_FD_206725 | JGI IMG/M metagenome (GOLD analysis project Ga0335072, IMG submission 206725) | Soil microbial communities from Loxahatchee National Wildlife Refuge, Florida, United States - Lox_Sample_2.1 | ecosystem: Environmental > Terrestrial > Soil > Wetlands | place: USA: Florida...
TTCCATCACGAAACCGGAGGCAGAGTAGCCCAGCGCAGATAGAGTTTCGAGCCGTGCCTGCACTTTTTGGCGCGCGGCGGCAATGCCATTCGAACGCGCGTACTCGACTACCTGCTTCACCAGGTCGGGACGAGCCATGGCCTTGCCGAGCAGAGATTTGCGACCCGCTTCCACGGCCACCTTCTCGGTGCCGGAGCTGATCGCCGAAAAGGCGGTGCGCACCAGGATGCCGCCTTGCTGAAGCTCGGGCGCCGGTACCTCGTAGGCGGCAATCTTTCCCGTTTTCATGTCTTCGAGCAGGGCGCGCATTCAGTTTCTCTCCAGAAGGGGATGCAGCTCTGCCGGGGGATGCGTGTAGCGGCGGCCACTCAGCAAAGAATTGATGAGTGAGGCCAGCTCTCCAGCCCTTACGTCCCAGGTGCGGTCTTTCACGACTGCCTGACGTTTTCCGGCAAATGCAGGCAGGTCTTCTGCCAATGCTTCTTCCACTTGTGCGATGAACTGCTGCTTGCCGCGATAAAAACGCAGGCCGGGCGTCAGCAGGTATTCGTAGAGCGGTGCCATCACCACCGGCTTGCCCGTGGCCAGATATTCGCGGACTTTGATGGCGCTTCCGTAGCTGGTAAAGGTGTTGCTTTCCCGCCAGGGGAGCACGCACACGTCAAAATGCTGGATGAAGCGTGGCAAATCACGATAGGGCTTTGAGCCCAGGAAATGAATGTTGGGCGCCGAGACGGTTACCAGATTCGACTTCAGCCCGATGAAGACCCAGTGCCAGTTGGGACGCAGGCGGGCGACTTCCGCCATGAGCTCGGTATCCATCACGTAGTCCATGGTGCCGAAGTAGCCCAGGATGGGGTGCGGGATGGCAGCAAGCTCCGGAGCCGGATGTGCTGCCAGATTGGAGAAATGTTCGAAGTCGACGGCCTGCTCCAGGAAATAGCGGTGGGGCTCTGATGATTCGGCAAATAGCTTGCGCCCGGAATACAAGACAACGTCGGCTGCGTCCTTCAGTTGACGGTCATATGTACGAATGATATTTGCGGACAATGCGCTGTCCTCGTTGGCGTCGTACTTATCTGATACCTGGTAAAGAAGCAACTTCTCTCCCAGACGTCCGGCCATCTCAGCCGCGGTTGGGATGGCGATCCAGAGAATGGGCCGTGAGATCCCCAGCAGCAACATTGCCAGGCGCAACTGAATGAGCAGAAGCATCCGGTTCAGCCATCGGCCAACCCGCGATCCGTAGAGCGGCAGGTTGATTGGAGTCATCACCCAGAGGCCTTCAGGAACTTTGCGCAACCAGCGGGCGTAGCTGCGGAGCTTGCGGCGGATCTTGAGAAAGAAATCCGGATTGGCCATCGACGGCAGCCCCATGCTGATGGAGTTGACGAAGATCACCTTATTCCGCTTGGCATAGCGCTTGAGCAGGTGATTCTTGGAGTGAGGATGGTGATACCACCAGTCTTCGCCCGCGAAGCAGATGATGCTTTCACCTTCGAGCGTGTTGGCGAGCTGGTGTTCCATGGTCAGTTCCATTGCACCCTGGTTTGCAATTTAGCGGGCAAGTTAATTCTGCTCTGAATCCGGATGCAACTTCCGGGCACAGTTGAGCCATATTCGCGCGAGACTTCCACCGGCAGAATGCTCAACGCCAGCTGGTCCACCGTTTCACACTCAAGACTAAGCTGGCGCGGTCCCGCGATGACGCAACTCACCGCCCTTCCCGACATCATCTCAGAATCGGCTCGCCATTCGGGCCCCAGAATGAATCTCAGATCGAGCAGGTGCTCTCCCGCTCCGCTCAACTCATCCAGGACGAGTAAAGAGCGCTCGCCCAGTTCAACTCTCCTGCGATGCTCGATGCCGAGACGCCCATAGCCACGGTGAGAGGCCTCCATGCCGCTTCCGGAAATCGTGATGGGCGAAACGGACGCATCGTTGCCGCATTGAAAAAGAAACTGCGGATCGGAGGGCAGAAGATTCTGATCCTCGCCATCGATGGAGAGAGTATTATGTGCGGCGGTCGAGCGATCGAGATTGCGTAGCTTCGCGGAGCGGGTGTAGCATCGGCTTCCTGAATCGCAAAATACTTCGAGCGGTCCAAGGCGGAAAATGAGGGATAACTTGTCACAATGGGTGTGACTTCCTTTTCCATCGAGCCCATTCGGCATCGCGAAAAAGATAACCGATGCTTCGCCGGACCTGAGGACCGCGATTCCAGAGTCAGACATGAGTGCGGCCGGCTCGTCTTTGCGCACATTCATCTCGACGAGGTCAGATGCCAGGGCACACAAGGAACCTATCCGGAGAGAGTGGCGCCGACAGGCCGGGAGTGGGGCCTGTGCAATGTCTTCGCAGAGCAGTTCGACCCTGCCGTTATCGCAGTCGCCGAGGAGTGGCAGCCTCCAGTCTTCGTCGGCCAGGCCAGCCATCCATGCGAACATCCGCCGTAAGCGCGACTCAAATCCGGGCGCGATTTTGGCCTGGCACCGTCGCTGCACAATCAGCGAATGCAAAAACATCTGCGCGACCAGGACGTGATAGCCGGTCGAAGCCTCGCGGTCTCCGCCGTCCGGATACGTTTGGAGCAAAATCTCCCGCTGGACGGCTTGCGCATATTTTCGAAAGCGCTGTGGCATTCCGGGACCACGGAGATATGCGGACAAAGTCGTCAGCCCGACGATGTTGCTCAAGTAGTGATTACTGCGCAGCAGGAATGAGAACTCGCTATGTGCTTCGATGAAACCAAGATGCTGCCAGAGTGAGGCGGTCACCTGGTTCAGCCAGGCCTGCTCGTGTTCGGCAAAAGGCCAGAGCAATTCCATCGTAAGGCAGATACTGATAGCTCGAAGCGCCGCTTCCATTGCGACTGTCCAATTCACACCTTTTCCGACTGGATTGCGCTGAATCCAGTCTGTCAGCAGGGACCGGAGAGCATCGCGGTATTTTGTCTCGCCGGTGAGCGCCCAGGCTCTCGCCACCACCGGACCCCATTGCAGACGTGAGAGCTCCCACGGCGCCTTCACATCCGAGCCGTCGTGGCGAACGACGGTTAGTTTTCTCGAGTCATCGAGGGGCCAGGACTTCCCGGAAACCCAGTCGCACTGCCAATCGGGACTGGTTCCGAGGTTTGGGCTTCCATATCCGAGTAGGGGGTATTCTCCGCGCAGGACGCTGCCGGCGTAAGCAATGATGGCATCGCTGCCGGGATTTTTGAGAGAAGAGTAAAAGCCTATTGGCTGAAAGCGGACCGGGGAGGCATTTTTCAAGTCCGCGTGGAAACTCGCCCTGCGAAGCGACCGGATCCCGCGCCATCCGGCTTCGGCCATGAGTGCCGGGAGGGAATTGTCCCTTAGTGTTCTCGTCAGCCGGTGCACGCTCATGGCAGTGAGGAAGAACTGTTGAGGGCGCTCATCATGGCGACGTTTACGCCTTCCTGGGCCGGCATGTCACTCAAAGCCCATGCTACATTCCTCGACCAGGTGTAACGCTGGATAGCCACCTTCCGGGCGGCGATGCCAAGCTCCTCTCGTTTCGTCGGATCCAGGGCAAGCCGCAGGATTGCATCCGCCAACTCGTTCACGTCGCCCGGGGAGACCAGGCTGGCGGTCCGGCCATCCTCGAGAACCTCTGCAAGCTGCTCCAGGCGGCTGGCGACGATTGGCTTGCCCATGGCCATGTATTCAAACAGTTTGGTAGGCGAGCCGAAGAACCGGCTGCCATCGGGCATGGGAATATGCGGAGAAACGAGAATGTCGCAAGCGTCAAGATACTCGACGATCTTGTTGCTTGGGAGCAAACCGGTAAATATCACTGCTCCAGCCGCCTCATAAACTGCCAGGGCGGAACGCATTTCTCCGTGGAGCAAACCATTCCCCATCAGAACAAAGCGCAGGCGGCAGGGCTGAGGATTGCTCATCAATCTTATGATTGCCTGCTCGAGAACCTCTATTCCGTGCCAGAGGCTGAAGGATCCGGCGAATCCGACCAGTACTTCCTGGGGCGCAATTCCAAGTTCCTCGCGTGCGGATTCTCTGGCAGGTCCAGGGCAGAAAACGTCCGGGTCCACACCGTTAGGATTTACGCGAATACGGCCGGCTGGAATTCCCCGCCCTATGAGTTCGGATTGGAGTGCTTCGGAAACGACAACGATTCTGGCGGCGGCTCGCAGGCTCACCTCTTCGCATAATCTGATCCAACTGCGAAAAGGAGTGGGATCCCAATGCTGAGCGATCCAGCCCTGCGGCCCGTTGTATTCGAGAACCAAAGGAACTTTCATGCGCGATGAAAGAAGCGCACCCGCGATTACAAATGGGCTGTGACGCTGATAAAAAGCCGACGGAACGGCACGCGATAAACGGGCCTGTACGCCTCGGGCGAAGGACAGATTATAGGACAGTGTCGCGGCTTCCCAGAAGAGGTAGGGACGGCTCCCCGCACCTACGATCTCGTTTTCAAACGCATCCTGCGCGAGTTGGGTTCCGGTGAAGACACGGCATGTTTTCCCCGCTGCCTTCAGAGCATAGAGAAATCCGCGAATGTGACTGATCGCCCCGCCACTCGACCCCATGCTTGCGAGACTGGGGATCAGATATGCGACTTTGGGCTGGGTGTTGTTCCTGCTGGAGTCTACCTGGGTGGTCCGCGTAAGCCGCAGGTGAAGATAAAACCACCAGGAGACGAGCGTCATCGTGTCTACCACGAGGCTCCACGATATTCGTGGGATACAACGGAACAAATGAAGGCTTCGCGTCGATTGCCATCGACCGGCGCCGTCACATAAGATCGTTTCCCGGCACCGATGCAGTAAGTGCACGCATCGGATCAGCCGCTGATGTTTGAAGTCTTCGAGTGAGGCAACAAAAAAAACTACAGCCCGGCCTCGAAAGCGGCGCAGCAGGCGAATTCGTTGAATGAAGGTACTCTCTCGCAACCTGCGATGAGGAAATTCCTCGATTTTGAAGCCGGCATATCTGTTGTGTACGAGATCAAGCGCGCGTTTCGCGTCTCCCGACCAGACATAAAGATAGACAGCGTCCTTTTCTGAAGTCGGTATCACTTTAGAGTCTCAGGAGCCCCAGCTAGCGGTCGCGCGTCGTGTAGTGACTGTAATAGCGAGGGCTGTAGTAGTAATAATGCGAACTCATGTCTGCCCGGACGCCGTTGAGGACGATGCCGATGATGTTGGCGCGTACCCGTTTGAGCTGTTCCACGACGCTCGCAACCGCGCTGCGATTGGTCCGTCCGGCACGAGCCACGATGATCACACCGTCGGCGAGGGCGGCAATCTCCAGAGGTTCAGCAAAACCCAGCAGCGGAGGCGAGTCGATGACCACCAGGTCATATTCGCGCTCGGCTTCATCGAGGATCAAGCGGAGCACATTGCCGATGCGGTCGGCGACTCTGCGCGAAGAGGGTCCGGCGGAAAGAACATCCAAATCAGGGTAGGCATACGGAGTTTGCACCGCTTCCTTCCAGTGCATGGTGCCGTTCACTACGTCGGAAAGGCCGCGGTCGTTGGAAACCCCCAGCTTGATCACCGGGCGGCGCATGTCCCCGTCAATCAGCAGGGTTCGCCGCTGTTGCTGGCTGTGGGCTGAGGCAAGATAAAGTGCGATGGTCGATTTGCCTTCTCCTGGCGAAGCCGAGGTCACCAGGATGCTCCTAGGATGCTGCCCCACGCCGGCGGAAAGCAAGATGGAGCTTCGCAGCGTCCGGATGGCCTCGTCGAACGCAGCATTGGGAGTGCCCAGTGTTTCTTTGGCGGCGAGGCTGCGCAAGCTGCCGTCCGGATCGCCCGATAAATCCTGCATCGGCAACAGCCCAGCGGTGAATTTGCCAACGGGAAGAGAAGGGAGCAAAGGAACGCGCAGTTCACGCTGCAAATGCTCGTTGTCGACCACGGTGGTGTCGAGGGCGTCCATGAGGAAGATGATGCTAAGGCCGATGATGGTCGATCCCAGCAAAGCCAGTAAGGCGTTCAAGGTGGTCTTAGGGAAGGACGGATACAGCGCAGGACGTGCGACGTCGGCGAGGCGAATGGAGCTGCTTTCAAAGCTGGCATTGATGCCGGCTTCGCGAATTTTACGGATCAGTTCTTCGTAAAGCGCCTTATCGGTATCCGCTTCCTGCTTGAGGGCCTTGTACTCAAAAGAGCGGGCGTTCATCTGATCGAATTCCGTCTTGGCCTGGGTCACGTCCTGGCGCAGCAGGGCTTCCCGATTCACGGCCTGCTCGTAGTCGATCTGCACCCTCTGGACGATGCGCCGCCGCAGCACGTCGATCTGCCATTGCAGCGCGTTGACCTCGCTGGCTGCCTTTTTATAGATGGGGTGAGAGGAACCGAATTGGGTTTGCACCTCGGCGAACCTTTCGCTGGCCTCGTTCAGTTTCGCTTCCAGGGCGCGCAACTGTTCGCCTTGCTCAGAGGCCTCGGTCGCGGGCAATGACCCGCTCTTCACCGCATTGTAGGCAGCTTCCTTGGCGGCCCGGTCGACCTCGGCTGCTGTGAGGTCATTGTCCAGCTGCATCAGGCGGGCCGAGAATACATTGGTTTTCTCCTCGGGATTGATAACATCCAAGTCCTTTTCGAGGTTAGCCAGCGCATTGGCTGAGCGCTCCATTTTGGCCTTCAACTCTTCGAGCTGCTTCTCCATATAACCAGTCATCTGCGAAGCGGCCTGGTAGCGGATGTCGTACGTATGACGGATGTAGCTTCGGGCGATGTCATTGACCACATTCGCGGAAAGCTGTGGGTCCGGAGACCGGTAGCTGATCAGCAGGAGAAATGTGTGGAGCGGCCGCGTGACTTTCAGGCCCTTCAGCTCGATGGGCGCATCCTTAAGCCGCGAGGAGAGAATTTTATCCTTGGCCAGCTTGCGAATCTGCGGGGTCATCAGATGATACTTCTCGACCACCGGCCGCAAAACGGCATCCGATTTGACGATCTGTTCCTGCGTCGTCAGGTAATTCTCTACGTCGACCGAGTTGACTGCGGAGTTGTTCTCATTCCCCAGAACCGCAGCCGGAGTCTGCCGGTCAATGTCGATGACCGCGGTCGATTCATACAACGGAGTGAGCCGTTTTGAAATGATGACGGTGGCGAGTACGGAGAAGATCACGAAGGCCAGCAAACTCCAGCGATGGCGCTTCACGACCCACAAATACTGAGACAGCGATGGGCCGTTGAGCGCAGCTTCCTTTTCGGGCGCGGGGAGAACGACGCCGGGCGAAGTCAGCCTGCGCTCGAAACCGTTTGCGCTTTCGTCGGGAATCGCGATCTCTTGTTTACGCATACTCCGTCTCAGTGCCAGATGATGTAGTCCGTAGCGGTAGCGGTCCCCAGCCCGGCAAGGCGGTCGATCGTCTGTGCGGTCAAACGCTGGCCCTTATTATCCGGAACATACAGAATATCGTTGGGCTGCAATGGCATATCCGGCGCTTTCCGTTTCATGATTTTCGCGAGCTCCACCGGGAGTTCGGTCTTTGTGCCCCCTGGGGCCCGGCGATAGACGTAGGCTACTTTGGCGGAATACGGCGCCAGGCCTTCTGAGAGGGCCAGCAACTGCAGGATGGTTGTCCCTTCATCGGTGCGAACGGGGTAAGCTCCCGGCCTCCTGACGTTGCCGACCACATATATTTTCAACGCCTCGGGGACGAGAACTTCTTCGCCGCCATGCAACATCACGTTGAGGCTGGGATCGGCGTCGTCGATGAGCTTCCTCACGGGGATCGTCTGGGTTACGCGGGTCGGCTTCCCGTCCTTGATGACCTGGCGGCTCACGATGATGTCAGAGCCGGCATCTTCCCGAATGCCTCCGGCGCGCGAAATCGCATCCAGCAGCGGAACGGGCCGCGTCGCCTGGAACACGAGAGGAGTCTTGACTGCCCCAACCACATTCACAGGCCGGCTTTGGTATTCCACGATGGTGACCGTCACGATGGGGTCGACCAGCACATTGCCCTTGGTCAGCGCCTTGGCGATTGCGGCTTCCAACTGCGACGGAACCATACCCCTAACCTGGATCGCTTCTTTGAGCATGGGCAGACGAATGGTGCCATCTGCGTCGACCCGGACGGTGCGGGTCAGCTCGGGGGAGTCGTAGACCGAAACCGCCAGCAGATCGTCAGGCCCGACCGGCTGTGTAGGCAAATTGGAATAGGCGTAATCGAAATTCTGCACCGGAGGGGACGGCCGGTCCGGTTGCTGGGCATAAACACCGCCAGACAAGACCAGCCAGCACAAACCGATGATTGCTTTCGTGTACGTCATGAAGGATGCGCTAAGGAGTCCAGTCCGGTCTGAGGGGCCGGAGTCACTTGCCGGTACCGGTTGGCGCATTTATACGCCTCATGGTTCCGCATGTCATCTCTCCGTCCGTCTTTCAGGTAGACGATCGGTTACCCTCCGCGCGCTGTTTCTTGAGTTTAGCGTGCAGGGCGGGAGAATCCGGAGAGGAAAGGGAGATTTTGTTGCCGCTGCACTTATCAGCGCTGAGTCTCACGCTTTTGAGCGTCAGCTTGCCTTCGACACGCACCGTGCCCGGCGTTCGCTGATACGCCAGCGCAAGATTCACGAATGTGGTTGCCTTAGGTGTGGTGAAGCATGCGTGTGCCGTGCCTCCTGGTTCAGCCGAGAGGCTTCCCGTCCGAGCCAGGATTGCTCCGGTTTTCTCGTCCGTCACCTGCCACGTAATTCCGGTGTCGGGAGCGATGCCCGCAGTCGCGTAGTCGATCGCCAGGGCATAGTCTGTTTGCGGCTGTACCGGCGCTACCTGGCTCATGAGGACGAGACTGTCCGGTTCGTCCCCGGAGAACTCGAAACCGAGGGCATTTGGATCGGCGTTTAGAAAGGTGGTCACGCCATTTGCTGTCTGCAGATGCCAATCAAAGCCGCGCGAGATCGGGGATCTGGAGAAGTCGCCATTGGTGACGGGAGAATTCATCGCGGGCGGCGAATAGGATATTCGCGGCGCAAGAGCATTCCAGAGCGGCAACGCGAGATCGGGCCGCTTCTGAGCCAGAAGCCAGTCGCAAGCTTGCAGCAGTGTCTGGGTGCTGCCGCTGTCGGGCGTGCCCGGCTCTGCCAGAAGATGCGATGCCGCCTGGCTGACCGCTTTGGGATCGCCTTGGGTGACGAGAAAATTTACAAATTGGCTCTCGATAGCCGGCGACCTTAGCTGCAGCCGGCTTTCTATTTCCGGGGCGTTTGGGCTGACGTACCATGCCAGACGAAACAAGGCGGTTGCGTCGTCGGGAACCATGTGGGCCGCTCTTTGCGCCCAGTACCAGAAACGGTCTGTCCGGTTCTGGCGGAAATAGAAGTTTGCCAGTGACCAACCGGGAAGGAAGGTAGCATCGATCGCAGCCGCCTGCGACAGCGCCTTTTCGGCCTGGGGCGGGTCGTGATCTGCTTCCCATAAGAGCCCCAGCTGGATCCAGCTGGCCGCGTCGTAGGGGTTGCGCTGCACCGCACGCTGAAGGAGTGACTTCGCTTGGGCCGGGTCGCTCGCGTATAGCTCGTCAGCGAGCTGTGCGGCGAAGGCCCCGTTCGCCGGCATCAACCGCATGGCCAGACGGGTCGACTGGGGGTGGTTCCGGCGGGCCGCCAAATCCGCAATGGAGAAAAGCAGGTTCCAGAGGATGCCTGCGACAAGGGCTGCCAGGCAGACAGTTCGAAGTGCGACCCACTTCATTTGCTCAGCTTATCAATCTGCCGGTCCAGTTCAGAGATTGCGTCGATGGTTTTGCCAAAAAGGCTTTCCCAAACGACATGTTGCGCGCCGCCGGTATTGTCGAGATTGATGATGCTGGCCACGAGCAGTTCTTTGTTAATGGGGAGGTAGACAGCTGCCAGACATTTTGGATACCTGGGCGAGTAGAAAACAGAGTAAACCCGGGTTTCTCTGACCACGGCGGTAAACATCCGGGCGACCCTGCCGGTCTGAGCATCGCAGTCGGCTTGCGCCTTACGCGCGAGAGTCTTCTCCGCCGCGCGCTGTTGCACGGTTTGCCCGGCTGCCCATTTAACAGGGAGACAGAAGACCGTTACGAGTAACGGGACGAGCATCGTGTGCAACCGGTTGCGGACAAGCATCTCAATATCATACTGATGTGTTTTCGGCCGTGGGGTGGGCTCAAAAAAACACAACCCTAGGGTTAAAGCCCTTCTACTGACCATTGAAATGACCGGGCTGTTCAGCCTGGGTCCAGGCCTGCTCGATATTCGGAGGTCGTTGGACGACAAGCTATGCCTGAGCGCCTGAAGGCCACGAATTGCATACCTAAATGTCCGGGCCAAAGCTCGGACCCACCTGCTCAAACTTTGACTACGGCCGCCGGATGTTGCAGGTGAGGCTTGCTCTCGCGCCGGACCAGCCAGGTGAGGAGGATCCAGTTGCCTGCGGCCAGGATGCCATCGGTGAGAAGGCTTGCCCAAGCCGCTCCGCGCCATGAGAAGGCCGGAATCAGCCATAAGTTGAGCGCCAAATTCAGCCCGGCGGCGCAGAGTTGGGCGCCCGTTCGATAACGCTGATACCCAGCGCCGGTCAGTGCGTCTCCCGCACCCAGATGAAGACTACGAAAGATGGGTAAGAGACAAAGCCATTCGAGGGCCGGGACGCTATTGGCGAAACTCCTGCCAACAATATGCGGAATCACAGGAGCGGCGAGAAACATCATCGCAGCGGCGGCCAGACCGAAAGGCAATGTCTTGCCTACGAGTTTGCGGGTAAATGCGAGCGAGCCGCTTGCGCCATACTGCCCCGTCTGACAGAACCTTGGGAACGCGGCTGCCTGAAGCGCCCGAATCGGCGTGCAGCTCATATCGACGATCCGATAGGCCATGCTGTAAATTCCATTTGCCTGCAGCATGCCGTAGCGGCTGAGCATTGCCTTGTCCAGGTCGTTGTAAGCAGAAGTCGTACTGGCTGCCACAGAGAAGCCAACACCTTCCAGCGCTCGTTCCCGCAACAGGCGAAAGCTGAACTTCGGCCATCCGAGGCGTATGGTTACGAGCGCCACGGCCATCGCTGCAGACAGGCCCGAGACACAGAGAGAAGCTGCAACCCACTCGCGGACAGTCGCGTGATGGAGCAGCAGTGCAAATGCGGCGGCGACGATGAGGCGGGCGATGTTCGTGAGCGAGGTAAGCAATGCGGTGAGCTTGAGTTGCTCGAAGGCCTGGAACGCCTGACCACCCACTTCTGCAATGCGGGCGCAGGTACACTCGCCCACAGCAACCAGCCCAAGGATGGATGCGCTTGCAGGTCCCACCATCCACTTCCCGAGAAAGATCAAGGCCAGGATGGCCAGCGAACCCGCGCCGACGGTCGTGACCAGCGCATTGGCCCAATATTGCGGGAACTCGGAGTGGCGGCGGCTTACCTGGCGCAGCAGGACCAAACCTGAGCCCAATGTGCTGTATTGGCTCAGCAGAGAAACGGCCGCGGTTGCACCAACAAAAATTCCATACTGGCTCGCACCCAGCAAGCGGGCAAGCAGCACGAAGTAACCAGCCTGGACAGAAAAGCTGAGGCCCTGGCCGAGAAATATCCAACCGGCGTTTTGCGCGAGCCGGCTTCGCAGCTGATTGAGTATGAGATCCCGCACGAGAGACAGATGCTAGTTCCATCGGCTGGAATTGAGCGTGCGCTAATTCGCTCTGTAAGCGAAGGCAGTCGATAGACGACTGCCCTAATTTGACACAATGACTGCCATAAGTGACCTATGAGCGCCCTAATTGGGCACGGGCCCGCTCCAAATCGGTACACCACTTACAGTCATATGTAACAACGGCCAAACTTGCGTTGCTTTCGCTCCGCACTTCTGTCAACTTGTGACTCTAGCTCGTGCTGATTCCTTGCTCTTTCATGCAATGTTTCAGGCCCCATTTCGGTGACCGATTCTCTCACGATAGAACGCTTAAGTAGAGAAAGAGGCCGATTGAAACTCAGAAGGTGGAATGCATGGCGACTGATTACCCCTTGCCGGCCTCAGAGCGGATGGAAGTCCGTGCCCCCGGAGTTCTGGTTCAGCCTTACCTGATTCTGATAAGCGTGCTGCGGGTAGCTATGCCCGCGCTGCTTGATTTCTG
>Ga0335072_10012549_pt1 | contig 12096 bp, 10 predicted proteins | sample Lox_Sample_21_FD_206725 | JGI IMG/M metagenome (GOLD analysis project Ga0335072, IMG submission 206725) | Soil microbial communities from Loxahatchee National Wildlife Refuge, Florida, United States - Lox_Sample_2.1 | ecosystem: Environmental > Terrestrial > Soil > Wetlands | place: USA...
CATCACATGCGCCCGCAGCCGGTACTCTCCGTCACTGGCTGTCCGGCGAAAGGTCCGGAAGAACCCACCCTTGTCCACCCCGAACGCCGACGCGTTCACCTCTCCGATGTCCACCGAAGCCTCCACCGACCGGTAGGCCCCGTCGCTCGGCGACGCAATCGTGATCTGCCCCGCATACAGATCCACATCCTTATCTCCGGTCACGCCGTTCACCCGCAGTTCGCCCGCGCCCATGTGAAAGCGCAGATTCGTCTTTCGCGGCACTTCAATGCGAATGTGCAGATTCTTGTCGTGCATCGGGCTGGTCACGTTCACGCGCCCGTACCCCGGCGTTCCGTCATAGCGCAGCTCCACGTCCTGCGCCGCTCCGGAATCGTTCACCGTGCACGAGACCCGGATCGTCTCCGCGTCCGTGCCCACAATGTCCACCTCGCTTGGGCTCGCCTCGATCACCAGCGCCGCCCGCGTCCGCAGCCCCGCCTCGATCGGATGGTTACAGTCCCCGACGGTCTCCGCCCATCCCCCAGCGCAACACACGAACAGCGCCGCAGCCGCCCCCGCGCATATGTATTTCATGCCGGAATCTACGTCCCCAGCCCGGGAAATGTTCCCAGGCTGGGCGGACTTCCTCTACAGGATGAAACGGAACGGCAGGTGCCCCTTCGCGAGCGCGCCGGCGACAGGCTACCGGCTACCGGCCGCCCTTCATCCTCTCCACCACCACTGGCGCCAGTTGTGACACGTTCCCCGCACCCAGCGTCAGGATCGCGTCTCCCTCCCGCGCTCGCCCGATCGCCTTCGCCACCGCTTCCTCGCCCGACCCTGCATACTCCACGCAGTCGCAGTCGATCTTCTCCACCAGCGCCTTTCCCGTGATCCCCGCAATCGGCTCCTCGCTCGCCGCGTAAATGTCCAGCACCTCCACGCTCGCCGCATCGTCGAACGCGTGCACAAATTCCTCCATCAGATCCCGCGTCCGCGTGTATCGGTGCGGCTGGAAGATCACGTGCACCCCGCCGTACCCGCACTCCTTCGCCGCCCGCAGCGTCGCCCGAATCTCCGTCGGATGATGCCCGTAATCGTCGACCACCGTCACACCGCGCACGCATCCCTTCACCTGGAACCGCCGGTCCACCCCACGAAACGACTGCAGCCCCGCCGCAATCGCTTCCGGCTTGATCTCCAGTTGCGTCCCAATTGCAACCGCCGCTGTTGCATTCAGCACGTTGTGGATGCCCGGCACCTGCAGCTCCAGCGGCCCATACACCTCGCCGCCCGCCGCTACTTCAAATCGCGTCCGGCACGCCCGCGGCCCCGAGCCTGACCCGCCAGCCTCACCCGCCGCCGCCGGCAGCAGCCGCAACACGAAATCCGCCTGCGTCGACATCCCGTACGTGAACACCCTCCGTTGCACCCGCGGCAAAATTCCCTTCAGCAGCGCATTGTCGGCGCACGCTACGCACGCCCCATAAAAGGGCACCCGCTCCATGAACTCCACAAACGCGCCCTCGACATCGGCCATATCGCGATAGCAGTCCATGTGCTCCCGGTCCAGATTCGTCACCACCGACAAAATCGGCGACAACCGCAAAAACGACCGGTCGCTCTCGTCCGCCTCCGCCACCAGATACTGGCTCTGCCCCAGCCGCGCGTTCGATCCCATCGCGTCCACCCGCCCACCCACCACCACCGTCGGGTCCAGGCCCCCCGCCGTCAGCACCGACGCCACCATCGACGTGGTCGTCGTCTTGCCGTGCATCCCCGCGATCGCGATCCCATACTTCAGCCGCATCAGTTCGGCCAGCATCTCCGCGCGCTGGATTACGGGAATCTTCCGCGCCCGAGCCTCCATCACCTCAGGATTGTTCTCGTGCACCGCCGAGCTGATCACCACCACGCTCGCGCCCACGACGTTTGCCGCCGCGTGCCCCTCAAAAACCGTCGCGCCCAGCGTCGCCAGCCGCTCCGTCACCGCCGACCGCCGCAGATCCGACCCGCTCACGGGGTAATGCAGGTTCAGCAGGATCTCCGCGATCCCGCTCATCCCAATCCCGCCAATTCCGATAAAGTGAACTCGCTGCGCCTTCGCAAACACTCGCCGTTCCCGCTCCCTGTTGGCTTCCGGCTTCTGCCTTCCGGCTATTCTCCGCCGTTTTCCGTCCCCGGCTGCACCGGCATCGTATGCAGCACCAGGCTCTTCTGGTTGATGAATCCCACCACGATGTCGAACTGCTTCCGCGCCTCCCAGTCCTTCTGCGTGATCGGAAAGTGAAAGATCAGCTGTCCCTCGATCTCCTGCCCCGGCGTCATCGTCACGCCGCGCGGCATCGGTGTCTTTCTCTGCGCCTCCAGCACCGGATAGGCAATGAACACCTTCCTGTAGTCCTCGCCGCTCGCCGCCAGGCTCTGCTCCACATCGCCGCTGGGCAGCGTCACATTGCCCCAGTAATCCTGCAAAAACAACGGCAGCTTCGTCGTGCTCCTGATCTTCACATCGGCGAGCACGATCACCTCATCGTAGACATTGGGCTGCCCCTGCAGGCCCCCCAGCCCCGCCCCTGTCGAAAGCTCCCGATGGATCGGATACGCCGACACCGACACCACCTGCCCCGTGTGCACCGGCCCTGTCCACGTCGCCCACAGGTACGCGCCGATGATGCCCACGACGATCACGATCGCCGCCAGCACCACCAGCAGCGGATGAAACCCCGTCCCGTCTCTTTCCGACATATCGCTCCCGATTCTACTGACTCGCCGCCCCGGGCGTCGCGCTGCCGTCGCTCGGCTGGCCGTGCCCTGCGCCCCGAGGACTCCCTTCGCTCGCAAACCTCGCGCCCGCGCCGCCCCCACCATCCCCCGGCCAGGTTCACCCCACAGCAAGTAGCCAAAGCTTTTCCGGCCCCGAGATCAAATCAGTTCGCCCCCGCTCGCCCCCGAAAGTACTCGCCATGCGCCATTTCGGGAAAGCCCCGTCCCCAATCGGAACTGTACCTTGTGCTCCATCCGAATCGGCTGCACTCCAGCACCAAAGAACTTCCCCGCATCCCATCTCGGATCCGCACCGTCCCGCAATCGCACCCGCCCCACCCCACGCGGCGCCACCACCCCCACTCGCCCCGCACTCCCCGGACCCGCCAATCAATCCTTCACGCCCGCCGCAACCCCGCCAAAAACTCCCCCGCGCTCCGCGTGTTCAGCACATCGGCCTTTGTCAGCCACGCCCGCCGCAGCTGCTCGATCCCGTACCGCATCTTCTCCAGATGGCTTGTATGATGCGCATCCGTGTTCACCACAATCCGGCACCCCAGCTCCTTCGCCGCCCGCAAATCGCGATCGCACAAATCCAGCCGGTCCGGATACGCATTGTGTTCCACCGCGCACCCCACCTCCGCCGCCGCCTGCAGCACCGCCTCGAGATCCAGGGCGTACCCCTCCCGCCGCAGCAACAACCGCCCCGTTGGATGCCCCAAAATCTTCACGTGCGGATTCTCCACCGCCCGCAGCATCCGCGCCGTCATCTCCTCCCGCGGCATATTGAACAGCGAATGCACGCTCGCGATCACCACATCCATCTGTGCCAGCACCTCATCCGATAAATCCAGTGCCCCATCCGCAAGGATGTCCACCTCGATCCCGGCAAACACCCGAATCTTCCCCTCCATCTCATTGTCAACCGCCCGAATCCGGGCGATGTGCTCTACCGCCCGCCTGTCGTCCAGCCCCATCGTCATCGCCAGGTTCTTCGAGTGATCCGTGATCGCGATGTATTCATACCCTCGCGCGATTCCCGCCTCGGCCATCTCCCGGATCGTGTTCTTGCCGTCCGTCTCCACCGTGTGCATGTGCACATCGCCGCGAATGTCCTTCTCCTCCACCAGCACCGGCAGCCGGTGTTCCTCTGCCGCCTCGATCTCCCCGTTGTTCTCCCGCAGTTCCGGCGGAATCCAGTCGAGGCCCAACGCCGCGTAAATCTCCTCCTCCGTCGCGCCTGCCACAAACGTCCCGTCCTCGATCTTCGCCAGCGCGTACTCGCTCAGCGTGTAGCCGCGTTTCAGCGCCCGCTGCCGCACCGTCACGTTGTGCATCTTCGATCCCGTGAAGTATTGCAGCGCCGCCCCGTACGATCCCACCGGCAGCAGCCGCACATCCACCTGCAGGCCACTCCGCAGCCGGAAGCTCACCTTGTTCGCGCCCCGCGCCAGCATCGTATTTGCCGCCGGATAATTGGCCACATACTCCACCGCCGCGCTTACGCAATCCTCCGCGCACGCCGGTCCCGTCGCCAGAATGTCCAGGTCCCCTACCGTGTCGCGCCCGCGCCGCAGCGATCCCGCCGGCAGCGCCGTCGTGATTCCCCTGAACTTCTGCAGATACGCAATCAGCTTTTCCGCCGCCTCTTCCGCGTCGTCGATCAGGAACCGCCCGCTGCGCTGCTTGTAATCCTCAATCCCCTTCTTCAGCTTCTCAACCAGCTTCTCGCCCATCCGCGGCAGCCCCGCCAGCCGCCCCTCGGCAATCGCCTTCTCCAGATCCTCCACTGACCCCACGTGCAGCGACTCCCACAGCAGCGCCACCGTCTTCGGGCCCATCCCCGGCAGCCGAAGCAACTCCAGCATCGTCGGCTTGTACTTCAGCAGCAGCTCTTCCCGCAGCGGCAGCGTCCCCGTTGCCTCGATCGCCTGAAGATTTGCCGCCATCCCCTTGCCGATCCCCGGGATTTCCTGCAGCTTCTTCGCATCGTTCGCAATCGTGCTCAGTTGGATCGTCGCCTGCTCCACCGCCTCCGCCGCTCTCCGATAGGACCGGATCCGAAACGGATCCCCCGCGCTGATCTCCAGCAGATCCGCCGTGTCCGCCAGCAGTTGTGCCATGGCACGATTGTCCATCGCCCGATTACAACATGTTCGCCGTGGAGGCTGCCAAGCCCGGATCGATGCCCACTGTTCCGGTCATGGCGCAATCCGCGACGCATCCTCGGGACTGCTCGGAACGCCCTGCGCCGCCACGTAATCGCGGTCCGCGTTTTTCCAGATCCCGAGCAGCTGATGCCAGGTCCCGGCCGCTGCCGCCCTGTCTCCCAGCGCGCTCTCCGCGTGCGCCAAACCCACCAGAGACTGCGTTCTCTGCGGAGCCCGTTCGAGGCAGACAAGAAAGGTCGCGCGTGCTTCCGCGTATTGCTTTTCCTGCAGCAGCAACTCGCCCAGCAGTTCATTCGTCGGCTTCTCCGGACTCGGCGGTCCGAACTCGTACGGCAAATCCCGGTCGATTGCCACCGCCCGCCGCGCCGACGCCACCGCCTCCTCTTCATGTCCCTCCGCCGACTCGATCGCCGCCTCCAGTTCCAGCTTCTGGATCTGCGGCAGCTGCCGCGCGGGATCTTCCGGTGGCGTCCCGGCGGCCTCAAAGATCGCTGGCGTCTCCGGCAGCAGAGCGTTCAGCTTCACCAATGCCTTGTCTGCCGTCGCCACGTCGCCGCCTCGCGCCGCTGTAAAACCCGTCGCGAACGCGTCGTCGATCTCCGCGATCGCCGCCTCGCCCATCTCCACCTTCCACCCCGCCACCGCGTCATTCCACGAGCCGGTGTCCATCAGGTAGCGCGTCCTCATCTCCACGAACGACGGCACGTTCGCGTCATCCGGATCCACTGTTCCCCGCGCCCTCGCCGCCATGCCCGGCCGTCCCGCCTGCTCCATGCAGCCGGCCACGACTTTCTTTGCTTCGCCGATGCGCCCCTGCTCCAGATAGCCGTACTCCAGCCAGTAATGCGCGTGCCCGCACCGGATCGGCGGTCTCCCCGCCGCAGCCATCTCTCGGCTCGTCACCCCGGTCGCCGCCAAATTGGCCTCCACGACCTCGTTCCACATTCCCAGCGCCACAAAAATATGCGAGCACATATGTTGCGCGTGCGCCGCATCGGGCGCGATCTTTGACAGCGCCCGCGCCGCCACCAGCGCTCCCGCCGCGTGCTGCGGGTCGTCCATCCCATGGATCCAGTAGTGCGCCGCCCCCGGATGATCCGGGTTCCGTGCAAAAACCGCCTTCGCGATCGCGGCCGCCTGCAGGTACACCGGCACATTCCGCACCCCTTCGCTCTTCCCCAGCAGCGCCAGCGCGTAAAAGAGCTGTGCTTCGTCGTCCTTCGGATAGGCGCGGCTCAGCGCTTCCATCGCGGTTTCGTAACGCGCATCACGTTCGCGCTTGCTCCCCGCGCCGCTGTACAGAATCTCCACCGCGCTGAACCATACCCGCTCGCGCGCGTCCCCAATCCGCTGGGCGCGTGCCTCCGCCGTCGGGCCAAACTTCTCCAGCGCCGCCCGCCCCGCCTGCACATCCACCTCGTTCCAAACCGGGTGGTTGAAGGTCATCGCCTCGCCCCAATACGCCATCGCGAAGCCAGGATCGGCCTTCTCCGCGGCCACAAATGACTCCGCCGCCCTGTCGTACTCAAACAGGTGCAGCAACAGCAATCCGCGCAGGAAGGCGTGCTCCGCCGCCGACGAATGCGTCGATGTCGGAAACGTGGCCGCTCCCAGACCCGGGATCGTCTCGGCTCGCGATGTTGTCATGAGGAGGATGGCGAGAAGCCATCCCGTCTTTATCCTGCGGGGAATCGATTGCCCAATGTGGATCGCCATCGTCTTGCCACCCCGGCACGGTCCACCATACCACCGCCGCCCCGAGGCAATCGACGCTGTTACCACCAACCCTTCGCGCCCGACGGCCGACGCGCCGCACCCCTGCGAAGGCAGCGTCGTGCCGCTGCGCGCACGCCCGGCTTCTCTTTGTCTCAGGAATCTCGCTGGAGAGTCGCAGCCCGATCAGGCCGCGTCGGCGCCGGCCCCGCTGCCCGCGTCGCGCGCCCTCACCACCTGGTCTGCCTGCGGTCCCTTCTGCCCCTGCACGATGTCGAACTCCACATCGTCGCCCTCCTTGAGGCTCTTGTATCCGTCCACCTGGATCGCACTGTAATGAACGAACACATCGGGTCCGTCGTCCCGCCCGATAAATCCATAACCCTTGGCGTTATTGAACCACTTGACCTTGCCTTTGTACTGAGCCACGTACGCGAACCTTCCTCTCAGGCAGATTGTGGTTGGGGAATACCAACCTGCACTGATACAGACGCGCCAGCGCACGCTTTGGTTTTCTGGCTTCGCATCGTCGCCGTCAGGCTCGTCACTTCTTCTTTCGCTTGTCTCTTCTCCACCGCGCGTAATACATCACTGCGATCATCGTCTTTCCGTCACGAATCTTCCCCGCATCGATCGACTGCAGTAACTCGCGCAGCGGCACCAACTGCAGCTCGAAACTCTCGTCCTCTTCCGGTTCGGCCTCGCCCGCTTTCAGATCCTCAGCCAGAAAAACCTGCATCCATTCCCCAAGAAATCCTGGACTTGCAAAATACCGCACCAGCTTTGTCCACTTCTTCGCCGTGTACCCGGTCTCCTCTTTCAGCTCCCGCTTCGCCGCCTCCAGATGATCCTCGCCGTCGTCCATCTTCCCCGCCGGCACCTCATATAGATAATGTTGCGCTGCGTGCCGGAACTGGCGCTCGAGCAGCACCAGCGGATCCTTCCCGCCTTTTCGCTCCTGCACCGCCAGAATCACCGCCGACCCGTTGTGCCGGATCACATCCCGCACCACCTTCTTGCCCGTCGGCTCCTCGATCTCATCCCGCAGCACGCGAAACAGCGGACCCGCGAACACCTCCTTCGACGACACCACCTTCGCCGGCCCACCCTCCCGGATCTTCAGCTTCTTCACCACCGGCACCGCATCTTGATGCCGGTGCTCCGCCTGCTTCTTCTCCGAGTGTTTCTCCTGTTTCTTCTCCCCTGGCTTCTTCTTCTTCGCCATCCTGATCGCACTCCTCCTCACCTACCCTACCATCCGGTCTTTGCGCCCCCATTTCCAGCCGCATTCCTTGCAAATCTCTCCCCGCAAAACTGCCCTCCCCGACCGCTCCTTCGCCGTCAACGCTCGCCCGCTCGCCCCCCGATTGTCCCTTCGCCCCGTCGATCGCCCCCTCGCCATCAGCGATCGCTCCTCCGCGCCACCCCGGCCAGGTTCACCCCACAGCAAGCAGCAGACTCCTTCACCACCCGGCGATCAAGCTGTTTCAACCCTCCACCCGCCCAACGGTACTTACCCCGGGCCCATTACGGGAAAGTGCAATCTACCCACTCCCTCTTCCCACCCGAAGCCCATGTTCCCTATTCCACTCGCCTTCCCGCTCGTCCTTCCCACTCGGTCTTCTGCCGCAATCCTTCCCGCCCCCCGAAACCCGAAACCCGCACCCCGCACCCCGCACCCCGCAACCCCGCACTCTTCCCCCCACTTCTGCATCCGCGCCACCATCCGCCGCATCCTCTCTTTGTCCCCCGCTGCACCCGTCACGATGCGCCGCCGCCGCCGCCGCACCCAGCCCTCCCCCGTGAGACACTTGCCTCAGCTTTTGCCGAGTCCGAGGCGGCTGCATCCGACTCCGCCACGTCCGCCTCACTCCCGTCAGGTTCTGCCGTGAAGGTCGACTGCTATCCCATCTCGCTCCTCCCCCGGCAAAGCCGGCTCTTCCTCGACTACGCCTCGAGCCACGAGCCCCTCACACCCTTCTTCACCTCCACGCCGTGGTCCACCGCCTGGTCCCAATCCGTCCCCGCCCTCGATCCCGCCCACCGCAATACCCTCGCCGACCTCCTGCTCGACCAGACCCGGTCCTGGTTTTCCGCGCCAGGCCCCTCCGCCACAGGTCTCTCCGCCCCAGGCCAGCCCGGATCCGCCCCGTCCAGCTCCGACCCCACGCCCGGCCCCGCCAAAACCATCGCCAACATCGAGCGACTCCGCCAGGGGGCCGGCGCCGTCCTCACCGGCCAGCAGGTCGCCCTCTTCACCGGACCCCTCTACACCCTCCTCAAAGCCGCCACCATCCTCCGCCGCGCCCAGGATACTGGCTCCGTCCCCGTCTTCTGGCTCGCCTCGGAAGATCACGACCTCGCCGAAGCAGACCACGTCACCCTCCCCGCGCGTCACGCTCTGTATACCCTCCGGCTCCAACGCGACGACGCCCCTGACTCCGGTAGCCCCGGTGCCGAACCCGTTGCCCGTCCCGTCGGCAATCTCCCTCTCGGCCCCGGCATCATCCCCCTCCTCGATCGCACCGCCGAGCTCATCGGAGGCACCCCGGAATTCGATCTCCTTGCCGCCTGTTACACCCCCGGCGCCACCTTTACCTCCGCCTTCGCGCGCTTCCTTGCCCGCACCTTCGCCGACCAGGGCCTCATCGTGGTCGACGCCTCCACCCGCGCCTTCCACGCCCTCGGCGCTCCGGTCCTCCGCCACGCGATCGCACATGCCGACGAACTCGAAGCCGCCCTCCACGCGCGCGACCGCCTCCTTGCCGAACGCGGCTACCACTCCCAGGTCCTCGTCGCCCCCGGCTCCAGTCTCCTGTTCCTGATCGACGAAGACGGCGGCGAGCAGCCGCACGCGCCAGCAACCGGGACCCCGACCGGCGATCACCCCAACGCGCCAACCTCGGGCACGCCGGGAACCCCGACCGGCGCTCGTCTCCCCCTCCGCCGCAAAAACGGCATGTGGTTCACGACTTCCGGCTCAGCCCGCACCCCGTACTCCACCGCCGACCTGCTCGCCCTCTGCGATGCCGCCCCCGAGCGCCTCAGCCCCAACGCGCTCCTCCGCCCCGTCTTTCAGGATTACCTTTTCCCCACCCAGGCCATCATCGGCGGCCCCGCCGAGATCGCCTACTACGCGCAGAACCAGGTCCTCTACCAGGCCATCCTCGGCCGCACCACCCCTGTCCTTCCACGCCTCAGCGCTACCCTCATCGAGCCGTCGATTGCAAAGATCCTCGACCACGACCAGCTGACCCTCGAGGACATCCTCACCACTCATCCCGACGAGCTCGCCCAGCGACTCGGCGCCCGCGGGCTCCCCATCGAAGGCAAGCGCCGCCTCTCCGCCGCCGGCAACGCCCTCGACGACGAGCTCGGCGCCCTCCTCGCCTGGACCGAAGCCCTCTCCCCCGACCTCGGCCGGGCCGCCCAGGTCAGCGCCTCCAAAATGCGCTACCAGATGAACCGCCTCCGCCGCCTCGCCGCCAGCTATCAGCTGCAGCGCGACCAGTCCATCCGCCGCCGCGTCGATACCCTCACCTTCAACCTCTTCCCCGACCGCCACCCCCAGGAGCGCGCCATCGGCGGCATCGCCTGGCTGGCGCGTTACGGCGCACCCCTCCTCACGGCCCTCATCGAACACGCCTCTCAGGACTGCCCCGGCCACAAAGCGATCTGGTTGTAGGGAGACCCCCCTGCAAGGGGTCAACCCCCTCGGAAGCTGCTGATTCCATGGAGCGACACCGGCAAGACAGCGCCTATGTTTACCATTTGTTCAACATAAGAATGGAAAGAGACAGTTTCCCGCGCTGCGATGCTGAGGAGCGGGTGCGACGAAGGATCTGCGGTTGTTTTTCCCGACCCCAAACGCACTGGGCGTTGTCTCCGCAATGCCGGTCATACCGCCAGAAGGCGCTCGGTGAGCGCATTGGCGATGATGCACCCATCGAGAATGCGGCAACGAATCAATCGGCCACAATCAATTGTCCGAGCAGCCGGTTTTCCGTCCGGTTGCCGACGACGTAGATCAATGTGAATTGTTCGAAGAGTAAATTGCCCTGCTACCGTCAATCAAGGGTGTGCCGGCGGGTCGGCATTCTCGGAGAGGAAAGGAAATGACAAATTCGGCCGCTTGACTGTCCAAATCGGAGCCGGTTCCGCGACTATCGAGAAAGGAACTTAACTGGAGGGGCGATGAGATACCTATGTCTGGTCTACTATGACGAGAAAAAACGCAACGAACTTTCCGATCCGGAATCTCAGGCTCTTATTGACGAATCGCTCGATTTCGATGAGGCCTTGCGCAGCGAGGGATATTTGATCGCGGCTGGACCGCTTCAACCCGTCGAGACAGCGACTACAGTGCGAGTCCGAAACGGCAAAGTCTCGGTCACTGATGGGCCTTTCACCGAAACGAACGAACAAGTTGCAGGGTTCGTGTTGATCGAGGCGCGAGACCTGAACGAGGCGATTCGCGTCGCGTCCCGGATCCCGCCGGCAAGGCTGGGAGCGGTGGAAGTGCGTTCAATGCAGGATCGGGTCCACAGCAAGGATCTCCGCAGCCGCTAACTGTCCATGGGTGGCCTTTCGAAAAGCGAAGCCTGAGGGGGCGGATTGACTGGGAGTTCCAGCCACGAGGACGTTTGCAATACGCTCGATGCGATTTATCAGCAGGAATCGCGCCGCGTGCTCGCTACGCTCATTCGGCTCCTGGGGGATTTCGAACTGGCTGAAGAAGCGCTCCACGAAGCAGTGACGGCTGCAATGGAACAATGGCCGCGGGATGGCATACCCGCTAATCCACGGGCCTGGCTGATATCGACCGGGAGATTCAAAGCGATCGATCAGCTACGCCGCCGTGCTCGCATCGGAGGGTCATTAGACGAGTTGGAGAACCACCTCCGGCAGGAGCCATTTGACCCTTCAGCATTGGATGAACAGCATCTGGAGGACGACCGCCTCCGCCTGATCTTCACCTGTTGCCATCCGGCTTTGCCATGGGAAGCCCGCATTGCGTTAACGCTGCGCGAGGTTTGCGGTCTCACGACAGAAGAAATCGCGCGAGCGTTTCTTACCAGCGTCCCCGCGATTGCCAGGAGGATTGTTCGCGCAAAAGGCAAAATCCGGGATGCGCGGATCCCCTATGTCGTGCCGTCGCCAAACGAGCTGCCCGGCAGACTGGACTCCGTTCTTCGGGTTATCTATCTGATCTTCACCGAAGGGTATGCTGCTTCGTCTGGCGCCTCCCTCACACGCGCGGATTTGTCAGCGGAAGCGATTCGACTGGGGCGCCTGGTGCTGCAGCTTCTGCAGGAACCCGAGGTGCTCGGTCTGCTGGCTCTGATGCTCTTCCAGGAGGCGAGACGCTCCGCTCGCGTGTCTGAGGAAGGCGACCTGATCCTTCTGGATCGGCAGGACCGCTCGGCATGGGATCGTGACCTGATCCATGAAGGGATTCTCCTTG
>Ga0335072_10012550_pt1 | contig 12096 bp, 9 predicted proteins | sample Lox_Sample_21_FD_206725 | JGI IMG/M metagenome (GOLD analysis project Ga0335072, IMG submission 206725) | Soil microbial communities from Loxahatchee National Wildlife Refuge, Florida, United States - Lox_Sample_2.1 | ecosystem: Environmental > Terrestrial > Soil > Wetlands | place: USA: Florida...
ATTCGAATGAGCTAGGTTTCATCAGTATCTAGAAGATAGGTGGATAGTTGTGGTAGTTGCAAGTTTTTGGTGTGGCCAAAATAGTTTTTGGGAAAGCCGGCTAATACCCCTCCGTAGCTAGTCGGTGTAGCGGCCATTCCGACAGATTAGCCACCGCAGCAGGGCCTCGCACTCGGGCTTCTGCTTGTCAACCCATCAACATTGGCAATTGCTTCACATGGCTATTTACTCTGCAATATCTTGGCAAGAGTTAAGCCGTTGAGACAGAAGCTAACCTTGGTCTAAGAATTTAATCAGTTGACGTAATGGATCATAAAGACTTCGATGAGGAAGACCCTCATCTACTCTTCATCTCAACAGAACCATCAACAGGCAAGAAACCGCCTGGCGTGCGGCAGGTCGCCAACAGGCATGTACAGAATTATTATCAGCACCAACGGAAGCAAGCTGTGGCGAAAAGACTCAGTACAAAGGGACCAATTCCGTTTTTGCGGCGGGAACAGCAGAGCACGCCTAGCCCTGGTTCTCCGAACGATGACGATAGCACGCACATTGAAGCCTCGACGAACATTCCAGGTGTTGGATCGAGTTTAGCCAATGTCGCAAACTCTTCGGCTTTGATTCGCCGTCACCGCTCGCGTCCAGGGATACGCCAGTCCAACTCTCCCTCCAGCCCGAGGGGGGTTTTTGATACGGCTGAACTTGACCCTTTTGCCGGTAGCGCCGTGCCATTAACTTTGAGCATGAATCGAGTATTTCATCATTGTAAGCATGGATATTCTCTTCTGGTCAGACTCTAGCCTCTGTTATCGCATTTAATGAATACTGCCAGGCTGAAGGTTGGAACTACTCATATCTCTCTGCAATGCTAACTCTCAAAAGTCCTCAAGATCACTGTTCCCATGGTTTTCCCACACGTCAATCAAGATGCCGCCTTCAAACAGTGGTTCGTCCAGCTATCATTTGGGGCCCCTCAGGTGCTCTTTGCCGTAATAACTGTGGCTGCTGCTGATATCAGTGTGCGGAGAGGCTTAGTCGGACCTCAGACATCTGAACGTTCTAGACAACAAGCGCTATCTCCATCTATGTGGGAACTTTTCCTATATAAGACGAAAGCAATCCGGTTGTTGAATCAAAATATGGCAGTTAAAAGTGAAGCCACTGCCGTTTCCATTGTGTATACTGTCGTCTGTCTGCTCACTGTTAACTTGATTCTTGGTGAACAGAATGAAATCGCAATCCACGTTAAAGGGCTGGAGAAACTGATTGCGATAAGAGGTGGGCTTCACGGAATCCCGTTCGCCATCGCAGAGAATATACTAGGGGTTTTATACAGTTCCTTAGCGGTGGCTGGGTCATTACCACGGGTATGTAGCACACCGACTCTCCAAACCATGCCTCTCTCCGCACAGGAGACCATCATGTCAATGGTAGATCCCGACCTGCGGGAAACGGGCTCCGCGATCCTCGATGACGCATTCGTTTCGAAGCTGCTCTCCCCGAAACTCCAGCAGAACTTCTCTGACCGCCGCGAGGCGCTCTTCATTCGCGAATGCTTCCACTCGATCCAACGCTCTCGCCCCGCCTTGGAACCCGAACCCGAACTCGAATACTATATGCTCAGAAGGCACCAGCTCCGATGCGAAGCACTAAGCGCCCCCGACGACGATATGTCCTCCGACATTGCCGTTAGTCCGGCTGAAGAGACCTGTCATCTTGCGCTGCTCACCTTCTTGCTTGCCACGTATTTCCCTTCCCCGGCGATCTTACGCCGTCTCAGCATGGCTCTCAAGACTGCGGTGGAATGTTCGTATGCGGAACATCCTTCCTTCTGGGAGCTTTACCCCAAGCTCCTGATGTGGGTTCTGTTTCTTGGCGCCTACATTTCTGCTTCTCCTTCTTCTTCATCGGCAGTAACAGTAGCAGGGGCCGGGGACGAGGACGGACAAGGGGACAAGGAGGGAGAGGTGAGAAGCTGGTTCACTTTCCACTTGAGGAGAGTAGCAAAAGACGAGTTATGCTTGAGCAGGTGGGAGGAGGTGAGGGAGATCTTGAAACGGCACTTCTACATTGATCGCGTCTATCGGAGGAGATTAATGGAGATCTGGGAGGAGGTTGTGTCTGGATGAGTAACTCAAGGCAATGTATTCATCCACCGCTGCGCTGACAGCTATTACGCGGCGTTGAATATCTTCCTCAATTCCCAAGTTGATGAGCCTGGAGAGCAAGCCTGTTTTCTCGTCTGTTTCACATGGTTTGTGGTGGGCTAAGCAGTTCCCCAGCCACCTGCGACGATATTGAGACATTGGTATGAGCCTGAATATCGCGCTGCGCCCTCGTAGCTGGCCAGATGAGACTTGAAGCTCGATGGCATCCTCCAGATCTTGCTCGCCCTATGGTTCTCAGAATAACGATAATTCACCCATACCTAATCCTCCTCCTCCTCCTCCTTCTTCTCCTTCTCTCTTGGCCATCTGATGTCGGCGTGAGTCTGGCCTGGACTTTACCGTACACGCTAGCGTGTAGGCAAAGTCCCCTTTCCTTCCCAGGGCTTGTTGTTGTTGCTATAGCTTTGCCACAAACTAACCCCTTCACAATATGCTGGTCAGTCGGTGCAGCTGGATTTTGAGGTCATGCTGGTGGACGATGGCGGCGTGATTGAGCCAAGCCTCTCGGTTAGGGAAAGTGGGGACGCAATGAGGACAGGACACAGGGTCTGTCCGGGAGAATAGAAGGAGATGCTGATTCTCCACACGACGCCGGAGTGAGTTGCGTCGCTGTTTCTTTCGCGGATGAAAGGTTCGCAAGGTGACATCTCCTGCGCAAAAAGATGCATAGGTCGGTCGGAAAGGCAAGTTCGTTTGTCTGAGAAGAGTCTTCTGACCTTGCCTCGTCGGTCGAGTGGGCGGTGGATGAAATGGCCGTCGTAGTGCTGTTCGAAGATCCATGTCCCAGAGTGGCCGAGGATGCGATTTCGCTCTTGGTCCGTGAATGCACCTAGGTAGTGTCCACGTCAGTCCAGGAGCCCAACCTTGTTAGATGGGTGGCTCACAATTGGCCTCATTGGCGGCCTACTGCCGAAAGGCAATATGGTTGATAGGGATATCGTATCCCGCGTCCCTTCCGAGCTGCTTCAGAAAATCCTTCGACCTTAACTTCAGCGCCTTGCTCGGTCCCCTTGAGATTGCGAAGTCTATCACAGTAACAACGACATCGGAACCCCCTTCGGGATTTTGAATCACGAAAAGGTCGATGTCTCCGTAGCACAAGGCTGGTGGCAAGTCGTCATACTGGATATACTTGGGAATATAGCTCTGGAAACCATCAAGTGTTTTGCGGCGGTTTTTTGGCAAGCTCGGCCTCCTACCTCTCCCACTACCCAGCCTCGAGATCTTCCAACATGGTAGCGATCGAGCTCGGAGGCACCAGGATACGGGGTCGGGTTCCAGTGAAGGAACAGCAGAGCAAAACAAACGCCATCTGGACGAGCCGCCGCTCCAGAGGCGCTAATCTCGTATACAGCCATAGCTGGCGGGGGGAGGATGCCCAGGTCCTGCGGGCTCGTGGTGTGTTTCGGTTTGGGGCGGACATGATCAGCACGTAGGCGAGTGTTGATGTACTGGCCAGGGATTAGCGACGACAATACCTGAGCACAAGACGGTCAGCTGTACCCTCCTCATTGGCTCTAAGACGTTGCCTGACATCCGGCGTTGAGCCAGTAACGAGAAGCATATGCAAATCAGTTTCCAGTAGTCACTATACGTCTTTTTCTTCTTTTTGCGAGAAGTCATGGCCATCCAGTCGATCAAATTCATGTACATGGAGGATTCCTCGCTGAGAAGGGCGGCCTTATGGTCGGCGTGGATGTGTGTGCAGTACCTGCCTCAGCCAGCAAAAGATATTCGGCCTGGACGCACCCTTGATTGAAGGCGCAGAGCGGAGGGACTGTACCGACGCCAGTATCTCTCGACCTTCCTGAGAGCATCCAAGGTTGCTGCCTTGTAGTCAGGCTTGATCCATGGCATCTGACGGAACTCGTCTAGCTGGGGCTTGGGCGTCTTTGCTCGAGACATGGTTGGCCTCCAACAGGGCGTCGAAGCTGAATGTGAGCTCGGGCGTTGTGTCGACGAGGAGGGAAGGGGACGGGATGGCGATGAGTTGAAAGCGGCTTCTGGTGGAAGACGCAGGAATAGAAAGATGAGACGGGGGTGGTGTGAGTGTGCAGTGGAGTCGTTTTCAGAGGCTGTGGATGGCTAGAAAACCGCTGCCCAGAGCGTGCGACTCTGCCGGCCATCCCACAGTTATTCAGATAAAAGTGGCTATTAGCCCGGTAGCCTAGTCAGCCAGAATAACTCGAGGCTCTGCCGTTTCATCTGTGAAGATGAATTCCTTCAGAGAGTCAAATAAGAAGTTGAAGGACACTTTAGCTTCAGATTTGGCAAAGCTATAGCGGGAAAGTTCTTACCAGTATCCGTCACGCCGACTACGACCAGCAGTACAAGGCCGAGGCGATTCGTTTCAAAGGTGCCACTGACCAACAGAACCTGGTCAGCTATAAAGCGCTTGCCATAAGCTGTTTGCTAGTCTGACAGGAAAAACAGTTGCTCCAAGACTCGCCCCTTAATGCTAAACGTCATCTGCTAATTCGTCGCTCATAGCGCAGGCAAACCGGAAACCGATCTCCTCCAAAGCGAGTACTAAAGCCTCAAACGAGTCATTCGACATTTCGTCCTCCAGCGGCTTATTACACACGAGATTATAGTAGGTCTTCCGATCTATGCGCAGGTCCGAGGTGTCGAGCACTCGCCGCATTGTGGACAGAGGCGGCTTTGCGGTGTACCTGGTATATAAAGGGGTTAGGGGTTAGCGGGTGGCTACGAGTGTCATTTCTGACGCCTAATTGGCCGGCTACAAACTCCGGAGCCTCTTTTACCTGTTGATCTCACTAACCAATACATTACCCAGGTGCAATTCTTGCCGTTGCTAGAGGCGTCGTCCCTCTTACGCCTGCTCACGACAGTCCCTTCGTCTCCTTCTGAACATGATCCTCTAGGTCGCGCTAGTTCCGAGGGGCGGTGCCATAATGAATGCACGCGAATCGCGTTCTTGTTGGCGTAGACGACAAGGTCACAACTGCAAAACCTCTGGACAATGCACAGGCCTGCAGTCGCCGCATACTTTCTTTAGCTATCTCGAAGACCTCATCCTGGTGTGGTGGTACCAGCCAGGCACTATCACAGGTCGCCCATGAGTTCCACGCCCATGAGGTACATGCCTATCGTGAGATGCACGCCTGTGAGATGCACACCTGTGAGCTACACGTCTATGAGGTATACACCCATGAGATGCACGCCTGTGAGGTACACGCCCATGAAGTGCACCTCCGTGAGATGCATGCCTGTGAGGTGCACGCCTGTGAGATGCACGCTTATGAGGTACACGCCATGAGGTACACGCTTATGAGATGCAAGTCTGTGAGGTACATGCCTATGAGATGCACGCCTATAAGGTACACGCCCATGAGACATATGCTTGTGAATGGACGCCTATGAGATGCATGCCCATGAAGTGTATCCCCGTGGGACGTACGCCCATGAGGTGCATGCCCATAAAATGCACCCCCGTGAGGTACACGCCCATAAGACACCCGCCCACCATTACTTTGGTGGCACTCTGGCCCAAACAGTGGTCGATTTGTCGAGATCTGAGTTTGAAAAATACGAGTTTTTGCGCTAGATGTGCGGTGGTCCCTATGGCACGCCGTGCGTCGTAAGGTGGTCGATTTTGGGGCAGATCTGGGACTTCTTGCTTTGTCTTTAAGCCAGCTTCTCACCATAGCAGCATTTTCGATCCTTTCGCTTGTCCTTGTGGCATACACTAAGCGATTGGGTGGGTTGCTGTTGCACTGGCTTCAAGAGCAGCCGCCTTCGCCTTTGTATCACTCACGGTGCAGTGCCAGCCCTTCTCAGGTAATCATACCAATCAAGGAGTGTAAGTGAACTTTCCGAACGCAGAGCAGGGACGTAATGCTTGACAACTCCGATGTAGAATAGGGAAAAGGCGAATTTGGCAAGGTTGGATGGAATAGCCCATCGATCAGTGGCTGGTTCAAATTTGGATTTAATTGCAGCTGAAGAGGTCATGAGGGCGTGCTTGTCGCAAGAAGCTCGAGGGAAATGCTAAAATCCGTTGGATGAAAAAGTGGCTTGAGGAGACGGTTGTTTTCATACCTGTGGCTTTGTAATTTTGGGTTTTGATGACTGCACGAGCATTTGCGCCTGGGTCCATGCGGTGCTCATCCGTTTATCTGAAGCGGCTGAATACATAGCTGCCACACAAAGTCACAGCCCATTGGCTGGTTTGGACTCAAGCCAATCGAAAACGTGGGCGGGCAGCGCTGCGGTGCGGCTGGCTGGCTGGCATTCCATTGTGCGTGCCTGAAACCTGACGGCGACGTCATTCATGCTTGACGAAGTTACGTTGCATCAAAATGAGATTGAGTCCAAAGTGAGCCAGGTGAGAGTGTCAATACCCATCGGCAAGTCCACATTTCCACTCGAAAGTGATTGAAATGCAGTTTTGTTTGTTGGGACGTCCCAAGCGAAAGAATTGATCTGACGCATGACGAGAGCTTTCCCAACTATTTCGTAGTCGGCCTCGCCCTTCGGTCGCAAGATTGCGGCTGATTGAGAGTTCCAGAACTGGCATACCAGGTCTCCGACCCGTGCATTGCCAGGAAGCATGCCGACCATGATATTTGAGCCTAGGAACAAGCGTATTCCGGGGTGCAGGTACGTTTCTGCGTCGCCGAATGGAGTAACATGCGTGACGAAATCCGGCATGCCTATCAAGGACATGAATCGGGATATGATGGTTCTTGACTTTTGGCGCAAGGATGAGCCATATTGAAGAGAGGTTTCCAACAACCATATTCTCCCAACGTCGCCATCGACAAGAACTTCGGAGTACAGAGGGCCAATTCGACTGACTTCGCCGGTAACCATGCCTCGGATGAGAACTTCCCGCTCGTCATCTTCAACATCCATATTTGGAAGCCACATGGTAGGGTTCTCTGGTTTTGAGGGAAGCCAAACCGTTTGGCCTGTGGAAGTGGAGCTCGTAAAGAACGACAGGATCCATCGCAGCCAAGCAGCGCCTCTATCCGCGGCTTCTGCATTGCTTGTCATTTTTCCCGATGGATCCTTGAGGCAGGCGATTTCTCTCTCGTCTCCGCAGGCTTCGTAAAGGTAGGAGTTTGGATCTGCTATGGTGCCAAAGTAATCCAAGGTTTCGGGGACATACTCGTACTCCTTTGTGAGGACATGGCGAATGACCCCAGAAAGGTAAGGCAGACCAATCCTCCAGTCAACAGGATCCTGAAGCACATTGTTCGGTAGGCGGAGGACTTCGGAGTAAAGGGAGTAACGTGAAGAGTTGTAATCGACCTCTACACAACTAGCATCCGCGCATTCGTCAGCCATACCAAACAATGAGTAGATCTTGTCATGTGAAACGGAACAAAAGGAGTCGCGGAACTCAGCCAGCAGGTACGCGAGGGAGAACTTTTCTCGATCTTCGTGAATCAAATGCCGTAGTCCGTGAAGTTGGAGAATATTCTTGATGTTCGCTTTCGCGTAGTTGGCTTCGTACCACTTCATTAATTTGATGAACTCCTTCCAGGGAATGGGAACTGATCCGAAGTGGATTTGAATGTTGGACGCCAAGCCGACCTCTTGGATGATCCAGCAGCGTTTCCAGTATTCCTCTTCGCTTAGAAGATATAACCAGTATAGGGCTGCATGTGGATACAGCGTGGCATGCGCAACTCCCCATCCACCAGCCCAGTCGAGGGATTTCGAATTCTCCACCCATCGTGGTGGTTTGTGGGCACCCAGCCAGACAAGGACGTTCTCAGCCCGGCTATAAATGGAGTTCATGAGGGGGATTTGCCGGGCTTTTTCCTCGAGGTTATTCTGATCTATGCAGATTTGGTCGATCCAAAGTGTTCTTGACTCCCCGGAGCTGGTTATGGCTTTAAGAGCTCGATTTAGATTCTGAGTAATCGACATCGTTTTTCCGTTAACGCTGATGGTCTCTTTCTTTCGCACATCACCCCAATTATACGACAGAGCGTCATACTTCGGGTTCGCAGCTAACGGGACTGACTCCATGGTGTAACTGATTCGGTTCCTGAAGCCCTTCTTTATCTGGAGCAGGCGGATGTTGCTTGACGGATCTGGAAGTCTCGGATAATCTGCCATCGTCCATGACCGAGTAGTACGCACGCTCAGGGCCGTCCTCGAGATGACCAGCACTAGAATTACCAGCAAGCCAATGAATATCCAGAAATTTCGTCGGTGGTGAGCAATAAATCTTTTGATAATCTGGTCATAGCGAACTAGCTGTGATTTGAGCGCCCGGCGGTGGTTCCGACACCAATCCGCGAAAAAGAATCGTTGCGACCTAGGACGTCCTTCCCACAAGATGTCGGGTGCTTCAACATCGAGGGTACCTGAGCGTGGCCGTGCCTTGTGTGGCAGGAGAGGATCTAATTCCAGCGATTCCACCTCAGTCATGTCTTTGAAATTTATGAGGAGCATGAGCTTGTAGCGTGAGACGTGGGACGCCATGCCCATACATACTAGTACCGCACAGGAGGCCGCTCGATTAGACAAGGCAAGGCTCCAGCTATACCACGTGATCCCCTAATTTTTGTGGGCCTGTGAGATGGGTAAGGTTGTATGATTGAAAGTCGACGTAATGCTGCCTGCTATTTATGCTTGGCCCGCCAAGGCTGCACCCTAGAATCACAGGCCCTTCGCTAAAGTTTAGTCAGATTTGGGCCAGCCTTACTCGCCGCAGCATAGAGGCTTAGCAAATTTGCGGGGCTGAGCAGCAGCCTCGTCCGTCTTTAATCTCGATTCACACCTAGGCCGTTCACTCTTCCCAAGATGCCTTCTTTAGCTAGAACAACTCGCTCCGCCGTCGATACACCTTCTCTCAACAATGAGTGCAACACCAGCCCTGCGCGAGACCTTACAGAGAAAAAGTGTACGAAAACGCCCGGCGAAGGAATTCGAGAGCCCCCTTCGTAGCTTTCATCCCAACGAACGTGACACCCCCTTCGAGCAATGCGTCTCAGTGTTTTCTGTGGATATTTCCGGTAGCACTGATGGAAAAGTTCTCGGGCAGGAAATCCGCGTTGTTCAGAAAGCGGTCTCACACCTATCCAAAGAAGCCAGGAAGAAATGTTGCATCATACCGTGGGATTCGGAAGCTCACGAAATCATCTCTCCAGATGAATTGGACAGACTCGATGCAGCAGGCGGTACTAATCCAAATGCGATGCTAAAAAGCGACCAGCATCTCCAGATACTGACGAAAGCCGACCTTTGGTTTCTTCTTACCGATGGTGGAATTGACTTGCCTGATGTCCGAAACTTTGCCTCCGAGCTTGGACGATCAGGGCTACACAACAAAGCCTGCATTTTGGTCTTATTTGGCTACCACTACCAGCCGCCTTTTATGGCTAACATTTCCGTTGGAGTGTCTGTCTATGCGGCTTTTCCTGATTGCCTTTTCCTTTTCCACGACGTCGTTGAGGGCAATGTATATATCCTTCAAAGTAAAGGCTGTTTTGATAGGCTGGGGCGGACTACCTTCACCAATCCTATCATCAATCAGCACACACAGTGGCACCATCTGGATAAATTCGACTATTCATCGCTACAAGCCCTCCGCATACCGCCGCGCCAACACGTCGGCGCAAATGAAGTGCTTCTGCGAGATCGAAGCCACATAGACCTTGAGAAGGTTTTCAAAGGACAACTGACACCAGAACAGACGACTGCAATCTTTTCGGACGAGCAGAATCTAAATTCCGTTCTCCTCACAGCATCGACTAGGGGCGATCATGAGCATGTTACCAAGTGGCTCTCAGAGCAACGCAGACTAAAGCATAAGGTAGATCTGCGCACTTTCAACCGCACCGACGTCGGGGGACATGCGCTGAGTGCCATTAGGAAGCTATGCGAAGCTCAGACACAGAACAAAGCCGATGATCAAAGACTACACGAGTTTCAGAGCGCTCTTCGCAGAGCTCACCGTGTCAACTGGCTTGCTTTCGCCACTGCGGTCGACCAAGCCAACTGCCATAATGATCAACACGACTTTATACTCAAGAGCGCTCTTGAAAAAATGAAATTGGTTAGCCAACAAGGTTTCAATAGTCCACTGCTCCTGAGCCCGTCTGATCGTCAAGCCACGATAACGCCGAGCTCAGCGACTGCAGTTGGCTCTATTGACTATTCCGCTATTCGGCAACCATGGAGTCCCTCGTTCACATCCGCCGACCTCACCCAGACAAAGTCGGCTTCGCCACTGCAAACGAAAGTACAGTCTATCAGAGAACAGATTTCGTTCATTCCAGGCTTCTCGGTTGACAATAGCCTTAGAACGATGGCGATGACTTGCTCCTACTGTGGTGAGATGACCGATACATGTGGGATCATCCTGAAAGCGCCTCCAGCGAATATCTCTACGTCAGGCTTTGCACCACCAAATAGTCGTTCGGAAATTCGTTACCCTCAAGCTGTGGCCGGATATCCTGAGACTGACATTATCGCACTGGAACTCAGTTGCGATTCCTGTGCCTACTCAGTCTCAAAGCATGGCTTGACTCTCCGCGGCGAGGAAGTTGTAGGTGTGCTGCCGCTCTCTGTGTCTCTTGACGACAAGGAAAATGAACGTCGTTGGTTACAAGTCGTGGCTGCAGCACTACAGCACAGATTCAGCGACAAAGACCTCCATGCTGTCATGATTGGGATTCTGAGAGACGCGGCGTGTACATTTCGAATGTCCAGGAGTAATGATTCATTCAAGCTGACAGTCTCCACGATCCTGTCAAGTCTGGAATCCAAGGCGACCATCCTTAGAGCCACAGGGATCAGATCGAGCATACGCGCAGTAGCAGCCGATTTCTGCCAGGATGGCCTGTTCCCACTCGCACCTTTCAGCTTTAAGAGGAGATATCTAGCATCACGCGTTGCTGAGCTGCTTCAGCACCCGATCGAGTCTTTCACCTCTATTGTCATCCAGGTGCAGGACATGAAGCATAAGATTGGTCTCTTCTTCATGCGCATATTGTGGCAGATCATGGAAGAAACCATTTCACACGAGCCAGAGACGCGAAAGTATGCCTTACAGTTCTTAAAAGGACTCGAACCACAACCCAAACAGCAAGATGCTGGCTACGTGAAAGTGAGGGACTATATGTACACTGTTGATTTCGACGACTTGGTCAAAGAGAACGTGATGCATGTTCGGACGCTGCTTATGTTCCAAGTAGATACTGCTCTCTGGGATGTATTCACGGAAGCCTGCCTGCCGGCTCTACATTCCTGTCTCTGGAAATTTGCGAAGCTGAATCTGGAGACAAAATCCGACAGTGTTCACGAAATATTCGGCTTCTGGCTAGGAGACCAGACTTTTGTCGAACTTTGTGATGACCCTAGACATCCGACAGCGGTCGTTCGCTGGGCTTACTCGAGCTCTGGGGTGGGCGGAAAGCCGGCATTGAGGTTGAGTGAGTTTAGCGAATTGCATGAGCAAACGATGGAGCGAGGTATCGAGAAGTTAACCCTGCCGCGGCGGGAAATGGCCAGTGGCGTCGAAGACACTGGTCTGCTCGCAGAAGGTAGAGCTCATGTCGATGTTACGGGCCTTGCTGAGCTCGCTTAGTCAGGGTGAGTGGCTAAGGGGTGGTCAGACTATTCAGTCCTGGGGGTGAAGGAGTAGGGGGCAGCGTGACGACGGGTGTAGCAAGTGTAACTAGATGTAGGCTGTACAATTTGCATTGGGAGTTGACCATGGAGAGCGCCTGGGGCTGCTCCAGGAGTTTGCCTATATACTTATGAACTCCTGGCAGGCTCCCGGTCCCTTGAATACCTGAACTATGCATTTCCAGTTATCCATCTCAGAGCAGCTGATAGACATTTTCAGAGGCTCAATCCATTCGCCTCAACTGCGATGCTCGATATTGATCTGCGTATCCGATCCCGTCGTCTCCAATAAAAGTAGAATATGAAAGCAACAATG
>Ga0335072_10012551_pt1 | contig 12096 bp, 9 predicted proteins | sample Lox_Sample_21_FD_206725 | JGI IMG/M metagenome (GOLD analysis project Ga0335072, IMG submission 206725) | Soil microbial communities from Loxahatchee National Wildlife Refuge, Florida, United States - Lox_Sample_2.1 | ecosystem: Environmental > Terrestrial > Soil > Wetlands | place: USA: Florida...
ATCACCACCGGCGCACAGGTGCACATCGCGTGGTGGTATCAGCCGCTGCAAGGCCTGGCGGTGGCGGCTTATTTCCTGGTGTCGTGGCTGCGTGGTGGCCAGACGCTGGGGATGCGGCCGTGGCGTATCCGCATCGCGACAAGCAACGGCACGCGGTTGACGCTGTGGCAGGCGCTGCTGCGGCTGCTGGTCGCCGCCTTGCCCCTGTCGCTGCTCTTGCTCGCACCCGCATTCGGGCTGCGTACGGCGCTGTGGAGCGTGGCTGCGGCCTGGGGCGTATGGTTCGCTGCCGCGCTACTCGATCGCCGCCGCCGAACGCTGCACGACCTGGCGGCCGGCTCCGAAGTGCGCAGGATGGGTTGAATTTGCCGTCGCTGGCTGCCTGAGACACATCAATCCATAACTTGTTGATGTATAAGGCGACATTGACCTGCCGCAATGCAACATTACCGCGCGTAAACGGCTATCATATGACTTTAGTCGCCGGTCCTGCTCACCATGCTTTATCAGCTCCATGAATGGCAACGCGCCTTCCTCGGCCCCTTGAGCCATTACGCCGAAGCCAGTGCCCGCATGCTCACCGACCCCAGCAGCCCCCTGCACCAGTTGCCGGGCGCGCAGCGCATGGCGGCGGGCTACGAGCTGATCCACCGGCTGGGCAAGGATTACGAAAAGCCGTCCTTCGACATCCACAGCATCACCAATACGCAGGGCAACCAGATCGCGATCATCGAGCGCATCGATCTGGAAACGCCGTTCTGCCAGCTGCGCCGCTTCAAGCGTTTCAGCGACGACCCGGAAACCATCGAAAAGATGAAGTCCGAACCGGTGGTGCTGGTAGTGGCGCCGCTGTCGGGCCATCACTCCACCCTGCTGCGCGACACGGTGCGCGCGCTGCTGCAAGACCACAAGGTGTACATCACCGACTGGATCGATGCACGCATGATTCCCGCCTCGGCCGGTCCGTTCCATCTCGATGATTACGTCGCGACCATCGAGCAGTTCATCCGCCATATCGGCGCCGAATCGCTGCACGTGATTTCCGTATGCCAGCCGACCGTACCGGTGTTGGCGGCGATTTCACTGATGGCCGCGCGTGGCGAAGCCACGCCGCGCAGCATGACCATGATGGGCGGCCCGATCGATCCGCGCCGCAGCCCCACCAGTGTGAACAACCTTGCCATGCAGCAGCCGTTGAGCTGGTTCCGTGGCAATGTGATCCACACGGTGCCGGTCAATTATCCCGGCCATGGCCGCGAGGTGTATCCAGGCTTCCTGCAACACGCCGGCTTCGTGGCGATGAACCCGGGTCGCCACCTGAGCTCGCACTGGGATTTCTATCTCAACCTGTTGCGTGGCGATCTGGATGACGCCGAGGCGCATCGCAAGTTCTACGACGAATACAACGCCGTACTCGACATGCCGGCGGAGTATTACCTGGACACCATCAACACGGTGTTCCAGCAGTTCCTGCTGCCGCGCGGCCTGTGGGAAGTGAATGGCGAACGCGTGGACCCCGGCGCGATCAAGCGCACCAGCTTGCTGACCATCGAAGGCGAGCTGGACGATATTTCCGGTATCGGCCAGACCGAAGCGGCGCACGATCTGTGCACGGGCATTCCAGCTTCCCGCCGTGCGCATCGCGTTGTCGAAGGTGCCGGCCACTACGGCATTTTCAGCGGCCGGCGCTGGCGCGAAATGGTTTATCCGCAGCTGCGCGACTTCATCCGCCGCTCGGAATTGGCGCTGGTCTCCACCAAGCGCGCCTGATCCTGCACGGCGGCGGTGCCGTAGGCTGGGATTTCATCCCAGCCTACGGGTCGCATCTCATCGGGCAAAGAACGCCGCAAACGCCTTGATCACGCGTTCGACACCGGCATCGTCGATATCCAGATGCGTCACCAGGCGCAAGGTCGGCAAATAGCCAATGCTGATGCGTATCGACGAAGCACGCAGATGCGTGTCCAATTCGTGCAGCCGCTCGGCCGGTACGTCGATGAACACCATGTTGGTGTGCTGGCCGAGCAGCTTGATGCCGGCCATCTCGTCAAGACCGTTCGCCAGGCGCATGGCACGCGCATGATCATCCGCCAGGCGCGCCACGTGATGATCCAGCGCATGTGAACATGCAGCCGCAAGCATGCCGGCCTGGCGCCAGCCTCCGCCGGCCACTTTGCGCCAACGCCGCGCCTTCTCGACCAACGCGGCAGAGCCGACCAGTACCGAACCGACCGGCGCCCCCAACCCTTTCGACAGGCACACCGACACGCTGTCGAAATACTGCACAATCTCGCGCGCAGACACGCCGCCCGCCACCGCTGCGTTGTAAAGCCGCGCGCCATCCAGGTGCAGGGCCAACCCACGCTCGCGCGTGAAATCGCGTGCGGCGCGCAGGTAATTCAGCGGAAGCACGCGACCGTGCCAGGTGTTTTCCAGCGCGAGCAAGCGCGTGCGCGCGAAATGCGGATCGATCGGCTTGATCGCCGCTGCCACCTTGTCCAACGGCAACGTGCCGTCGGCATCGTGCGGGATCGGCTGCGGCTGGATCGAACCCAACACGGCGGCGCCACCGCCTTCGAATTTGTAAGTGTGCGCATCGGCGCCGACCATGTACTCATCGCCGCGCTCGCAATGCGACATCAAGGCGAGCAGGTTCGATTGCGTGCCGGATGGCACGAACAATCCCGCCTCGAAGCCGAGATCGCTCGCAAGGCGCTGTTGCAAGGCATTGACGGTGGGATCTTCGCCGTAGACGTCATCGCCGACCTCGGCGTCAAGCATGGCTTCACGCATGGCGCGCGTGGGCTTGGTGACGGTATCGCTGCGCAAGTCGATCCAATCCATGGCGTCCTCTATTGGTGGGTGGGTGGGAGCCACGACTTTGCCGGGTACGATGACCGCCGGCAACCTACGGGCTTATCGCCTCTTGCCATGACGCCGGCGGCAGGATCGCGAACAAGCCTTCACGCCGTGTGCGTTTGGCCAGCCGCAGCAGCGCATCGTCGCGGGTGAGCAGCGCCACTGCACGCGCCTGCCAGGCAAGCTCCAGGAATTTCTGGTCGTCACGGTCACGGCAACTCGGCAAGACAACCGCGCCGGTGCTTACACCCGTGTCCGGCATGCAACGGACGTATCGGTCATAGACTTCGATCGCCTGCCGGCGGCGCGGCTCATCCAGTTTCAGCTGCGGATACGTCAGCACGGCCTGCCATTCGGCGCGGCAATCTTCCCGTGTGACCAGTTCGACGTTGCCTGCCCGCACCGCGGCGAACAACGCAGCACACCGCGGATCGTCGAACACGAACAAATCGAGGCATGCGTTGGTGTCCGGCACGAACCGCCATGCACCGGCCGCCTCACGCATGCTTGCGGAAATAGAACCACGCGATGAACACCATCAGGAACGCCGGCAATACGTTCGCAGCCAGCGGCGGAATGCCGTACACCGTACCGAAGCTGACGATGGCCTTCTGCACGAAGTACCAGCTGATGGCGATGATCATGCCCATGAAAATGCGCTTGCCCAGGCCGCCGGAGCGCAGCGCACCGAAGGCGAACGGCATGGTGCACAACACCAGCACCAGCACGTTGAGCGGATACATCACGCGGCCCCAGAACGGCGTTTCGTAGGGGCGGGTGTTCTCGCCGTTCTTGCGCTTGTAAGTGATGATGTGCTGCAGATCGCGCATTGCCAGGTACTGCGGCTGCACCAGCGACTGCTGCAGCACTTCCGGATCGAGCCGGGAGTCCCAGCGCTCATTGGCGGAGGTGCTGCTGTGCACGCCGTTATCGTCCAGCGTGGTGGTGCGCACATGGTCCAGCACCCATTCCTTGCCGACCTGCTCGGCCGTGGCCGCCTGGTCGAAGCGGCTCAGTTGCCGGCCGTCAGGCGTGAGCGTGAACACGCGTACGTCCATCAGTTGCACGAAGGAGTGATCATCCTTGGTGCGCAGCGCGCTGTTCTTCGCATTGATGATGCGGTCGCCGTCGCGCGCCCACAGACCGCTGCTGGTAAGTCCAAGGTTGCCACCGGAACGCAAGCGCAATTGCAAGGCCTGAGCCTGCTGGTCGCCCCATGGCCCCACGGTTTCGCCCATGATGACCACGCCGGCCACCAGCACCGCCACCACGCCGACGGCCGATACCGCAATGCGCAAGCGCGACATGCCGGCGGCGCGCAACGCGGTCAATTCACCGGTGGAAGCCAAGCCGCCCAGCCCCAGCAGACCGCCGATCAGCGCTGCGAAGCTGAACATTTCGTACATGCGGCGCGGAATCGTCACCACGATGTAGAAAATGGCGTTGCTGAGCGTGTAACCGTTGCGGCCGATGAAACCAAGCTGGCGTACGAACTGGATCATCGCATCCAGGCCTACCAGCACCAGCCACACCATCAGCAACGAACCGAAAACGGTCACGCCGATCAGCCAATCCACGCGCTTGATGCGCAGGCTACCCATTAAGCCCTCGCCTTGCGCGGGGCGCGCGCTGCGTACTGGTTGCGGAAATTCCATGCGGCCAACGCAAACAGGCCGAAGCTGAGCAGCCACATCGGCGTGGCATGGTGCCAATGCCCCTTGGCGAGCTGGCCTCGGCACAGCGCCAGCAGGTTGTAGTAAAGAAAGAAGCCGAGTACCGCGATCAGCATGCGTCCGTAGCGCGGTTCACGCGGGGTCTGCTTCGACAGCGGCATGGCCAGCATCAGCAGCGCCAGTGTCATCAGCGGCACCACCGTGCGCCACGCGAATTCGGCGCGCGCATCGGGCGTCGGGTTACGCATCAGGTCGGCCATGCCCAGATTGTGGATGGGGTCGTCCTCATCATCCGACTGGATCGCCGACAGCGCGCTGTCGTTGCGCTCGTACTTCATGCGGCGCCAGTTGTCGGCGCCCAGCGGAATCTCGTATTGCCAGCCGTCGTACAACGCCAGGTAGCGGTTGCTGCTGTCGCTATTGGAATAAAGATTGCCATGCTGGCCGGTGGCCATCTTCATCACCAGGCTGCCGTCCTTGTTGGTGCGTTCGGCGGCGATGAAGGTGCGGCCCAGCTTCTGCCCGTCGCGGCTCAGCGAATCGACCAGGATGATGCCGCCCTTGCCGGGCAGCTCCGTAAAGCGGCCGGCGTCGAGGCCGGCGGCGATGATGGAACGGTTGGCCGCCTGCACCAGGGTGTCGGAGGTACGCGCCGACCATGGCCCCAGCCACATCGAGACCGCACTGACCAGCGCCAGCATGACCACCGCCACGATCGCCATCGGCCGCAGCAGGCCGCCCATGCCCATGCCGGACGAAGCCAGCACATGCATTTCGCTTTCGCGGTACATGCGCCCGAAGGTCTGCAACACGCCCAGAAAACCTGCCAGCGGCAGCATGCTGGAGAGGGTGTCGATCATGTTCAGGCCGAGCACCTGGAACATCACGCTGGCGGGGAAACTGCCCTTGGCCACCTGCTCAAGCACGTGCGCGAAGGTGGTGCCGGCCATGATCACCAGCAGCACGATGACCGTGGCGCCGATGGTCGTGCCCAGCTCGCGCAGGAAATACCGGTCTAGGATGCTCAGCATGCGATAGGATTATGGGTTCCGTGCCCGTGCCAGCCTTGGCAGGCAAACCCGTAGTCTAGCCGGTTAGATGCACGCCGGTCTTCCCGCAGGAACTTGATGATGACGCTTCAATTCAGCCTGGCCTCGGCCGCTCCCGAAACCCTCGACACGCCCTGCATTGTCGTCGGCGTCTACGAAAACGGATTGCTGACCAGCGCCGCTGCACGCGTCGACAGTGCTGCCGGCGGTGCGATCAAGCGCCAGGTGGAAAGCGGCGACATCAACGGCAAGGCCGGCAGCACCACCGTGCTGTTCGCGCCCGAAGGCGTACAAGCCAAGCGCGTCCTGGTGGTCGGCCTGGGCAGCCAGAAGAGCTTCGACGCGGCGCGCTTCCAGAAGGTGAACCTGGAAGCGGCACGCGCGCTGACACGCCTGCCGATCGACGGCGCCGTTTCGTTTCTGGCCGAAGCCGACGTGCCCGGGCGCGACACCGCATGGCGTGTGCGTACCGCCGCGCTGGCCGCCGATTACGCGGCTTACCGCTACACCGCCACCTTCAAGCCGCGCGAAAAGAGCAGCCAGCCGGAACTGCACAGCCTCGCCTTCGTGGCCGATGTGCAGGCGCAGGCTGGCATCGACCATGCCAGCGCGATCGCCGAAGGCGTGCGCTTCGCGCGCGAACTGGCCAATCTGCCGCCGAACATCTGCAACCCGGCCTACATCGCCGAGCAATCGATGAAGTTTGCACAAGCGCATGCGGACAAGCAGGTCAGCTGCAACGTGCTCGATCACAACGAGATGGAACGCCTCGGCTTCGGCTCGCTGCTGGCGGTCGGCCGCGGCTCGGCCAACCAGCCGAAACTGGTCGTGCTCGAATACAAGGGCGGCGCCGCGGACGAGAAGCCTTATGCCCTAGTCGGCAAGGGCATCACCTTCGACACCGGCGGCATCAGCCTCAAGCCCGGTCCGGGCATGGAAGAAATGAAATTCGACATGGGCGGCGCAGCCGGCGTGCTCGGCGCATTCGTGTCGGCGGTGAAGCTGGGCCTCAAGGTCAATCTGGTCTGCGTGGTGCCGGCGGTGGAAAACATGCCCGACGGCGACAGCTATCGTCCCAGCGACGTGCTCACCAGCCTGTCGGGCCTCACCATCGAAGTGCTCAACACCGATGCCGAAGGTCGACTGATTCTCTGCGACGCGCTCACCTACACCGCCCAGACCTTCCAACCCAAGGTGCTGATCGATGCCGCGACGCTGACCGGCGCCTGCGTGATCGCGCTGGGCAAGCACGCCAGCGGCCTGATGAGCAAGCACGACGACCTGGCCGAGGAACTGCTCAGGGCCGGTGAAACCGCGCTCGACCGCGCCTGGCGCCTGCCACTGTGGGACGACTACCAGGCCCAGCTGGACTCCGGTTTCGCCGACGTCGCCAACATCGGCGGCAAGAACGCCGGCGCGATCACGGCCGGCTGCTTCCTTTCGCGCTTTACCGAAGGCCAGCGCTGGGCGCACCTGGATATCGCCGGCACGGCGTGGGATGAAGGCCGCAAGGGCCTGGCCACCGGCCGGCCGGTATCGCTGCTGGCGCAGTGGTTGATCGATCGCGCCGGCTGATCAAACACGGGAACAGCCAGCCGAAGGTTGCTGTTCCCTCTCCTCTCCGCCATTCGACGACGATGCCCCGCGCCGACTTCTATCTCATCGCCAAGCCGCGCTTCAGCGAACACCCTTTGCTGCTGGTGTGCGAACTGGCGCGCAAAGCCTTCGCCGCGCAACAGCCCACGCTGATTCTCACCCGCGATTTCGAGCAGGCCGAGGAACTGGACGAGTTGCTGTGGTCGTTCGACACGGACGTCTATCTTCCGCACCAGCTGGCCGGCGATGACGACGACGCGCATACGGCCGTGCTGATCGCCCCCCCCGGCGTCGACACGCCGGCGCGCCCGCTGACCATCAATCTGCGCGAGCAATGCCCGCAGAGCTACGGCGAGCGTGTACTGGAAGTAGTGGCGGCAAACCCGACCGAACGCGAAGGTTCGCGTGTACGTTGGCGCGAATATCAGCGGCTGGGTTTTGAGGTCAATAAATACGACATGTGAATGATGTGCTCCCTCCCCTGCGACAGTAGGGGAGGGACCAGTTTGTCGCGATGATCCAGATGTCCACTTCGTTTGAACGCAATTTACAAAAGCGCCCTGAAGCAGCTAGTTGCTGGATAAGCTAGAGATCCAGGCCCGCCTACGCCAGCTTTATCTGCTTGGCTGCCGCCGCACGCAGCATCATCGCTTCCTGCAACACAGAATTCAGCTGCGTGACGTTCAAGGGCTTGCGCAGGAATGTATCGATGCCCGCCTGGCGCCCACGCGCGATCTCTTCCTTGTCGCCGCGCACCAGCAAACCGACGATCGGCACGTTTGCACCGACGACGCCCCCATGGCGGATCAACTGCGCCACCTGGAAGCCGTCGATACCAGGCAGGTCCAGTTCAAGCAGCATTACGTCGCAAGCTTCGATCGCCAGTTCTGCCAGCGCATTCAAGCCATGGCTGGCATGCCGCACGCGATGTCCCTGTTGTTCGAGCATGCTGCGTAGGATGTCGACAGTAGTGGTATCCCCCTCCACCAGCAACACGTTCAGCACGCGCCGGTGGCTGCGGCTGGACTCGTCCTGCGCCGTTTCCGGCGCGACTTCCAACGGCAGGCGCACGCGGAACGTGCTGCCTTCGCCCAGCCGCGAATCCAACGTCATGCGCCCGCCCATCAGCCCGACCAGTTCGGAGCAGATCGCCAGGCCTAGGCCGCTGCCGATATTGCGTTGCGGACCTTCGTCTTGTTCGAAGCGGCGGAACAGGCGCACGCGGCTCGTTTCGGAAATGCCCGGGCCGGTGTCGCTGACGTCGACTGACAGAAAGCCATTGGTCCAGCTGACATCGATGCGAATGCCGCCGCGCTCGGTAAATTTCACCGCGTTGTTGACCAGGTTGAACAGCACTTGGCGAATGCGCAACGCATCGCCAACCAGCAATGCAGGGACGTTCTCGTCGACATGGAGATCGAGCGTGAGGCGCTTGGCTTGCGCCGCGCTCTTCTGCAAGCGCGCCACGTCCTGCACCACCGGCCGCAATTCGAATGGGGTCGGGTCCAGCACCAGCTTGCCCGCTTCGATCCGCGCCAGGTCCAGCGCATCGTTCAACAGCTTGAGCAGCAGATTGCTGGCGCGCTGCACGGATTCGGCATATTCGCGCTGCGTATCGTTCAAGGGCGTGGCCAGCAACAGCTCCGCCATGCCGATCATGCCCGTCATCGGCGTGCGGATTTCGTGGCTGAGGGTGGCGAGGAAACGGCTCTTCGCCGCGCTCGCCTGCTCGGCAATCTGGTGCCGCTGCTCGGCGAACAGCATGCGGCGACGATGCGCCAGGCGGCGGCGCCAGGCAAGCATCACCAGCAACCCCAGGCCTACCGTCACGCATAGGTAAAGCAGCCATGCCCACCAGCGCAGCCATGGCGGCGCCTGCACGATGATGTGCAAGGGCGCGGCCAGTCGCACCCATTCGCCGCCCGAGCTGCGCGCCATCACGTCGAGGGTGTAATCGCCGCTGCCTAGGCCGGCGAATTCGCGTTCGCCATGGTTGCCGCGATCCACCCAGTCGCTGTCGAAACCTTCGAGGCGGAAGCGGTATTGATTGGCCGCAGGGTTGAGATAGGAAAACAACGTGGCCTGGATGTGCAACTGGCTGTCGCGCCAACTGACGCGGATCGGCTGCGGGTGCAGCGGCAGCTTGCGCTCGGTGCCTTTGCGCTCCACGGTGATCTGCGTGACCGACAAGGTGGCCGGCACCGGCTGCGGGTCCACCTTGTCCGGATCGAAGCCGACCACGCCGCCGTTCGTTGCGGCGTAAAGGTAGCCATTGGGCAGCAGCGCATAACCGCGGTCGAATTCGCCGTTCGCCAGGCCGTTCTGCAAGCCGACGTGATAGAAACTGCCTCGCGCCGGATCGTAGCGCCACAGTCCTTCGATACTGAAAACCCACACGCGCCCCAGACAGTCGACGTCGATGTCCACGGCGCGCACGGATGGCCAGCCATGCTCGGCATCCACGGTCTTGTCGACCACCAGGCGCGGGCCGTCGTGGTGGTAATGCGACAGGCCGTCTTCAGTGGCCACCCAGATCCCGCTGCGATCGAAGTCGAACGCATCGATGGCTTTGCCGACAGGAACGCCCGGCACCATCGCGAAACGGTCGCGCGCCCGGTCGAACCACATTAGTCCGCCGTCGCTGGCATACCAGAATGTGCCCTTGAACAAGGTCATCTGGCTGCCCCACATCACCTTCTCGTTTGGCTTGTCCATGTCCACGGGCGATACCGCCAGCGTGTCCGGATCAATGCGGAAAATGCCGTTGCCGTAAGTGCGCGCATACATCAGCCCGTCGGGGCCGGGCTCGACCTCCAGCGGACGATCGAGCAACTTGCGTTGCGGATCGACGCGGTCGTTCCGGTCATGCAGGTAGTCGTAGCGATACAGCGCGCCCTGCGTCGCGATCCACAGGCGCTGGCGAAAATCTTCGGTCAGGCCGACCACGTCCCCGTTCAAGTCGCTGAGGATGTGCTCGACCTTGCCGGTAACCGGATCCAGCCGATCGACGCGGCCGTCGCGTTCGCCCACCCACACGTGGCGGCCGTCGCGGCCACGCGCCATGCTGGTGGCCATCGAATCGCGCAAGCTGTCCGGGTGGTCGGGAATGTGCGTGAAACGGCTGAAGCGGTTCCAGCCCAGCGCGAGGTAGGCGACACCGCCCTCGAATGTCGTCACCCACAGGCCGCCCTCGCGATCGACCAAGGTCTGCCAGATCCAGGTGCCGGGCAGATCGCCGTGCAGCAGCGGCTGGTCGACCAGCTTGACGACGGGCGCATCCGGCCGCATCTGCAGGTACATGCCGCGCTGCGTGCCGATCCATAAATGGCCGGCGCGGTCGCGCGTGCTGGTCATGACGATGGTGTGGTGCGGAATCACCGGTTCGCCGAACGAGCGTGCCACGTCGTCCGAACCGACCATCAGCAAGCCCTGCTCGGTGGCGATGCGGATTTCGTCGCCGCTGCCGTTGATGCGCCAGGCGTCCATCGACTGGCTGGGATCGGCGGGCTTGATGCGCACGAAGCCACCGTTGGCCTCGCGGCGGAACACGCCGCGATCGGAGCCCACCCACAGGCGCCCCTTAGCGTCCACGTACAGCGTGGCGACGGTGCCCCAATCACCCGGATACAAGCCGATCAGCGGATTGGTCACATGTTCGAAACTGTTGCCGTCGGGCAGCATGCGATCCAAGCCATCACCGGTGCCCACCCAGAGCGAGCCGTCCGGCGTTTGTGCAATCGCCCATACATGATCGTGAGCGAGGCTCCGCGGATTGCCGGGATCATGCCCCCAGTGGGTGAACTTGCCGGTGGCAGGATCGTAGCGGTTCAGTCCAGGGCCTATGCCACCTGCCCAGACCATGCCCTGCTGGTCGACCAGCAACGTGGAGATCTCATTGCCGTAAAGCGAGGTCGGATCGTCCTCGATGTGGCGGAACACCTGGAAACGCACACCGTCGAAACGGGCAAGGCCACCCTTGGTGCCGAACCACATGGCGCCGTCATGATCCTGCGCCACGGTATAGACGACACTGCTGGGCAAACCATCCTGCGTGCCGTAGCGACGGAACTGGGGCGTCGGCAACGAGGCGGTGTCCGGCGCATGGACAACGGCGTGTGGAACCGGCGCGGGTGTCGCTGCAGCACCGCCGGGCGTCGCCACGCCCAGCAGCAAGGACAGCCCCAACAGGAATACCACCACTAATGGCCCCTCAAGCACGTCAGGCAAAGCGGCCACCCCGCATCCGCTTCGCAAGGAGGAATCATGCCAAATCCGTATGACTGCCGCATGTGCTGTTCATGGCAGCGCAACAATCCGTTTCTGGCGGTGCGCTGGCGGAGCCTAAGCCTTTCCGCCAGACTTTCGGCATGAACCGCCAACGGCTCGCCAATCAGCTGCTGATGTCATGCTTGGGTTGCCTCTTGGCGCAGCCCGCCGTGGCGGCACCGGACAGCTACCGCTACGACACGGTACACAGCCAGATCGTCTTCAGCATCGACCACGACGGCTTCTCGCGTCCGCTGGGGCGGCTGCATATCGCCCAGGGCTCGTTGCGCTTCGACCCTGACGACTGGTCCCGATCCAGCACCGAGCTGGATATCGACATGCGCGGCGTGGACATGGGCGATGCCGCCTGGAACGAGGCGGTCTGCAAAGCCTCGCTGCTCGATTGCAAGGCGTACCCGACCGCGCATTTCGCCAGCACCTCGGTGGAGCGCAAGGATGCGACGAGCGGCATGCTACACGGCACGCTTACCCTGCATGGCGTGAGCCATCCGGTCGATATTCCGTTTCGCGTCAACCGCATCGGCAAGACCATCTACGGCCTGCACACCGTCGCCGGCTTTTCCGCCACGGCTTCGCTCGATCGCACCCAGTTCGGCATCGACGGCTTTCCCAATGCCATCGGCCACGGCGTC
>Ga0335072_10012552_pt1 | contig 12096 bp, 17 predicted proteins | sample Lox_Sample_21_FD_206725 | JGI IMG/M metagenome (GOLD analysis project Ga0335072, IMG submission 206725) | Soil microbial communities from Loxahatchee National Wildlife Refuge, Florida, United States - Lox_Sample_2.1 | ecosystem: Environmental > Terrestrial > Soil > Wetlands | place: USA...
TAGAATGCATAGTATCCCCATTACACGAAGCTAATGGGCCACCTGAAACTTCGAGTGACACGCGACGGCTCGGTCGATTCATGCCATTTGGATTATTGGGAAGACGAAAATTTGGAGTACCACCAAGATACTCGATTCTTACTCCTTGATTGCATGAACAAAGACTGCTTGGACCACGGCATTTCGTGCGAATTGTCCTTTTCCCCTGCTGGGACGTATACGCACATTGGGACGTGGGCAAACTCTAAAGATCCATGGAAGGGACACGATACCAAACGAAAGACCTGCTCCATAATAATAGAACAGTGATAAACGCTCTGGTTCGGACATTAGTTCCTCTGTCCTCGATGGAAGTACAGTACATACGATCTCCATATTCCCACGAAATTTCATGGACATCTGACAGACTGCACTACTCGGCCTCTAATCGTAGTGAATTGCGGCAGAAGCTGCTCTGTCCAGGATTCCGAAATTCACATATCCAAACAAACAACCTTCCTTAACGAAAGCGCAAATACGATCATGTTAGGTGAAGCAAGGCCCCCAAATACTCCAACCAGACGACTAAGCCAACCAGCCGAGTCCCCAAATCCAGGTCACAATTAGTAGAGACACTGGAGAGAATTCGGCGTAAGTGACAGCTCGAGGCCGGAGAGAACGAAGAAAACAGGGACCTCTGGAGGGGGCATAACAGCTCAGGGCTCTTACATATGTTTCCCGTTGGAGGACGCTTTGGTTCACGTCCCTCCATTTCCCAGTTTGAAGACGGTCAGGTTTGCTTTGGTGAACGTAAGGTCTTGCATGCTTATAAGCCATGTTAGCATGTGGCGATGATTGAGCAACGGAGAAAACGTTCTTTGCTGGGTAGACGGATTTTCAACACATATTCACAGGATGGGTTTGAATATATGGAAGCGATGCAATGGCGTTGTAGCAGGGCAGCCTGACTTGACAATCAGCCTGGATGCTCCAGGATATCACGCAGCACGTTCAAGCCCTCAGAAGAAAGCATCATTTGTGCATAGGTCTCTCTACTCCATTCTTGGCCTACTCAGACATCTATGACTAGACCAACCACTACTCAACCAAGCCATTCCTGCACCCTCACATCTCTCGCCTTACCGGCCGGCATCAACAATTGAAAAACAAAGAGAGGAATCATCATCTGCATCCATATATTCATTGCCATACCACAACAACACGCCATGCCACCGGGATCCAGAAAAGAAAAAGCAAATAGGTATTTCCACTTTATTCTCTTGAGCGCCGCAACTTTTGGGTAAACGCACGTAACGTAAACGCTCGCCTCATAGCAAAGCCACATGATATCGTCAACAGAAAGGAAAGGAAAGGAAAGGAAAAGAAAGAGAAGAATGCATCATGAGAGGAGAGCCGCGAATTGGGTATTCTTTGCGCGCCATGGTATATCCAGCCAATATTCTGTAAGGAGATGTTGGTATCAAGGGGAAAAATTCATACAAGGAAGCTTCTTAACGAGGTGGTCCGATGGGACCAGGGTATCCCGAGTTTATGGAATGAGACGTCGATGGACGACCACTGTCTGTGGAAGCCCTCATGTTGTGTTTTGGGGTCGCATCGCCAGGATGCGGTATTTGATTGAAAGAGACTTTGTGATCACTGCTGCTGCTGCTCCCGTTGCCAAAGTGACGATTTGGCCAAGGATTGCTGTCGTCTTCGGGAAGGTTGACGCCGCTGTCGTTCCATGGGTTGCGATCAGCATTAAAGCTACGAGCCGACTCTATGGAAATCAGAGATGACTTTGAGACATTGCTAGAGCCGTTCTTGAAGAAGGAGCTCGCTGGCGAATGTGAGGAGTTCTTTCTGCGATCAAGGAATGAAGAGATTGAGGACATGCTGCCAGGCTTTCTGAGTTTGTCGAAGATGGTGCTGCGCTCACGAGCAACATCCTCAATGAACGAGGACTTCGTTGGTGAATCCGACGCGACAGGTGCTGGGGCGTGCTGTAATAATTTCGAATCAAAATATTGCAGAGATTCCTCGAAAGAGTCCGATTTGGGACGAGGAATGGATCCTTTGACGGTGGTTGTTTCAATACCCGCTGCGATAAGCCGCGAATGGAGAAAGTCAATCGCATCTCTGACACCACCAGCGTTGTTGCGTGTGAAAGACCACATAAGTGTCACTGTGGGACCACCCTCTTCTGTACGCTCGCTATCATCTTGCTTAACTTTGACATCGACAACATATTGTGCCTTAAGCTGTGGAACTAAGTTGGTTCGAAACTCATCAGACTCTAGATATTCTACAAACTTGGGTGAGCTGGACAGGACAAGCTCGTGGCTATCGGGGACCATGCCCTGAAGTTGATGTCAGCTGATTTCCACGGACTCGGCGCGATATGATACTCACAAGGAATTCATCTACACAATGAGGCACCTGCCACTCAGGACCAGAGATTGTTACATCATCGCTTGCTTGTTCCGTGCTCGGGAAGATGATCTTGCAGTTCCATTTCTTCTCAAGCTCTTCAAGTTGACTTAAACGCGCAATGAGTTCTCGATGATATAATCTGTTGACTACCACTGTTTGGGAAGTAAATTCTGAGTCCTGGTAGCAATCGGTTAGTTTTCCCATTGACGGTCTGCCTGCATATAACTTACAACACGATCAACCATGTCCAGGATCTCTGCCTTGACAAGCTCAAGGGCACCAGCATTACGAGCGGGTGTACGGCAAATAACGTTGTCGACCTTGATATCGTCGTCCTCCCGACCAATACCTCCCCGATCCATGGCGTTAGAGAACTTGACAAATACTGAGTGCTTCTTCATAATTCGCTGAATGTGTTGCCCTCCGATGCCAATGATTCGCTTATGGTACTGGTCAGGAACATGGAAGGAAATAGACGCAGGCATCTCTTGCTCAACAAGAGAAAGTCCCGATTTCATCGCATCATATTTTCCGGCACAGACATCGATATTAAAATTATACTCGTTGAAGCCGTCGAATATAATCTGCACGCTACCTATAAAACTATTAGTGTACTTGACCTTGCAGATTTTTGGTCAAGACTCACTTTGTCCCATGATCTTATTAATCTTGCCATTTTTCTTGCCACTAACAAACTCCTTATGCTCATTCGCAAGTTCAATCTTGACGCGGATCTGGTACTGGGAATGTGAGACGAATCGAATTTGGGAAATTATCATAAGAGCATCCTTGACTGCATCATCCGACCCAGTGATAGAGAAAGTCAACTTGTCAAAGGAGACATCGGCATCAGAATTGGCGCAGATATCAGACAACATCGTACGGATGTCGGACGGTGATGGAGTACGCGGCGCCTCTGGTTGTTGGATCCACCACGATGCACTGTAGAACTGACCAGTCTAGAGTAGAGTCAGCGAAATATCCAATACTAGAAAACACTTCAATCACATACAAGACCCATGATGTCCCGGACGGTACGTTCAACATGGAGACCCTCAACACCCTGTATCCGGACAAGATTCCGCTGAGAAGCGAGTTGAGGAAAGAGAATGAAGGTTCCATTAGTCTCCATTATTTTTCTGACTTTATCCAGCCTTCCGAGGAGTATACTGTCGATCTTGGCTGGTGAAACCATTGCATCTTTCATAAAAAGCCTAGTCCGTGACACAAGTTCATGTATCTTCTGCTTCGCCAATGTTATGCCCTGAGGATTTTCTCCCGTGATGAAGATTTCTTCCGGGTTCCGTCTTTGAGCGCCACTTGGGCAGTATCTGTAGACCTGAGAGAATGGAGGCGGGAAGTAGATGGCAGTATTGGTAGCAGATTCAATTAGCTTGATGTTTTTCCTGGCTCGGCCGCAAATGACTGTATGGAGTGAGAGCTCTAACAACATCGCGTCGACAACTCGACCAAGCTAATGACGTGTTAAAATTTCCATTGCCAGCTCCACAGAGCGAAGAGAACTTACTAGACGATCAATGAAAATTAACACCCGAGTCTTTGCATGTTCAGCACTCTCCATGTCACCATAGATTGCAACTCTCCACCTCTGATCCTGTCCCGCATCTCCATCGCCGCTTAGTCCTGGTGGAACTGTGTTGAATTTAGGTCCGAGAAGGAATATATCAACCCCACAAAACGCTGCGACTTCATCCAGGTGTTCAACGACGTATGATTTCAGAGCTGTGGCAGCCGTGTCGACGACTAGTTCTCCGTCAATATCGACAATTGCACACCGCTGATAGGCTGTTAGCAGAGCAAGCTGCGCGGTTCCTGTGAGTATCTGAGCTCACCAAAGCCAGAGGCGTATCATTTAATATCGTTTCCCGGCTCTTGTGTACCAGCTCGGGGCTCCCGGTAAGACACACATTGGTGACCTGCCCTTTGACACGCTTTGGTTCCGAAGACTTAACATGTGCCTCAATAGGTAAAGGTCCGTTCGTGATATCCTTACACAGCTTTCTTAAGTTGACAACATTCGTAGCATGTACTGGAAGTTCATGGATCGGCACGTCATCTGGCGCATCCTCGGGATGCGTCCATCGGAGAACCGCGTCGGCCGTAGCATACACAATATCTTCTGTATTTGGCCCAGCAAGATCTGAAGCGAACGGCACGTTGAAGGAATAGTGAATGACTGCGTCGGCGGTGGTCGAGGGTGAGATTGGAGTGGTATTGTGGGGGGGCTTGGGGTGCGCCGTGATGGCTGTCATGGTCATGTTCGGCCGTGACATGCCAAAGCCCGGCCCCATCCTCTCAGACCAGTGCCTCATATTTGCTAACTTGTTCATGGTGACGGTTGAAGGAGAGTAAGGAGAGGACTAAACAGAAGAGAAGAGAAGACGTCGCGGCTGTTGTCGTGTGCTCTTTTGGGCTATGCTGTGCTAAGTGCTATCGTAATCCACCTGCTGGAAGCGATAATTGGCCCACACACCCGCTCCAGGTAACAGCAGGTGCATCTGACGGTCAGACAAACACGCTACATGCGGGTGCAGACTAATTTAACACATCGAGTAGTGATGGATGAGGGGTGCTTTCTTTTCAGCAGGTACGAGTAATAGGATGCTGGAATGGTAAAATTCAAAGCCAATTCACTCCCTAAATAGACGCAAAAGGGCGTCGGTACAACAGCGGGCCACACGGCGTGTGCGTATCAAACACCTACCTATAGCCGGCCCTTCCGATGTTCCGCGTTGAGGACACCAGACATGTCGCCTTAAACGACTTAATACAGTACCTCGCGGTGACTAGGGATGCCCGCGTCCGCCGAAGTCAAAGCTTTGTTCCCATTCAATTCAATTGACCAGACGCAGCAGATATTGACTAAAATTTCCAAAATTGTGGTTATTGGGTGAAACAAGGTGGGCATTCCTGTCACTGTATGATGCAAGTCTAGGGTGGACCACACCGTCTGCCACTTATATATAGTGGCCTTTCATGACTTCATGACCAAGCCCAGGGAAGCTTGGGAGCTAACAGCGACACATTTAGAACTTCTACCTGTGTTTAATTCTTCACTACTATTATTATGGGACATCCTGCGCTCTGATGCGTCACTACAACTGGCTTGACGGAATCCACGTCTCGAACATTGCAGTTTGTAGTTCTTTGATTACCTTGTTTATAGTATTAAAGGTTTTACATGCCGGGGATCCACAGCACTTTCTCTAAGATACAGCCCTATCAATACATTTACTAGACACAACGCCGATCTTTGCGAATGTCCTTTGCTCCTTCCCCTCTCTTGTTGACTGCCCCGCATGCAATGAGACTCTGCTCCTCCGTAAGATAATGCCCTATTGCACGCAAGCGTTATGACAGACCCTAATTTCGTACAAACTCCGGTCAACGATAGCATTCACATGCAGGTGGGCGGTGTGTTTTAGTATACATATTTTCGAAAGCCTTATCTGTACATGACATCCCGCCGGCCGTCGTCCATATATACATCATTTGTACCATCACGGGGTCTTTCAATATAATCACCTTCGTCAATGACTCTCCGGCTGACTAGTCTTGTTGCAGGCGTATACACGCTATCTGCTGGTGGCATGTACTCTCGTCTAACAATCTCAGCGTCACCAGGTCTAACGCTGAATTCGCGAAGCGATGAACCTGCGATTTCCCGTCGAGGCTCGTGCCGCGCGCTGGCTGCATATTCTTGTGGAATCTGTTCAGAACGGACGCTCTGAACTCTTGCAACATATTCGCGAGCCGGTCCCTCCCTAATTGGCTCCCGGCGCAAGACTGAGATATTGTAGTCTTGACTGTGGGCTTCCGGTCTGGCGCTCTGGAGTCTTGAAACATACTCGCGAGCGGCCCCGTCTCCCCTTACACTTTCAGGTAGCACACTGGAAGCATAGTCCTTAGGGGGCAACTCGGGACGGACGCTTTGAACTCTAGTGACATACTCGCGAGGAACTTCATCTCTCATAACCTCAGGGCGAACACTTCGGGCTCGAGGCGCGTAAGCCAATGGCGCGTACCCCGTTGATGCTTCTAGCGCATAGTCTGGTTGTCTAGTCTCAAGGGGTTCCCTGATTCGAACATACTCGTCAGGTGGAGGTGCTAACACAATTGGGCGTGAAGAGTATTCCCGCTGTCGATAAGACCGGTAATCTAGATCTGAGTCGGCTTGACTTATAACGCGTCGTGATGTTGTCAATTGTGGTGATGACCTTCGATAAACCACTCCGTCTTCCTCATAGAGTTCTGGAACGGGCCGAGCTACTGGTCGCACTGAAGTTCGCTCATAAATTAGATCATCGTCTCCAGGCCTACTGGCCGGTGCTATTGAACGACGGGATGAGACCGGTACAGGCGCGGGCGCATAGTATTGCTGTCTATAATCATCAACTACGATGCGAGCGGGTGGAAGTCGGGGAGGGGCCATTAGGACTGGTGAATGTCGATCGCGCATGATTGGAGACCGGGATCTTTCACGATCAGTATGTGGACGGACAGTTGCTCTAGGAGGTAAGTCCCTGTAGTATCTGGGAGCTTCTTGGATATGACGGTCCGTGGTTGCATGAGATGCGGCTCTGACGGAACGTGGCTCATGTGATGAATACGGTCCCGCAGGCATCATCGGAGATGTCGGTACTCTGTAGACCTCCTGGCTCACGACCCGATTGAACTGCTTCCCATCTTTCCCTACACGTCGATATCCATATATTTCTACCTCACGTGGGTCATCTGTTCTCTCTTCTTCAGCCCTATCGTGAACCGATCGAGCTCCCTGCTCTTTGTAACGTGAATTGACTGTTTGTTCTCGAGGCTCTTCCCTTGGTACTTCATACCTAGGTTCATCATAGTTAAGTTCAGGACCTTGCTGTAGAGTTTGCCGCTGTCTTTGCAAAGGCCTCGGCAAGGGGGCAACAGCAAATGGGGATGGTGATCGGGGTTCAGGCTTGATATAGGGCGAATCTGGAGCTTCTACAGTGACGGGTTGTTTCCCAGAGGATTTGCGCTTCTTCTTTTTGGCTTTCTTTTTATCCGAGGTTTTATTCTCTTTCGGAGAGCTATCCGGGCTAGAAGCAGCAGAAGGTTTGCGTAATGCAGCAACTTGAGCGGGCGTTGCTTCGTCCGCAATCATTGACTGGCCAATGACAGGAGGCGCCCTAGCTGTAGCAAGTGGTGAGACACGGGCTGGTTGTGGTGCTAGAGTTGGAACATCCTCGAGGTTACGGATAATTGCCGGCTCGAGGATTTCAGCGGAAGTAGACGAATCGGTCTCCGCGAATTTGCGTTTCAGAGATGCTCCGGTCTGCGCAGCGCCCAAGTCAGTAAGGTATTCTGGAGTCTTACTAGATTTTCTACACAGAATATCGGAACAAGTACTGACTGTTGCTTCTTCGACTTGCTGGACGCTGCCACTTGCAGCGCGGGCAATATCCTCATCGTAAGCACCATCAGTCTGGCATTGGGGTGCGGTGTCAGTAGCGGGCAATTTTAACCCAGAGGAACTTGTATGATATGGGGCTCCCAGTTTAGGGTGCTGCAACATTGGGGATGGCTGATGCATAAGTTCTTGCTCTGCAGAAGCAACATTCTTGGACAATAGGGCGTCCGTCATAACCTCATCACGGGGTTCAAAGTGATCCTTTTTTAGTACAGAATTGACAGGATGTGCAGAGGTCAAGGTAATACCTCCTGCGGACGCTTCACCCCGTTCACGCATTTCCTGCGATGAGGTGCTTTGCTCCGGAGTGTCATGCTGACTAGAATAAAACGTGTTCTCATCAAAGGAATCACTTGCAGATGCATGATCAGCAACAGGTTGTTCAGCTTCAGTAGCCGTAGAAGGATGCACAATTGTGAGAGCTTTGAAAAGAACTTCTGAAATGTCGAAGTCAGGAAGAGATTCTGAAGTCTGTGTAGAGGCTTTCAAAGAAAGTCGTCGCTGCTCAACCTGCTCTCTCAGCGCTCTTTCGAGACGCACTCTCTGCAACTGTATCTCAGCTTTAATGAGATCATCTGACTTCTCGAGTAAAATGGGATTGATCTCAGCCTTCGCCAACATTGGCAATGCGCCTCCAGATCTACCTGGCACCACTCTCGGCGTTATTGATGACCTGTTGTTAGACAGGCTATGGTTGTCTTCGACATATGTGCCTGGCGTGATCGCTTTCGTTTCAACCTGTGAAGAAGGCAGATTTGGTCGTGGTGTAAGAGAAGTCGGAGTAGAAGCATGGCGAGTCGCGCTTTTGCTATTCAAGTGTAGAGGCACTTTGATGCGCGGATGCGTTCCAGAAAGGACCGCATCGCGAAAACGAACGATCTTTTCGCATTCCAGTATCTCATGAATTTCTTCAGTTGTTAGTGTCGTTGTGCCATTTGATGACACGAGAGCAACAGCCCCTTGGGCCATCGCTCAGTAATTTGGACAAATCAGCTACAGGAAGCGAAGCACATGGTAAATATACAGCTGTTGAACGCAGTAACTGAAGACGGCGTTAAGCAATCTGCAAAGTGTTGGATGAGAAAGACGGAGCTGTTCTTGAGTTGTGAGACTTGATGTGCGGCAGTAGGATTAAAAGTAGGAACTGCTCGGCAAGACATGATCTAAGCACTCTACGCTAGTATAACTTTGGTAAACGCCCTTTTGCGCTGAGGTAATGAAAAGTATGGAGGAGTCACTCGGCCAAGCATTTTCGTTGTGGAACATCCTAGTTTCGCTCTTCGATATGGAAATATTTGGATATAAGATACATTTATTTCAAGACCAGAATCTCTTAAATGTGTAGTTAGAAGGAAATCTACACAATATTCAAGCAAAATGGCTGATACGAGACCTGTATTCTTCTTTGATATTGATAATTGTGTAAGTTGCCTTGCTTAGATTATTGTTTCTCGTCCGCTGAAAATTATTTTCCAGCTTTACCCCAAGAGTATGTTTACATCCAATTACATTTTCTTTCTCCCTAATAGATCTCAGGCAAGAAGGTCCATGATCACATGTCCGAGCTGATCGATCAATACTTTATAAAACATCTGTCTTTGGACCGTTCAGAGGCCTATAGGCTCCACCAAGAGTATTACAGGACATATGGGCTGGCCATCGAAGGACTCGTTCGTCACCACAAGATTGACCCCCTTGAATATAACAACCAGGTGGATGATGCGCTTCCCTTGGAATCAATTATCCTTCCTGACCCGCAACTACGGAAGCTGCTGCAAGATATGGACAAGAGCAAGGTCAAGCTTTGGCTTTTCACTAACGCCTACATCACTCATGGCAAGCGGGTTGTACGCCTTTTAGGTGTTGAAGACTTGTTCGAGGGAATCACGTACTGTGATTATTCTGCAGAAAGACTTCTCTGCAAACCTCACCCGGAGATGTTTGCCAAAGCCATGAGAGAGGCAGGCGTAGATGACGTCAAGGATTGTTTCTTTGTCGGTAGGATTTTGTTCAGCATATTGGCTATGAATTGAGATCTAACTAAATATAGATGACTCTGCCCTGAACTGTAGTAAAGCCGAAGAGCTTGGCTGGACTACCGTTCATCTAGTGGAAGAAGAGGAACCCTTGCCGAAGAAGAAAGCATGCAAATATCAGATTCGGAACCTTGAGGAGTTGAGAATACTTTTTCATAAATTCTTCAACTTATTAGAACAGAATACAAGTGTCAACGGCGTCAAAGGGTAGACTTGGTTACATGGACATCAAGATTCCCATTTTTGAAGGTATTGTAGACACGGTAGATCAGCTAAATAGAGTTCAGAGCTAGACGTCATATAGCTTCAAACCCCTTCAGGTCCACGGTTGGCCTTATAAATGCATTGAAACCCAATGTATTCCGTTGCGCCGCCATGATCCAAAACTATATGCCGAAGTATCCTTTGATGAAATATTATTATTTGCGCTCATGGCCGTTTAATATTTCGAATAACTTGCTCAAGCTTCGCAAGAATAACGTCCTTCTCCTTCACAGCCACTTTCCTTTGCTCCTCCGTTGCTTTCAACTCCTCCTCTAGTTCTATTATACGTTGTTCTTGGTCTCGTTCACTATGGTCGAGACCCGGTAGCTTAGAGATGAGGAATTCAATTTTCTGTTCCGTGAGGATGAGGTCTTGAGCCAATTCTCGTTGGCCAGCCTTGAAGACATCCGGGGGATAGGGATCGACTGTCAGGTATTAGCTTTAGAAGAAAGCAGAATAATATTCATGAATTGTTACCTCCATCAGCCTCAGTTTTCACGTCTCGAACTTTGTCAGTAAGGCTAACCGGTTGAAGGTCATGGTGTGTGTGGACATAGTGGATGCATGCGACAAATTGATGCGCCAGCTGATCGTTGTCAATAAAGCTCTGACGACGCATCAGAAGAGCCCTACCTGATCAACAGCATCCTGGAGCTGCGTAAGCCGATCTGCCATTATCGTTCCTTGTGTAAGAAATGAGGTGTGGTAAGGCTGTGAATTGCAACCTTGAAACATGCAAGGCCACTATCGGGGTTTCAGGCAGCCAATCAAAGACAAATGCATGGCGGCTAACAACAATGACGACCTTCTCCTACATTCATCCAATTCTGAGTGAATACGGTCTTGCGCTCCGCATAGAAGTCTCAGGGACTTGTCAGCAGGCTTTAATGATGTCGAGGAGGTGCGAAGCCATATAAGATCAGCCAACAGCATCTACAAACTTCTTACGGATGTTGCTACAGACCCCTTTACGTAGGCGTCTCTTCAAACCGTGGCACACGTCAAGGACATGGTACTCAACTATAGTTGAGCCCGAATTTCAGTCGTCTATAAATTTGCCAACGAGTAATCACCACGATCTTCCAAGCTTTTTAGATTATGCATCACGGGTCGGGGTCGACCCTCAAAGCTCCGTATACGTGGGTACGGTCTATGAATACATCGTTCAGGCATCTCTGGCGCGCCTTGGAATTTCCTTAAAGCGTATGGGAGGGAGATCAGACTATGGAATTGATCTACTTGGCACATGGAATGCCCCCTCTGCAGCATCGCCCTTGAAGGTCTTGGTCCAATGCAAAGCACGCGTTACCAAGTCAAAGCCCAGCGAGATCAGAGAGCTTGAAGGTGCTTTCGTGGGAGCACCAAGCGGCTGGCGAGGCACAGGAGTGCTCGGAATTTTCGTTTCCCAGCAAGAAGCCACAAAGGGCGTCAGGGAGGCAATCGGGAGAAGTCGATGGCCGATGGGCTACGTCATGTGTACTGGCCAAGGAAAGATTCTGCAGATGTTATGGAATAGAAGAGCGGATGATGAAGGTTTACTAGGCGTAGGAGTGACTGTGAACTATGTGGGAGGCGACAGACACGACAAAGAGATTGTTCTGGTTTGGCCAAAGAAATAAGCAGATGATCATTTGACATAGGTCACGTATCGTTGTTATGTCGATAGATAGGTCATCTGAGGATGTCAATGGCAGGCTTCTTTAAGGGTACCATATCCTTACTTCATAACGTCCTACTGTACTAACAATTAAGCAGCTTTTATCCATCAGTACAACCCGCTTCTCATGATAATTCGCCCTGCAGTAGTAATTGCAGGCCACGCCGTATCCGAGCTTCCACGATGGCCTTGTCTTTTATCATCTGGATTTTCATGCATCTTTCAATCCAGTTATGAATCCTGATGTTCTCCTCAGCATCGCGCTT
>Ga0335072_10012553_pt1 | contig 12095 bp, 14 predicted proteins | sample Lox_Sample_21_FD_206725 | JGI IMG/M metagenome (GOLD analysis project Ga0335072, IMG submission 206725) | Soil microbial communities from Loxahatchee National Wildlife Refuge, Florida, United States - Lox_Sample_2.1 | ecosystem: Environmental > Terrestrial > Soil > Wetlands | place: USA...
TTGCCATTAGCATCTACCGCCCGGCTAAGCGACTTTGGAGTCTGCGTGATGCAAGTGCAGTGGCTAGCGTGACTGTCGTCCAGCGCCCCGTACCGAAGTGCATGAATGAGGCACCGCTGAGCAAAGACATAAGCCGGGCCCGCTTCTGGAAAGTGAAAGAGAAAACGTCAGAAATGAGCAAGGCTATGCTGCCTATTCGTCATGTTCCTGCAAAGTCTTGCTCGTTGTAGACGACATCAAGGTTCAGCCTGACTATTGCCAGCTGCTGGCTCCGCCTTCCTTGCGGTGTTCTTGTGGGGGTTGCAGGACGCACGGCCAGATGGTCATCCGGAACCAGACAAGCCCACTGGCTCAGGCGTGCCCGATCACGCTCCGTTCAGGATGAGATCAGGCGGTGCAAGGGGGGTGTTGGCATCAGTAACAGCGAAACTGGCATTGGGGCTTGCATACCGCCTGCTGATGTGGGAGGGCTGTGGGGTGACATCTACGCCGAGCAGCCTCAGAGCGCCACGCCATGCAGGAGGCGTTCGATGTGTACGAGATGAAAATTGAACCAAAGTTAGCCGCCATGTAGCTAGCTGAGTGAAGGCCAAGTTCTCGTCGGCAAAGATCGTCCCGCGATGACGCTGGCCGAGTGCCGGGCCTAGGAGAATTTTTGCATGCCAAAAAGGGGTACCCACCGACCAATTCGATATTCCGAAGCGTCTGCAGCGTCGTCTACCATGGTCGAAGTTACTCTAATCGGGTCGTTATTGTGGAACGGCTCACGACTGTCGAACTACCAGGATCCGCCAAGTGGCCGGCGCATACGACGGGATATTGGGTAGTGGATCTCGCCGGCATGATTTCATTTGGCCTTCGTGCGGAACATTCCATACGAATTGCGCTTTCGCCTCTGTGCGTTCAAACAGCGGGGCTCCGATGGAATCAAGGGTCGATCTTATGCTCTTCTTGCCTGCGCTGTTCCTGCAAGCCGCAGCAAACCGCGAGATCTCACACCGCTTGGTCGGCCCGTGAAGCGAGGCGGATGAACTGTGTTGATCCCGTATTTGAGATTTGCGAAAACCCATCAAGTCGTGCTACCAGGGTGGCAAAGGGAAAGCAAAAGATGAACAAATTGGGTCGAGTCCGTTGCGGATTGATGTCTTAGAAACGCCTCGATACCATCTCACACACTGCTGATATGGAAACACGTGAGCCAGACGCCGGTGGGGTTGTAAAGAGTGGTTCGCTAGCATTCTCTATCGACAAAAAGTTCTGAGCATGGAGTAACTTCTATTGCCGTGAGACGTTGCCTACGAGCATGATACACAATAGCCTGAAAGTCGCCTTGAGAGGCAGAAAAAAGGCAAGACTGAAGGTTCACAACGAACACCGTGGAATGCCAGCCACTAAACTCCCACTCTCCTTTGGATATAACCACGACTCGACTTGAACGCGTCCGTGCCACTTGTCATATTCTGGACCGAATCATCTGCATACGCAGGAGCCTGAGTCGTTGAATCTCGAACCCCGAGCTCTGCCACTCCGCCGTGATCTTGCTTTCGACTGCCAAAACCCGTTCGTTAACATCTGGAAAAACCCGTATCTGCAACACCGGCTGCGTCATGGCAGCTCACGATCCGTAACTCAGCGAGCAGCTAGACAGCGAAGCCGACAGCGAGAGACGATGCATTTATTGAGCCTTCTTCGCACCAGCAGGCGGCGCCGAGGTAGCGTAGTGACTGATATCAGTCGCGTCGTGGACCTGGCGCACGACAGCCTTGACCGAGTCCCAAGCCTGGCGGAGAGCGGCCGGCGTGCTCTGGTTCTGGAAGTAGGTGTCGGCGCGGGCCGTCAGCTGGGCGACGGCGCCTTGCACAAAGCTGCTCTGCTGGAAGCGCGCGCGCAGGAACGCCGTGTACACCAGCAGCAGGATCCACGACCCGCGCTGGAACAGCAGCGCTGACCCCAGCAGCCGGAACCATAGCAGCACCTCCAGTACCGCCACGAGCGTCATGCTGGAGTCGTAGTAGTCCTTGACGAAGCGACCGATCGTCTCGGAGAGCGCGGACGCTTTGGGCTTCTGGCCTGCGGAAGGCGCGGGTTGCGGCGGTTGGAAAGCTGGAAGAAGGTTCGAGCGCGTGTATGTCGCGACGTGGAAGACCGAGTAGACGGCAAAAGGCAGAATGGCTAGCGGCACCTGACGAGAAAAGAGCCAGACCAAGGCCATGCCTATACATAACGTGTTAGCCGACGGCAGCGCCGAGTGTTGGAGGAGGTTGGCGCACCCAGATACTGAACGTTTTCGTCAGTGAGCACCGCGAGCGCGCCCGTCTGCTTTCCTTGCCGCATGCGAGCGCGATAGCCCTTGTACACGACGATGCCGTATGTCACGGCGGCAGCAATGAAAGCGGTGCGGTAGGAGAAGCGAGCCCAGCGCGAGTTCGCGTGGAAGGTAATGTACGACAGGCCATAGCGGAGGGTGCAGAGCAGCAGCGAGACATGGCCGACAAACCAGGCAAACTGCAGAGTCTTCGCGAGGCGGAGCAGTCGCTCTTGGAGGGGTACGCTCTGAGGAGGTGGACCGGCCATCACGATCTACTTTGTTGATTGATGGCGACTGATGATGAGGGGGCACTAGGTCTGACGGAAGGTATTAGCGATGTACCGTGGAAGCAATGACTCGAGAAGCCACTGGAAAGCGAAGCAACGATATCAGAAAAAGGTGTAAAATTCCTGCGCGCGGAACAAAGACTCCGAGATCTTAACAGCTGGCAGCTTGGGGGAGGTGGTTGGTCCAGGCTCCAACGCGAAGGCGGGTGGCTTGTTTGATCCTCATGATGGGGGGGCATAAGACTCGTGTCCATTGGGAGCTACTCACATGCTGTGTTTGCGCTTGCGCTGCGTAAGAATTGTCTGCACGAGAAGTGAGGAAGATTGAGGCGGGATTGATGAAGTGAGAGGGAAAGTAGCAGTGGCGGATGAAGAAGTGGAAAGCTGGAAAAAGGACTGCGATGGCGTCTGCGCCGCAAGGTGACGTTGATGATCTGCTGCGCGGTTGCCTCCTTAGCGCCGACTCGGGAGAGGTACGGTGCAGCAGCGCATTCACGGCTGTTTGAGAATTTTTTTTCTAGAGCGATACGAAAAGAGATAGAATTTTTACTGGGCCTATTTTAGAGCTAGAAAGTACATGATCGAAGCGGGATGAGGGTCGGCTTTCCGTCGCACGCAGCAGACAAAGACCTTCCGCTCAAAGCCACAACCACATCCACGTCCACTGCCGTTTCTGCAACCGCCGCAATCTGGGAAAGTATAAAAACTAAAAGGGGGGAATGAGAAAAGGAGAGTGCAGATGCTGAGGTTGAGGTATCGATCCGTCCGTCAAGAAAAAAGCAGCAACTAAACCAATGACAAACACCACCTGAAAGGACCCGGCATTCCGAACTCAGCAGCCAACTAATCGCTGTCGTATTATTAGCTCTCCCCTCACAGCAGCCCGTGTTGTTTTCGAGAGGAAGTATTTTGCAATTAGATGCGTCAACATGGTCTTCCTCGCCGTCGATGTGGTGCAAAGAACATGTGTGTGCGCGTGCGAAGCGAATTGTCGTTGCGCTACAAGCGAAGAGCGATAAGAGCGGGCGTCCAACTAGCGCAGGGAGAAGCCCTTCCGCTTGCCTCCCTTCTCTTCTAGTGGCCGCCCGCTTTCGATCCGAGCCTTCTTTTCTTCCAGGTCGAGGCGTTGCCGCTCGAGCTGTTCTTTCATTTCCTTGTGGCGCGCGTACAGCTCCTCTTCGCTCTGCCGGAGCTTGCTCTCCTTTTCGGCTACCTTCTGCTGGAAGACCATCTTCATTTCCAGCTCCATCTTCTGCAGCTTCTGCTCGTGGAGCGAGCGTTCTTCTTCTTGCTTGACAGCCGGGTTGACCTCCTTGAACACGCTCGGGTCCTGTGCGACACCCATGGACGTGAGCTTGTCTGATCGGTAGTTCTCATACAGATAATTATTGGTGTGTTCCTTAAGCTCTTCCATGTGCGTGCGGATGAGCATTTGTCGGAGCTTGACGAAGTCGCAGTGCTCTTCGTTGTCCACCTCGATGACGCCCCATGGGTAGCGGCGGCCACGGACCTTGCGTCCATCGGCAGTGCTGACCTCGGCATTGGCGCCAACGACTGCAAAAGGAACTTTAGACATGATCTCGTTGTTCTCAGCGATCGTCTCCTCGTCGTCGAGCTCATAGCGAGGGCCTTCGAAGATTTGGATGTTGTGGTACTGGATATCAGCCAGGATCTGCGTGCAACTGTCAGCAAAAAGAACGCACTGCAGCACTGTAAACGAATGAGCTTACCCTCTGCTTGAAAGCCAACACCTCGTCGTCGGTCAGAGTATCGGCCTTTGCAATGACTGGAATAAGATTGACCTTGGTGTGAAGGCGGCGCATAACCTCGACGTCAAGCGGCTTGAGCGAGTGGCCGGTCGGCTGAATGAAATAAACGCAGGCGTGAATGCGGTTATCCACGATGTTCATCCGATTGACCTTGTTCTCGGCATCGAGATAAGCATCGAATCGCTGCTCAATGTTCTCAACAATGGGTCCCCAGGACGCATCGTTGTTGACGAAGTCGCCAAATCCAGGCGTATCAACAACAGTCAAACGTAGACGAACGCCGTTCTCTTCAATGTCTGCACTGATGGATTGGATGGAAACGGTCTTGGGAATGATGTCGAGGCTTGGTGGCTTGCGCTCCTTGGGCGGGTACAACGACGTGTTGAAGAGGGTATTGACGAGAGTTGACTTTCCAAGGCCGGATTCACCTGCATAGCTAGTTAGCATATCTGCGAATGCTGCCAAGAAGGATTCTGAGTGTGGACTCACCGACGACCATGACATTGAAGTTGAAGCCCTTGCGCACGCTCTTGCGGTGCCACTGGTTGGGCAGGTTCGCAAACCCGACATAGCCAGTCAGCTTCCTGCGCACAATGTTCCGCATGTCGCTGGCTGCTTGAGCAGCGGCCTTGGGGTCCTTAGACGTGACCGTCTGAGGAGCGGATCCTGAGCCGTTTGTCATTGGATTGCTCCGCTCGACTTGGGGCAGGAGAGGTTTGCCATTCGACATTTGGGAGGGATTGACGGGGACTGGTGATGGTCGGGCGGGAGGTGCTCCGTTGGTAGCTGCGAAGACACGTTAGCAAAGCCAAAGAGAAAGCGCGGCGAAATGTGAAAAAGAACATCGACGCAGCCGTCAATCAGCCGCAATTCATCAATCTCGATAATTGCTGACGGTATTGAGCAGCGTTGTGATGATTAGTGGGCGTGGGTGGGAATTTTGGGGGGAGCCGACAAGGTGAGGCTAACTCACCCATGGTGACTGATGGCCGACAGAACTCGAGTGTGTTCAACGAGCCAAACGAGAGGAAAATTCCTGATGGGCGGCGGCTCAGTTAGCAATCACCAAGCCAGCAGCGCGGAATTGACGTTGTTTTCAGTTGTGGAGAAGACAGGACGTCGTCGCGACATGGGCAAGGTAGAGGAAGTGGTGGGTTCCATTCAGGAGAAGCCACGAGGGACTGCAGGAGCAGGAGCGGGAGCTTACCTGGCGGACCGGCGAAGGGGGCGAGATTGAACAGCGACGGAGGCCCTTCAGGCACAGAGACGCAGATGGACGGGCGGGCGGGAGATGGGAGATGGCAGAGGATGGAGGATGGAAGGGATTTCTGGAGGGCTGGCGGACTGCGAAAGGCGGGAGAGAAAAAACCAAAGTCTCGTCTCCAGATGTGTCCTGAGCGTGTCGCTGTTCCCCTTTCCCTTCGCACTACACTGGAGGGCCTGCGCGCGCCCAGTCGAGCCTAGCGCGCTTCGGTTGCTGCTGTTAATCCTCCGGCTGCCGTTTAGCCAACCGCAACCCTCACGCTAATGAGCAGCAGCAGCCCAGCAGGCCGCCGTGATGCGACGCCCTGCAATTGGGTGCGCGCGCACTTCATCGAGTGCCCTCATATTTGCGCTGCGTGAGTTCGTCGCTGCGGGCAGATTCGGCCTCGTCGAGCCGCACGACATGCCGGCTTGGCCAGCGGCACGAAGGAAGCTCCAGCTCAAACCCCCATCCATGCCGTGCGCCTCCCGTGCCTGGGTGTTAATTAAGCAGAAGCCTCAACACCATGGCAGCTTTGAAACGCGGCCGCCAGCGCTCATCACGTGCTTCCTTCCTTCGATGGGGCAATCGACGCCAATGGCCTGGCTGCTTGCGCCTGGCACGCTTCCAGTGACAGGTAGACACAGACGTGCTAAGGACGGCAAAATATGCCTTCACACTCGCTGCCAGGCCAAAAAAACACAATCCTCAAAGCGAGGCCTGCTCGATAGCTAGCTGAAGTCTGAATTGAATAGACGTTGCGCGCCTGCTAAACGTCTACGTGTCCTACGCTGCACAACTGAACACCGCAAGCCAGTCCGACGCACCCCAGCGCGCCAAATTGAAAAACCCTGCAACCGTTCTTGTGCTCTGTCGCACCGGGCATGCAGTCCGAGCGAGCTGCATGCAAGTCATCGAGCCCGAGCTCGACATGGTTCTCCGAGGTACGTGAGCAACTGCGTAACGCCAAAGGAAGGACACTGCATCTCGAAATAGTAGCTGCCGAAACAAAATATGATTCATGAGACACCAAGACTCCCCGCACTCGACAATGCTTATGCATATCCACTCGCTCGCGGGTATCCAGGAAATTATGGTGCGGTAGTAGTATCCCGCCCGCCGGCTTAACCAACCAAACTCCATGCCGCCACTCATTACTACTCACTTCCTCAAGCCAAGCCCGCCAGCGTGGTTGACAGTGTCTGCTTGTCGTACTTGACGTACTTTCCCTTGCCCTTGTCGACCTCGTGGTAGCGGTCCCAGAAGCGGCCATACAGCGGCTCGATGATAGCCTGTACTTCACGGCTCAGCGTGGCGCGCACCTCTCGTTCCATCTTGTAGGTCTTGTGGCGCGCCACCAGCTCGTCAAAGCTGGCGTTGAAGTTCTTGAACTTCTCCTTGATGGCGTCTTTCTCTTTGGAGCCAAGCGCCTTGACAATGGCAGCAGAGTCGTTGGGGTTGCCCGACGGCGGCCGCTGCCGCGCCGTGTACTGCACGTCGAGCAGCTGCGACGACGGCTCCTTCCACGCGTCGAGGTACTTCTGCGTGGCCTTCTTGCGCCAGGCTTCGACGCGTGGTGCCACGCCGGCCAGCTGCGAAGAGAGCTCGGGCGAGCGAATGGCGCGCTCGATCAGCGCTACGTTGTTGGACATGAAGACGCCCTGCACGCTGCTGGTCTTGTGCAGCAGGCGCGCGCGGCTCTCCAGCGCCTTCAGCAGCTCCTCCAGCATGTCGGCCGCGTACAGCGCGAACAGCTCGTTGCTGTCGCCGCTGATGTCCAGCGACTTGAGCGATGGGGCGGAGTGGGTCGACGCGGTCGGCGACGACGGCAGCGACCACCCTTTCTCGCCCAGCGACGCCAGCACCGTCGACAGCGGCCGCATGTACGACGAGAGGGTCTGCAGCACTGAAAGGATGTCCGAAGTTGCGGCGATGGCGGCGCCGTCTTGCGGTAGCACGTTGGTATTCTGCACGCGTACCTTTGCGTCGTCGAGCAGGCGCTGTAACGACGACTTTGCGGTGTCGCGGATGGGCTTGACTGCGTCACGGAGCGGCTGTTCCAGTACCGTTACTTTCGACCGCATCCGTCCCAGCAGCGCCTCCACGATGTCAATAATCTCAAATGCCAAGAAGCAGTCGGTAACAATGTTTTCTTTGATGTGCTTGTCGAGATCCCGTAGCGTCCGCGAGTACTCCCGCACCGCGCTTTGGCACGTCGAGAGACACACGCGGCTTTGCTCGTCTTGTGCAAATACCTGCGTGATCCCGTTCCATTCTGCGAGCACCATGCCTTCGAGCGCTGTTGAGTATGTCCCAATTCCGTTTGTGCCTGCTCGGTAGATGTCGGCGTTTGTCTTTCGCGCGGTTGCTACAGACGCTGCGGCCAAGTTACGCAAGCTGTTCATAATGTATTCACCGCGCACCTCTGAGAACGCTTTCGCGGTCGGGTAGTTGACTGCTGACTGTGACGTTTCGATACTGGCACGTGCCACGTGAGTGTTGATCATATTGAGGCGGCTCAGCTTGTCTTCGGGTATGGTAGGGAATTGGATACCTGAAAAGTTTAGTATTTTCTGTTCAAATCGTATCGTCCACTCCAGGCTACCTTTCGTAATGTAGTGCAGCGGCTCTACTGGTCGCGCATCTTCTTGCAACGTTTCTCTGAAGACGAATTCCAACTGCTTAGAGCCGTATTGAAGTAGCTGCGTTAACTCTTCTACCGTGTTCTGGCTCGCCTTCAGGTTCGACCGTTTCAACCCCCTCAACGCTTTTGTTGCACGATCCAGCGAGCTTATGTATTGTCTGATTCCCGTCTTTCTTGGGTCTGAACGGATGACTCGCTCTTCTTGACCGCTCTGATCTAGAGGTTCTCTCATGCGATCTATCGCTTCCAGTATACGGTCGACATTCCTGTTTGTGATCTGGAGTCGCTGCGTGCTTCCATAGATTGGGCTGATCGCATCTTGGACACTCTTTCCGCTTGCTTCGAGCCGGTTGAGCGAGCCTTGGATCTTCTTCGTCAAGCCCTTCAACTTCTCCATGTTCGCAAAGAGCACCTCGACCTCCGCGCTCTCCTCCGCATACGCGGCCTTTCGGGCGCCTGCCAACATCTTGTGTGTGTCCCGTTGCTAAGGAAGTCTAAGCAGTTCGTTCCGAGTGTAACATTCTGCCTATCGGGCAGTCCGGTGCTTAGAATGGAGGTTTGAGGAGCAATAGAGGTATCTATGTCGTGTAAAGATCATAAGCAATACCAGGTGTATGGGGCGCCTATATCCAAACGCTCGACGAAGGCTCGTGCTGCTCTGTGGAAGTAAAGGACTAAGCCATCCTCATCGTACAACATGGATGGTCAATGCTCAGTGGTTGGTGCTCGTGTCTAGATGGCCTTGCGGCCTGATCTTGGTCAGTCCCAACAGACGTCAACGCAAAAGGTCGGCACACGTGAAGACGTGAGAACTCGAGATAGTAAGATTTCCAGCGATGACATTCCCCCAATTTCAAGCATGGATGTCGTGAGAGACGCAATCAAGCTTCGGATCTGGTCCGGGACGAAGCAGCGTCCGAAAACAGCACTTCCGTTTCGATCCTGGTAAGCAACCGTTCTAAAACATCTCCTGAACTGTACGCGAGATCCATGGACGATCTGGTAGCTGAAAACGCTGCACAGCCTCTACATACGCCACAGTTCTACATGGCGGGTTTCGAAAGCCTCAATTGCAGGCACAAGAGCTAAGACAGTCCTAACATCGGTAATCACGGGGATTGCTCTCTATTATCCAACAAACGAAGTTTCGAGAAGATGGCACTCACTTTCGAAGTCAAGTTGTGAAAGTCCGGCGTTTCCGAAGTGGGAGAAAGGAACCTCAGTACAAGTCGAAGTCAATGATGACACGTACTCGGATTACGGTGCAAATGTTCAGACCTCACGACAGCAAGATCCGCCAGCGCAGAACCGTGTCGTTAAAGATGGCAAAGAAGACCAGGATGAGGAGCGAAGGTGGAGTGGCTTCCAAAGAACGTTGTCTGACATCAAGTGGTCCTCCATTCCCGACAAACTTGCGGAAGTGACGATGCCAGCGTGGATGAAGCTGCTGCCAGGCTTTATGAACAAGCTCCAGAAAGAGCTGTCAATGGCACCTGGGTCGCTTGCTGAGGAGATATGGCAAGAAGCTAATGATCCGGAATGCAACCCCGAGATTATCTGGGATTGCGGCGTTCGCGTATCAAACGATATCTGCGACGAGGAAAAGGCATTCATCGAGAAGCGGAAACATCACACGAGGAAAGCGCTTTCAAAGTATCTTGACATTCCCGAAGTCGACGTTCATCCAGACGATGTTCCAACCATTGCCATGTGTGGCTCAGGAGGCGGTCTCCGTGCGCTGGTTGCTGGTTCTTCGTCATATCTATCCGCGAGAAACGCCGGTCTTTTCGATTGTATCACTTACACTGCCGGTGTTAGCGGCTCTTGTTGGCTTCAAACGCTCTTTTATTCAACAGTCGGCCAACAGAATCACGACAAGCTCATCTCGCACCTGAAAAATCGATTGGGCGTACACATTGCTTACCCCCCAGCAGCCTTAAATCTGCTCAGTAGCGCACCAACGAACAAATTTCTTCTTAGCGGCATCGTCGAAAAGATCAAAGGTGTACCTGATGCCGATTTTGGCATTGTTGATCTCTATGGCATTCTCCTCGCGGCGCGTCTTCTCGTGCCAAAGGGTGAACTGAATGTGGACGAGGACGATCTAAAGCTTTCCAAACAAGCCAGATATATCGATTACGGACAAAACCCACTACCTATTTACACTGCGGTGCGGCATGAAATACCCTTCGCACAGCAAGACGCCAAAGACCCAGTATCTGCTGCAGCCGAAGCAAAGCAAGAAGCCTGGTTCCAGTGGTTCGAATTCACACCGTACGAATTCTGGTGTGAGGAATTCCAGGCTGGCATTCCCACTTGGAGTATCGGACGTGAGTTCGCCGCCGGCAGAAGCCAATGGCGGAGCAACGGACTAGGACTTCCAGAGCTTCGAATCCCTCTGATGATGGGAATATGGGGCAGCGCGTTCTGTGCCACTCTTTCCCACTACTACAAAGAGGTCCGCCCCGTAATGAAGAACCTCGCTGGCTTCGGTAGTATCGACCAGATGATTGTGGAGCACGATGAGGATCTTATCAAAGTGCATCCGATCGACCCGGCGACTATTCCTAACTTCGCCTATGGCATGCGGGACCAGTTGCCACCATCCTCTCCTGAGAGTATATTCTCCGCGACGCATCTGCAGCTCATGGATGCCGGTATGTCGAACAACCTGCCCATATACCCGCTTCTCCGACCAGGAAGAAACGTCGACATCGTCATCGCGTTTGATGCCTCGGCAGACGTCAAGCAAGACAACTGGCTGCGCGTAACAGATGGATACGCGCGCCAACGCGGCATCAAAGGATGGCCGGTGGGCGCAGGCTGGCCGACACCAGAGGAGTCCCGAGAGCAGGCGGTAGCAGAGCTCGAGCAAGCGCAAGCATCCAGCGAGCAAGATGCCACGAGCCGTGTCGAGCAGGCCAAGCGCGACGACGATGCGAAGCCGACGCCTCACGACCTCGGCTACTGCAACGTGTGGGTCGGCACGACAGAGGAGCGCTCGAGCGACGAGGAGCCGCCGCCGTCGAAGCTCGTCGAGCACGACTGGGAGCTGATGCGGCCGGACGCTGGCATCACCGTCATCTATTTTCCTTTTCTGGCCAACAAAACGGTCGACGGCGTCGATCCACGCATGTCGGACTTCATGAGTACATGGAATTTTGTCTACACCCCAAGCCAAATTGACAAAGTTGTTGATCTGGCGCACGCGAACTTTGAGGAAGGCAGGGAGTTGACGAGGCGTGCTGTTCGGGCCGTATATGAGCGCAAGAGGGGGATTAGGATGGAGAGAGAGGCGCGCGAGAAGGCGTTAAGGAGGCAGCGGAAGCTCAGGATGGGCCAGCTAGGCCGGAAATTGGGGGAAGGTGACCACGCGAACCTGTTTACGTGACGGTGCTTGATGATCAGTATTCGCGCCGTACCTGCGGTGAAATTGAACCAGTCTATTTCCCCAAGGAAGTCTATCCGCCTATTGCCGAAGACCTAACTACACGCTACATTCTCTTAGGTTTCCCATCCCGGCCCACGTTCAGCTCGTTGTTCGCAATTAATAAGAAAGTTTTTCAATTTCTCGCGTATTCCATATATTTCTTTCCCGGAGTGTCTTCGAATTAACGTCCATGGCACGTTCCTGTGTCAAACGAATCGCCATTTCTTAGCGTAAAGATTCGTTAGTCTCAAGGGAATAAGTCCAGCCTGGGAAGACTCACGGTGATGTTGATTCTGTTGGTTCCGTCCCAAATCTCTTCCATTGACTGGAGGCCGTTCCATTGACCTGCTCCATTACCCCAAGTGGTGTACTGTCCGCCCGCACCGAGGTTGGTTGTCTGAGTCTTGCTAGACG
>Ga0335072_10012554_pt1 | contig 12094 bp, 14 predicted proteins | sample Lox_Sample_21_FD_206725 | JGI IMG/M metagenome (GOLD analysis project Ga0335072, IMG submission 206725) | Soil microbial communities from Loxahatchee National Wildlife Refuge, Florida, United States - Lox_Sample_2.1 | ecosystem: Environmental > Terrestrial > Soil > Wetlands | place: USA...
TTTTGCCTCAACGCCCCGTCTGCACGCGTTGCGGCAAAACTCCTACCAAGCAGTGGATGCAGTTCTTCGGTCTGCTGATCCTGCTCCTGGCCATCATCGCCAACTCCTTGGCCGGATGGTTTGTCCTCCCGCGCCTCGTTGCCGCGCGTCCTTCTCAATTCTTTTTCCGCGCTTGGTTTTGGCTCGACCTCAAGACCGCTCTCTACGGCTGGATGCCTCTCGCCGCCGCTCTTCTTGCCTGGGAGTATTTCGTCTGGCGCAAAATTCGCAAAAACAAACCTGTGCCTGCCTTCAAAGGCTGGGTCAGCCGCAAACTGCTCACCTTCGTGCTCGCCGCCGGTTTCGCTCCCGTTCTTCCGTGGTGGATTCCCGCAGGTCAACCCTCCGACAAAACCCTTGCCGCTCTCGGCCGCTATCCCGGCTTGCCTTCGGCCATCTCCTGGACCGCCGTCCTGCTGGTAGCCGTCGTCCTATGCATCAAACCGGAAACTCGCGATCGCCTACTGGGCCACGGCAAAATCCTCTCGCTCGTCAGCCTCTCTGCTCTAGCCGCGCTCCTAACCCTGACCCTGCTAGGCTGGTCCCTAACCTGACGTAACGTAGCACACGCTTGACAGCTTGCGGAAAAAGGTGTCTCGCAATGGGGGTCGGAGCTTTAGAGTCTGTGTGAGAACCCAAGTTCTTCGTCAGGGCACGGCTTCAGCCGTGCCGTAACTGGTGTCGAGTCATTGCGGCTTCAGCCGCTGAGGGCGTGCTTTCAACTTTTTCCGCAAACCGTTTAGTCTGCCATCACTAGCCCAGAACCACTGCAGCTTCCCACTCTGCGGAAAAATGTGTCTGCCACCGGGGGTCGGAGCTTTTAGCTCCGACATAACCGCTCTGCTTGCAATGGGCTTTAGCCCCTGAGGAATTGCTTGGCGACTTTTTCCGCAAGCTCTTGAGCCTGTGCGGTCTTGTCTGAAAAACTCCGGTGGCACAGACACTCTTGTCTGTGCACGCGAGCCAAATGAAGCAAAATCAGCACAGGTAAGAGTGCCTGTGCCACGAAATTCGCCTCTAGCCGACTTTTTCCGCAAGCTCTTGAGCCTGTGCCGTCTTGTCTTAAAAACTCACCCCACCCCGCGCACAAAAACAAAATGCTCCGGGCATGACTGGCTTGCCCGGAGCATCGACCTGCATGCGTCCAACACCGCGTGCCAATTACGCTTCGCGCGCCACGTTATACTTCTCTCGCAGTGAGCGGATTTCCCGCGCAAAGCGCTTCGCAGGACCACAGAAATAAATGCCAATCGCCCCTACCCAAATCAGGAACGTCCCGATCCACAGTGCTTGCTGCGTGGATCCTTGTTCGGTGCTCGCGGTATCCGTCGCCCGCAGCGTGGCTAACTCCGCCTGATCCGCCTGCGCCGTCGCTTGCGCACCGCTCACCGCCTCGGCCTTCGCCTGCATCGGCGTGGGCTGCGCCATCGCCGCCACGTTTGGTCCATCCTCGAATCGTGTATTCACAATTTCCTGGGCCTTCGTGGCGCCCGCGCACAGCAACGCCATCCCCAACCCCGCCACAACCATTTGCGTCCGCATCATTTTCCTGAATTCCATCGTGTCCCCCTGCTTCAGCTTTTCTTACCGACATACTCTCTAATGCAACGCAGTGGCCAACGCTCTCGACGTTCCGCGTCACCGACCAAAGGCGCCCTAATCCATTGATAACTAAATATTTGGTCACGCCAGCTCGAGCGCTGCTGGGGCACTCCAGAACAATCGAAGAGAGCGAACTATCCGAATAGATAGCCCGAAGGATACACGCCCACCCCAACAATCCCGTCTCAGAACCCACAACCACCACAAAACACTAGTATACGAGTCCACCTGCAGCGCCCATCCCGCGCTATCCAATCGGATATGCTTCTATCCCTATGACTAGCCCCTGAATCGATCAAGCGCTCCCCGCATTTTCACCAAATCAAAAATCTTCTGTTCTCTCTGCAGCTTTTTGCTCAGCTTCTCCGTAGTACCGAGTAGCATAGGCATTCAGTTTTGCCCGCATCTGCAGGAGTACTCCGTGCACTGGTCTCCCATCCTTACTCTTCACATCACCGCCGGAATGGTCGGTCTGTTCTCAGGCACCGCCGCCCTCATTTTCCGCAAGGGTTCGCCGCGTCACGCGATCGCGGGAAAAATCTTTGTCGCCGCCATGCTCACCATGGCCGCCAGCGCCGCCTATCTCGCCACACTCAAACACCAAAACGACAACATCGGCGGCGGCGTTCTCACCTTCTACCTCATCACCACCGCCTGGCTCACCGCCAGACGCAAAGACGGCGAGACCAGCCGCTTCGATTGGGCCATCCTCCTCGTCCCCTTCGCCCTCGGCGTCCTCACTTGGCTCCGCGCCATCCAAATGATCCAAGCGGGTGCACCCGAAGGCGGATTCCGCATCGGCATGGGTTTCTTCATGGGTTCCATGATGCTTCTCGCCGGTGTTGGCGACCTGCGCATGCTGCTCCGCGGTGGTGTCTTCGGTCTTCAGCGCATCGTCCGCCATCTCTGGCGCATGTGTCTCGGCCTGTTCATCGCGTCCGGTTCCTTCTTCCTGGGCCAAGGCAGCAAAATCTTCCCGTCCATCTTCCGTGATTCCCCTTGGCTCCTCATTCCCGCGTTTCTCCCCCTGGCCCTCCTGGTGTTCTGGATCTTCCGCGTCCGCCTCTCTTCCACCTACAAACGCATGTTCCTCTCCCCCGCAACCAACGCCTCCTCCCTCCGCGCCGGATAGCACCGCGATCAGCACATGTCAGCCAGTTGGCCGTCGTGCGTCCGCATCTTGCCTCGCATTCCCATCCTGTGTAGTGGCCGAACTTTAGCTCAGCCTCTACGTCCGACCTGCGGCCGTCCGCCGCAACATTTTGCAAAAATATGACAAATCCATATTTTCCCCGGTCTTGCTTCCCCCCAAACGCTGTTGTACATTACCGCGCGCCGAGCCAGACTTTACGCCCACTCCGGCTCTGTGTGTCCCCACAAACTCGATCCGTTTGTTGCAAAGGAGCGTTATGTCCTTCGAATGCTTTAAACGTGGTTTCGTCTTGTTGCGTCTTGCGAGTGTTTTTTTTCTGCTCGCGGCGGTGCTTTACGCGCAGTCCGCACCTGTAACCAACGTCTTTTCCTCCAGCGATCTCAAAGTGACGACCTCCGCTGCTGACCAATCGGCCGTCGCCGGCGCCAAAAACCTTACCCGCCACGTTTTGCCTCTGAATTCTGCGAAATCCAGATCCTTGGACAAAGACGGCTTCATCATTCCTCGCGTCGCACTCAACGCCTCGCAATCCAATGACGGCGCCAGCAATGGCGGACCCAATTCCCCCTTCCGCGCTCCCGGCGATGTCAGCTATCAGGGTGGCAACGTCGTCGAGTACGCCGCCTTTCACGCCATTTATCTGAATCCCAACCGCATGTGCAAGATCGCCACCTGCTGGGGCGATCCTGAAGGCTATCTCTGGAATCTCGGCATCAGCAATTTCATTCACGTCGCCGATCAATATGTCGGCCTCAATGCTTCCGACCGTTACACCCTCGGCTTCCGCGCCGTTCTCGATTACTCTCCCCAGCCCGCCACCGCTCCGGGATTCAGCGATTACCAGCCCATTACCGACGCGCAGGTCGAGGCGGTCGTTCACGCCGTCGCGGCCCTCTCCGGTAAAACCGGCTACAACCACATCTATCACGTCTTTCTCCCGCCGGGTCAGGACGAGTGTTTCGACTCCACCTTCACTTCCTGCTACTCGCCCGATAATCTCAACGCCTTCGCCTTCTGCGCCTATCACAGCAGCGTCGTGTTCTCCGACATCGGCGAGGTTCTCTACACCGTCGAGCCCTATCAGAACGCTCCTGGCTGCGCTGTCAAGCCCGGCACCCCCAACGGCGAACTCATCGATTCCACCAACAACGTCTTGAATCACGAAACCTTCGAGACCATCACCGATCCCGATGGCACTGCCTGGTGGAACAGCACCAACATCGGCTCGTACGGCCAGGAAGTCGCTGACGAATGTACCTTCGCCGTTTCCACTGGCTGGGACGTCCCGGATGTCTGGGTCGGCACCCATCTCTTCGCCGTCCAGCGCATCTACTCCAACTCCCAACACACCTGCTCCAACCAACCCTGGTAACCACACCGCCGCGTGCGCGCGGCTTAGCGTAGGGGCGCAGCACCGTTTACCCTGACCCTCGAAGGGCTGCGCCCCAGGTCCGCACGATCCCGGCATCTTGCTCTCTAGCAGCTTTATGCCGCTGTGTGGAGTGTGACAGCTAGCTCGCTGCCGTTTTTCCGCGTGTCCTGTCTTGTCTCGGTTCCGACCAAAACTCTTCCGACCGCGCCTGCCCCTCCCCATTCCTGTACACTACCCACACTCCCCTCGGAGGCACTGTGCGCTTCGACAACGACCGTCTCTCGCACTGGTTCGCGGCCGTTCTCTGCACCTGGCTCTTCATGTTTCTGTTCTGGGGCGTCCTCGTCTTTCATCTCCTTTTCAAAGTTCCCCTTTTCACCATCAGCGGATTCACCGCCATCGCCTGCGCCATGCACTTAGCCTTCACCTCGTGGATGTTCACCGCACGCGCCACTGTTCAACACCCTCGCGGCCACTTCGCGCAGACCGCCTCCGCCGTGATCCTTTGGCTCACCCTCGAATGCCTCCTCTTCTTCTACTTCATTCAACGTCCCTGGCCCGAAGATCCCGACTCGCGTTTCTTCCGCGAAATTATATTCACCGTCATTGTCAGCCTGTCCCTACTCGCGCTCGTCTCCGTCGCCATCATCTCCCGCCGCCGCAACGCCTCTCACTCTTAACCTGCAATACGGATCTCCGCGTCTTGCCGCCACACACAACGACAACGCGCAACACGTCTGTTACCCTACCTTTACGCAAAATCTCCGTCGCCACTCCAACGAAATTCCATCTTTCCGTTGACACCCCCTACTTCCGGAGTATCATCGGGAACACTCTCAGGTCAGAGGCCCACCGGGTTTCCTGTTGTATTGGATGGTAAATGATGGGTGAGCCAACGTTTGACATCTTCTCCGGTCACAATTTTCGGGATGGCGTGTGGTTGGAAGTCGTGCCCGGTTTGCCCGCGGCCAAAGAGCGCATGCACATGCTCGCAACCCGCAACCCAGGCCCTTATTTTGTGTTTTGCCGCCGCGAGCGCCAAGTCCTCGCCTCGGTCGACACCTCTAAGCCAAGCCATGCCGCCGGCGGGCACGCAGTGATGTAAGGCCTGCCATCCCACGTCTCATCGTTGCCAGGAAATTTGAAGCTGCCACCGCGACCGTCGCGCATCCTCGCCCGTCGACTCCGCTCAGTCGCCCCGGTAACGCAACTGTGCCTGTTCGAACCGCGAACTCGTCCGGCAATTCGGACATTCCAATTCCCGCCCTTCTCGCGGGAAGTCCGGCTTCTTGTCCAGATACCATTCGTCTAAAGTTCGCCGTTCGCTTTGCAGGTGGGTAAAATCCTCGCCGCACGAAGGACAATTCAGGACCCAACGAGGCATAAGCGAATACCTCCGTAGCGGACGCCGGCGTGGCGAAGCCGCATCAGATTTTGCCGCCTTAATCTACCACTCCCGAAAAACCTCACGCAAGGCAAGCTAGCAGGTTCCGCCGGCCTGCCCGGCCCCTCCGCCGGTCGCGTTCGTGGCGCATTTCGGGCACTTGCAATCAAACAGCTGGGCCTTGTCGCAACAGTGAATCAGCCCGCATTTCAAGCACCCGAATTCACACATGGCTAGGCCTTGCGCCTCTGCGGATTTCTTCGGTTCGCGGAGCAAGACCTGCCCATGCTTGTTCATAAAGCCAGGTTCGTGCGGGTTGGTCATTGACCGAGAATAGGGGGCCCGCGCATCTCCGGCTGTGATTTACCTCACACGTCGTACTATGACCTGCCCCTCGCGTCTTGCCCCCGATTTCCCATCCAAATCAACTATGCATTCTGACAGTTGACACACCTGCTCACCCAAATCATCATCCCACCCGCGATAGACGCCGCTCAGGTCTCCGCGCAGATGTACCCGGTTCACTGTCATGCTGTCCTGCGCACATTCCTCCCGGTTCCCGCGAACCCGGGTGAAGCAAGCCAGAAACTCTTGGGCGGAGAATTTCTGGCGTGCGCAGGATTGCTTGCCGGTGAGCCTCCCGTTAATGCAGGTTTCACAACAGGGAAGGGAAGCCGGGTGCCGCACCCTTCGCCTTTCAAGGGTGCGGGTTTAGAGTCCGCGGCAAGCAGCGCCTTTACGCCGCTGGTCTTTTCCCGTAGGGGCGCAGGATTTCTGCGCCCCATGTCCGCGCGATTAGGTTTTCGTCAGGGCACAGCTAAAGGTCTGTGAAAAATCCGCGGACTTCACGCCCACATGCGGGCTTCACTGCGCAACCGCGCGATGTCCTTCGTCGGCGCGTTCCCGAAGAACCGGCTATACTCGCGGCTGAACTGCGACGCGCTCAAATATCCCACGCGCTGGCTTGCGCTGCTCGCGTCCATCATCGCCGACAACATCAACCGCCGCGCCTCCTGCAGCCGCAGCACCTTCTGATACTGCAGCGGGCTCATCGACGTCACCATCCGGAAGTGCTGGTGAAACGACGACAGGCTCATGTGCGCCAATTCCGCCAACTCTTCCACTTTCATCGGTTGCGCATAATTCGCGCGCAGCCAGGAGATCGCTTGCGCAATTCTCTGCACGCTCGACTCCGCAAAGCCCATTTGCGCCACACGCACCCCTATCGGCCCGCGCAGCATTCGGATCAAAATTTCTTCCACGACCAGCGGCGCCAGCAAGTCCACGTCCCGCGGCTGCCCCAGGCATTCCATCAACCGCGTGGCCGCGTTCAGGATGTGTGGGTCCGCTGGCGTGATGTACACCGCTCTTCTCTCCTGTGCCGCCGGCACCCCTCGCCGATACACCTTCAATACCAGCTCCGCAATCTTTCGCGGGTCCAGATCCAGTCGCAACGCCAAATACGGTTTTGCGGCGCTTGCCTGCGTAATCATCGCCGCCACCGGCAGCGCCACCGAGTACACCAGCATGCGTGTGGGGTCGTACGAAAACGTTTCCTGCCCCACGATCACCGTCTTCTCTCCCTGCGCCACTATCGACAAGCACGGCAACCGCAGCCCATGCACGCATTCTTTGTTCAGCCGCGAAGACCGGCTGGCAAATACCCCCGGAATCCGCAGCTCAAAACTTCCATCATGCGGCGCATACGCCGCCAGATACTCCGCCAGCTTCGTGGTTTCAGCCGGATTCACTGGCGCGATCTTCTCCGCACCCAGCACCGCTGCTCTTCCATTGCTCTTCATTCCCCGAGCATACCTCCTTCGCCACCAGTAGCACAGGCTTCAGCCGTACAAACACATCGCCCCAACCACTGCCGCTCCCGCCGTGTCCGCACGATCTCCCGTTTTGCCCAGTCCCTTGTGGCACAGGCACTCCTGCCTGTGCTCTTGGGGTTGCATTTTCCACCCCCGGTGCCCACATGCCGCCTTTACATGGGGTGCCTGCTTCTCCGCCAAACCAGACCGCTTCCGCAGCCTCCTCAGCCTGTGCCGCTCCACCCACGCCTCCGTTTCCTCTGCGGACCTCAGCGTTCTCTGTGGTGTGTCTTCATCTCCCCTCATCCCAAAATCTCTTTCGCCACCGTCAACGCATTCGCCGCCGTCGGCCATCCCGAATAAAACGCCAGATGCGTAATCTCCTCGATCAACTCCTCTTTCTTCACCCCATTCTCCACGGCTCTCTGCAGATGAAACCGCAACTGCTCCGTGCGGTTCAACGCCACCAACGCCCCCACGGTCGCCAGGCTCCGGTCTCGCTTCGACAACTCCTTGCGTTCCCACACATCTCCAAACAGCACTTTCTCCGACAACTCCCCGAATTTCGGCGCAAATTCGAAAATCGCAGGCCGTGTCCTCGCCGCCTCTTCGCTCATTTTGCTGCCCCTCCCATGGACATCCTTATTGATGGCCTTCCTTCTTGGCCTCTCTCGGCAGCACCTTCAACGTCACCGCATGCAACCGTTCCGCAATCATCGGCTTCAGGTACGGGCTGCCCTTGTACTTCGTCCGATACACTTCATCAATCCGCTCGTTCAACTTTCGCTCCGCCGCCTCAAACCGCACTTCCTTCGTCAATCCCGCCGCCGTGATCCGTCCCGCCTTCTGCCGCAGCGCTGCCTGATACCAACGCGACTTCTCTCCGTTATATGGCCGCACATACAACCCGTCCTCCACCACCACTGACCAAATCCACGTCAGCGTCCCGTACGTTTCTCCATCCTCCCGGAACGGCGCTATATGCAGATCATCCGTCTCCGCAATCTTTCGCAACTCCTCTTTCGTCCATCCGCTCATCTTTCCCCCGAACACACTCCGTTTCGACTCCGTAGCACAGGCTTCAGCCTGTGTCCCCGCGCCGTCGCGTCCCCGCTCGCCGCGTCTAGTCTCCCTTCAACAACGGCCCGCCAGTCATCGCCGTAGCTGCGCCTCTTTCAATAATGCTCCCAAGTCACCCGCCAGTGTTCTTTCGGGTCCGTCGACTTCACCATCATCTGCTTCCCCGAGAGTTCGAACGCCCGTGGCAAATCTTTCCCGATCAAACTCCGCACCATCGCGCCTTCCACGTGAAATGTAAACGTGTGCGCGTTCTCGTCTATCTGGTACGTTCCAAACGACGCCTCGTACCCGCCCTGCGCATACTGCACGGGCCCGCTTTGTCCTCCACCCTCCGCATTCCGGTACATCACCTGCACCGACATGTGTCCATCCGCCGTGTACACCAGCAGCCCATTACAGTCCGCACGATGCACTTTCCCCGCGGCATCCGGCTCTTCCAGCGACACCAGCCGCCATGCCCCCACAAACCGCTCCTGCATCCGCGCGCGATCCCCACGTTCCGCGCCTCCGCGCGCCGTCGCCCCTACTAACGCAACATACAAACACATCGCCCCAACCGCTGCCCACTTCCTCATCTTCCCACCGTCTTGCCCAGTCCTTGTGGCACAGGCACTCCTGCCTGTGCTCTTGGGGTTGCATTCCTCATCTTCCCACCGCCCCGCAATCCCCCGTCTTGCCCAGTTCTTGTGGCACAGGCACTCCTGCCTGTGCTCTTGGGGTTGCACTTCCCACCCAGGCGCCCCACATGCCGCCCTTACATGGGGTGCCTCTGCTTCTCCACCAAACCAAACACCGTCATTCCGGCCGGAGCCTTCAGCAAGGCAACGCTTCTCCATCACGCCTTTCGCGAGGAATCCCCACGCCAACCGACAGCTACCGTCCCGTCATCGCCTCAATCTGCTCCGGATACCGCGCCCCCTGCACCGTAATCTTCGACGCCGCGCTTTCAATCTCCCGCAGATCTTCTGCCGTCAATTCCACCGTCGCCGCTCCCAGGTTCTCCTCCAACCGCGACAACTTCGTCGTCCCTGGAATTGGCACCATCCACGGCTTCTGCGCCAGCACCCAGGCCAACGCAATCTGCGCCGTGGTCGCTTTTTTCTTCGCCGCCATCTTCGTCAACAAATCCACCATCGCCTGATTCGCCTGCAACGCCTCCGGTGTGAACCGCGGCAAAATATGCCGAAAATCGCTGCTTTCGAACTTGGTGTTCGCATCCATTTTTCCCGTCAAGAATCCCTTCCCCAGCGGGCTATACGGCACGAACCCAATTCCCAACTCCTCAAGCGCGTCCAGCACTCCATTCGTCTCCGGCAGCCTCCACCACAACGAATACTCGCTTTGCACCGCCGTCACCGGCTGCACCGCGTGCGCTCGCCGGATGGTCTTCGCCGCCGCCTCCGACATCCCGAAATGTTTCACCTTTCCTGCTCCAATCAAGTCCTTCACCGCGCCCGCCACATCTTCGATCGGCACTTCCGTATCCACGCGGTGCTGATACAACAAATCAATCACCTCCACTTTGAGCCGCTTCAACGACCCTTCCACCATTTCCCGGATGTGTTGCGGCCGGCTGTTCAATCCCGGCGACTTCCCGGTCATTCCCCGCGGGTCGCGATCCGGACTCACGTCGAATCCAAATTTTGTCGCAATCACCACTTTCCCTTTGTATGGCGCCAGCGCTTCCCCCACCAGCTCTTCATTCGTAAACGGCCCGTACACCTCCGCCGTGTCGAAGAACGTCACTCCACGTTCCACCGCCGCATGCAGCAAATCCGTCATCTCCTTCTTGTCCTTCGGCGGACCATACGAAAAACTCATCCCCATGCATCCCAGCCCAATCGCCGATACTTCCAATCCGCTCTTGCCCAGCTTTCTCTTCTGCATCGTCATCTCCTTCGAACCCTTTCCACCGCTCTTCAGTTCTTCGACTCGCCTCTCCACTCAAAGCTTAGTCTCCGCCCGCCCCTGTCCCTTGCCTATTCCCACACACTAGTTGCCTAATCCTCCAGGCGGCGGCTTGCTGCCGCTTTCACGCACTACACAAACACAGCGCCAGGGGCGCGAGCACGCTTACGCAGTTCCTTGTAACGGCCGCCTTCTGCGGCGGGCTGGTTCTGTTTCTCCCCGGGTGCCCTACCCTTCGCGCGCCGTTTGCGCAAAGGGTGGGTCTTCGGCCGACGAAGGCTCCCAACTACTACGTCCTGCCTGCCAACCTAACCGTGCACTCTCGCACTCTTCCACTCTTAAACTCTTCCACTCCGCCTCTCACGTTTTCCAAAATGGCGACGGCCCCACCAACTCCATCTCGCAACTCTTCCAAAACTCCGCATCCGCATTCCTCTTGGGGTCCGCCTCCACTTCTCGAAAGTACTGCTCCATCTTTCCCGCGGGACAAAACGCTATCAACATTCGCGCCGGTTCCGTCCCCGCCGCCGAAAACGTGTGCGGTATCCGTCGTGGAGCCAGCACCGATTCCCCCGCGCGCAAACTCAACCGTTGCTCTCCCACTTGAAACGCCACTTCGCCCGCCAGCACGTAAAACCATTCTTCCTGCGCAAAGTGCAGGTGCAACGGCGGCCCTCCTGGACTCAAATGCGTATGCTCCATTACAAACAATCCGCCATTCGTGTCGCTCCCGGACACTTTGTACACCATCCCCGTGGTGAACCCCATCGTATGTGGATGGTCGAAGCGATCCTTTCCCGCTCCAAGCACGTGCACTTCGTTTGGGAGCGCCGCCGCACTCTGCGCTTCCACCTGGCGCGCCAGCATTTCCTGCAATCCCACCGCCGGTAAGATCGACGAAACTCCCCGCAGAAATGATCGCCGTTCCATGATTCTCCTTTCGCACTTCGAAGTGCGCAACTCGCTTGCCTTGAGCCCAACCCCCGCGTCTTGCCTCCCAGACTCTCCCACTCTTTCACTCTTGCACTCTTTCTTTTCGCGTGCCTATTCTTCTCCCTTCAACGCAAACTCCTCCACCCGCGTGTTCCGCATATCCGTCACATACAACCGCCCCGCGCGATCCACCCACATCCCGCACGGCCGGTCAAACTCCCCCGGTCCTTTCCCAATCCCTCCAAATCGATACAAAAACTGCCCATCCAGCCGAAACACATCAATCGCATCCAGCGTCAGATTCCCTACATACAGCTTCTTCGTCGCATCAATCGCCAATCCTGTCTCCACACTCAACTCTGGAATCTGGATCTCCCGCCGGTAATGTCCTTCCAGATCCAAAATCTCCAGCCGCGAATTTCCCGAATCCAGCACCACCACTTCCTCGCCCGCCAGCACAATCCGCGACGGGTACCGAAACTCTCCCGGCCCTTTTCCTCCCCGCCGTTTTCCAAAGTGCCCCAGAATGTGTCCTTCTTTGTCCAGAATGATCAACATGTGCCGCGGCGCATCGCACACATAAATCTTTCCCGTCTCTCGATCAATCGCAATTCCCGATGGCGACGTAAAGTACGGCTCTCCACCCGCCACCTTCCCCAGGTATTTCAAAAATTTTCCCTTCGGCGTGTACACCGCAATCAATCCCAGCACGCCATCCGTCACATAAACGTTGTCCTCCTGATCGACCGCCACGCCCACCGGCTGCTTCATCTGGCTATCCGGTCCGCCCAGCACCGCGTACTTCGCAT
>Ga0335072_10012555_pt1 | contig 12094 bp, 10 predicted proteins | sample Lox_Sample_21_FD_206725 | JGI IMG/M metagenome (GOLD analysis project Ga0335072, IMG submission 206725) | Soil microbial communities from Loxahatchee National Wildlife Refuge, Florida, United States - Lox_Sample_2.1 | ecosystem: Environmental > Terrestrial > Soil > Wetlands | place: USA...
GCTCGACGGCATCCCGCTGGCGATCGAGCTCGCCACGGTGCGACTGCGGGCGCTGCCGCTCGACCAGATGGCGAGCCGACTCGACGACCGCTTTCAGGTGCTCACCGGCGGCAAGCGGGCCGGGCTCACCCGGCACCAGACGCTCCGGGCCGCGATCGAGTGGAGCCACGACCTCTGCACGCCGGCCGAGCAGGCGGTCTGGGCCAGGCTGTCGGTGTTCGCGGGCCCGTTCGACCTCGCTGCGGCGGCGGCGGTGTGCGCTGACGACGAGCTGAGCGGGGCGCAGGTCGTCGAGTCGCTGACTGCCCTGGCGGAGAAGTCCGTGCTCGCCACCGAGCCGGCCGGCGAGGGCGAGGGGGCCGAGTGCATCCGGTACCGGATGCTTGACACCCTCCGCGAATTCGGCGCGGAGCTGCTGGCCGAGTTCGGCCGCGTCGCCGCCGTCCGACGGCGGCTGGTCGCGCACTACCTCGCCCTGGTGCAGCGCTGGGGCGATGACCCCATGCAGGACCAGCTCCCGCGGTACCGCGCGCTCAGCCGTGAGCACGCCAACCTGCGGGCCGCGATCGACTACGCGCTCGGCCTGCGCGGCAACGACAGCGCCGCGATCGCGATCGCGACCTCGCTGATGCTGTACTGGCCCCTGTCCGGTCGGCTGCGGGAGGGCGAGTACTGGCTGAACCGGGTGCTCGAACGATGCCCGCGGCCGTCGCCTGCGCGCGCCCGGGTGCTGGCCGTCCGCGGTTACGTGACCGCCCTGCTCGGGGATCTTCCTGCCGCTCACAGCGACGCGGAGGCCGCCGTGGCGATGGCGGTCGCGTTCGGCGACACGGCCGACAGCGGCCGCGCCTACGTCACGCTGCACCGGACGCTCGCGTGGAGCGGAAACCTGGCCGAGGCCGACGAGCTGCTCGCGGACGCGGTCTCCTGCCTCACTTCGGTCGGCGACACGTTCGGCCTTGCTGCGATCGACGTCCAGACCGTGGCGCTGCACCTGCACTCCGCCCGCCCCGACCTGGCCATCGAGCGCTGCGCCGAGGGCATCGCCCGGCTGCCCGGCGGCGAGCACTGGGCCACCGGGCTGCTGCTGGCCGGACAGGGGCTTGGCCATCTGCTGCGCGGTGAACTCGGTGACGGCACCGTGGCCGCCCGCCGAGGACTGTCGCTCGAATACGAGCTCGGCGACATGGGCAGTACCGCCTACGCGCTTGGCACGCTCGGCTTCCTGGCCGCCGCGCAGAGCCGGTACGAGCGCACAGCGCTGTTGTTCGGCGGGTCGGCGCCGCTGTGGGAGCGGATCGGCCCTTGGTACACCGGCACCCCCGCGCTGGTGGCGCTGCACCGGATCTCGGAACGGGCGGCGCAGGACGGCCTCGGCGAGGAACGCTACTGGCAGCTCCGCGAACGCGCGGCCGCCACGCCGCTCGACCAGATCATCGGGTTCGCGCTGGCCGACGTCGACGAGCTGGATTCCAGGCCGTCGACCTGCGCCCAGACCGGCCAGGCCCTGAAACCGGCGGCTGAAACGGGCGCCTAACGCGGCGGCAGCCACGCGCGAAGCGGGCGTGGCCAGACGTGACGGAGTAGGATAAGCATCCCACCCAAGACGTGATGAGGGTCACATGCTCGTCGGTAACGCCGCCGAGGAGGCAGGGCGGCTCCCCTCGGAGGCCAACGATTTCATCGGCCGGGCGGCCGAGCTGTGTCGTGTGGAAACGCTGCTACGCGGCAGTCGGCTGGTCACGCTGGTCGGCCCGGGCGGCGTCGGCAAGACGCGGGTGGCGCGGCGCGCGATGGAGCAGGCCGCGGCCGGGTACCGGGACGGCGTCGTCTTCGTGCCGCTGTCGGCGCTGCTGGACCCCGAACTGCTCCCGCACACGGTCGCCAGGCAGCTCAACCTGCCGGAACAGTCCAGAGGCTCGCAAATGGACGCGGTGCTCACGCACCTGCGGGACCAGAGCGTGCTGCTGGTCCTCGACACCTGCGAGCACATCATCGACGCCTGCGCGCTGTTCGCCGAGGCGATCATCACCGCCACGCGCGAGGTCACGGTGCTTGCCACCAGCCGCGAGGCGCTGGACGTGACCGGCGAGAGCTGCTACATCCTCCCCCGGCTGGGCCTGCCCGGTGACGACACCCCGGCCCAGGGAACGGGCGACGCCATCGAGCTCTTCGCCCTGCGGGCGGCCGCCGTACTGCCCGGGTTCACGGTCAACGACGCGAACCGGGCCAGCGTGATCCGGCTGTGCCGGCGGCTCGACGGCATGCCGCTCGCCATCGAGCTGGCCGCCGTCCGGCTGCGGGCGCTGCCGCTGGCCGAGCTCGCCGACCGCATTGACCAGCGGCTCGACCGCAGGCTGACGATACTGACGGGCGGCAGCGAGGGCGGCGACACCCGCCACCGGACGCTGCGCGACGCCATCGGCTGGAGCTACGACCTGTGCACCCCCGCCGAGCAGGCGCTGTGGGCGCGGCTGTCGGTCTTCGCCGGAAGCTTCAGCGTCGAGGCGGCCGAGGAGGTGTGCGCCGGCGGCGAGCTGACCGCCGGCCAGATCTTCGACACCGTGATCCGGCTGGTGGACAAGTCGGTCATCACCAGGGACGACGCCAGCACGGGCCAGCCGACGCGATACAAGATGCTCGACACCATCCGCGAGTACGGCGCTGAGGAACTGGCGGCGTCGGGCAGCGAGGAGAACGTCAGAAAACGGTTCGTCACCCGCTGCCTGTCGATGGCGCGTTACTTCGGCGAGCACGTCGTCGACGACGACCAGCTCGACCGGTTCCGTGAGCTGCAGAGCGAGCACGCCAACCTCGGGGCCGCGCTCGGGTACGCGCTGGACGCGCCGGACGGGCACCGCTACCGCGATGGCGCCGAGCTCGCCATCGACCTGTACGGTTACTGGCACATGGCCGGCCTGCTGCGCGAGGGCAAGTACTGGCTCGACAAGGTGCTCGAGCGCTTCCCTGACCCGTCGGCGCCGGAACGAGGCTGGGCGCTGGTCGTCCGCGGCTACCTCGGCGCCATGCAGGGCGAGGCGGACGAGGCCGTGGCGGACGCCACCGCCGGCACCAAGATCGGCGAGCAACGGGGCGACCCGAAGCTGGTCGGCCGGGGCTACTGCTACCTGACGCTCGCGCTGACGATCGCCGCTCGGTACGAGGAGGCCCGCTTGGCGGGCGCGCAGGCCGAGCAGCGGCTGCAGCGGCTCAACGACCGCGCCGGGCTGCGCATCCTCGACGTGCACCTGGCTCACGTGTCGCAACTGGACGGCGACCTCGAGGGTGCGCTCAGGTACGCCGCTCAGGTGACCCGCCGGTTCGGCGAGGCGGGCGACACGGGCGAGATCAGGGAGCGGTGGGCGCAGGGCTGGGCCTACGCGATCTCCGCGATGGCGATGTACTGGGACCCCGCCCGACACGACGAGACCGTCCAGACCACCAGCAAGGCGCTGCTGGCCAAGCACGAGCTCGGCGACGTGATGGGGATGGCCTACTGCCTGGAGATCCACGGCTGGCTGGCCGCCCGGGCCGGCCGCCACGTACGGGCCGCCTGGCTGCTCGGCGCCGCCGATCCGCTCTGGGAGCGGGCCGGCGGACGGCTGGGCGGCACGGCCGCCCTGCTGCGCGTCCACGATAAGGCGATGGGCAAGGCCAGGGCGGGGTTTGCGGGCAAGCGCTTCGAGGCCGTGTTCGCCGAGGCCGGACGGCACCCGGTCGAGCAGCTGGTGTCATTCGCGGTCGGCGACGCCGACGAGCCGACCGCCGAGGGCACCCGGTGGCGGATGCCAGGGACCCTCACCTTCCGCGAGGCCGAGATCGCCGACCTCGCGGCCAGGGGCATGTCCAACCGGCAGATCGCGGAGCACCTGTTCATCTCCAAGCGCACCGTCGACGCGCACCTCGATCACATCTACGCTAAGCTCGCGATCTCCTCGCGGGTTGAGCTGCTCAACGCGCTCCAGCTAACCCGCCCCAGCCAGCCCTGAGCGGCGCTGCTCAGGCCTTGGGCTCGTCAAGCCGGAAACCGACCTTCAGCGTCACCTGGAAGTGGCAGCGCTGATCGTCTTCGATCCGGCCGCGGATACCGCTGACCTCGAACCAGTCGAGGTTGTGGAGGGTCTTGGAGGCACGGCTGATGGCTACCTTGATCGCGTCGTCAACGCCCTCGCCGGAGGAGCCGACGATCTCGCTCACTGAGTAGATGTTGTCTGACATCGATATCCCTTCCGTCGCATTACCCCGGTGGCTACCCACTGCCGGGCGGCGTACGCCCGCAGCCGCCCGGCGCAGAAGTGACACCGGGGAGCCGGCCGGAAACGTAAGGGGTAGCGTGGTTTGTATGAGCGAACCCGAGTTTCACCGTGACCGCCGTCAGCATGGCGGTGCCGCCCAGCGCCTTGACGACGACAAGCTCGCCGAGCTTACGGAGGACGAGCGGGTCGACGCGGGGCTGGACGCCTTCAATCCGGACGAGGTCCCGCCGGCCACCGACCCGCTGCCCGATGGCGTGCCGCAGCGGACCGACGTCCGGCAGAGCGACGAGTACAAGGACGCCGAGGCCGAGATCGACCGCGAGGAGAAGGCGGGCGAGCTGGGCAGCCTCGACGCCGAGCATCCGTTCCCGCCCACTCACTACGACAACAGCTAACGCACCGGCCTCGGGTCGATGGGGTGGCTGGCAGCGTGCGGGAGCGCAGTTAGGTCAGCGGGACGCGGTACGAGGTCTCCTGGCCGTAGGCGGCGAAGCCGGCCCGGCGCAGGATCGGGCCGGAGGTATTGACGCGGCCCTTGACGAGGCCCATCGTCGCCCCGTGGGTCGCGCCGTACGTGAGCCGGGCGCCGAGCAGGGCGCGGTAGACGCCCTGGCCGCGGGCGGCCTCGAGGACCGCGCCGCCCCACAGGCGGGCCACGCCGTGGGCCATGGCGACGCCGGCCGAGCCGACCGGGGCGCCGTCGACGTAGGCGACGACCATGCCGCCATCGCCCGCCTTGACGGTGGCGCCGTCTCGCTCGGCCTCCTCCGCCAGGCGCTCCTCGGGCGGCATCGATCCGCCGAAGACGGTGACGCCGATCTGGGTGCCGTCCCGGTGCGTCGCCACCTCGGTCGCCCAGCGCAGCGTCACCTCCTTGACCGGCGGCGGCAGCTCGGGCGCACCCGTGCGCAGGTCGACCGCGAGCACGTCCAGCGTCTCGTCGGCCGTCGCGCCGCGGGCCAGGAGCAGGTCCGCGATATTGGGCGGGCTGTCCAGCTTGACCCACCAGTACAGGTCGCGGACGCCGAACTGGCGCGCCCGCTCGAGCACCGTTTCCACGGCGGCCGCCAGGGCCGGGCCGGACTCCTCCGCCGGGTTGAATCTCAGCAGCTCGAGCGGATGGTCGAAGTAGTCGGGGAAGCGGACGAGCAGGTGCTCCGGGGTCGCTTCAGTGGTGGCGTTGTCGGGGATCCATATCCACGCGTTGCTGGCGGCGACGACAGTGTCTGCGGACAGGCTCATGACGCGGCGACCTCCATGCGTGGGGATGTTATCCGGGGGTCGGAGCCTTGTGGGAGTCTGAGGGTATGGACGATGACGTGCCTGCGGTGCTTGATCTCCCGGTGGGGATCGCGGCCAGCGAGTCTGCGCACCGGCGAGAGTCGGACTCGATGGGGGTCATGGACGTGCCGGCCGACCGGTACTGGGGAGCGCAGACCGAGCGGTCCCTGATCCACTTCGGCGACATCGGCCCCGACCTGGTACCCCGGGAGGTGTACCACGCGTTCGGCTACGTGAAGAAGGCGGCCGCGCTCGCCAACGGCAAGGCGGGGAGGCTGCCCTCGTGGAAGGCGTCGCTCATTGCCCGCGTCGGCGACGAGGTGATCGACGGTGAGCTGGATTCGCACTTCCCGCTCCGGGTGTGGCAGACAGGGTCCGGCACCCAGTCCAACATGAACGTCAACGAGGTCATCGCCAACCGGGCGATCCAGCTCGTGGGCGGGGTCATCGGGTCCAAGGTGCCGGTGCACCCCAACGATGACGTGAACATGGGGCAGTCGTCGAACGACACGTTCCCGACCGCGATGCACGTCGCGGCCGTTTCGGTGGTGCGGGAACGCGTGATCCCGGAGGTGACCGCGCTGCGGGACGCCATTGCTCTCAAGGCCGGGCTATGGCGGGATGTCGTGAAGATCGGGCGGACCCACCTGCAGGACGCGGTCCCGCTGACGGTGGGGCAGGAGTGGTCCGGGTACGCCGCCCAGCTTTCCGCGGCGCTTGACGGCCTTGCCCGGTCGTGTTCGGGCCTGTACGAGCTGGCGGTGGGCGGGACCGCGGTCGGCACCGGGCTCAACGCACCGCCGGGATTCGGGGCTGAGGTGGCGGCGCTGGTCGCGGAGGCAACCGGGTATCCGTTCGTGACCGCGCCGAACAAGTTCGCCGCGCTGGGCGGCTCGGACGCTCTGGCGGCGGCGTCGGCCGGGCTGCGCGGACTGGCGGTGCCGCTGGCGAAGATCGCCAACGACATTCGCTGGCTCGGCTCCGGTCCGCGGGCCGGGCTGGGCGAGCTGATCTTGCCCGAGAACGAGCCGGGGTCTTCGATCATGCCGGGAAAGGTGAACCCGACGCAGTGCGAGGCCATGCTGATGGTGTGCGCGCAGGTCCTCGGCAACGACGCGGTCGTCGGTTTCGCCGCCTCGTCGGGGAACCTGGAGCTGAACACCATGCGGCCGGTGATCATCGCCAACTTCCTGCACTCGGCCACGCTGCTTGCGGGCGCGTGCCGGACGTTCCGTGAGTTCTGCGTGGAGGGCGCGTCGCTGAACGCGGGGCGCATCGCCGATGACGTCGACCGGTCGCTAATGCTGGTCACGGCGTTGTCACCGGTCATCGGCTATGACCGGGCGGCCGAGATCGCGCATCGGGCCAGCCACACGGGGTCCACCTTGCGGGAGGCGGCGCTGTCGCTCGGGTACGTCAGCGCGGCCGAGTTCGACCGGATCGTCGACCCCGCGTCGATGGTCGGCGACCTTCCGCCGGGCGTGGACGCCGCGCAGGGCGCCGGCTGAGTCCCGGTTGAGCATGGTCAATGAGATGGATCAGGTCGATGCGATGAATCAGCTCGCGCCGCACACCGTGCAGTCACTCGGTTCTGACCTGCGGGCGCTCGGGCTGACCGCGGGCGACACGGTGCTAGTCCACTCCTCGGCCAGCAGCCTCGGCTTCGTGGCGGGCGGCACCCAGGCGGTCGTGCAGGCGCTGCTTGACGTCCTCGGACCCTCGGGCACGCTGGTGGTGCCGACCCACACGCCCGACAACACCGACCCGGCCGACTGGTGCAACCCGCCGGTTCCGGAGTCGTGGTGGGCGACGATCCGCTCGGCCTCGCCGGGCTTCGATAAATCCCGCACGCCGAGCCGGTGGATGGGCGTCATCGCCGAGACGGTCCGCACCTGGCCGGGCGCGGTGCGCAGCGATCATCCGCAGGTGTCGTTCGCTGCCCTCGGCCGGCAGGCCGAGTCGGTCACCGGGGGGCATCAGCTGTCCGACGCGCTCGGCGAGAGCTCTCCGCTCGGGGTGATCTACCGGCTCGGCGGGAAGGTGCTGCTGCTCGGCTGCGGGCACGACTCGAACACCTCGCTGCACCTGGCCGAGTGGCGGCAGCAGTCGCCGCCGCGCGCGGCTACCGGCGCCTCGGTCCGGCGGGCCGATGGCACCAGTGAGTGGATCAGCTGGACGGATGTCGTCGCCAACACCGATGACTTCGAGCAGATCGGCGCGGCCTTCGAGGTCGCGCACGGGCTGTCCATCGGTCAGGTCGGCGACGCCGAGACGCGGCTGACGCCGCAGCGGGCGCTGGTCGACTTCGCGACGGCCTGGATGACTGCCCACCGCCCCGCAGCCTGAGCTTCGGCGGGGCCGCTGCCCCTGCATTCCACCGACAGGCCAGAGGTCCGGTTAGCCGGATGGGGTGACGGCGAACAGCTGCCATTGATCAGGCACCCCGCTGAGCTCGTGCTGGCCGCGTTCGGCGAACGAGATGCCGGTCCCGATGACCAGGTCCTTGACCGCCCGGGAGACGAGGATCTCGGCCGGCTGCGCGAGCGCGGCGATGCAGCGGGTGATGCGGACGGACGGGCTGACGACGTCGGCGCCGATGAGGTCCACTTCGCCGACGTGGATTCCCGCGCGTACCTGCACTCCTCGTGCGGCGGCATCGTCGCGGATGGCGGCTGCGCAGCGGATGGCTTGCCCAGGGGCGGTGAAGGTGGCAAGGACGCCACCCGGGGCGCTCTCGATAAGGCGGCCCCGGCAGGTGCGCACTCGATAGGCGGCCCTGGGATCGGCCGGCGCGCGGGCTGCCGCCTCGGCGGCCGCCTCGGCCAGCAGGATGGTCGCCAGCACGCGATCGGGGCCTTGAACAGCCGACCCGCTGGTGAGGAAATCCTCGATCTCGTCGACGAGGGCGTCGCTGTCCCCGCTTCCGGCAAACCGCAGCGAGTGGTCGCCGTGCTGTTCGAAATAGCGGGCACCCGCGATGTGGGAGGCCAGGTAGCGTCCATGACAGGGAGGCGTCATGCGGTCGTCGAGACGCTGGATCACCAGCGTCGGCACATGGATCGCGGGCAGGACGGCCCGCACGTCGATCTGGCGGATCATCCGGACAATCCGCAGGAACGCGCTCGGGCTGACCGCCATGCGCTCGAAACGCGCGAATAGTCGGCGAGCCTCAGGCGAGCCCGCCCGGCTGGGGAGGAACCACTCGATGGTCTCGCCCTGACCCCAGCGACGCGCGGCGATCTCGGTGAGGGCCTCGAACATCTCGTCTGACCCTTTTCCGCATGGATAATCGGGCGCCCAGGGATAGCGCGCCGTTGCCGCCCCGAGGATCAGCGCGCTGACTCGCTCCGGGTGGGCGGCGGCGAACAGGATGCTCATGGGCGCGCCTTCGGAGTAGCCGAACAGCACCGCCTGGCTTGAGGAGGCCGCCCCCATCACTGCCGCCACGTCGTCCATGCGCTCTTCCAGCGGGGAGTCGGCCGGGGCGCGGTCAGAGAGCCCGGTGTCGCGCTTGTCGAACAGGATCAGGCGACCCAGGGTGGACAGGCGGCGGAAGAAGGTCGCCGTCTCGGGGTCTTCCCACAGCAGGTCGAGGTGGCTCATCGCGCCTGGGACGAAGACGATGTCGCGGTCGCCCGCTCCGAGAACCTGATAGGCGATGTGGACGCCGCCGCTGGCGACGTAGCGGGTCACCGGCCGGCCGGCGTCGTCGCCGACTGGGCGTTCAAGATCTCCGTACTCGAGCCGACTGTCCTGACGCAGGATGCGGGCTTCGAGCTCGCGCAGCTCGGGTCCTGGCTCGATGCCGAGCTGGCCGACCAGCACGGTGCGCACCGCCCGGTAGGCCGCCAGCGCATCGGCCTGGCGCTCGCAGCGATAGAGCGCCAGAAGTCGCTGCGCCCAGAACCGCTCTCGTAGCGGATGTTCCGCGGTCAACTCCTCAAGCTCGGCGATCGTCTCTCGATGGCGCCCGCACGCCAGTAGCGCATCCATCCTCGACTCGACGGCGTCAAGTCGCGCGTCCGCCAGGCGCGCTCGCTCTGTCACCGCGAACAGACGATCGCCCAGGTCAGCCAGCGCGGGCCCGCGCCACAGCGCCAGCGCCTCATCCAGTAGGCGGGCCGCGGCGGCAGCGTCTCCGGCTGCCAGCGCGGCCCGGCCAGTCGCCGCGAGCTGCTCGAATCGGAGCAGGTCCAACTCGTCGACGGAGACACCGACGAAGTAGCCGGGCGGCCGGGTAGCCAGCCGCTCAGCTTCGCCTGCCGTTCTCAGCGCCCGACGCAGTTCTGTCAGGCGGACCTGCAGGTTCGCCGCGGCCCTGACCGGGTCGAGGCTCGGCCACAGCTCGGCGGCGAGCTTGTCGGCGGAGACCACCCGGTTGGCGTCGAGGAGCAGCATCGCCAGCACGCCACGAGCCCGGGCGCCTATCGGGAGTGGCTGACCGTCGTGAACTGCCTCAATCGGACCGAGGATTCGGAACTCCACCGCGCACCTCTTGTTCCCGGCGGGCCGACTCGCCGCCCGTCGATGCAACGATAGGCCGAGCGTATCGGAGCGCCGGTAAGGCGACCGTAATCGCCTGGTAGGCGCCCGGATACCCGCTGAGGTAAGGATGCTGCCGAATGCGGCAGATCCAGGGAGCGACCATGAACACGACTAATGCGCCTACCGCGTCCGGCGACGCCAGGCGATCCGCCCACACCGCCCCAACCGAGTCGGAACGCGCCGCAGCGAACGCGATGCTGCGGATCATCTGGGGGATCCACAGCTCGCGGGCCGTCTACGCGGTGGCCAAACTGGGGATCGCCGATCTCCTCGTCGACGGCGCCGTCACCTCCGGCGAGCTGGCCCGGGTCACCGGCGTCCACCAGCCGTCGCTGTACCGGGTGCTTCGCCTGCTCGCCGCGCTCGGCGTATTCGACGAGGTCGAGCCCGGATCCTTTGGCCTGACGGCCCTCGGCGATCGACTGCGCACCGACGTCCCGGCGGGCATGCGATCGTGGGCCGTTTTCCTTGAGGCGGTCGGCGGCGTCCAGCCCTTTGAGCACATTCTCGAGACGGTCAGAACCGGCAAGCCGGGGCTGGATATCGGCTTCGGAATGGGTGTGTTCGAGTTCCTCGCCCAGCACCCCGACAGCGCTGTCACCTTCGACGCCGCCATGTCCGAGCGAACCGCGGCGTTCGCATCCAGCCTGGCCGACGGCTACGACTTCTCGGATATCCGCAGCATCGTCGACGTCGGCGGCGGCCTGGGCACCCTGCTGGCAGAGGTCCTGCGCAGGCACTCCCACCTTCACGGGACGCTGTTCGAGGTCGCTTCCGTCGCGGCCCGGGCCGCGGTGGCGCTCAACGGCGCCGGCCTAGCCGACCGATGCGCGGTGCTGGCGGGGGACTTCTTCGACCAGGTACCGCGCGGCGCGGACTGTTACGTGCTGGCCAACGTGCTGCACGACTGGGACAACGAACGGGCGATCGACATCCTCCGCAACTGTCGGCAGTCCATGGTCAGGGGCGGCAGGGTGCTGATCGTCGAACGGCTGATCCCCGATGAACCCGGCGACGCCGTGCCTGCTCTCCTCAGCGACGTCAACATGCTCGTCATCACCGGCGGCCAAGAGCGCACCAACGCCGAGTACGCGAGCCTCCTCGCGGGAGCCGGCCTGAAGATCGGCGCCGTCCATCCGGTTGCGTTCCCGTACGGCGTCATTGAAGGGCTCAGCCGGGGCTTATCGTGTCAGGGTGAACACGCCGACCCGATGGGTGACAGACAGCGGCGCGGGGCGCTCGCAGTGGTACATCGAGCGCTTTCGTCGGCTGGCGAGCGAGGGCGCCGACCTGGCGGGCGAGGCTCGCATGGTGGACGCCATGCTCCCCCGGGCTTCGAGGGTGCTTGACGCCGGCTGCGGGACGGGCCGGGTCGGCGCCGAGCTCGCTGCGCGCGGGCATCAGGTCACCGGCGTCGATGCCGACGCCGAGCTTATCCTCGCGGCGGGTGCGGACCACCCAGGACAGCGATGGATAGCCGCCGACCTGGTTGACCTGGATCTGTCCTCGCACGGCGATCCGGCGCCGTTCGACGCCGCCGTCGTGGCGGGGAACGTCATGCTGTTCGTGGCCGAGGCGACCGAGGAGCAGGTGCTGCGACGGGTGGCGGCGCACCTGCGGCCCGACGGTTTCGCGGTGGTCGGCTTCGCCGCCGGACGCGGTTACGAGCTACCCGACTTCGATCGGCACGCCGCCGCGGCTGGGCTGGCGACGGAGCAGCGATTCGCAACCTGGGATCTGCGGCCATGGCGGTCCGACTCGCCGTTCTCGGTCAGCGTGCTCAGACGGTGATTCGGATGTCCGGGGGAGCTGCCCGGGCCGTGGTCGTGACCGTGACCTTGTGCGTGACGGCGGCCGTGATCGTGGCCGCAGCCGAGGGGTCGGTCAGCGGTGTCTAGTCAGGCGGGGTATCGCTTGGGTTCTTGGGTGTAGGTGCGGCCGGACGGGGTTTGCCATTGGTGCCATCCGGGTTTGGGCTGGGTGACGGTCCAGCCGGGTGACTGTTTGACCTG
>Ga0335072_10012556_pt1 | contig 12094 bp, 9 predicted proteins | sample Lox_Sample_21_FD_206725 | JGI IMG/M metagenome (GOLD analysis project Ga0335072, IMG submission 206725) | Soil microbial communities from Loxahatchee National Wildlife Refuge, Florida, United States - Lox_Sample_2.1 | ecosystem: Environmental > Terrestrial > Soil > Wetlands | place: USA: Florida...
CGCCTGCTCCAGATCACGTTCGCGGCGAATGTCGGCGATACCGACAAAGTCGAAAAGGTACGGGTCACGGGTGGCCTGCTGGGCCAGATCGGAGTCCGCCGGCGGCAGGGTCTCAGCGAAGTTGGTGATGGCTCGGCCCGCACGCTCGTGCAGTTTGCCGTCGATGTGGTGGACCATTACGTTCCGACTCCACCCTTGGTCGATGGCAGTTTGTGCGTACCATAGCCGCAGTTCAGAGCCGTCGAGCTTCTCAAGCAATGCGATGTGGTGATACCACGGCAATTGTGCAAGCGGCACTTGCACAATTGACCAGTCAGGCCACGCGGCCGCGAATCCCCGCATGTACTTAAGGTTGCGTGGCGAGAATCCCTTGGCATCAGGGAAGCGCTGTTTCAGGTCAGAAGCCAGCCGGTCGATGACGCGGGCACCCCAACCTTCGGCATCTTGCCGAGCCAGGATCTCCCTGCCGACTTCCCAGTACGTGGCGACCAGCTCCTGATTCGCTGCCATGATGGCGCGTCGACGTCCGGCGTGACCTCGAGCGGCGACCGCGTCCAGCAGTCCTGGATACCAATCCGGGACCAGCGATTTGTCTGGCGTGGCAGGAAAACGAACTTCGTCGCCATTACGCTCGTCGCCGGTCATCACGACGTACTCCCGGAATCGGTGAGCGCGGGTGCTCGCGCCACCGTTGGGGCGGCCATCCGCAGCCGCCTTGCACTGAATGCCAATCGCCTGACGCTTTGAGCACTCGCCTGTGGAATCCTCATGCGACTCGTCGGTGTGGCCTGCCATGATGTGAACTTATGAGCAACGACGTGGTCCAACTCCATGACCGACCCGTGTATGGGTTCGGTCAGGTTGACCGCATTCTTGGACTCCGAGCCGGCACATCGCAACGCTGGATCGACGGCTACAGCAGGGGCGGCAAGAGCTATCCGCCGGTAATCCGCATTGAGCAAACTGGCGACGAAGCCGTGACCTGGGGTGAGTTCATCGAAGCCCGACTCCTCGCCGAGTACCGCGAAGAGGGCGTTCCGCTCGTCAAGATGAGGCCAGCCGTGGAGAAACTCCGCGACGAGCTGAATGCCCAGTACCCCTTGGCCTCGGCCAAAACCTGGCTTGCCGTCGAAGGGCGCGAACTCGTACGCAAGGTCGAAGAGACGGTCGGTCTTCACCGCCGGCTCCGGCTGGTGGTCGTCCGCAACGATCAGGAGATGCTTGCCTGGTCGCCGCCGGCCCAGGAGTTTGCCGATTCGCTGCACTGGGACGATGTCGGCAGCGGTCGTTCCAAACACCCGGTGGTGACAAGCCTGAGTCCCGACCCGGCGATTCGCGATGTCGTCGTAAACCCCCTGCAGCGGTTTGGCGAACCATCCACACGCGGCGTACCGACGGAAGTGATCCGCGAACTTTACGTCGCCGGCGACCCGATTGAGATGATCGCCGAGCTCTATCAACTGCCGCAGCACCTCGTCGAAGCTGCGGTGCGCTATGAGCTCAAGACCGCCGCGGCCTACGCGGCTCTGGCCGGCTGATTCGGGGTCGGCACGGCGATGGTTGCGGTCGCCAACCTCGTCCGGTTCTATGTCGAGGAAAGCGCCGCGGGCCTCGGCCTCGCCCTCGCTGCTGCGCGCAAGGACACCATTCACGTGGGACACCCGCTGATCCCGGAGTGCCCACGCGGCGCGCTTGATACGGAATGGATCCCCGCAGTCGCCCAGCGTGGCCTCGTCGTAATTACCCGAGACAAGAAGCTGCGGACCAAGCCCATCGAGATTCAGGCGCTCTGGACCCATGGACTTCGGGTGTTCAACATCGGCGGCAAGAAAGACGCGTCGACCTGGGAGTGGCTGGCCCGAGTTGTCCGGCACTGGCCACGCATGGAGGAGATCATCGCCGACCGCCCGAGCGGACCCTGGATCTACCTGCTCAACGAGATCAGAGTCGATGAGTACGTACCGCGAGACACCAGGGCAGCGGCCGGGCCGGACGGCGGTCCGCGGTAGGTAGCTGTGGTTCGCGTTGTCGATGATCGGCGCGCGGTGGACGCGTCGGTCTTGCCACGGCGCGTTGCAAGATTGCGCAGATGGTGGTGTTGGTCTCCATTGTGGGTCAACGCGAACATCGGCATGCCACACCCGCTGGGCAGCGCTCTGCCGCACCGGCTGCAGGCAGCACGGCAACAAGCCCCTAACGTGGTTGTCTTGCGCCATCATGATCGAGTCCCGACGCAGAATCTCGCAGACCCGTTGACGATGACCGGCAGCCTCTCTAGACCGACGCTGCGCCAGGTTCTGACGCTGTATTGGAGACCCGTCTATGCGATTGCCTATGACTAGGTCGAGTCCGAGTCGAAGCTGACCGTGTTCGCCGCAATCTGGCCGTGTCAGGCGGCGGTCCATCACAAAGCCGCCGCCGCAACAGCTTCCGCGTCCTTGACGCGAAGTTTGCCGGACATTAGAAGCGGGAGGAGTTCGTCACGGGTGCGGGCGAGGTCTTCCGACTCACGCTCGGCCTGGACCATGGTGCTGTGCAACGAACCTAGTGCACCGGCGATCGGCCGCTGCGCCTCGAGATCCGGAATCGCAATACCCCACTCGGGCATCGTCGCCAACCCGATGCGTGGAACCGTCGCCCCGTGAATCGTATGCATAGCTATGACTCGTTGAAACTCCGCGCTGAGATAGAAGTGCAACAAGAAGCCCGGATCGACAATGGCCCGATTAGGCCGCATCAGCGCCATCCGTCGACCCAAGCAGGCGCGGAGACCACCAGGCATCATCGCGGCTTCACCGATCCTGGTTTCGTACGAGAACAGCAGGTCGCCAGCTTCGGGGGTAACGCGACGCGTCCACTCCGCAAAGTCCTGCTCGGAAACGTGGTCGGAGTCGGCAAGGTCGAGTCGACCGCACTTCAAACTCGAAATATTCAAGAAGTAAGGCCCATCCGACCGCCGAGTTGGCGTCGCGTGCGGGCCATCGAACAGCTGACCCAATGCCCCAAACTTGCACTGCACCAAGCTGTCTTGAGAGCTCAGCACAGACCCCACTAACGATCGCGCCAACTCGAACGCGATTTTGGCGGCACGCCCGTTCGCGGCGATCTTGTCGTCGAGGGCACCGAGCAAATCTGCGACCGCCCGTTGCTCATCGATGTGCGGCAGCTCAACTTCCATCGACCGCTGATCGGACAAGCTGACGTAGGGCGCCATGTCTGTCTGCCCTTTCAGCACATCGAGCTGTCTTCTGAAATCATCAGATGCCATCAGGTAACGAAGGAATCGTTGATCAAGCGCATCGGCCTTCAGCGAGCGCCAGAAAGTCGTTTGAGGTGAGCACACGAAGTCCGGCGAGGTCTTCGGAGCGACCGCAATGCGCCCGACGGTTCCCTTGTGAGACAAAATCACATCCCCGGGCGCACCAATCCCCTTCCGGATGCGTGCCCGTGCAACGCCGTTAATTCGCCCGGCGCCTTCAAAGTCGACTACTCCGCTCGACATGTCGGCCGCGCGAATGAATGGCACGCCATCGACGACGAACTCGGCGGGGCGAGGACGGTACTCGCCATGATTCCCGTCCTCCACAAGAAGTACGCCTTCGGACACGAGCCTGCTGACACGAATGCGGGTCACGACAGGCGCTCCAACTGCTTCCGCACCACCTCTTCCAACCGTGCCGATTCATCAAATGCCGCGAGCAATTCCGACTTTAGCCGCGTAATCTTCTCGTCAATCGGTTCGCCGTCGTCTTCGATTTCGACAGCCCCGACATACCGCCCAGGTGTCATCGCGTAGTCGGCGGCCTTGATCTCCGCCAGCGTGACCGATCTGCAAAACCCTGGAATGTCCTCGTAAGTAACGTCTTTCGCGGCGGCGGACGCTGAACCACGCCACGAATGGTAGCTGTCGCCAATCCTCACAATGTCGTCGTCGCTCAGCGCCCGCTCCGCGCGGTCCACCATGTAGCCCAGCTCGCGGGCGTCGATGAACAACACCTGTCCGGACCGATCGATCGAACCCTGCTTGCCCGCAGTCTTGTCCTTGGCAAAGAACCACAGGCACACCGGAATTCCGGTGCTGCGGAACAGCTGCGTCGGCAGCGCGATCATGCAGGACACCAGGTCGGCTTCCACGATCTGAGCACGAATATCGCCCTCCCCGTTGGAGTTCGACGACATCGATCCATTGGCCATCACCACGCCGGCCCTGCCACCGGGTTTGAGTTTAGACAGGATGTGCTGAATCCAGGCGTAGTTCGCGTTGTTGGCGGGTGGCATACCGAACCGCCAGCGCGGGTCTTCCTCGTTGCGCGCCCAGTCCTTGATGTTGAAGGGCGGATTAGCCATCACGTAGTCCATCTGCACATCGGCATGCTGATCGCGTGCGAACGTGTCCCCCCACCGGCTGCTAAGCCCGCTGTGATCGATGCCGTGGATCGCCAGGTTCATCTTCGCCATCCGCCAGGTTTCCTCGATGCTCTCCTGGCCATAGATGGCAATGTCTTTCGCGTCGCCGTGGTGGTCGGCGATGAACTTCTCGGTTTGCACGAACATGCCGCCGGACCCGCAGCACGGGTCATACACCCGGCCCTTGGTGGGTTCCAGTACCTCGACAATCACCTTGACCACGCTGGGCGGGGTGAAGAACTCCCCACCCCGCTTGCCTTCCGCGCGAGCGAAATTGCCGAGGAAGTACTCGTAGACCTCCCCCATCAGATCTCGCGCCTTGTGCTCACCCTGACGACTGAACCGCGCGCTATTGAACAGGTCGATCAGTTCGCCGAGGCGCCGCTGGTCGATGTTGTCGCGGTTGTACAGCCGCGGCAGCGTGCCGCCCAGCGTCGGGTTGGCCTTCATCACGGCATCCATCGCCTCGTCGATGAGCTGGCCGATGTTCTTGCCGGGATCGCCATCGACGGCGGGCTTACCTTTGGCGTTCTCCGCCAAGAACTTCCATCGGGCAATCGGCGGCACCACGAACACGTTATAGCCGTGATACTCCTCGGGGTCGTCGATCAGTTCCTCGATCTGATCGTCGTCCATGCCGTCCGCGGCCAACTCTGCGCGGATCGACTCACGGCGCTCGTCGAACGCATCCGAGACGTATTTCAGGAACACCAGGCCCAGGATCACGTCCTTGTATTGGCTGGCCGATAGCGATCCGCGCAGTTTGTCCGCGGCCTTCCAGAGCGTGTCCTTGAGCTCCTTCATGGTCGACGGTGCTTGCGGCTCCTGCTTTTTCCGGGGCGGCATCGCGTGCGTCCTTCCTATGTTCTGCCCCCGGTGAGCCCGGGCGCACTGTGTTCCACATCGAGGGTCAGGGCGCCGGCGGCGACCCCGTTGATCAACGACGTCTTCAAATCACGTGCAGCGGCTATCCGACGGCTGGCTTGCTGTTCGTATTCGTCGGCCTCGGCGAGCGCGGCCTCGAGACGCTCGGCTTCGGCCCGCTGCAGCACCGGCACGGTCCAGGTCTGCCATTCACTCCCGGGAAAAGCGGTTTCGTTCACGATTGCGGCAAGAACCAGGGGGCCGACCTCGGCCGACTCATGCAGCCGGATGATTCTGGCCGGAGAGGCCACGATCGCCCCGCCCTCCCGGTCCACCCAGGCCCTCGGCATGGGCTTGTCCACAAAGATCACATCACCGGGATCGGTGCGGGCGGCCCGCGGGTATTTCGCCTCGGCGTCGAGGGGATCGAGCGCAAGTGTCCCCACCAGTTCCGCTGGAAGCACCCGCACCGTGCCTTCCGGCGATCCATGGCTGACGTCGATACGACGCCCCCGTTTCATCGTGAGTCGCTTGCCAGACTGCAACTCGGCCAGGGAACGATGGGCCAGGTGGATCCGTCCCGGCGACGGGGAGACCAGCACATCCAACACCGGCAGCGGCGACGTCGTCACTAACGTTGCCCGGTGCACTCGCTCAATATGTTCCGCTTCGTCATGCCCGCGCAGACGCACTGCCCGCACTCCCCGGGGCACCACGGCCGCCCCGGCGAGCACGCTCGACAACTGGATCCGTCGTGCGTACCGGAAAGCGCGATCCTCCGTCTGCGCCAACGCGCCAGCGATATCAGCGGCGACATCGGTCAACTCGAAGCGCTCGACAGCGCCGAGATCGGCAACCCACGGCTGCTGCGACTGGGCACCGCCGACGCAGACCCACACGGCCAGGCTCTGTCGGTGCGCCTCGCGCCACAGCCCCCGCGGAAGGCGCACCGCAGCAACGAGATTGCCCACTCGAAGCGCCTCCGCGCGACGGTTCTGCAACGGCCCGGCAAGCTCATCGGAGAGTGCGACCGCGGAGCCGATAAGAATCGCGACATCCCCGGGCGGAAGCTCGAGAACAGCGTTATCAACAGCGTCGAGTGTGTCCGCAATATCGAGACCGACCAGAGACAGAGCCGAAACACATTGTGATGCAACAGCTTCCCTGATGTGAATGCCGCGGATGACCGCACGGCGCCGGAGGGCTCGGTCGTTCGACGCGATATCGAGGTCGCACGCCTCGGACACATCGAGGGCTACCGGCGAACCCTCCGCTCGCAGCACCACTCGGTCATGTTCGAGATAGACCGCCGCGGCTTCGACCACGCAGCGCAACAGGTTGAGCGCGTCGTCGGTGAGCTCCCGCAACTGCTCACGGCGCTTGAGCCGTCCGGACTCCACCCGCCGCAACGCATCAGCCGGTCCGAGCGACGCTTCCACCAGATCGTCGGCGTAAGCAAGTACGGCGTCGGACGCCCGCAGCTCTCGGATCTCGGTGGCCAGCACGGAGTCCTCGGGATCAAACTGATCGGCCAGCCGAACCAAATCGGCATGCGGTCTGCCGGCGAGATCTTCCCCAGTGAGCACATGCCAGCAGAGCAGCGTGACCACGTCCTCAAGTCCCGCATCATCGGGCACCGCAATCGCAGGAGCGTCGTAGTCATGTTCGGCGTTGTTGCCGCGCCCGGTGTGAGTCAGCCAGTCCACCACATCGTCGCGGGAGAAACGCGCGACACCGTCGACGGTATCCACCGGATCCGGGAACGGGATCGACACGCCGCGCACCATTGGCCGTTTTCGCCACATGCTGACCACAGGCCGCTGTACCTTGGCGAGGTCAGCAACATCCTGCAGCGTCAGCGTGCGCACCGGGCCTCCTTTCGGCTCCTCCACAACATAAACCTCCGTTGGTGTGTTCCGAAACTGCTTCACTGATAAGCGCCCTTATCATTATAAGGCCTGCTATTGCGTGGTCCGGTGTTGGATTCTTCGGATACCGCTTCCGCACCCCGCGGCAGCACAACTCTCCAGAGGTAGCCATGCCAAACAAGAAGCCCCAAGCTCATTTTGACGACACCTTGACGGTCGTCGAAATCGAACGACTCACCTTGCAGGACAAGGACATTGTGCGGGAGGCGCAACGGTGGACAAGCGGCGAGCGCGGACCCATCGTCGACGATTCGGACATCCTCGCGGAGGCCGATCTGTCCGCGTTCGTCAGCGAGGCGATCAAGGTTGGCACGCACGCGCTGTCCGCAACAGGTCAGGCGCAGGAGTCGCGCGCGCTGGAGCAGATGCTGAAAGACGTCGGCGAGAAGGCCGCCGAGATCACCAAGAGCCCCGTCAACTCGGCATCCGAAACCGTGACCAAGGCCGCTGAAGACGCCAAGAAGGCGATCACAGAAGCCGACGCTGCCAGCCGGAAGGAGTTCACCAATTCAGTCGCGGCAGCCAAGAAGGACCTCAATACGGAAGTACGCCGCATCTTCGGCGGAGAGAATCCCGAACTGCTGGAACGGCTGCAGCCGGTGCTCGACAAGTTCGGCACCGACCTCGATGCCAAAGTGAAGGCCGGCACCGAGGACCTACTCACCAAGGCAGCCAAGCAGTTCGACCCCAGCGACCCCTCTTCGCCGATGGCCAAACACGCCGCCGAACTCGGTGTTCGCCAGAAACAGCTAACGCTAACCGAACTGATCGATAAAAACCACGCGGACTTGGCCAAGAGGGTGGACGAGCTGACGACCGTGCTGAAAGTTCAGGAAGCCAAGGCCAGCCTTGCGAAAGTCACGCCGATCAAGGGCGACACATTCGAGAACCAGATGAACGCCGTGCTTTCCGAGATCGCCGCCGGACTGGGTGACGAGTACACCGACACTCGCGCCATCATGGGCGCGGTGACTCGATCGAAGAAAGGCGACGCAGTGCTGACCATCGACGGTGGTACGGCCCGCGTGGTGATCGAAATGACCGACTCGGTCCGACCGGGCTGGGCCGAATACTTCGACGAGGCCGAGCGCAACCGCCTTGCCGTGGCAGCGCTCGGACTCGTGCGGACCACCGAGCAGAACGGCGGCCAGTCTATCCGGGTACTCGGCGGCCGACGCATCGTGCTCGCTTTCGACCCCGGGTCAGATGATCCCGACCTGGTGCGCACCGTCGTCATGTTGCTGCGGGCAGCGGCGCTCGCAGCAGCGACGCGTAGGGGCGGACACCAAATCACCACCGCAGAAGAGAAGATCACCGAGGCCATCGCGCAACTCACTACGCTTGACGAAGTTAAGAAGACCGCCGGCTCGATTCAGAAGAGCGCTGCCAAAATCGAAAATTCTTGCACCGGAATCAATTCCGGAATCCAGCGGCTGCTGGCCGACGCACTGTCCGCACTTACCGACGCCAAGAGCGATGCCGAGGCGGACGCGGCGGGCGGTCCGCCGTCCGACGCGGTGGCGTAGGCCGCCGACGACGTGCGCCTCACGCGGTCGCAGGCCGGACATCGGTGTGAGTGAAATCATCACCTACGAAAAGCAGCGGCTCTCCGGTCAAGTGGGCCAAGGCGTAGCTGTAGGTATCGCCGAGGTTGAGCCGCGCCGGATGCCCGCTGCCGCGACCGTAGTCTCGATATGCCTGCGCAGCAACGCGCGCCTGGTCGGCATCGAATGTCTCGATGCGGATTCTGTAGTCGGCTAGCAATCGATCCACCAGCCGACTGATCTCCGGCCGATGCCGCCTTTGCATGACCGCGCACAATTCGACGTAATTGGGCGCCGAGATTCGTGAGTTCGGTGAGTTCACCAGCGCCTCTTTGAGCACTTCCGCGCCGGTTTCACCGCGCACGATGGCGACGATGGCCGAAGTGTCGACAATCACCGCGGCAAACCGCGGTCATCGTAGAGGTCGACTTCAGCCTGCCGAATCGCGCGCTTGTCGTCGTCGGTGAGCAGTTTGTCGAGTTCCTGCAGAGTCTTTTCCGCCGCAGCGCGCTTGGACTCCGAACCGACGGACTCTTCGCGGTCCAATTCCGAGAGCCGGCGCGCGACGGCGTCTTCAATCGCCGCCGTCTGGTTGGCGCCGGTGCGTGCCGCAAGTTCACGCACCAGCGCGACAGTGCGTTCGCTTTTGATATTCAGACTCATGGTAGAAGGATACCTATAACAGGGTAGACGATCTACACCATCGCTGCCGACCATTGCCGTGGCGCTCCGGGCACGGACTTTTCCGGTCATCAGGAGCGGCAGCAATGCATCGCGGACTGCCGACAACTCTGCGGATTCTGCTCGTCGTCTGTGACACACGCCAGCTACCCTCGCCAGGGTTGCCGCTGGCCCTACGCCCAGCCGGCGCACATCCGGCACCGCGACCCCCAGCAGTTCACCCGGTTGGATCCGTTGGCGGCTTCCTGTCATGCCCGCGACCCTCTGCTGGAGTATTGCCAAGACCCCGGGTTGCCGCAGCGCTGACCACAGAGCGGAAGTGTCGATCCCAATTGGCCGCAATACGACAAACTCGGTACTCGCCAGTGCCATTTTTGAGGGAAGCCGCAGGACGTTCCAAATTCGCGGAATTCGCGGATTCAATTTCGAAAACAACACACAAGGATCTGATAGAACGAATTTACTGCTCTTGATTGTGCTACGGTCGACAATGCGTGGTTGGACTCCACTATCAAACGCCGTAAAACTGTAGTGTGCGACCACTCCGTCAAAGCCTTCAGGTTCGAGAGAAGTGGTGGATCTACTCGCTAAGCTCGACAGAGCGGTCCAATCAGAGACTCGGCCGGCAATCGCGACCATCAAGGCCTCTGCGGCTTCGATGACTCGATCGTTAGCAGCTATCTTGTCGTCCAGGGCACCAAGAATCTCGCCGGTTTCATACCGATCAGGGGCAACATCCCAGACTGAAACATCGCGCAGAGTGCTCTGGTTGAGCAGCGGCTGTCCAGATCCAGCACGAAGTCGATTAAGCCCGCAGTTCTGCAACGCGTAATACCAGTATCGTGTTTCTTCGGGATTATTGGCCCGACATATCAGTGCGTTGTCTGTGACCCACACGTCGCGATCGCAATACCGCAAGCTACCGCAATAGGATCCAACGCGGCCTATCACTATCAGCGGACCACGGGCATTGTATTCGGACGCATAACCGATAGACCCATTGGCACCATAGACTGGGTAACGTTCGCCCGCCACCCGTACCGGCGAGACCGTTCCTGCACTGAAGTCCAGGTGATCTCCCAACCTGACCTTCTCGACCATCAGCTGGCCCGCTTGGCGGCGTTGCGCAGGTCGGCGGCCAGATCGCCGCGCGAGGACACGCTGACCCCACCCAATCCCAGCCACGACGCCATCGAGGCCAGCTCACCGGCCAGCCCTTCGGCTACGCCCGGCGGCGCGCCCGGCTCCCCGAACGCGCCGATCACCCGCAGCGTGTTCGCCGTGCGGTCCGCCTTGAGATCCACGCGGGCGACCAGTTGGCCGTCCAGCAGCAGTGGCCACACGTAATAGCCGTACTGGCGCTTGGCCGCCGGGGTGTAGATCTCGATGCGGTACTTGAAGTCGAACAGCCGCTCCACCCGGGGCCGGAAAAAGATCAGCGGATCGAACGGACACAGCAGCGCGGTGCCGCGGTCAGTGCGGGGCACCACCTGCCCGGCGCGCAGATACGCCGCAGCCGACCAGCCCTCGACGTCGACCCGCTCGATCTCACCAGCGGCCAGCAGGTCGGCGACGGCGGGCTTGACCTGCTGGGCGGACAGCCGGAAGTAGTCGCGGATGTCGGCCTCGGTGGCCACGCCCAGCGAGCTCGCCGACCGCAGCGTGAGCTCGCGGACGGCCTCGTCGTCGTCGACCTGCCGGTCCAGCACGCTCGCCGGCAGCACCCGCTCCACCAGGTCGTAGTGGCGAGCGAACCCCACCCGGGTGGCGGTGGTGAGCACTCCGGAGGCGAACAGCGCCTCGGCCACCCATTTGGTGTCGCTGCGGCTGCCCCACCAGCTTCCTCTGGGGCCGCGTGGTTCGGCGGCCAGGTGCGCCTCGATCTGCCCCGCCGTACTGGGCCCGAGTTCGGCGACGGCCGCCACGATCTCGTCGGCGAGCTGCAGGTTGGCCTTGACGATATGGCTGCCCCAGCGGCCGTGCCGGTACTGGCGCATCCGCCAGCGCAGCAGCGGCCAGTCGTCCACGGCCATCAGCGCGGCCTCGTGCGCCCAATATTCGGCCAGCAACCGCGTCCTCGCCGGACCCCAGGCAGCGCGGTCCAGTACATCGCGGTCATACGGCCCGAGCCGGCTGAACACCGGCGCGTAGTGGGCCCGCACGGCCACCGACACCGAATCCAGTTGCAGCACTTGGATTCGCGATATCAGCCGCCGCAGATGCGCCTGGGTGATCTTGCCGCCCGGCCGCGGTTCGCTAAATCCTTGGGCCGCAACGGCTATCCGCCGGGCTTGCGTGGCGGTCAGCCTGGGGGTCCGGAGGGACACGGCGCCGAGAATACCGCTCCTTCGGGCTGCCGCTGCGGCGAGGCTACCGCGCGCTCACCCTGTTCTGGCTTTGTCGTCGAACGACACCACCGTGCCCACGTCCGGGGTTTCCTCCGGCGCATTCGTTGCTTCTCGGTACGCCGACTCAAGAGCAGCCGGAAACGCTTCCAGGTCGCGGTATATGCCGACCAGTTGCTCGAGGATCCTGATTCGTTGCTGACCCGCCTCGTCCACCGCGCGCTGGGCCTGCTCACGGTAATGATCGGCACCAAGCTTCGCGTCGCCCAGGAGTTGATCACACTCCTGCTCGGCGTCGTGGCGCGCCTCATCGAGCGCCGCTTGG
>Ga0335072_10012557_pt1 | contig 12093 bp, 13 predicted proteins | sample Lox_Sample_21_FD_206725 | JGI IMG/M metagenome (GOLD analysis project Ga0335072, IMG submission 206725) | Soil microbial communities from Loxahatchee National Wildlife Refuge, Florida, United States - Lox_Sample_2.1 | ecosystem: Environmental > Terrestrial > Soil > Wetlands | place: USA...
GTGCGGACCGCGGCGGCGCTCACCGAGTCGCTCGGCGCCTTCGGGCAGGACCTGATCGACGAATTCTGGCCCGGGGCGCTCACCCTGGTGTTCCGGGCCAGCCCGACGCTGGTCTGGGATCTCGGCGACACCCTGGGCACGGTCGCGGTGCGGATGCCGCTGCATCCCCTGGCGCTCGAAGTGCTGCGGCAGACCGGCCCGCTGGCAGTGAGCAGCGCGAGCCTGGCCGGAGCGCCGGCCGCCACCACCGCCGCGCGCGCCGAGGCACAGCTCGGCGGCGCCGTCGCCGTCTACCTGGACGCCGGGCGGTGCGCGGGCACCGTGACATCGACAATCCTCGACCTGACTGGGACCGTGCCGCGGATGCTGCGCGCGGGCGCGATCGGCGTCGATGACATTCGCAAGGTCGTCCCCGTGATCGACCTGCCGTCCGCAGACTCCGCAGACGAGGTTCCCGTCAAGGCCGCCGAGCCGCATCCGCTGGCCGGCGAAGACGCGGGAACAGGCTCCTGACGCGGCGCCGCCATGCGTGATTACCTCTTCATCCTGATCCTCGCGGCGGCGGTGACCTACGTGCTGACCCCGCTGGTGCGGCGCGGCGCGATCGCCATCAAGGCGCAGCACGCGCCACGCGGCCGGGACGTGCACAAGCAGCCGACGCCGCTGCTCGGCGGGCTGGCGATTTACGGCGGCCTGCTGGCCGGGCTGCTGGTCGCGGACCGGCTCAGCTACCTGCGGCAGGCGTTCCCCTCGCCGCGCACCATCCAGGGGTTGCTGCTGGCCGGCGGCTTGCTGGTGCTCGTCGGGATCGTGGACGACCGGTGGGGGCTGGGCGCGATCAGCAAGCTGGGCGGGCAGATCGCGGCGGGCGGCATCCTGGTGTGGAGCGGCGCCTACCTGCCGTGGATCCCGCTGCCCGGCGGCGAGACCCTACTGCTCTCCCCGGACCAGAGCTACACGCTGACGATCCTGCTGGTCGTCATTACGATCAACGCGGTCAACTTCATCGACGGCCTCGACGGGCTCGCGGCGGGCGTCGTCGGCATATCGGCGCTGGCCTACCTGATCTACTCCTACACGCTGACCAACTCGGTCGGGATCCCGTCGCAGTCGGTGCCTGCCGTGGCGTCGGCGGTGCTCGCGGGCGGCTGCATCGGGTTCCTGCCGCACAACTTCCATCCGGCGCGGATCTTCATGGGCGACACCGGGGCGATGCTGCTCGGCCTGATGCTCGCCTACGGGCCGATCTCGAGCACGGCCTCGCTCGACCAGAACATCCTGATCAACTACTCGCACCTGCACCCGGTCAACCGGTTCGGTACCATCCTGCCGCTGCTGCTGCCGATCGCGATCCTGATCATCCCCTACACGGACCTGCTGCTCGCGGTGGTGCGCAGGACCAAGGCGGGCAAGTCCCCGTTCACGGCGGACGGCTTGCACCTGCACCACCGCCTGCTGCACATGGGCCACTCGCACCGGCAGAGCGTGCTGCTCATGTACCTGTGGGCGGTGCTGTTCTCCGGCACGGTGGTCGGCCTGTCCCTCGTTCGCATCAGCCTGATCTGGCTCGCGCTGGCCACGGTCGCGGCCATCGCCGTGCTGCTGCTGGCGACGATGCCACGGCTGCGCCCGTGGGGCGGTGCCGCCGGCCCGAGACATGAGGCGCGGAGAGCAAGCCCGGTACGTTCCGGCGAACCTAAGAGCGCTACCAGCTACGCGGCGGCAGTTCCGAACGACGCGGTACCGAACGCGACGCTTCCCGACGGGATGCCCAAACCGGGCGGGGTGCTCGACGGCGGGCCCGTGAACGGCGTGCCGCCGAACGGGCTGCCGGGGAACGGGCTGCCGGTGACCGGCCTGCGCGCGAACGGGGCGGCACGCCGCGCGCCGCTGCCCAACCGCCGGGGACCAAGCCGGCCTTTACGTTCGGGGCGCCTGAGGCAGGCGGAGCCTGGCGAGGCTACTGAGGCTAGCGTGCCGGATTGGGCGCCAATCACTGTCCGACGTGCCGGAACTTGGTGAGGGGGCCTCTCGCGGGCTCGCCCTAGAGTCATGTAAAGTCAGCAATCAGGTAAAGTAACAGTCAAGAAGCTTGTGATACGCTTCACAAGCACCTCCCCTGCTGGCAAGCGAGAGGCCCGTGATACTTTTCGTGGACCGCCGCAAGCCCGGATACCCGGGGCGCGGGCGCGGTATCGCCCCTTCGCGCGCAATGTCCAGGGAAGCTCCGCTGGGACAGACCCATCCGAGCAACGAAGCCAGCGATCCCTCAGGAGCCAGGCAGATGATGGCAACCTATGGCCGCGTCGTACGGCGCTCGGCCGCGCTCACCGGCGCGGTCGCTGCCGTATGCGTCGCCGTCTGCGCCGCGCTGGGCGGTGCCAAGGGCCTCTACGGCGCGCTGATCGGGGTGGCGATCGTCACGGCGTTCTTCGGCATCAGCGTGCTCGTCGTGGGCCGTGCAGCGAAGATCAGCCCGCAGGTCATGATGGCCGCGGCCCTGATCAGCTACGTGGTCAAGATCATCGGCTTCGCGATCGTGGTGATCCTGCTAGGCAAGTCCACCGCGTTCAACGGCCGGATGCTCGGCTTCACCGCGATCATCTGCATCCTGGCCTGGGGCGCAGCGGAGGTCGTCACCACGATAAGGCTCAAGCTCCCGTATGTGGATCCGGACGGGAGCGGTAAGGCGTGAGCGACGTGAACGTGCGCGGCCGGCAGGACGCCAGCGCCGAAGCGGAAAGTCGTGCCAAGGGGCTGAATATCGGCTGGACGGTGCTCAGCTACCTGCTCAGCGGCATGGCTGCCTATGGTGCCATCGGCTGGCTGATCGGGCGCGCGGTGCACGTGGAGATGCTTTACCCGATCGGCATGCTGGCCGGGCTCGCGATCTCGCTCGGGTTCGTCATCTGGCGCTATGGCCGGGACGCGGGCGCGGGCGAAAACAAGGACATGGAGACAGGCATGAGCGCGGCGGCGATCCGGCGCGCGAGCCACCGGAGGGGAATTCCCCGGGAGGAGAAGAGCCGGTGACCGGTGCCGTTGCGGCCGCCGCGGGCGGCGCTTGCCACATCTTTAGCGGGTGCGGGTTCCCCGCCCCCGGCCTGCAGGACTTCATCTGGACGCCGCTATTCACGATCGGCTCGTTCAGCTTCACCAAGCCGATGCTGCTCGCCATCCTGGCCGCGGTCGTGGTGATCGGGTTCTTCTGGGCGGCGTTCCGCAAGCCCAAGCTGATCCCGGGCCGCACGCAGAGCCTCGGCGAGATGGCCATCCTGGCCGTGCGGGACCAGATCCTCCGCCCGTCGTTGGGCGCGAGGGGCGACTCGTACCTGCCGTTCCTCGTGTCGCTGTTCTTCTTCATCTACATCATGAACGTCATGGAACTGATCCCGATCTTGCAGTTCCCGGTCACGTCCAGGATCGGCTTCGTCTGGCCGATGGTGTTCATCGTCTATTTCCTCTACCTGTACCTGGGCTTCAAGCACCAGGGCGCCTGGGGTTACTTGAGGAACATGATCCCGCCGGGCGTGCCGGCGCCGATCTACATCATCCTGGTGCCCGTCGAGCTGCTCAGGTTCTTCGTCTTCCAGCCGTTCACGCTGGGGGTGCGGCTGTTCGGGAACATGTTCGCCGGTCACCTGCTGCTGACGATCTTCACGATCGCGACGTGGTACCTGCTGAGCCTGTCCGTCGGCCTGGTGTACGCCGCGGGCTCGTTCGCGCTGGCGATCTTCGTCTTCTTGCTCGAGACCCTGGTCACCCTGCTGCAGGCGTTTATCTTCACCACGCTGACCGCGACCTACATAGCCAGCTCCGTGGAACCGGCTCACTAACCCGCACCCGACTTCCCTGACCACGAGTTTCCTGTCAAAGAGGCCAACGGGCCGCAACGTAGTAAAGGAATGAAACAATGTCACTCGCCGCTACTCTCGCCGCCAGCAGCTCGACGTTGAACATCAACATCGGCGCGGTCGCCTACGGTCTCGCCGCCATCGGCCCGGGCATCGGCATCGGCCTGGTGTTCGGTCACGCGATCGAGGCCATGGCCCGGCAGCCAGAGGCTACTGGGCGCATCTCGCTGTACATGTGGATCGGCTTCTCGCTCACCGAGGCGCTCGCCCTGATCGGCCTCGTGGCCCCGTTCATCTTCAAGTACTCCTGAACCCCGTCCGGGAAGTGAGCGAACCATGATTCCACTCGCTGCCGACACGGCGTCGTATAACCCGCTGCTGCCCTCGTGGCCCGAGTTCGTCGTCGGCACGATCCTTTTCGTCTTGGTGTTCGGCTTCCTCGCCAGGATAGGCCTGCCGCGGATTATGAAGACGCTCGAGGAGCGCCACGACCAGATCGAGGGCGGCATCAACCGGGCCGACGAGGCGCAAGCCGAGGCGCAGGCGGTCCTCCAGCAGTACCGGGCGCAGCTCGACGACGCCAGGCACGAAGCCTCGCGGATGCGCGAGGAGGCCAGGGAGCAGGGCGCGGCGATCATCGCCGAGATGCGGGAGCGCGCCGAGGCGGAGGCACGCCGCATCACCGAGGCCGCGCAGTCCCAGATCGACGCCGACCGGCAGCAGGCGCTCACCTCGCTGCGCGGCGAAGTCGGGGCGCTGGCGACCGAGCTGGCCAGCCGCATCGTGGGCGAGTCGCTCACCGACGTGGCGCGGCAGAGCCGGATGGTCGACCGCTTCCTCGCCGAGCTCGACTCGGGGGACGGCGACGCGCGTGCCGCGGCCGCGGCCGCCGGCCAGGCCACGACCCCGACCGGGGCCGGGCAGTAATGCGCGGCGTCAGCAGGGCCTCCTACGCCGGGCTGCGGGAGCGGCTGTCCGCGATCTCGACCGCCGACGCGGCGGACCGGGTCGGGGACGAGCTGTTCGCGGTCGTCCGGCTGCTCGACTCCGAGCACGGCCTGCGGCGCGCGCTTGCGGACCCGACCAAGCCGGCGGAGGAGAAGGCGGCGATAGCCAGGCGGCTGCTGCACGGCAAGGTGAGCGCGGAGTCCGAGGAGCTGGTCGCCGAGGCCGTGTCCGCCCGCTGGGCCAGTTCCAGCGACCTGGCCGACGCGATCGAGCAGCTGGCCATCGAGGCATTCACGGTGTCCGCGCAGCGCAGGCACAAGCTGGATGACCTGGAGGACGACCTGTTCAGGTTCGGCCGCCTGGTGTCCGGACAGCCGGCGCTCCGGTCGGCGCTGATCGGGCCCGCGCCCGAGAACGCCAAGCGTGACCTGCTGGCCAACCTGCTGGAGGACAAGGTCAGCTCGCCGTCGATGAGCCTGATCACGCAGCTGCTGACGCACACGCGCGGCCGTTCTCCGCAAGCGGCGCTCGACCTGGCCGCCGGGATAGCGGCCCGGCGGCGGGAACAGCTCATCGCGGTGGTGCGAGTCGCCACCGAGCTGACCGCCGACCAGCGGCGCAGGCTCGCTGAGACGCTCACCGCGGCCTACGGTCAGGGAATTCACCTGAATGTCGTGCAAGATCCCGCGGTCATAGGTGGCGTATCCATCCAGATCGGGGATGAGCTAATAGACGGGACCGCGGCCAGCCGCCTGGCCGGGGTCCGGCGCAAACTCGCAGGCTAACGAGGCTTGATTCGGCCGGCGCGAAGTCGGCCCCGGGTGGCCGGCGGATAGTCGGCCCAGGAATACACGAACGGAATGGGGAAGATGGCGGAGCTGACAATCCGGCCGGATGAGATCCGCGACGCACTGGCGCGGTTCGTCGAAGAGTACGAGCCAGCTGGTGTCGAGCGTGAAGAGGTCGGCACGGTCACCGAGTGCGGCGACGGCATCGCCCGCGTCGAGGGGCTGCCCTCGGCCATGGCGAACGAGCTTCTTGAGTTCGAGAACGGCGTCCGCGGCCTCGCGCTGAACCTGGACATCCGCGAGATCGGCGTGGTCATCCTCGGTGAGTTTTCCGAAATCGAGGAGGGCCAGCAGGTAAAGCGGACCGGGGAGGTGCTGTCCGTCCCGGTCGGCGACGCGTTCCTCGGCCGGATGGTCGGCCCGCTCGGCGAGCCGCTCGACGGCCTCGGCCCTATCGAGGACACCACGCTGCGCGCCCTGGAACTGCAGGCGCCGACGGTGGTGCAGCGGCAGCCGGTGAAGGAGCCGCTGCAGACCGGCATCAAGGCGATCGACGCGATGACCGCGATCGGCCGCGGCCAGCGCCAGCTGATCATCGGCGACCGGCAGACCGGCAAGACCGCGATCGCGATCGACACGATCATCAACCAGAAGGACAACTGGGCGTCCGGCGACCCGGTGCGCCAGGTGCGCTGCATCTACGTCGCTGTCGGCCAGAAGGGCTCGACGATCGCCTCCATCAAGCAAGCTCTTGAAGAGGCCGGGGCGATGGAGTACACCACGATCGTGGCCGCGCCCGCGTCCGACCCGAGCGGCTACAAGTACATCGCCCCGTACACCGGCAGCGCGATCGGCCAGCACTGGATGTACGACGGCAAGCACGTCCTCATCGTCTTCGACGACCTGTCCAAGCAGGCCGAGGCGTACCGGGCCATCTCGCTGCTGCTGCGCCGGCCGCCGGGCCGCGAAGCGTACCCCGGTGATGTTTTCTACCTGCACTCGCGGCTTCTCGAGCGCTGCGCGAAGCTGTCGGACGACCTTGGCGGGGGCTCGATGACCGGGCTGCCGATCGTCGAGACGAAGGCCAACGACATCTCGGCCTACATCCCGACGAACGTCATCTCGATCACCGACGGGCAGATCTTCCTGGAGACCGACCTGTTCAACGCGGGCGTCCGGCCGGCCATCAACGTCGGCCAGTCGGTGTCCAGGGTCGGCGGCAACGCCCAGATCAAGGCCATGAAGAAGGTCGCGGGCACCCTGCGCCTGTCCCTGTCACAGTACCGCGACCTGGAGGCGTTCGCCGCGTTCGCGTCCGACCTCGACGCGGCCTCCCGCGCCCAGCTCGATCGCGGTGCCCGGCTTGTCGAGCTGCTGAAGCAGCCGCAGTACTCGCCGTTCCCCGTCGAGGAGGAGGTCGTCTCGATCTGGGCGGGCACCACCGGCCAGATCGACGACGTGCCGATCGAGGACGTCAGGCGCTTCGAGACGGAGTTCCTCGACTACCTGCGGCGTGAGCAGCCGGGCATCCTGGCCGCGATCCGGGAGACCCAGGACCTGTCTGAGGACACCGTCACCGCGCTGAAGGACACGATCGACAGGTTCCGCCGGACGTTCGAGGTGACCGGCGGCCAGCTGCTGGTGTCCGACGAGGACAGCGCCGCCGAGCCGCTCGGTGAGGGCGAGGCGGCCCAGGAGTCGGTCGCCAGGTACCGCGCGACCGACGACACCGCGGGCGACAGCGACACCGCGGGCGCGACCGCCGAAGGCGTGGGCCTGTCCGGCGACGCCTCGGACGCCTCGGACGGCGCGGACGCCTCGGGCGCCTCGAGCGCCGAGGGCGGCGAGTAGGCGCCATGGCGGCACAGCTTCGCGTGGTCCGGGCGCGGATCAGGGCGGTCAAGTCGATCGGCAAGATCACCCGCGCCCAGGAGCTGATCGCGTCGTCACGGATCATCAGGGCGCAGCAGCGCACGCGGGCGGCCGAGCCGTACGCGCGCGAGCTCACCACGGCGGTGGAGGCGCTGGTCAGCCGGTCCGGCTCGCTCAACCACCCAATGGTCTCCGAGCCCGAGTCGGTCACCAGGGCAGCGGTGCTCGTCTTGACCAGCGACGGCGGCTTCGCGGGCGGCTACAACTCCAACGTGCTGCGCGAGTCCGCCAGGCTGCGGCAGCGCAACACGGACGAGGGCGTGCAGAACGTCATCTATGTGGCGGGCCGCAAAGGCATCGGCTGGCATCGCTTCCGTGATATCCCGATCGAGCGCGAGTGGAGCGGCTTCTCCGTCCGGCCCTCATACGCTGACGCGGAGCAGGTGTCCACCGCGCTGCTCGAGGCGTTCACGACCCCGACCGCCGAGGGCGGGGTGGACGAGATCTACCTGGTGTCGACGGAGTTCGTCTCGATGCTCACGCAGCGGCCGGCCGTCCGGCGGCTGGTGCCCCTGCAAATCGAGGAGAAGGAGGGGCCGCCGCCCGGCGGCCCGCTGCCGTCCTACGAATTCGAGCCGTCCACGGACATCGTGCTCGACTCGCTGCTGCCCCAGTACATAGCCAGCCGGATCTACTACGCCATGCTGGAGGCAGCGGCCTCCGAGCTGGCGGCGCGGCGGCGCGCGATGAAAGCCGCCACAGACAACGCGAACGACTTGATAGACCGGCTGACCCGGGAAGCGAACAATGCCCGGCAGGCCGAGATCACCTCGGAAATCAGCGAAATCGTCGGCGGAGCGAACGCGCTCGCTGATGCGAACGCAGGGAGTGAGTAACCAACCATGACCGCCACCGTAGAAAACCCCGCGGAGAGCGGGGCCGCCACGGCGGGAACCGGCCGTGTCGCCCGGGTCATCGGCCCGGTCGTCGACGTGGAGTTCCCGGCCGAGCAGATGCCTGAGATCTACTACGCGCTGCACGTGGACCTCGCCTTCTCCGGCGAAGGGGAGACGGCGAGGACGCTGACCCTCGAGGTCGAGCAGCACATTGGCGACAACATGGTCCGCGCGATCGCGCTGGAGCCGACCGACGGTCTGGTCCGCGGCGCCGAGGTCACCAACACCGGCGCCCCGATTGAGGTCCCGGTGGGCGACGTGACCAAGGGGCACGTGTTCAACGTGCTCGGCGAGACGCTGGACGTGCCGACGTCGAGCCTCAAGGTGACGGAGCGGTGGCCGATCCACCGGCCGGCCCCGCCGCTGGACCAGCTTGAGTCCAAGACGCAAATGTTCGTCACGGGCATCAAGGTCCTCGACCTGATGACCCCGTACGTGCTGGGCGGGAAGATCGGCCTGTTCGGCGGCGCGGGCGTCGGCAAGACCGTGCTCATCCAGGAGATGATTCGCCGGGTCGCGCAGAACTTCGGCGGCGTCTCCGTCTTCGCCGGGGTGGGTGAGCGGACCCGCGAGGGCAACGACCTGTTCCTGGAGATGACTGAGTCCGGGGTTATCAAGGACACCGCGCTGGTGTTCGGCCAGATGGACGAGCCGCCGGGTACCCGGCTGCGGGTCGCGCTGTCCGCGCTGACGATGGCCGAGTACTTCAGGGATGTGCAGAAGCAGGACGTGCTCCTGTTCATCGACAACATCTTCCGCTTCACCCAGGCCGGCTCTGAGGTGTCCACGCTGCTCGGCCGGATGCCGTCCGCCGTGGGTTACCAGCCGACCCTCGCGGACGAGATGGGCCAGCTGCAGGAGCGGATCACCTCCACCCGAGGTCACTCGATCACCTCCATGCAGGCGATCTACGTGCCCGCCGACGACATCACCGACCCGGCGCCGCACACGGTGTTCGCGCACCTCGACGCGACCACCGTGCTGTCCAGGGAGATCACGGCGCGGGGCATCTACCCGGCGGTGGACCCGCTGGACTCCTCGTCGCGGATCCTCGACCCCAGGTACATCGGCCAGGAGCACTACGACGTGGCCCGCACCGTCCAGCAGATCCTGCAGCGGTACAAGGAGCTGCAGGACATCATCGCGATCCTGGGCATCGACGAGCTGTCCCAGGAGGACCAGATCACCGTGCAGCGCGCCCGGCGGGTCGAGCGGTTCCTGTCCCAGCCGATGTACGTCGCCGAGCAGTTCACCGGGCAGCCGGGTGTCTTCACGCCGCTGGACGACACGATCGCCTCGTTCAAGGCGATCGCCGAGGGCAAGTACGACAACGTTCCCGAGCAGGCGTTCTACATGGTCGGCGGCATCGAGGATGTCGAGAAAAAGGCTAAGGACATGGAGCGCTCGTGACGATGCACGTGGAGCTGCTGATGCCGGACCGGTCGCTCTGGTCCGGCGAGGCGGGCCTGGTGATCGCGAAGACCATAGACGGCGACATCGGTGTCCTCCAGGGGCACTCACCGGTGTTCGGGATCCTGTCGCCGGGCAGCCTGGTGCGCATCCGCGATGTGCCGGGGAACGAAAGCACCGGTGACGTGGTACGGGCCGCGGTCAGGGACGGGTTCCTGTCCGTGACCGGCAACCGGGTCTCGATCCTCGCCTCGGCGGGTGAGCTCGCCGACGACATCGACGTGACGGCCGCCAAGACCGAGCTGGACGAGGCGACGGGGGAGGCGGGCTCGGCGGCCGCCGCCGAGGAGTCGCCCGAGGTCAAGTACGCGAGGGCACGCTTGCGGGCCGCCAGCGAACAGGCCTGACGCGGAGCGGGGGTGGGCGGCAGGCTGGCGCTAGACGCTGCCTGGCTCTTCGCCGCCTTCCTGCTGCTCGTCGTGGTCCTCGCCGCCGCCCTCGCCACCCGCCGCTACCTGCTCGAACGGGGCGGCGGGACGGTGGAGTGCGGCCTGCGCAACCCCGCGGAGCGCGGCGCCTGGCGCTTGGGGGTGGCCTCGTACGGGAGCGACGAGCTGTGCTGGTACGGCGCGCTCGACGTCAGGTTCCGCCCTGAGCAGGTGCTGCACCGCCGGTCGCTCATGGTGAAGTCCCGCCGCCCTTCGCTGGCCGCCGAGGCCAGCGTCCTCGGCGCCGACCGCATCGTCGTCGAGCTCTCCACCGGAGATTCCGACAACGTTGAGCTGGCCATGACGGAGGAGGCGCTCACCGGCTTCCTCGCCTGGCTGGAGGCCTCGCCACCCGGCTCGCACCTGCGGGACGTGGGGTAAAGATCCTTGTCCCAACGCCTAGACACCCTCACATAGGGCGCAAAAGTGCCACTTTCTGTCCGGTTTGTGGGGATTCTGCGGTTACTTTGATGCTGGTGGTTAATTCTGCTGGCTCGCTGACCCGGTCGCCGGCTCGCGGGTGACATGGGGCGCAAACGTCAGCTCAGAATCGGGCAAAAGCGGCAAAAAACCGGAAGATTGCGCCCTATGTGCAAGGACATCCCCAACCCGCGTAGCCCGAAGAGGCCTGAGGGACTGATGATAAACGGTGTGATGAGCACCGTCCCTTCACTGGCGGAGCCCAGTGCAGGATTAACCACTAGCGGTTACTTTCGCGCCCTACGTATGTCGCTCTGTTGGCCGCGAAGCTTGAGCAGAACCCGCCTGACCGGCCCACGACCCCACCCTAGTTTCGGACGCTGGGGGGCCATCCCTAGTACCGGCCGCCGGCCCGAACGCGCAGCATGCATTTGTACGCGCCACTTCTCCGTACGGCCTGAACCGGAGGAAGGGAAAGTCAATGGGAACAGAGCGACAGGTGATGCAGGAGTACCTCGACACGCTGGTCAAGCGGGGCGACTACCCAGCCTTCTTCACCGACGACGTCATCGCCACATTCGAGGGGACCGACTATCGGGCCGAAGGCCGACAGGCCGCCGGGGAGCTGATCCGGTACGTGCACGAGATCGCGTTCGACGCCCGGCCGGATCTGAAGAACCTCTTCGTCGATGACGGTAAGGCGGCGCTCGAGGCCGACTTCGTCGGTGTCCACATTGCTGAGTTCGCCGGAATCCAGCCTGCGGGCCGGGAAGTCCGCATCCCGTACTCGGTCATCTACGACCTGCGCGGCGACAAGATCAGCGCGCTGCGCATCTACTTCCCCATGGGGTTTCTGATCGAGCAGCTCACGAGCTGACCCTCGCGTCGAAGGCCCGGCCATCTATACGGGCGGTACCGCCCGGCCCGCCGCCTAAAAACAGATGGCGCCTGCCAGAGCCATGGCCGACAGTGGGCCTATGCGGGCGGACGATGGCGAGGATCTCCTCGCCGGCTATGTGACCCGGCCCGCGGCCGCCACCGAGGCGACCGCCATGGCGCTGGCGCGGGCGGACGCGGCTCGCGCCGTCGTGCTCGTCGAGGGGGTCAGCGACCAGATCGCCGTTGAGACCCTCGCCGCACGGCGCGGCCGAAACCTGGCGGCGGAGGGCATCGTGGTGCTGCCGGCCGGCGGCGCCCACGGCGTCGCCCGCTACCTGCGGCGGTTCGGCCCTGAGGGAACCGGCGCCAGGCTCGCGGGGCTCTGCGACGCGGGCGAGGCGCACATCGTCAGGCGCGGCCTGGCCGCGGCCGGCCTGGATCCAGCGGGCTTCTTCGTCTGCACCGAGGACCTGGAGGA
>Ga0335072_10012558_pt1 | contig 12093 bp, 5 predicted proteins | sample Lox_Sample_21_FD_206725 | JGI IMG/M metagenome (GOLD analysis project Ga0335072, IMG submission 206725) | Soil microbial communities from Loxahatchee National Wildlife Refuge, Florida, United States - Lox_Sample_2.1 | ecosystem: Environmental > Terrestrial > Soil > Wetlands | place: USA: Florida...
CCACCCGCGCGCGGGAGTCGGCGAGCGCACCGCCGGAATTACCGGGGTTGAGCGCCGCATCCGTCTGGATGACGTCCTCGATCACCCGGTTCTCCCCAAGCGGCAGCGACCTGCCAAGCGCGCTGACTACGCCCGCGGTGACCGACCCGGCAAGTCCGAGGGGATTGCCGACGGCGATGACGAGCTGACCCACCCTCAGCCCGTCAGCCTCGCCAAGTTCCGCAGGCTCGGGCGTCGTCCCCGTGGCACGGACCACCGCCAGGTCGGACAGCGGATCCGCACCCACCACCTGGAACGCCGCCGTTGCGCCATCGGAGAACGTCGCGGTCCCGCCCGCCGCCCGCCCGACGACGTGCGCGTTCGTAAGCAGGAACCCGTCAGCCGTAAACACGACTGCCGATCCGAGGCTCTCCCCCGACCCCCGCCCGCCCCGCTGCTGCGGCACGCGCAGGCTCGCGACCTTGGGCGTAAGCCGCTCGGCCACGCCAACCACGATCCGCGAGTACTCATCGAGCGGTTCATTGACAGCCATACATTGATTACATCATTACAGCGCAACTAATCCAAGTCATCCCGAACGTATGCGGCTACCTCTCGCTCGCCCGTTGTTCCGCGGGGCGTCCGGCAACACGTCCACGGCCGAGGACCTCCTGACGGGGGACCGCCTGGCATAGTGGCCCGCACTCGTCCGGCTGCGGGAACGTCGGCTGCGCACCGGCCTCATCGGGGTCATCAACCGTGGTGCCCGGGCGATTACCTGAACGTTGCCCGTTGAGCGGTATCAGCACGCGGCCCGGCGACCCGGTTACCCGATAAGAAGAGGATCCCGAACGGGCGGGGTGAAACACCAAACGTTCGGGATCCTCTGAGACCTCCGGCGGGGAGGCGGTCAGGCTCCGCGCGCTCCCGCCGCCACCGCCAGTTCTCTGCGGAACCGCTCGTACTGTTCGATCTCCCGGCCGGCTGCCTGGAGTACCAGGTCACGGGTGACCCCTGTGACCCGGTCGCGCATGGCCTGCTCGGCCGCGTCCCGTTCCCGGTCCGCGGTGGCGACGGCCAGGTTCCGGCAGCTGACCGCCGTCACGTAGCCGAGGACGAGCATCGCGACCGACATGAGCAGCAGCCAGGGAATCAGCGACACCTCGCCGGCCCACCCCTGATGGTGGCCGGTCACCCGGGCCACGGCGATCACCGCGGACAGCGCGACCCCGGCGGCGGCGAGCACGGTGAGCAGCCACTGCCAGGCCGTGATGAGCCGCCACCAGCCTGGCACCCGTGACCAGCCCGTGGTCGCCGCGTCGCGCACGGCGGCGGCCAGCGCCTGCGGGACCAGGCCGGCGTTGCAGCGGGCCGCCTCGCGCAGGCTGCCCGCCCACGGATCGGGGAGGCCACCGCCCACCGCACCGGCGAACGCAGTGATCGCGTTGTCCACCTCGGACTGCTGCGCCTGGCCGACCGCGGCCTCGGCGGCCCGGCGAGCCCCGCCAGGCCCGCCGGCCGCGCGCAGCGCGTGTACCGGGTCACGGCGACCGCGCAGCAAACGGCCGGCAGGCCAGCCGGTGAGCCGGGCCGCCTGCGCCTCGCGAACGCTCGCCATGGCCTGAGCGACGGCGGGCAGGCCCGTCGCCCGGGCGAACGCGCTAGCTAGCTGCTCCGCGGGTGCCTTCGGGACGCTGAGGCTCGGGTCGGCGACCTCGCGGCTGCCGCCATCCGGGGCGGCGTCCTCCCACGGCGGCTTGGAGGACACGGGGGTCATGCCGGCCTCTTCCCCGTCCTCCAGTTCCCACGGCGGCTTCGACACCGCCCTCGGCTGACCGGTACCCGCCGGCAGCTGGGCCTCGGGCGCGGCCGCCCACGGCGGCGCGGCCAGGGCCAGGCTGGGTGCGACCTGCGGGCCGCAGTACTCTGCGAAGCTGCCGATCATCGCGTCGATGTCGGCGGCGATCCGGTCGCCGACCGCGCGGTTGTGTACCACCGTCTCCATCAGCAGTGCGCGCAGCTCGCCGAGCCCGGCCCCCGTTCGCGCGGAAACCGGGAGCAGCGGGGTGTCCACGAGGCCCTCGGCGTCAAGCAGGCGGCGCAGATCCTCCTCGCAGTCCCTGGCCTGCGCCGGCGGTAGCACGTCAATCTGGTTGAGCACCACGGTGAACACGCCGGCATGGCCCGCCAGCGGGATCAGGTACCGGTTGTGTACGGCAGCGTCGGCGTACTTCTGCGGGTCGAGCACCCAGATGACCATGTCGGCCAGCTTGGCCAGCCGGTCCACGGCCGCCATCGACGCGGTGACGACGGAGTCGTGGTCGGGCAGGTCGAGCAGGATCAGGCCGTCGAGGTCGGATTCCCCCGAGTCGAGGACGCTGGCCCTGGCATACCGGTGGCGGCGCTGCACCCCGAGCCAGTCGAGCAGCGGGGCGGCGCCCTGCATGCCCCACACGCACGCGTGTACGTGCCGAGTCATCGGCCGGGTTACCCCGGGCGGCGAGAACGTCGCCCCCGCCAGGGCGTTGAACAGCGTCGACTTCCCGCTTCCTGTGCCGCCGGCGAGGGCGATCACGGTGTGGTTGCTTGACAGGCGAAGACGTTCACCCGCCCGCTTGAGCACGGATTCCGCGTCGTCGAGCAGCGCGCCGCTAAAGCCGGCGCCGTCATCCCCGCCCGGCGCCCGGGTGTCCGCCGGGGCTGATCCAGCCCGGCTTTGGCGGGCCCGCCCGATCCGCACAAGCTCGGCGAGCGCGTCGAGGCGCGGGGACAGGTACTGCTCGGTGATCTGCGGCCCTACCGAGGGAAGCATGCTCATCGGGCGGCCTCCAGTGAGTACTCGGCCTGGTACAGCCGGACGGCCGCGACCGCGTCGATCGGGCCGGCCTCGTCGATGACAGCGGCGAAGCGCAGCAGTTCCTCGTCGAGCAGCAGCCCGATCCGCTGCCGCAGGTCCTTCCTGGCTCTCGCGATCAGCGCTTCCGACTGGGAGTCACCGATGACGGAGGCGAGCACTTCCCCGGGCACCACGCCGATCCCGTCCTTACCTTCGCCAGCGATGCCTTCCACCGGTGCCGGCCGGCCGGCCGGGATGATGCGCTCGATCTGGCCGGGGGCTCCGAGCATCGCGACCATCGTCACGACGCTCACCGGGGCGATATCGTTCGGGCCGCCGCCGTGCCACCGCGTGACCTCCGACTGCATGAGCCGGATCAGCTGATCCTGCCACGCGCTGACGGCACGCGAGATCCGCAGCTGCAGGTCGGGTGCGGAGCGGTCAAAGGCGCCCTGCCTGGTGGCGACGGCAGCGCTCGCCCACGGGGGCTGGTCGTCTGACACGGTCCCGAAGGCCGACTCGAACTCGCGGGTAGCGCGCTCGTCACGAACCCGGCTGGCCTCAGCGGCGGCCAGCAGCGCGGCACCGCCCGGGTTGTCCTGCCAGACCCGCGTCACCTGCTCGGCCGCACGGTCCGCCACCGAGACGACGAGCGCCTGGACCGCTTCGCGCAGCGCGGTCTCGAGCGCCGCGTACCTCGTCGTGGTGGCGTCGGTGCGGGCCCGCTTGCCGCCGCGCCTGATTGCCGTGATGCTCCGCTTGCCGCGCAGCGCCGCGCTCAGGTCGCCGCTCGCCGCGTAGTCCTGCCAGCGCGCCAGCACCTCGCCGGCCAGCAGGCGGCCATCGCAGGTAGCGTCGTCGAACTCTGCGAGGGCGGTCGCGTAGGCGGTTTCGGCCTCCCTGCGGAGCCGGGTGCGGAGCACGACCTGAGCATCCACGTGTGCGGCCAGTCGCGGCACCCGGACCTTGAACGTGTCGAGCATTCCGGCCATCGTCTGGCTGAGCACCGCGACCCGGCGGTCGGAGTACTGGGCGGTCTCGTTCAGCCAGTCCCTGATCGGCTGGAAGATGTCGTCAGGGAGGAAGCCGTCCACGACGCCGGTCTCGGGGATGAGGAACCGGTTCTCGGCCTGGATGCCGTTGGCGTCGAGCATCGCGTTGAAGTGGGCGACGAGCTCGGTGCGGTGGCTCGGCGGAACCCGGGACAGGACCACGCCGAGCGCGGCGCCGCGATCCCGCGCGTGCTGCAGCAGCTCCCACACCGGAGCGTCCGCGTAGCGGCTCGCACTGGTCATGAACAGCCACAGGTCCGCGGCGTCGAGGAACTGGTAGGCGAAGTCGTAGTGCGCGCGCACGACGGAGTCGATGTCGGGGGTGTCGAGCAGCGCGATCCCCTTGGTCATTCCCTCGCTGGCGGCGAGCACGAGCAGCCCGTCCCGGCCGGGCCGGGCGAGTCCCTCCTGGCGCACCCGCGGCAGCGTCGGCAGGAACATGTTCTCGGCGAACCAGTGCATGTCATCGGGATGACATGCGAGCACCGGCGAGTTGGTGGTGGGCCGCCTGACGCCGGTCTGGCTGACCTGCGTGCCGACGATGCTGTTCACCAGCGTCGACTTGCCCGCGCCGGTCGAGCCGACAAGCGCCACCAGGAGCGGCGCGGCCGACTGACGGACCCGGGGCAGCAGGTAGTCATCGATCTGGCTGAGCAGCTTGGCACGCTCGGCGGTGACCTCATCGGCACCGGGGATATCGAACACCAGCGGGATGGCGGCGATCCGCTTGCGCAGATTCAGCAGGGTAGCTTCAAGAAGCCGCGCGTCCACCCGGACGCGAGGCCGCTGCCGGTGGCTGGACATGCCCGGGTCGTTCCCGGCCACCGCCGAATGGCCTTCAGGTACGGACGGCAAATTCCCGCTGTACGCTTGCGCCTCGTTGTGCCCTTGCTTCCCGCTCTGCTGCTTCCCGTCGTGCTCGCCGTTTTCGCCGGGCGACGGCGATTGTTCCGCCGTCATGCCCATACCTTCCATGGTCCCGCCTGGTTTTTTGCTCGTGAATTGTCCTTCGCCAGCGGGGGTACCGGCGAAGGGCCGCACCGGGGTGATCGCGGCCACGTAGCCCGCGTTACCCTAACCGTCCAGATCCCGGGCGAGCGCGGCGAGTTCCGCCGCGATAGTCACCACGCTGCCGATAACCACCACGGCCGGTGGCCGGACGCCTTCGTCCGCTAGTCGCCTCTCGACGTCTTCTAGCGTTGAAATAATTGTGCGCTGTGTGGGCATGGTACCGTCCGCGATTACCGAAACAGGGCAGTCCCGGGGCCGTCCATGTTTGATCAGCTCTCTCGTGACCGCCCCTATACGCTTTAGTGACATCAGTAGCACCAGTGTGCCATCGGACCTGGACAGCGCGGCCCAGTCCACGGCCGAGCGCTCGTCGCCGGGCGGTACGTGAACCGAGATCACGTGGAAATCTTGCGCGGTGCCGCGGTGGGTGACCGGCAGGCCCGCGGCGGTCGGCACGCCGATCGCGCTGCTGATGCCGGGAACCACTGTCACCGGCACGCCGGCACGCAGGCAGGCGAGCATTTCTTCCCCGCCACGGCCGAAGACGAACGGATCCCCGCCCTTCAGCCGGACCACGAACTTCCCGCTCGTCGCGTGGGCCACCAGCGCCTCGTTGATCTCGTCCTGCGACATCTGCCGCCGGTAGGGAACCTTGCCTGCGTCGATGACCGTGACATCGGGCGGCAGTTCGGCGAGCAGTTCACGCGGCCCGAGGCGGTCGGCGATCACCACGTCCGCTTCGGCGAGCAACTGCCTGCCCCGCACCGTGATAAGGCCCGGGTCGCCGGGGCCGCCGCCGACCAGGGCCACGCCCGCGAGTCTTGTTCTGTGGTGGCGGGCGGCGATGGTCCCTGTCCGCAGCCCCGCGGTGATCGCGTCGCGGATCGCGGCACTGTGCCGCGGATCTCCGCTGAGGACTCCGACACTGGTGTCGCCCGCGGTTCCGGCGGCGGGGGTCCATGCCGTCGCGGCGGCCGCGTCGTCTGCGCGCACGCACCAGGTGCGGTTGGCCTCGGCTTCTGCCGCCACCGCGGCGTTGACTTCCGGCCGGTCGGCGCAGGCGATGACCAGCCAGGCGCTCGCGCAGTCACCCCGGGCGTACGGGCGGCGGTGCCAGCCGATCCTGCCCTGCGCGGCAAGCTCCTCAAGGGCAGGGGTGACCGCCGGCGAGATAAGCAGCACTTCCGCCCCCGCCGCGAGCAGCCGGGGTATCCGGCGGGCCGCCACCGTACCCCCGCCGACCACGAGCACTCGCCGCCCGCGCAGCCGCAGGCCGAGCAGGTACGCCTCCTCCTGCCCGCCCTCGTGTCCCGCCGCTGCGGGTGTTCCTCCTGTCACGGGCGCAGGGTACCTCGCGGCGCGATCGGGCTTGTCTCCGGGCCGGTGACTCCCATGATCGGCGCGGACGGGACAGAGCGTCGCTTGCGCAGCGGAGCGGTTCGCGGGCGGGAACTATCGAGTACCTCCCTGCCGGGCCGGGCAGCTAGGCGAGAAGCCGTCCGGCGGCGTCGCGGGCGCGGGCGACCTCCGGCGCGCCCAGGCCGATTAGCCGCAGGCACGACGCGGCGATGTCGTGAGCGTAAGAGTCCCGCAGGTCACCGGACCGGCGCAGGTGGATAACCGACTCGATGACCTGCATGACGAGCGTGGCGATGAGGGCTTCATCCAGCCCGGCGGACGGGGCAGCCGCACGGCCGAGCCGCCCGTACGCGGCCTGCAGCTGCGACCGTTCCGCGCGGAACGACGCGAACTCCTCCCCCTGCACCTCCGGCATCAGGTACAGCGTGGCGATGTTGTGCGGCGCGTGCGTCAGGGTCCGCACGTCGATGAGGGCGAGCGCGTACAGTCCGGCGGCGGGGTGGTCGCGGCAGCGCGATTCCAGCGTCACCGCGACCTGCAGGCTGGGCCGCACCGACTGGGTGAGCAGTTCGAGCAGGATCTCGTCCTTGCCGGCGAAGTGGTAGTAGAGCGAAGCCTGCCGGATACCGACGCGCTCGGCGATCTGCCTGGTCGTCGTTGCGGCGAGGCCCTGACTGACGAAGAGCCCGGCGGCCGCGTCGAGTATCTCCTCGCGTGGCGGCACGCCGGCCTTGGTCGCCGGCCGCAGCCGGGGGCGGCCCGCGCCCCGCCGGTGCCCGGCCGCCTCTTCCAGCTTGCCCGACGCTGGGCCTCGCGCGTCCGCCACGCCAGCGATTATCTCAGACCGCTGCGCGGCGCCCTATCCAGGCACGCCAGCCGCCGGCCCGCGTGATATCGGCGGCTCCACGCACCGCCGCGGGCTCGCAGAGGAATCCCAGCACGTCACGGCCGTCGGCCAGGCGGACTTTGCCGATCGCCATGGGGGCGGCGAGCCCGGTCATGAAGCGAGCGAAACCCGGAGCGGGCAGCCGCCACACCTCGCCCGCGATCGACGCCCCTGCCTGTTCCGGCTCCACCCGGACCAGGCCGGGCTTAGGCGGCTGCGTATCAAGGGCGTAGAGCCGGTAGGCCGGGGCGGTGGCGGCGGGGCCAAGGAGCATGCCGCCCGCCGCGAGGAGCTCATGGTTCAGCGGCTGCCCGCTCAGGTGCGCGCCGACCACCAGCAGGTCGACGTCACCTTGGTCGAAGCGCGCGGCGATCTCGGCCAGCCGCGCGTCGCTGCCCGCCGGACCCGTCAGCATGATGCCGAACGGCAGCCCCGCAACCGTCCCGGCGGGCACGGCCAGGGCCGCGAGGTCGAGCAGGTTCGCGAAGTTCGTGTAGGCGCCGAGCCGCGCGTTGACGCCGACTGGGTCGTCGCGCACCTCCGCGATCGTGGGGTGCAGCGTAGTCGTCGGGGTCAGCAGCGCCTCGCAGCCGTCGAGCGCGTCGGCGGCGGACACCGCAAGCCGGTCCAGCCGCTCCCGGTCCGCGAAGTAAGCGGCGGCGCGGTGCTTCGCGGCGTCGAGGATGATCGTCGCGACGACCGGGTCAAGGTCGCCGCCGATCAGCCCGCTGTGCTCGCGGACGTGCTCGCCGACCGCCGTGTACCGCTCGGCAACGAACGACCCGCCGTACAGCAGGCTCGCCGCCTCAAGCAGGGGCGCGATGTCGACGGCGACGACCTCGGAGCCGGCTGCCCGCAGGCATGCGACGGCCGCATCGAACGCCTCCGCCCAGCCGTCGGCCAGGCCGGTGAGCTGGGATGGCAGCGGGACAGCGAGGCGGGCCTTGCCGCCGCGCGGTGGCTGCCAGCCGCCGCGCGGCCCGCTCCCGAGCAGGGTCGCCAGCGGGTCCGTGCCGTCGGGGCCTGCCATGACCGCGACCGCCCGCCGGGCCAGCGGCACCGATCGGGCGAACACGGTCACGCAGTCAAGCGACCGGCAGGCCGGCACCACGCCGGTGCACGGGATGAGGCCCCGCGTGGGCTTAAGGCCGACGACACCGTTGAGAGCGGCGGGGACGCGACCGGAGCCGGCCGTATCCGTTCCGAGAGCGAAATCGACGAGGCCGAGCGCCACCGCGACCGCCGACCCGGAACTGGATCCGCCGGAGATCCGTTCCGGGTCCCACGCGCCGCGTACCGCGCCGTACGGGCTCCGGGTGCCGACGAGGCCGGTCGCGAACTGATCGAGATTGGTCTTCCCGAGCACGACCGCCCCCGCGGCCCGCAGCCGGGCGACCGACGTGGCGTCCCGGGCGGGCAGGTATTCGTACGAGGGCGCGCCCGCCGTGGTGGGCAGCCCAGCCACGTCGATGTTGTCCTTGACCGCCGCGACCAGGCCGGCCAGCGCGAGCGCCTCGCCCGTGGCGGTGCGCGCGTCGATCGCTTCTGCTTCGGCCAGGGCGTCGGCCGCTTCGCGCAGCGTGATCCAGATCTCGGGACGGCCGACGGCGTCGATGGCGGCGTACGCGGCCAGGACCCGCTCGACGGCGCTCACCGGGCGGGCCCGTCGGGGACCAGCGCAAGCAGCACCTGGCCCGCCGCGACCTGGGTCCCGACGGCGGCGTAGACCTCGGTCACGGTTCCGTCGTGGGGCGCGGCGACGATCGTCTCCATCTTCATCGCCTCAAGCGAGGCCAGCTTGTCGCCCGTGGTTACCCGCATGCCGGGCCGGGCGTCGACCTGCCAGACGCTCGCGATGAACGGTGCGGTCACCGCGGTCGCCCCGGCCGGCAGCCGCACCGCGCCCGTGCCGCCGGCGCCGGTGCTGACGCCGGGTTCGAGCCCGGCCCGGTCCAACTCGGCCCCGTCCGACCCGGCCCTGTCCAGCTCACCGCTGGCCCGCCAGCGCTCCTTCTCGGCGGCGAAGGCCGCCGACTGCCGAGCGCGGAACGCCGCGATGGATGCCGCGTTCGCCGCGAGGAAGCGCGTGTACTCGCCGTAGTCGAACATGCCCTCTGTCACGTCCACGTGCCCGCGCCCGGCCTCGGTCTCGGCGCGCAGGTCGAGCAGTTCCCCGGCGCTGACCGGGTACCACTCGATCCGGTCGAAGAAGCGCAGCGCCCAGGGCTGCTCCGCGAACAGTCCCGCGCGGCGGAACCGGTTCCACACCTGGGTCGTCCGCCCGACGAACTGGTAGCCGCCTGGTCCCTCCATGCCGTAGATGCACAGGTACGCGCCGCCGATGCCGACGGAGTTCTCCGCCGTCCAGGTCCGCGCCGGGTTGTACTTGGTCGTGACAAGCCGGTGCCGCGGGTCGACCGGCGTGGCCACCGGCGCGCCCAGGTACACGTCCCCGAGCCCGAGCACCAGGTACCGCGCGGCGAAGATGATCTCGCGCACGTCCTGCGGCGTCGCAAGCCCGTTGATCCGCCTGATGAACTCGATGTTCCACGGGGTCCACGGCGCATCGGAACGGACGCCGTGCATGTACCGCTCGATGGCCAGCCTGGTCGCCGGGTCGTCCCAGGAAAGCGGCAGCCGCACCGTACGGGACGGCACCCGCAGCTCGTGCACCGGGGGGAGCGCGTCCTCGACCCGTTGCAGCAGCGGCAGCAGCGACCTGGCGGGCAGCCGTGCGGCGTCGGTGTGCACCTGCAGCGACCGGATGCCTGGCGTGAGGTCGATGACCCCGGCCAGGCCCTCGGCGGCAAGCGCCTCCTGCAGGGCGTGCACCCGCATCCGCAGGCCCAGGTCCAGAACGGGATCGCCGTACTCGACGATCACGTTGTCGTCGCCGTCGCGCCGGTAGACCACGGCCGGCGTGCCTGACCCGGCCGGCCCGCCGTCGCGGCGGGCCAGGACACCGTCGTCGCCGTCACCGCCGGCCCGCGCAAGCGCCGGCGTGGCGCGCCGGCCGCGCAGGGACGCGGCGTCCGCCTCGCGCACCGGCACGAAGCGCACGGTGTCGCCCGGCCGGAGCTGCCCCGTCTTCCACAGCTCGCCGCTCGCGACGACCGCCGGGCAGACGAACCCGCCGAGGCTCGGCCCGTCCGGGCCGAGGATGATCGGCGTGTCCCCGGTGAAGTCGAGCGCGCCGACCGCGTAGGGGACATCGTGAATGTTGGACGGGTGCAGCCCGGCCTCACCGCCGTCCTCGCGCGCCCACGACGGGCGCGGCCCGACGAGCCGGACACCGGTGCGGGCCGAGTTGTGGTGCACGGTATAGCTGCTGGCGTACAGCTCATCGATGCCGGCCCGAGTGAAGAACTCCGGTGCCGCGTGCGGTCCCTCGGTGACCCCGATCTCCCAGTCCGACACGATCGCGGGCCTACGGTCGGCGGGGACCGGCGCGGGCACGGCGGCTGAGCGGACATCGCGGGCGGCTCGAAGGACGTCGCCTGCGGCGAGGGCGCGGCCGCCGTGGCCGCCGAACCTGCCGAGCGTGAACGTCGACGCGCTGCCCAGGTAGGACGGCACGTCGAAGCCGCCGCGCACGGCCAGGTAGCAGCGCAGCCCGGGCCCGCCGATCGCGCCGATCGCGAGGACCGAGCCGGCCGGTATCGTGAACGGTTCCCACCAGGGCGCCGGCCGGCCGTCAAGCGACACGGCGGCGGCCGCCCCGCCAAGGCACGCCACCGTGTCGTGGGAGAACTTCAGCCGCGGCCCGGTCGCGGTGCACTCAAGCGCCGGCGCGCCCTCGGGGTTGCCGACGGCGAGGTTGGCCTCGCGCAGCGACACCTCGTCCATCGGGCCGCTCGGCGGGACGCCGACCTGCCAGTACCCGAGGCGGCCCGGCCAGTCCTGCACGGTCGTCAGCGCGCCAGGCTCGAGCACCTCGATCCGCGGCTCGGGGTCGGTGACCCCGTCAAGCGTTGAGGTCGAGTGCACCGCGGACCGGAAGTCCGGGAGTTCGAGCGCCGCGCGCAGCAGCCCCAGGTTGGTGACGACGCCGTCGACCCGGGTGCCGCCGAGCGCCGCGCCAAGCTCGTCCAGCGCCTGCTCGCGCTGGCCGGCAACCGCGATGACCTTCGCGAGCAGCGGGTCGTAGCTCGGTGAAACCTCAAGGCCGGCCTCGATCCACGCGTCTACCCTCACGTCAGCCGCCGACGGCGGCCAGGTGACGGCGGTGATCAGGCCGGGGCCCGGGCGGCCGCCGTGGTTCGGGTCCTCGGCGTAGACGCGGGCCTCGACCGCGTGGCCGCGCGGCGCGTGCCGCGACGCCATGAACTCCGCGACGCCCTCCGGTCCCTGGCCGGCCAGCCGCAGCATCTGCTCGACCAGGTCGACCCGGTACACCTCCTCGGTGACCGGGTGCTCCACCTGAAGCCGCGCGTTCACCTCGAGGAACGATGCCTCACGGCGGGCCGGGTCGTAGACGAACTCGACGGTCCCGGCCGAACGGTAGGCGACGGACGCGGCGAGGTGCCGCGCCGACTCGTGCAGCCGGCGTCGCAGCGACGGCGGCAGCCCCGGGGCCGGGGCCTCCTCGATGACCTTCTGGTTGCGGCGCTGCAGCGTGCAGTCCCGGTCGCCGAGCACCGCGATCTGCCCGGTCCCGTCGCCGAAGACCTGGACCTCCACGTGCCTGGCCTGCCGCACGAGCCGCTCGAGGAAGACGCCGGCCGCGGCGAAGTTGGCGGCGGCGAGCCGCTGGACCCGGGCGAACGCGTCGGCCACCTCGGCCTCGTCGTGACAGGCCAGCATGCCGATGCCGCCTCCGCCGCCGGTGGCCTTGACCATGACAGGGAAGCCGATCGCCCTGGCCGCGGCGACGGCCTCTTCCGGTGAGGCCAGCAGGCCGGTCCCCGCCATCAGCGGGACGCCGGCGGCGCGGGCGAGCTCGCGGGCCGTGTGCTTGGCTCCGAACGCCT